>JAEEGL016080865.1_pt1 | contig 31497 bp, 20 predicted proteins | sample 9134231 | NCBI WGS metagenome assembly JAEEGL01 (sample SAMN16246548, study PRJNA631951) | gut metagenome | biome: gut microbiome; feature: rumen; material: fiber-attached | host: Bos | place: Iran: Karaj | collected 2018-10 | reverse complement strand
TCTACAAGGTGGTATAAGGAGTTTCGTACGTAAATCTCAGAAGCCTCAGAAACCGCCTTGTCTGCCTGTATGAGTCCGGTTACGGAATGATCGCCATAAGCGTAGGTCTCATTGTCCGTACTATTTAGCAGAATCTCTGTAACGATATCAGCCCTGCTTTCATCTGCTTCTCCTTCCAGAAGATCAGGATTTGAGGCATAGCAGAGAGCAGCCACCCCGGCGACTATAGGACAGGCCATGGAGGTGCCGTCAATGCAGGCGTATGAGTTCTGGGAGGCAGTTCCTGCTATAAATCCGGAATTATAGGGTGCGTAACAAAAGGCGGCGGTTATTTTGCTTCCGGGAGCCACAATGTCCACCCAGTCTCCATAGTTGGAATAACTTGCCAGATTGTCATCTTTATCCGAAGCGGCCACAGAGATCACGTGGTCGCAGGCGGCAGGATAGTATTTTTTGGAAGATTTGTAGTTTCCGGATGCCGCCACGCAGGTGATCCCGGACGCATATGCCTTGTCAATAAGCTCCTGTTCCACATCCCCGCTTCTTGTACCGCTGAAACTCATGCTGATAACATTAACCTTCAGATCAATTGCCATCTGAATAGCTTCCAGGATCCCGTCAGTTGTCAGGTAAACGCCGTCGGTAACTTTTATTGAGTATATCTCCGCATCCGGAGCGATGCCGTAGCCTCCGAGTGTATTATCCTTTGTCTCATGTATAATGCCGGTGCAGTGGATACCGTGCCCCTGGGTGGTATCTATCCCATTAGAAAAAGCAGAGACACAAAGACAATGGCTGGAATCAAAGGGAGAGTCCTCATGGACGGGATTACAGCCGCTGTCGATAACTGCGATCTTTGCGCCATTTCCGGTGGTTATCTTCTGAGCCTCAAGGGTATGGATCTTATCATGGAAGTACTGGTAATAGTAGTTGGAACTGTCGGCATACAGATCATTCGGAACATCCTTGGAGTATAGATCGGCATCAGTGTCATAGGAAGCGTCAAGATCATCGGAAACTGAACCGGATGCAGGCTCCTCTGTATCACAGAAATGATAGATATAGTTTGGCTGCACATATTCCGTAACGGATGAGAGGCTTGCTGCTCCTTCATAAACCTCCGCTGTGCTGCAGGGAAAACGCATAACAGCTATGCCGTCATGGAAGCTATTGAGAGTGCCGCCATAGGAAGCCGCCACATCACGGGCTTTATCCTCGGAATCCGCAAGAAAAACCCCTTCTCCGTCAACGTAATCCTCTCCGGGAACAAGTGATGTGAGTTCAGAAGCTGTGCTTTCGAGCTTCGCAGTGATATCTTTATCCGCAGTGTCCGGTTTTTTTACGGATGCTGGTACGGACACGTTAAAACTGAAAATAAGCGATATTGATAGCAGGATCGCCGTAAAGTGTCTGTTTCTCATATTGTTTCCCCTGTCATTTTTTTAGAGTATATCATATTGAAGGAACCGTGGACAAAACAGCCTGATAATGTATGAGATACTTGAACAGGAGTATTTACATATCTATAATGGTGGAAAATAATCTGAATTTGGAAAGGAACTGTTTTGAAAAATCTCTGTGTTTCTGCTATCAGTTTTTTTATATTCTGGTTTATTTTTTCAAAAGCCTGCTGTACGTATGATGTAGCCGGATATCTTAAGGGGCTTAAGGAACCTGGTCTTATGCTCCTTTTTTCTTCACTTCTTATATTTATTGTATCGGCGGCTGTCTTAGTATATAGAAGAAACAGTGAAATACGGAGAGCCCTGTTATTCAGACCTGATATGGAAGATAAAGTTATTCCTGTGGAGCGGACTCCCATAAAGCAGCTTTCCTCAGAACAGAACCTGTCAAAAAGAGAGCTTATTGTCTTATCCATAACCGCGCTCATCACGATATCAGTTACCTCAAAATCTTCCCCCCTGTACAGATTTAATGACTGGGTGGATCCGAACTGCTTTCTCACTATGGGAAGAGGGATTGTTAACGCTCTTGTGCCATACAGGGATCTTATCGACCGGAAGGGACCGCTTTTATATTTCCTTCATTCGATTGCTGTGCTGATCGATCATGACGGATTTATGGGAGTTTTCGTAATAGAGGTTGTTGGCTGCTTTCTGTTTCTGCTGTTTGGGTATAAACTTATCAGACTGTATGTCAATGAGACAGCCATAGCGCTTATCCCATTATTGTCATCCATTGTTTACACGTCAGTATCATTTAATAAGGGGGACAGCGCTGAAGAATTCTGTATGATATTCATGGTCTTTTCCCTCTATATCGGTATGGACTGCCTGATAAGGGATTTCCAAATAAGCAGGGTCGGGATGTTCATAACGGGGGTATCGGCGGCGTCCGTGCTGTTTATCAAGTACACCATGTTCGGGTTCTTTATTGGCTGGACAGCGGCACTCATAATACTGATGCTGACGGATGGAAAACATAAGGAGTTAAGGACGGCCTTACTGTATCTTATTGCAGGAGGGGTATTGACATCGGCAGTCATCCTTACATGGTTTGCGTATAAGGGTGCGCTGACAGAACTTATCAAGGTGTATTTTTTCGATAATATCTTCAACTATGACGTTTTTGGAAAAACGGAGACGGGAATCTTTTACGCCGTTAAAAATGTCATTATCTATTCCCTGGCGAGGGGCGTTAAAAATCTGCCGGTCACCATACTCATTCTGTCAGGTCTTTGGTTTTTGCTGATATCCGGAAAGCGCAGGGAATTATGCCTGTTTCTCATCTGTCTTCTGTTTACCGTCTTTTTTATTTATTTCAAGGGTGCACTGTCTTACTATTCTTTCTGTCTCAGTGCATTTGCTCCCATGGGAATGATATGCATATTCTACCTGACAGAGCACATCAGATGCACAGGATCAGGCATCAGGACAGACATAGCGGTCATTCTGGTATCCATAGTGTTCTTAGGCCTATCACCGAATATTATCTATCTTTCAGAGGAAAAGAGTGACATTGTACAGTTTAAGTACAGGGACATCATTCTCCGGGAAGAGGACCCGGCAATAATAAACTACGACTTTCAGGACGGGGGATTCTATAATGTTTGCGGGCTTGTCCCGGAGATTCCCTGGTTTTTTGATACAAGTTCGGAGCATGAAAAAATGATCGAAGCCCAGAACAGTTATATTAGAGACAGAAAACCGGATTTCATTGTTTCAATGCGGGAGATATCCTTTCCCGGGTATGAACTGGTCTCCTCGGATCAGTATTATGACCGCCTGTACAGAACGGTTTCCACATATTTCCTGTACCGGTCAGATAAATAGTTTTACAGCCTTCATAGGTAGATACTTTAGGGATAACGCGCAGTTATCACCACTACCTTAAAAAGGAGGCTGAAAGACGATGAAAAAGAAGAAAAAACTGCAGTGCATCACATTCACATGGAAGAGAAAGCGCTATTACTGCTACGGGAAGACTCTTGCGCAGGCCGGAGAGAAGCTTGAAAAGCTGAAAAGGGAACTTAAGACCGGAAACACTTTGGATGAGATCAATATTACCCTGGAAAGGTATTTTATACGCTGGTCCATGGGGAGGGAAGGAGTTGTGCGTCCTTCCACGGAGAGAAGTGTTAATGCGGCATTTAAGCGGATTTCTTCCTATATAGAGAAAGAGGGTGACAGGCGATTCGGGCTTATCCGTATCAATGAGATTGAAAGTGAAAGTGTCGTCAGGCTGCAGAAGCATCTGGCGGATAACTATTCCAGTTCCACGGCCAATTCCACCATGGGACTTTTGAAGCGTATCTTAACGGGCGCTATGAATGACGGGTATATCACCGCAAATCCCTGTGCAGGGCTGAAAAATCTCTTAAGGTCAGAGCTTCCCGCAAGGGAGGGTATTCACAGAGCCCTCAGCCGGGAGGAGACAAAGGAATTCTTTAAGGCAGCAAAGGATTCCCGATATTATGAACTCTATCTCTTCCTAATTAATACCGGTGTCCGCTGCGGGGAGGCAGGAGCCCTGTATTTAAGGGATATTAAGGATGAAGTACTGGAGATAAGGAGAACCGTCACCAGGACAAAGAAGGGCTATATCATCGGAGACGACGTGAAGACCGGGGCGGGACGGAGGGATATTCCCGTGACCCGTGAATTAAGGAGGATAATTTCCGGGCAGAAAAAGAGGAATAATAAGGCTTTCGGATATCAGGGAGATATGAGGGATTTCAATACCCGGCTTTTCTGTTCTCCCCGGGGAAGCCTGCTTATTGCTTCAAATGTGGATCAGGATATTAAGAGGATCTGCAAAAAGGCGGGGATCAAGTATTTTACAGCACATGCCTTCAGGGATACCTTTGCCACCAGGGCAATTGAGTCCGGTATGAATCCAAAGACTCTCCAGGAGATCCTTGGTCACAGTTCCTATTCCATTACCATGAATCTTTACGCCCACGTGATGCCTTCCACTAAGGCGGAAGAGATGGGAAGGGTATCTTTCATCTGAGGAATAAGCCCCGGAATAAAGCGGAAAATAAAGCTTTTTAAAAAAGAACATAAAAATTTGAACTTTTTCCGTAAAGTGTGGTACTATACATATATTTGAAACACCTTTGATCAATTTTTTAAGAAGAGAGGAATGAAAATGACCAGAAATCTGAAAAAAAGAATTGCGGTTCTTCTGGCGGCTACAATGGTTATGGGTTCCAGCAGCCTGAGTTTTGCCAGCGAGCTTCCCGCAGATGAAAACGCAGAAGTTTATGAAGTAGTTGACGGGGCTGTTGACAGTGAGGTAGATGCGGCAATCCTTGAGGACGCAGCAGAGGATGAAGCAGTACTTAGCGATGCTGGGGACAGCGCAGAGCTTAATGAAGAGGCCAAGAGCACTGTGTCAGATATCACTGCTGAGCCTACCACATGGAGCACAGATGGCGCACTTGCGAAATATACTTACCTCAGGTATCTCCCCAGATTAACCGGATATGATGATGAATATATGGTTTCCGGGGATATAATTTATAAAAATAAGAAAGTGGAAAAGGGAAATCCTTCGATAAAAGCGGATGACTTTGACCCCTATTATCTGAGTAAGGGTATTTATTATAACAGTGTTGGTGCGGCTATGCTCTCGTATAACTGCATTCCCGTAGGCAACCTCAATGGTAAAGAAATGTATGTTATTTATGGCTATGGGATAATGAATGAATTTGATCGTTACGGCCATACTTTACTTAAACCTGGTAATGAAGGTTCAGCATCAGAGAATAATTTTTTTGGCCTGGATACGGAAAATATACCCGGTGGTGTATTTGACAATACCAATTTCACCTGGTTTGATAAGAGCGGGAGCAGTGGCGGCAATGGTAAAATAGTATATGATGCTGCGGTTGTCAGCTGGACCAAGGGAGAGGCTCCGGTAAAGGAGCAGATCTTCGATGTGGACAATCTTGGATACAACAGCAAGAACAGAAAGTATGCCACGGTTTCATTCAATGTAGGAGGAGACGGAAAGTGGTCGGTTCTTCCGGCAAATGCCTATCTTAAGGGAGAAAAAGTAAAGGATTCTAAGTATGCTCCGTATTTCTATCCTATCTTTAAGGTAAAGAAATCATACTATGATGCAAACGGCACTAAGCATAAGCCCGACAAGGATGAAAAGAAATTCAGAACAGATCTCAATAAAGATATGAAGAAGAATCATAAGATTTATTTTGAGATCCGCCGCCGTCCTATAGCTGGGGTAGTAAGTGATAACTATATCTCTGCTCAGCATGATAACGGTAATAATTCATATGAAACTCCCGGTGCCACTGATTATTATGCAACCCTTATCGGTGACGACCTTGATTTCAGGGACAGCGGAAAGCTTAAGAAGGGAAGTCTTCAGTTTGTAAGCAGGACATATACAATTTATCATGATTTTGATTCAGATGATTTCAAATCCTCAGGTGAGAATTCCGGAGGCGGTTCCAACTCCCAGGCTATTGGTTATTATCTGACACATAAGCTGGTTATGCAGAAATTAAAGGACAGGGAAATAACGAGTGATCTGGCAGACTCAATCCTTGGCGTAGGCGGCAAGACCTTCAATAAGAAGAAAATGAATGATGCCTACTATTTGACCAAGAAGGTGGGAGGTGAGAATACCCTCATAGTCTATGGCGCAAATAACTTTGAAGGTGTGGCAGCATTCCGCAAGAGACCTGATAAGACCATCGGCGCAGGTTACTATAACAGTGATGATGACTGCTTCCTTACCTCTGAAGAGGATTGATCCTTAAGAAATGCCTTGAATAAGACAGCATGAAAAGAACCTCCCGTTTATTACAGCGGGAGGTTTTTTACTGCGATTGAAAAAGAACCTTCTGTTGTGTAGAATGGATACACATCAGGAGGTTATCCTTTCGGGGAATAATATGAATAAGCATTATTCAGGGAATAAACACATATTATTGGTTCTGCTCCTCTGCTTCCTCAGCCTTTCCCTGGGGGGCTGTATGGAGGCCGGGGCCGCTGACTGGATTGGCATGCAGCCTGTAATAGCGGAAAGCACGGAGGAACCTTCAACAGAGGAGAGACCGGAGGAGACCGTAGGTGAAATAGAGGGCGGTGACAAGGAAGTGGAAAACTCGCTTCCCACTTATTCTATTGAAGAAGAAGCCCCTGAGGATGAAGAGGAGCTTATAGAAGAAGACGAGGATGAAGAGGAATTTGAAGAGGAAGAGGAAGAGGAGGTAGTAAGCGACAACTCCGTAAGTGAAAACACAGTCGAAGAGGAATCTGACGACGGGGAAAACCATGATGTCACAAAGGGAAGCTGGGATGATGATCAGTGGACTGCGGAAGCCACGATCGGAGAAAATTACGGGATAAAGGTCACTGTTAATGCCGAGAAAGCGGCAATGGTGCAGGAAAAAGTGACAGAGTATTCACCTGCCTCGGAAAAGGCCGGGAAGGAAATCAATGATGCCCGTTTCTCCTATTATAAGAAGTACGAGGACGGGGATAAGCAGGCTGCTGCCAGTGATGTGGAGGACTTTGAAGATATTGACTCTATGACAAATAAGCAGATGGATGCCTTTATGGCGGTTTCGGATGATATCGGGAAGCTCATAGCCCAGTTCGGCATTACCGCTTATGACTTTAAGCACCCTGCAGAAAACAATGACAGCGAGATCGTTCTGGATCTCTACAGTAAAAATAAATTCCAGTTTTTCATGACTCTCACCTTTGATGAGGATGATGAGGGCAAGCTGCTGGAGATTGAATTTAATCAGGAAAGCTGATTTACATAAATTCGCATATCAATTAAACATTTCTTCATATTTTTTTAATAATTTCCTAGAAATTGTAGAAATATCATAAATAATATGCTATATTTTGTATGTTGTATTTAAAACCGGTAGACATAAAAAGTGTACCATAATTATATATTGTAATATTTAAGCTCCATCTCTTCCTTCGGGATGAGGTGAGAAGGTCAAGGAAAAGATAAAGAGAAAACAGGGAGCAAGGAGATTATGAGGAGACGAATTAAGGTATTGACTGCGATTCTTTTGTCGGCGGCAATGACGCTGAGTCCGGTGAGTGCCGGGTTTGCAGGCGAGATTGCTGCGGAAACGGCTGAGAACCCCGTTGCCGGGAATTTGGAGGAACAGGAACCGGTAACTGATGCTGATACGGGAACAGAGCCCGCGGAGGCCTCCGGTATTGATGAAAAAGGAGAGGAAAATGCCGGAGATGCTGACAAGGAGCAGACTGAAAAGGGTTCAGGTACAACAGAAATAAAGGGTGATTCCGACCCGGAGGGAGAATCAAATGAAGATGCTGAGAGCCAGGGCGAAACTCTTAAAGATCAGGAGGGATCTGAAGAAACAGCTGAGATCTCGGAAAATAGTGCTGAAGCAGATAGCGGGGCACCCGGTGAAGTTTCTGGTAATGTGACCGCAGGTTCTGAAGAGGCATCAGCGGAAGCGGATGCAGAGCTTGATGAGGATACAATAAGCGTTAAGCTGGATCATAAGTACACACATGATTATGACGGTAATAAATTTACGCCCGGAAATTATACTGTTCCAAATGGCGCAGTTCTCAGAGACGGACCGGAATATGGCGGCAGCAGGTATAAAAACGTTGCCACCGCAGGTCAAAATTATAAGCTTCCGGAAATAACAACAGTAAGCCAGTCGTATTGTCTGTATCTGTATCCGACTAATGCCACTGACAACAATGCATATTCTGAAACGATTACCGTAAAGGTTTTACCCAGGGCTGTCACTTACCGCAGTGCCACCTATACAAAGGAGTATGACGGAACTCCCCTTTCCCAGAATTCCGCCGCTGACAAGGCTGATCCCGTATTGGTCGACGGTACTCTGGTCGGAAACGAGAGCTTCGGTTTTGAGTTTGATAAAAACGCGGTAAATATCGGAAAGCCTGATACGGACACCTCAGTGCCCAATGTATTTAAGCTTTCAGAAAACGGCACAGCGGATCTCAGGAACTATAAGCCTATATATGAATACGGAAATCTAATTGTAACAGCATTAAGAAACGGTGTCAGGAACACTCCCAATTTACTTCCCACACCCCAGAAAACCAAAGCTACCGTTGATAATAAGGGCGGTATCAAGGTAAGCTGGAAGGGAGTCAAGTCCTATAAAGAGAACGGAAAAAAGGGCGGGAAGACTACCTATGATGTGTACAGGTACAATGATAACGGTACCTGGGGAGAGCCCATTGCAAAAGAGTTAAAAAAGATGATCTTCACGGATACAAAGCCTTCGGATGGAGAAAGGCTGATCTATAAGATAGTTGCAGTGGGTTATGACTCATCCGGGAAATTCGGCTGCTCCGAAACTCCTGCTTATGTAAGGGCGACACCGAAAATAATAAGTGCTTCACCCTTTGACGGAATAAGAGCCGTAAATGTTAATTTCATGGGTCTTGGTACCGCAGATGACGAGTATATCCTGGAGCATTGGAATACAAAGAAAAAGGGTGCAAAGGAACAGATCACAATCAACAAATATAAAACCGAATCCTCAAAATTTGAGGGCAAGGTACGTACCATAAGCAGCAATATATATACGGATACCGGAAGTCCTAATGTGGAGATATCGGTGAATAAGGCCATCATGAATTTCCGTATAATGGCAAAGGAAACCGTGGTATTTGATTACGGAAGCAAGGTTACCGTTCCGGAGACAAAGTGGTCTAAAACCGTAAAGGTTAAAATGGTTTCCGTGGCACCGGTCCTTAAAGGCAAACGTAAATCCGACAGCTCCTTTGAGCTTACCTGGAATAAAATTGGGAAGGCTACGGGCTATCTCCTGGAATACAGCACGGATCCCAAATTCTCTACCATAAATGATGTTACAAAATCCATGTACATGAGTAAGGATAAAAATACCACTACCTATAATAACAGGAAATATCTGGTTGATAATGTGGGCTTTGGTGTTCCATATTATTGCAGGATCACTGCCTATTCCAAGAAAAAGGGAGAAGGCGGTTACGGAACCGCACTTGGAACGTCAAAGGTTATTGTTCAGTACGGCAGACAGGAAGCGGTAAAAGATCTTAAAGCGGAATTTTTTGAAGACGGATTTGAAAGATGTGAAGCTAAGCTGACATGGACAGACAATAATGTAAATACCAGCAAAGACTCCAACAAAAAATCCACCAGAGGTTACTATATACAGAAATGGAGTTTTGAGTACAACCCTGCGTCAAAGCAGTATGATAAGCAGACCGGGTATGAGGTGCTCAGCAATTATACTTCTTCCAATTTTATAAATACGACAAAGACGGAACAGAAGTACACGAATTCTACTGCCGACAGAATAAAGAACGGTGAATTAATAAAATACAGGGTGCAGTCCGTATTTTATGAAGGCGGTACCGCCGGTGAGTATTTTGACGGCTATGTCTTCAGTGAACCTTCCGATTTCTATTATATGAACCCTACAGAGGTGAAATTCACTAAAAAGACCTATACGGTACCCAAGGGCGGAACACTGACTCCCACTTGGAAATTCAGCCCGAAGAAGCTGCCAAAGAAGGCGGATGATCTTACACAGGCAGAATTCAAAAAGGTATTTAAGTTGAATGACAGTGTGGATTTCGTTCTTCAGAGTGACAGCCTTACATATTCCGAGATAAAGAAGTATGTGACTGTTGATGGATCAACGGGTAAACTTACGGGTGTTAAAACCTATAGTAAAAAGTATATTAATCTCAGGGCTTCCGCAACCCATGATCCGAATAACGTTTATGCTACCACTACTGTCTGCGTCGGAGGCGAGGGGTCGACTTCATCGGAAAGCAGTGAAAAGAAAGAAAAGTCCACCACCAAGCTTACTGTCTGCATAGATCCCGGCCACGGCGGCAAGGATGACGGAGCCACAGGGAACGGCATCACGGAGAAAGATATGAATCTTAAGATAGCCTTAAAGGTGGGAGAATATCTTGAAGCTAAAGGAGCAAAGGTCTATTATACGAGAAAAGATGATAAGTACGTTTCTCTTACCGACAGAACCGATTATGCGGATGAGAAGGACTGCAACCTCTTTGTGAGCATACACTGTAACTCATCCACCGATTCAAGTTCAAACGGTACAGAGGTTTACTACTCCGTAAAGAGTAAATATGCTAAAAAGAAGCTGGCGGAAGAGATAAGCTCGGAGGTTTCCGGAAAACTCGGTACGAAGAACATCGGAGCGAAGACCAGAGCCGGAAATGACGGAGATTACTATTCAGTAATAAGGACTTCGGCCGCCAAGGGCATACCCGGACTTATAGTTGAGCATGCATTCCTGTCCAACAGTTCGGATGCGTCAAAGCTTAAAGATAAGTATGATGCAGCTGCAAAGGCAGAAGCTGATGCAATATGGAATACCTGGAATAAGTAAAAACTGCGTATGAAAAGAAAAAGATTATTAATTATACTTGCGGCGGCGGGCATTATGCTTGCCGCCTGCGGTGCTCAAAAAAAAGAAAATATCATGGAAACGGAAATTTCCTCTTTAGCCGAGGAGGAGGAGAGCGAGGAACTCCCTGAAGTCGAGGAAATAGACCAGGACGCGGCAGACACCTTTCTTTCGGATGAACTGGAAGGAATGGACTGCCATGCCATCTTTTCGGAGTATACCGAGGTGGACGGGGTTGACGTTTACCTCTATTCTGTAGTAAATAAAGAGGAAGAAGAACTGGATCAGATGCTGGCCGTGAACGCCGTATCCGGTGAGGTCATGGTCTATGACTATGATAATGAAAAGCTCTTAAGCTTTGACAGATTCAAGTTTTATAAGGATGATGACGGGGCACCGGTAAGCTGGGATTCAAAGTATTATCTGGATCCAAGGACTGTGGAGCTTATGCCCGCAGATGATGCGAGCTTCGAATTCCGTATTATTAAGGACGGAAACAAGGAGCCCGAGCTTGAAGGCGTGGCCAAGATCAGCTCCGGCGACGATCACGAAGCAGTTTTTGAAGAGGATAAGGTTTCGCTGACCTTTGTAAATAAGGGAGATACCCTGGAGATCAGGGATAACGGCAATATCAGCGGAATGGCAGGAATTTACAGCAGAGAGGATTAAAATGAAAAAATTATTTAAGAAGATTCTGGCAGCAGCTCTTGCGGGAGCTTTACTTTTAGGAGCATCAAATGCAGCGGGCCTCAATATGGTGAGGGCAGAAGCGGCTACGGCTCCTGCAGGCTTAAAGGGAGTGTGGTTCTCTTTCCTGGACTGGCAGCTTTATTTACGGGGGAAGGATCAGGGGGGCTTTGACGCAGCATTCTCCCAGGTCTGCGATGTAACGGCGAGCCACGGCTTAAATGCCATATTCCTTCATGTCAGAAGCCATAATGATGCGGTTTATCCTTCGGGGATCTATCCCTGGAGCACCCAGATGCTGAATGGCGCAAATCCGGGCTTTGACCCCCTTGCGGATGCGGTACAGATCGCACATTCCAAGGGACTGCAGATACATGCTTGGATCAATCCCTACGGATTCCGTAACGGAGCCATCGCGGAAGGTGCCCAGCTTGCAACCACGGCAAATGTGGTGAGCGGAGTGCAGGAGATAGTTTCAAACTACGCTGTTGACGGTATACACTTTGATGATTATTTCCCTCCCCTCGGAAAGGGTGAGGTTAATTCCATGGTGAGCCAGGTACACACTGTGTGCGCCAATTCCGGAAAAGTATTCGGTATTTCACCCCAGGGAAATTTAAGTAACTTAAGGGCATCCTCTGCCGATGTTGATACCTGGCTTTCAAGCGGGGGATACGTTGATTATCTTGCACCCCAGCTCTACTGGTCGGATAATTACGGTGCAGCAGGTACTGTTACCATGTTCTCTGACCGTTTAGGCCAGTTTAAGGCCATTGACACTGCGGGGATTCCCCTCTATGTCGGACTGGCAGCCTATAAGGCGGGACAGCCAATTGCAAGTGATCCCGGCTGGAGCCGTTCTTCCACGAACCTTGCAAGCCAGAGGGATAAGGCTGCAGGGGCAGGCTACAGCGGATACATACTCTACCGTTACAACACCCTGACAAGCCCTGCTGCAGCTACTGAGCTTGGCGCTCTTAGATAACCATCAGTTTGAAATAATCGGCATTGGATCAGGATCCTGATATTTATGAAGAAAGCCATCATTGTGCTTCCCCTGAGTGAAGGGGACAGAACGGAATATGAAGAGATTCCCGGATACGAATTTATCTTTAAGGAATCAAAGGATATAAGCCCGGAGGAATTTCAGGAAGCCGGCCTGGTAATAGGTAATATTTCTCCTGTAGAATTAAGGCGGCTTTCCGGTAATGACAGTGAAAGCCGGAAGAATGAAGCGGCTGCTGTCCAGAGTGATCCCGGTATCGGAAGGATATTTAAGGAGCCGCTGGTACTGGCTTCTGCTTCTCCCAGGCGAAAGGAGCTCTTAAAGAAAGCGGATATTCCCTTTGTAGTGATGCCTGCGGATATCGATGAGGTAAGCGCTGCGGGGGAGCCTGCGGACATAGCAGAGGAGATCTCCTCCTATAAGGCTGAATATGTTGCGGACAGGCTTATCCGTAAAGAAAAAAGAGATTCCTTTGTGATCCTGTCAGCGGATACCATTGTCGCCGTGGACGGAAAGGTTCTCGGAAAGCCTAAGGATGCAGAGGAAGCCTTTAAGGTGCTGAAGGAACTACAGGGCAGGGAGCACGAGGTCTATACCGGTGTTACCATAGCCATTAAGCATCCTGGAAAGAACGTTCATTATAAGCAGTTCCATGAAAGAACCCGGGTAAAGATCTATCCCGTAAGTGACGAGCAGATAAGGGATTATATCTCCACGGGAGAACCCCTTGATAAGGCCGGATCGTATGCTATCCAGGGCTCGTTCGCTAAGTACATAAAGAGCATTAAAGGCGACTACAGCAATGTGGTGGGACTTCCCGTCGGAAGGGTATTTAAGGAATTGAAGCAGTTCCTGAAGAAGTGAATTTAGAGAATTTGGACTGTTCAAAAGAATAAGATGATTTTCAATTCTGTTTCGTTTATGATCTTTTTTCCGGTGGCGGTGCTGGTGTATTTTATACTGCCGCCGGATAATAATTTATATAGAAAACTGTGGCTTTTGATCTGCAGCTATTATTTCTATATGACCGGAGGACCTGAGTATGCGCTGATCCTTCTTTTTCTGACTCTTTTTACCTACTTTTCCGCATTTTTCATACGGGGAAGACGCCCGGTGCTGGTGATTTCCATAGCCGTTGAGCTGGCTATCCTGTTCTTTTTCAAGTATTTCAATTTCTTCTGCGATTCTTTCAATATTAAAACAGAGCTGAAGATACTTCTGCCCATAGGTATTTCTTTCTATATCTTCAAATCATTATCCTATGTGATCGATGTATATAGAGGTACTATCGAAGCGGAGAAGGATTTTATAAAATACGCGCTCTACGTTTCATTTTTCCCGGAGCTCCTGGCAGGGCCCATAAGCCGTGCTTCCTCGGTACTGCCGCAGATCGACAGGGTTCAGAGCTTCGATTATATCAGGGTGCGTCACGGCCTGCTAAGGATGCTGTGGGGCTTTTTCCTGAAGCTGGTCATAGCTTCCAGGCTTTCCATTATGGTGGATCTCATATATTCAAATGTGAACTATGCGGATGCCATGCAGCTCCTCACAGCAGCCATAGCATTTACAATACAGGTTTACTGTGATTTTATGAGCTATTCCGAGATCGCCATAGGAGCAGGTGAAGTGCTGGGATTTAAGCTTCATGAGAATTTTGCCCAGCCTTTTCTTTCAGACAGCCTTTCCATGGTGTGGCGCCGCTGGCATATGTCACTCATGAGCTGGTTTAAGGACTATCTCTACATACCTCTCGGAGGCAGCAGGAAGGGAAAGGTCAGAAAATACATCAATATCCTTATAGTTTTCACCCTTTCCGGTCTCTGGCACGGGGCAGCCGTCACCTTTATCATGTGGGGATTTTTATCGGGACTTTTACAGGTTGTCGGGGAAATCACCTTAAACGCAAGAAACCGGATCGCTGGACTGTTTCCCGTCAAAAATGCGTGTACCGCAAGGCTTCACAGAATTTGGAAGAGGCTTATGACCTTCCTGCTCTTTTCCTTTACTGCCATCTTCTTCCGGGCAGCGAGCCTTGACGAGGCTATGGCGGTGATAACAGGGATATGCACCGGTATGAATATCGACTGCATAAGGAATTTCGATCCCACGGCCCTGGGGCTGGGGTCAATGAATCTCTGTATAGCATTATTCATGATCCTCATACTTGTTGTTGCGGATATCATAAAGGAAAAAAAGGGAGATATCTTTTCCCTTATCACATCAAAAAAATGGCCTGTCCGCTGGGCTGTATATTTCTTCCTGACACTCAGCATAATATTCAGCGCAAATATCGGGGCTGCAAAATTTATTTACTTTGACTTTTAAGCTGATCCATATGAAGACATTTTTAAGACTGTTAAAAAACTTCATAATCTTATCCATTCCGCTTGTGCTCCTGTCGGCATATGCCTTTATCAATCCCATGGGATATATGACTGTGGAATACCCTATGTGGGCTGAGGAAAAGAATGCCATTAAGGGTGGTATTGAGGATAAAAAGACTCTTATCATCGGGGATTCCAGGGCAAAGTCGGGGCTCATCCCGTATCTTCTTAATGAAGATAATGAGGTCTATAATATCGCCATAGGCGGTGCCACCAGTATAGAGATGTACTATGCCGCCAGGAAGTATCTAAAGAACCACGAGGCGCCGGAAAACGCTGTGGTTATCTTTGCCCCCTGTCATTTCTGTCAGATTGACAACTGGCAGCAGACCCTGTACTATAATTATCTTTCTTTGCCGGAGGTTTTGGAGGTGGAGTGGAATGCCATAAAATACGGCGAAAAAAACATAAATTACCAGGGCAGTCTTTCGGATGTCCTTTCGTTTTATTTAAGGCTCCCAAATAAATATATGGATGCCATGGTCAATGCCAGGTTTACGGGGAATTCGACGGTGAACCGGGAAAAGTACGACAGCGTACGCTCTGAAGGGGGTTATACCTTCTTTGGGGACGAGGACTATAACGACCAGCTGAATTACGAAGCTCACTATACCGGTTTCGATCATCTTCCCATGGTAGATCATTATTATATACGGCTTCTGGATCTCCTTCGTAATGAGGGGATCAATGTTATAATCGAGCAGTCACCCATAAATGATGCTTCGGCCCGGGTGATCAAAGAAGAATTTTACGAGGGATACAGGGAATATATGGATGATATAGAGTCCCGCTATCCGGAATTTACTATGGAAAAGGTGATCCCCGTATATGATAATTCCTTTTTCGGAGATAATAACCATATGAACCGACGGGGTGCTGAAAGGTTCACGGCGGAATTCAGGGAAAAGTACGATGGTGTATTATTTTAAATGTGATATACTCTTTACTGATAATAATGAAAAACAGAGGTTAAAAAATGACTGAAAAAAGAGCAAACAAAGAGATAATAGAATGGATCGTCACCATTGCGGCGGCGGTACTGGTGGCGCTTTTTATCAATAATTTCATCATAGTGAACGCCACGGTGCCTACATCCTCAATGGAAAAGACCATAATGACAAATGACAGAGTCATAGGCTTCAGGCTCTCATACAAAAACAGCGACCCTGAGAGAGGGGATATCATAATCTTCAAGAACCCGGATAATGAAAAGATCCTTTATATAAAGAGAATAATCGGTATGCCGGGTGAAAAGGTGGAGATTCATGACGGTGGAGTTTATATTGACGGCGATCTCCTTGATGAACCCTATATCGATGTGGTGACGGAGGGTGAGTTCGGACCCTATGAAGTGCCTGAAGGACATTACTTTATGATGGGGGATAACAGGAATAATTCCGCAGATTCCAGATACTGGAAAAATACCTATCTGCCGCAGGAGAAGATCGTTGGAAAGGCTGTGCTGAGATACTGGCCCTCCATCAAGAAGCTGAATGCAGAATGACCGGGAGATCCGTAAACCTATAAGCTTCACTCAAAGTTCATTATGAGAGGAAAAACAATATGATAGCAAAAAAAATGCAGGCGCTGGTAAATAATAATTCAGTGATACGCATGATGTTTGAAGAGGGACAGAATATGGCGAAAGAGTTCGGGGCAGAGAATGTCTATGACTTTTCCCTGGGTAACCCCAATGTGCCCGCTCCGGAAAGAGTCCGGGATACCGCGGTGGAACTCTTAAAGAACGAGGATCCCCTTCTTCTCCACGGCTATATGAGCAATGCGGGATATCCCGATGTCAGAAAGAAGGTTGCGGATTCCCTGAATAAGAGGTTTAATACCGCCTTTAATGAAAATAACATCATGATGACGGTAGGGGCTGCAGCGGGACTTAACTGTGCTCTGAAGGCTCTTATAGATCCCGGGGATGAGGTCCTGACCTTCGCCCCTTATTTCGTTGAATATAAGAACTATGTGGCAAATTTTGACGGTGTGCTGAATACGGTGAGCACCGACCACGAGACCTTCCAGCCGGATCTGAATGCCCTTTCGGAGGCTGTGAATAAGAACACAAAGGCTCTTATCATAAATTCCCCAAATAATCCTACTGGAGTCATCTATTCCGAGGAAACCATTAAGGGAATAGCGGAGGTACTTGAAAAAAAGCAGAAGGAATACGGCACGGAGATCTTCATTATCGCCGATGAGCCCTATAGGGAGCTGGTATATACTGATGCAGAAGTACCTTATGTCACGAAATACTATGATAACACCTTGGTCTGCTATTCATTTTCAAAGACACTGTCACTTCCCGGAGAGCGTATCGGATATCTGGTGGTTCCGGATGAGGCTGCAGACCATGAGGATCTTTTTACTGCCGTATCTATCGCAAACCGCGTTATGGGCTGCGTAAACGCCCCCTCACTCTTCCAGAAGGTGGTGGCTGAGTGCCTTGAAGAAAAGGCAGATGTGGCTTATTACGGGAGGAACAGGGATAAGATATATAACGCCCTGCAGTCCTATGGCTTCAAGTGCGTAAAGCCGGAGGGCGCATTCTATCTCTTTATTGAGACACCGGTAGACGATAAGGAATTTGTACAGGAGGCAAAGAAGGAACATATCCTTGTGGTGCCGGGTACCTCATTTGCCCTTGGCGGATTTGTGAGGCTTGCCTACTGCGTAAGCTATGAGACCATCGAAAATTCGCTTCCGGGCTTTAAGAGGCTTGCGGAGCACTACGGGCTTTCATAAGGAATTGATTCTATGGGCTATGAAGCAAATGTGAGACAGGTGATCCCCTATACACCGGGAGAGCAGCCTGAGGGAAAGGTCATTAAACTGAATACCAATGAGTGTCCCTATCCGCCTTCACCCAGGGTGGAAAAGGTACTTAAAAATATGGACACGGCTCTTTTACGGAAGTACCCGGATCCTCTCTGCAGCGAGCTGGTATCAGCAATAGCACTGCAGTACGGGCTGGAGAAGGAGAATGTCTTTGTGGGAGTGGGTTCCGATGATGTGCTCTCCATGTGCTTCCTGACCTTCTTTAACGGGACAGAACCCGTGCTTTTCCCTGATATCACCTATTCCTTTTATGATGTCTGGGCTTCGGTATACGGGATACCCTATAAAACAGTGCCCTTAAGGGAGGATTTTACCCTTGATCCGAAGGGATACACCCAAAAGAACGGCGGGATAGTCATAGCAAATCCCAATGCCCCCACCGGAATACTGGAAAGCCCCTATACCATAGAGGATATTATCAAGGCCAATCCCGATGTCATGGTGATAGTGGATGAAGCATATATAGATTTCGGAGGAGTGACGGTACTGCCGCTCCTTAAAAATTATGAGAACCTCATTATCACCCGCACCATGAGCAAGTCCTGGTCCATGGCCGGCATACGTATCGGTTATGCTTTCGGCAATGAGAAGGCCATAAAATACTTAAATGACGTTAAATTCTCCGTCAATTCCTATACCATGAACGTTCCTGCCCTTATTGCGGGGAAAGCCGCCATTGAGGATGAGAGCTATTTCCTGGATGTGAGGCAGAAGGTCATAGACACCAGGGAATGGGTAAAGAAGGAATTAAAAGCCCTGGGATTTTTCTTCGGGGACTCAAAGACCAATTTCATCTTTGCGGGACATGAGGGCACAAGGCCCGGAGAATCAAGGGCGGCCTTTGCGAAAAGGATATTCGAGGAGCTTAAGGAACGGCATATTTATGTGAGATATTTTGATAAACCAAGGATCAACGGATATCTCCGGATCAGCATAGGTACTGACGATGAGATGCGCCTGTTACTGGATATCTTAAAGGAGCTTATTTAGGGAGTGTTTTTCTGATGGAAACAAAAGATTCAGTTGAAAAAATAAACATAGCCGGGATCTTCGGGGAAGATGTATTCAGCGACAATGTGATGCAGGAGCGCCTGCCGAAGAAGGTATATAAGGAGCTCAGGAAGACCATAGACGAGGGCAAGGATCTGGACCCCATGACTGCGGAAGTGGTGGCCAATGCCATGCGGGACTGGGCCATAGAAAAGGGTGCAACCCACTATACCCACTGGTTCCAGCCTTTGACCGGGATCACCGCGGAAAAGCATGATTCCTTTATAGCGCCGGCAGGAAACGGCGGCAGTGCCATAGTTGAGTTTTCCGGAAAGGAGCTTATCAAGAGCGAGCCGGATGCCTCTTCTTTCCCCTCGGGGGGGATCAGATCCACCTTTGAAGCCAGGGGATATACGGCCTGGGACTGCACCAGCCCGGCATTTGTGAGACATGATGCAGCGGGAGCCATACTCTGCATACCCACGGCTTTCTGTTCATACAGCGGCGAGTCACTGGATATGAAGACTCCTCTTCTCCGCTCCGTTGAAGCTTTAAACAGTGAGGCCCTGAGGCTTATCCGCCTCTTCGGGAACAAGACTTCAAAAAAGGTCATTCCCACTGTGGGAGCCGAGCAGGAGTATTTCCTGGTGGACAGGGATAAATTCCTTAAGCGTAAGGATCTTATATATACGGGACATACCCTTTTCGGGGCCATGCCACCCAAGGGACAGGAGCTGGATGACCAGTATTTCGGTGCTATCCGGGAGAGAGTTGCCGCATTTATGAAGACCATCAACGTGGAGCTCTGGAAGCTTGGGGTCACGGCTAAGACCCAGCATAACGAGGCAGCTCCCGGCCAGCATGAGCTGGCACCCATATACAATGACTGTAACGTTGCGGTGGATCATAACCAGCTCACTATGGAGGTTATGAAGAAGGTGGCGGAGAGACAGGGAATGATGTGCCTTCTCCACGAGAAGCCCTTTGCCGGGGTCAACGGCTCCGGAAAGCATGACAACTGGTCTCTTGTGACGGATGACGGCATTAACCTTCTGGATCCGGGGAAGACGCCCCACGATAACGTACAGTTCCTGCTGATCCTGACCTGCCTCCTTAAGGCAGTTGACACCCATGCGGATCTCCTCAGGGAGTCTGCGGCAACCCTGGGGAATGATTACAGGCTTGGTTCCAGCGAAGCGCCTCCTGCCATAGTGTCCGTATTCCTGGGAGAACAGCTGCAGGATGTTATAACCCAGCTGGTTTCAACGGGTATGGCCACCAGTTCCATAAAGCGCGAGAAGCTGGAAACGGGAGTCAGAACCCTGCCATCCATTACAAAGGACGCAACAGACCGCAACAGGACTTCCCCCTTTGCCTTCACCGGAAACAAATTTGAATTCCGTATGGTGGGATCCAGTGCCAGCATAGCGGAACCGAACATTGTGCTTAATTCGATCGCCGCTGAAGCCTTTGCCGAGGCATCGGATTATCTCGAGTCCTGCGGGGACTTTGAGATCGGTGTCCATGACCTCATTAAACAGTATGCCACCGAGCACCAGAAAATCATATTTAACGGGAACGGCTATTCCGACGAATGGGTAGAGGAGGCTGAAAGACGGGGTCTCCCGAATTTAAGGACGGTGCTCGATGCGGTCCCCGCTCTTTCCGGGGAGAGTTCCGTGAAGCTTTTTACGAGGTTCGGTATCTTCACCAAGGCGGAGCTCATAAGCCGAGAGGAGATAAAGTATGAGGAATACGCAAAGGAAGTAAATATCGAGGCCCGTACCATGATCGATATGGCTTCGAAATCCCTGATACCCGCCTGCATAAAGTACGTGCGGGATCTCTCCGATACGGTGATAGCCGTAAAGAATGCGGGCTACGGCAGCCGTGCCGCGGCGGAGAATCTCCGGAAGATCACCGCACTTACGGATGAAGCATATTCCGCGCTTGAAAAGCTTATCGAGGATGATGAAAAGTCCTTAAAGATCCCCGAAGCCCGGGAGAGGGCGGTTTTCTGCAGGGATCAGGTGAAAAAGGATATGGAGGCCCTGAGGGCTCCCATTGATAAACTGGAAATGATGGTGGGCAAGGATTACTGGCCCATGCCGAGTTACGGCGATCTGCTGTTTGAAGTATAATACGAGAGAGGTGAAAAATGAGTATCAGAAGAAATCTTATTCTTGCACTGGCGGCTTTTTCAGTACTTATTGCTGCTGTATTTCTGGGGTCAGGAACAATGGCCTATGCTGGCGGACACGTGGTCTGCATCGATCCCGGACATCAGGGAAAGGGTGACTCCACACCGGAGCCCATAGGACCCGGATCCGGTACCAAAAAGGCCAGGGTTGCCGGCGGAACCCGCGGTACCACGACCGGTATCCCCGAGTACCAGCTGACCCTTGCGGTGGGGCAGCTCCTTAAAAATGAGCTTACGGCCAGGGGTTATACGGTTGTAATGACCAGGGAGAGCAACAATGTCAACATCAGTAATGCAGAGCGTGCACAGCTTGCCACGAATGCAGGGGCGGAGATCTCGGTGCGTCTCCACGCCAACGGATCCACTAATGCTGCTGTGAACGGAGCTCTGTGCCTTGCGCCCTCGGCTGCTAACCCTTACGTAGCATCCCTCGCGCCGGGCAGCCAGCTGCTCTCATCAAAGGTGCTCTCCGGATACTGCGCAGCCACCGGTATCGCCAATAAGGGAGTACAGGTAAATGACACTATGACGGGCATCAACTGGTGTACCGTTCCGGTGACCATACTGGAGATGGGCTTTATGACCAATCCCTCGGATGACACCAATATGGCAAATCCGGATTTCCAGGTAAAAATGGCCAAAGGAATAGCTGACGGAATAGACGCATATTTCGCTAAATAAAGGGCATACAGCCGGGTTTTACGACTGTTATGTTAACCTCATACAAATCTTTGTTTGTATTTTTGTGCAATTTAAACTCTTCACATTTTGGGTTTTCTCCATTATAGTGTTACTAGATGTGGTAGCCGAGAAGAAAACCGGGCACAATATTTAGTGTTGAAGAGCTTGAATGAGGGCATGATACAGCACTATAGGGGAGCCGGGCATTAAGGTGCCTGGTCTTTCTTTGCCCTAAATGAGATTCCCAGGGTCAAAATCTTAAGGATCTTTTCGGATACCGGCGTAAATATAGATTGTCTCTTTGGGAGAGAGGGGCAGCAAAAGGGAGGGATCATAGTGAATATTATCAAACGTAACGGAAAGGAAGTCGAATACGACGGCGAGAAGATAATCGCTGCCGTAGACAAGGCCAATGCGCAGGTTGCCGAGAACTTCAAGCTCCTTGATTCCCAGGTGAGGGTTGTGGAGGAAAAGGTACGCAGAAAGCTGAAGAGTCTTGACCACCAGGCAGGAGTGGAAGAGATCCAGGACTATGTCATCCAGGCCATTCAGGAAGAGGGTGCATTCCGGGTAGCAACCATCTATACGGTGTACCGCTATAAGAGGGAACTTGTCAGGAAGAGCAATACCACGGATGACAAGATACTTACACTCGTTGAATATGAAAATGAGGATGTAAAGGAAGAGAATTCCAATAAGAACCCTATGGTAGTCTCCGTACAGAGGGACTATGTGGCAGGAGAGGTGAGCAGGGATCTTACCAGCAGGCTCCTTCTTCCTCCCGAGGTGGTGGAAGCCCACAGACAGGGCATCATCCACTTCCATGATGCGGATTACTTCGTACAGCATATGTACAACTGCTGTCTCGTGAATCTGGAGGACATGCTGCAGAACGGTACCGTAATCAGCGATACCATGATAGAGAAGCCTAAGAGCTTTTCCACCGCCTGCAATATAGCAACCCAGTGTATAGCACAGATCGCCAGCTCACAGTACGGCGGACAGAGCATCACCCTGTCACATCTCGCACCCTTTGTGGATGTGACCAGAAAGAAATTCCGCAAGGAAGTTGCTTCCGAATTTGAGGCTGCAGGGATCGAGGCCAACGAGGAAGAGATAAACGCAGTTGCGGAGCGCCGCACGGTAGAGGAGATAAGGCACGGTGTCCAGACCATACAGTATCAGGTGACCACCCTTATGACCACCAACGGCCAGGCACCCTTCATCACGGTCTATATGTATCTGGACGAGGTTCCCGAGGGACAGACCAGGAACGACCTCGCCATCATCATAGAAGAGATGCTGAAGCAGCGTATCCTCGGTGTTAAGAATGAAAAGGGTGTTTATATCACCCCCGCATTCCCGAAGCTCATATATGTGCTGGATGAGGACAATGTGAATGAGGGATCCAAATACTGGTATCTGACCCGCCTTGCGGCCCAGTGTACCGCAAAGCGCATGGTTCCCGACTATATCTCGGCAAAGAAGATGAGGGAATACAAGGGCGGCGATGTATATCCCTGTATGGGATGCAGAAGCTTCCTTACACCCGACCGCTTCAGCCCCGAGGGACAGAAGCACAGGTATTACGGCAGGTTCAACCAGGGGGTTGTTACCATCAATCTGGTTGATGTGGCCTGTACTTCCAACCGTGACATGGATAAGTTCTGGCAGATACTGGACGAGAGGCTGGAGCTCTGCCACAAGGCTCTCCGCTGCAGACATGAGAGGCTTCTCGGCACCGTGAGCGACGTGGCTCCCATATTATGGCAGTACGGAGCTATCGCAAGACTTGCAAAGGGAGAAAAGATCGACAGGCTCCTTTACGGCGGATATTCCACCATATCCCTTGGCTATGCAGGACTCTATGAGATGTGCAAGTATATGACCGGCAGATCCCACACGGATCCCGAGGCAAAGCCTTTCGCGCTGAAGGTAATGCAGAGGCTTAACGACAAGTGTGCAGAGTGGAAGGCTGCGGAAAATATCGATTATTCCGTATACGGAACTCCTTTGGAGTCAACTACCTATAAGTTTGCTACCTGCCTCCAGAAGAGATTCGGACGCATAAAGGATGTGACGGATCACAACTACATTACCAACAGCTATCATGTGAGCGTCAGGGAACAGATCGATGCCTTCACAAAGCTTAAATTTGAGGCGGACTTCCAGAAGCTCTCACCGGGCGGAGCCATAAGCTATGTGGAAGTGCCTAATATGACTGATAATATTGACGCAGTGCTTTCCGTTATGAAGTTTATATATGACAACATAATGTACGCGGAGCTGAATACCAAATCGGACTTCTGTCAGGTCTGCGGATATGACGGAGAGATCAATATTGTGACAGATTCCCACGGAAAGCTTATCTGGGAATGCCCCAACTGCGGAAACCGTGACCAGGCGAAGATGAACGTGGCAAGAAGAACCTGCGGATACATCGGCACCAACTTCTGGAATCAGGGCCGGACCCAGGAAATAAGGGAGAGAGTACTTCATCTATAGAGCCATTGTGCCCCATAATATTCGGGAAAGGAACCTTTTTTCAAAGGTTCCTTTTTCGCTTTATAAATGGTATACTCAGTATCACAGTGGGGTTTTTTTATTTTGGGTACAGTATGGATACAGACAGATCATCACAGGAGATAATAAGCGCCAGAAACTGGTTTGTTGAGAGGATGGAGAGCAGCTTTATCGTTGCTGACGGCGATCTTCTGTTTTTGGATGCCAATGAGTCGGCGAAGAAACTGTTTCCCAGGCTCCGCGAGCTCATGAGCGGGGATTCTCTGCCGGATGAGGTGAAGTCTCTTTTCAGCGAAAAGAATGAGACTGTGGAGATAGGCGGCCGCTCCTTTAAGAAGGCGGTGGACGAGAGATGGGGTGATGAGAGTTATAGCTGTCTCTGCCTGACTGACAGGACCAGCGAGGAAGAGCTCCTTCGGGATCTTGAGGTCGCAAAGGAAGACGCGGACGCTACCAATATAACCAGATCCGTCTTTCTTTCTAATATGTCCCATGAGATCCGCACCCCCATGAATGCCATTGTGGGTATGTCCGACATACTGATGAGGGAGGATCTTCCCGCCCATACCAAGGGATATCTCAATAACATTAAGGGTTCTGTGGGGACCCTTCTCTCCATAATAAATGACATACTGGATATCTCAAAGATAGAGGACGGGACCTTAAAGATCATAGAGGAAGAGTATGAGCCCATGTCCTTCCTGGATGATCTTTCCATGATCTTCTTAAACAGGATAGGCAGCAAGCCGGTGGAGCTTCTCTATATGATAGATCCGGATCTCCCCTCGAAGCTCTCCGGAGACGCAAGAAGGATACAGCAGATAATAATCAATATGTTCAATAATGCCGTGGAATACACGGATTCCGGCTACATTCTCCTTTCAATGACTGTGGAGGATAAGGAGGACGATTACTGTACTCTCTCGATCTCCATTTCCGACACAGGCCAGGGAATAAGGGAGGAGGACCGGGGAGATCTTTTCAGCCCCCTCCATAAAGCGGGGAGCAGGCAGAGGAGTGAGAAGGAGGGCTTAGGCCTCGGACTTTCCATCTGCAAACGCCTGGTGAAGCTTATGGGCGGAGATATAGGAGTGGAGAGCACTTACGGCAGCGGCAGCAGGTTCTACTTTACCCTGTCCCAGGGCGTTGTGAGTGGAAGTAATGCGGCAGAGCTTCATTCCAGGGAAAAGAACAGGGAGATATACTATCTCTTTGAAAATAAATATCTGGAGCAGTCTCTGGTAGGGCTTTCCAGAAAATACGGTATCCGCACCGAAAAGTATGAGGGGGAGATCCCGGAGGAGGAAGGCGAAAAATATCTTTTTACCGACTCCTTAAGAAAATTCGACAATTCGGAGCTGGATAAGCTTAATAATAACGGCGTTGATATCTGTGTTCTCAATAATCCCATGCTGGAGAGCCTTAACGGCAACGGCTACCGCGTTATAAACAAGCCCCTTTACAGCCTGAATTTCTGCCAGATATTAAATGACGACCTGTCGGAAAGAGGCAGATATGAGCTGGACTTTACGGCTCCGGATGCCAAAGTCCTCTTTGTCGATGATAATGAGATGAACCTTCAGGTGGCAAAGGGTATCCTTGCTCCTTTAAATATGCAGATCGATACCGCCGTAAACGGCAAGGAAGGTGTGGAAAAGGTAGCAGGCAATTCCTATGATATGGTATTTATGGACCATATGATGCCGGTGATGGACGGTGTGGAAGCCATGGAAAGGATCCGCGGGATACAGGGCGGGAGAAATAAGGATCTGCCAATAATCGCACTGTCCGCAAACGCCACGGCGGATGCTGAGATCATGTTCAGGGATAAGGGCTTTACGGATTTCATCGCGAAGCCCATAAAGATCCGGGAAATGAGCCGTGCCCTAAGGGAATGGCTGCCCAAGGATAAAATAAGGGAATCGGAGAATGTGTCCGGAAACAGTGCCAAAGAAGCCGAGGTCGTGATCCCGGATGAGATCGAAGGCCTGGATGTGGAAATGGGCATTGAATACTGCGGTTCGCCGGCGCTTTTCTTAAAGTGCATGGTTATCTTCTATAAGATAATCGATAAAAATACTTCAAAGATCAGGAAATATCTGGAGGACGGTCTTATCAGGGACTATACCATAGAGGTGCATGCCCTTAAGAATTCCGCCAGGATGATAGGTGCCCAGAAGCTCTCGGATGATTTTAAGGATCTGGAGCAGATGGGAAATAATGAGGATTTAGAGGGGATACAGGCAAAGACCCCTGAGGTGCTGGAGCTTTACTTAAGTTATAAGAGCATATTAAAACCCTTTGCCGATACGGACAAACTGAATTCATACACGCCCACAGCGGAGGAGGTAAAAGAGAACCTGCGAAAGATAATAGACGCTATGGACTCCTTTGATATGGACGGCGCAGACGAGGCAATGGGAGTGCTGAGGGAGTACGCCCTGCCTAATGGTATGGATGATAAGATACTGGAGCTGGATGCTCTGGTTTCAGATTTTGCCATGGAAGATGTGATAAAGCTTTCCGAGGAACTCATTAACGAGTGCGGGACTTATTTTGAGGAGGAAAATGGCTGATGTCTGCTGAAAAGAGTGTGCTTATTGTCAGGATAATTGAGGGATATCTTGTTGGCTCCTTAGAGCGCCGGCTTGTGGAAAAGAAGATAAAGGTCAGAAAAGTCGGGGCTGATGTGCAGGAGATAGGCCGCTTTGATGAAGGAATGGATGCCATCATAGTATATGTTGGCAATAATATCCATGAAAAAACCGAAGCCCTGGTCTATTTAAAGGACCTTGGGATCGAGAAGGGCGTGCCCATTTTCCTTGTGGAAGGTGATAACGGCCTCACCGATATCCTGCGTGTTCTGCCGGAAGCTGCCGTAACCCAGTCCTTCCCCCATCCTGTGGATATAAAGGAAGCGAGCAATGTCATCAATTCCTATCTCATACAGAATGACAAGACTGATTTCCGGAAGATCCTGGTGGTGGATGACTCCGGTCCCATGCTCAGGAACCTGCGTGAATGGCTGGGGGAAAAGTATAACGTGATACCGGCTAATTCCGGTGCCATGGCCATGAAGTATATCAGCCGTGAACTTCCGGATCTTATACTTTTGGATTATGAGATGCCTGTCGTAAACGGAAAGCAGGTTCTTGAAATGATAAGAACGGAGATCGATTTTTCATCCATTCCGGTCATCTTCCTTACGGGCAAGAATGATAAGGAGAGTGTGGCTTCGGTTATGGGCTTAAAGCCCCAGGGCTATCTCTTAAAGACCCTTCCTCCGCAGGAGATAGTAAAGAGTATCGATGAATTTTTTGTAAAACTGGAGAATGAGGAAAAACAGAAGAAACTGTGGTAAACCATGAATGATAAAGTATTAACTACCCTTGAATTCATAAAGATACGGGAAAGGCTCATAGAAAAAGCTTCCTCTGAAGGGGGAAAGAAACTTGCCGCTGAGCTTGTCCCCTTAAGCACAATAGAGGACATAGAACACGCAGAGACCGAGACCGCAGATGCGCTTAAACGTATCGTTAGAGGGGGTCCGGTCTCCTTTTTTGGTATCCGTGATATTACAAAATCCCTGCAGCATGCAGGGGCAGGAGCCATACTGGCAACTACGGAATTACTGGATATTGCGTCGTTTTTAGAGGCCGCCAAGGAGATAAAAAAATACGGCGGTGATCCTACAGATGAGGATTTCGCCTCCGATTCCCTGACTGACCGCTTTTTATGCATTGAGAGCGTGGATCACGTATCCCGGGAGATCCGGCGCTGCATACTTGATGCGGATACCATAGCTGATGACGCCAGCCCTGAATTAAAGAGTATCCGGCGGCAGATAAAGAATACGGAGGAGAAGGTCCACAGCACCCTTTCTAAAATGATAAACGGACGCCTGTCTGATTATCTTATGGACAGGATGATAGTAATGAGGGATAACCGATACTGCATTCCGGTCCGCAGCGAGCATAAAGCCCAGGTTCCGGGCATAGTCCACGACCAGTCCGGTACAGGATCCACTTTATTTATAGAGCCACAGGCTGTGGTGGAGATGAATAACTCTGTCCGGGAGCTTGAAGCCGCTGAGCGGGATGAGATACAGTCCATACTTAAAGGTCTTTCCTTTGAGGCGGGACAGAACGCAGAGATCATAAATGCGGATCATGTGATCCTTACAGAGCTGGACTTTATCTTTGCAAAGGCTTCCCTTGCATTGGATATGGATGCGGCGAGGCCGGTATTCAACACGGCGGAGATAATACGGCTTAAGGAAGCGAGACACCCCCTTATTGATCCGGAGAAAGTGGTTCCGATAGACCTGGAGATAGGGGAAAGCTTTGACCTTCTGGTGGTGACGGGGCCAAATACCGGAGGAAAGACGGTGTCCTTAAAGACTGTAGGACTCCTGGAGCTGATGGGTCTCTCAGGACTTCATATTCCGGCAGGAGAGGGGAGTGAGCTTTCATTTTTCCGGGAGATCTATGCGGACATAGGAGATGAGCAGTCGATCGAGCAGTCACTCTCCACTTTCTCATCACATATGACCAATATTGTTGAGATATTGAAGCATGCCAACATTACCTGCTTCTGTCTCTTTGACGAGCTCTGCGCAGGCACGGATCCGGCGGAAGGAGCTGCTCTTGCCATGGCGGTTCTTGACCATCTCCATAAGAGGAGCATCCGTACTATGGCCACCACCCACTATCCGGAGCTTAAGGAATATGCCCTTTCTACTGCCTGGGTGGAAAATGCCTGCCTGGAATTTGATGTGGAGTCCCTTCGCCCAACCTACAGGATACTGGTGGGAGTACCCGGAAAGAGCAATGCCTTTGCTATTTCAAAGCGCCTGGGACTTCCCGAAAGAATAATCGACGAGGCGAAAAAGCGCATAAATGAAGAGGATGAGAAATTCGAGCAGGTACTTGCCAGCCTTGAGGAAAACCGGATCACCCTGGAAAAGAAGCAGAAGGAAATAAGCGACACCCAGGCAGAGATAGAAAAACTGCAGTCCGAGCTTGATTCCGGAAAGCAGCGTCTTGATGCGGCAAAGGAACGTATCCTTTCCGAAGCCCGGGAGGAAGCCCGGAGCATCTTAAAGGAAGCAAAGGAAACCGCGGATGCCGCCATCCGGAACATGCAGAAGTACGCAGATTCGGATACGCTGCGTGCGGCGGAAAAGGAGCGGACAGCTTTACGCGAGTCCCTAAAAAATACCGCTTCTCCGGGAAATGCTGTCTCGCCGACTCTTTCTTCCACACCGGAAAAAGACAGGCCGAGAGGGAACCTGAGTCCCAAACAGGTCAAAGTGGGTATGAATGTCCGTGTCATTTCTCTTAACTTAAAAGGAGTGGTGCAGACTCTTCCGGACAGGAAGGGGAATCTTTCCGTCCAATGTGGTATTATAAAATATAATGTAAATATCTCTGACCTTAATGCAGAGAATATGCCGAGACAGGGCTATGGCATCGGAAGTGCTTCGGGAAATAAGAAGTCTCTCGGGCATACAAAGACCATACACCCCGAGGTCAATCTTATCGGTATGAATTCGGATGATGCAAGAGAGACTCTGGCTTCATATCTGGATGACGCCTATGTGTCTCATTTAAGCCAGGTGCGCATAGTCCACGGCAAAGGGTCGGGTATTTTAAGGGAAACCGTAAGGACATATCTTAAAAACTGCAGGTATGTCAGGGAATTCCGTGACGGAGAGTACGGAGAAGGGGATTCCGGGGTTACGGTAGCAATTTTTAAGGAGTGAAAAGAGGCGGAAACATGGTAGATAAACAGAAGGTTCTGATAGTAGACGATGATAATAATATCGCAGAGCTTATTTCCCTGTATTTTACAAAGGAGTGCTTTGACACAAAGATAGTTAATGACGGTGAAAGTGCCTTAAAGGAGTTTGAGACCTATCACCCGAATCTGATTCTCCTTGACCTTATGCTGCCGGGGATAGACGGATATCAGGTGTGCCGGGAGATAAGGACGAAATCCCAGACACCGATAATCATGATCTCCGCCAAGGGAGAGGTTTTTGATAAGGTGCTGGGGCTTGAACTCGGCGCAGATGACTATATGGAGAAGCCCTTTGACTCGAAAGAGCTCATTGCCAGGGCAAAGGCAGTACTTCGCCGTTCCAATGCAGCGGTACCTGATCCTGACAGCAGCCGCCCGGATGTGAAGAAGGTGGAATACCCGGATCTTATAATAAATCTTACCAATTATTCCGTGCTCTACTGCGGAAAACCTCTGGATATGCCGCCGAAGGAACTGGAACTTCTGTATTTCCTTGCTTCTTCTCCGAATCAGGTTTTTACCAGGGAGCAGCTTCTCGATCATATATGGGGCTATGAGTATATTGGAGACACCCGTACGGTGGATGTTCATATAAAGAGGCTGAGGGAAAAACTTAAGGATCATGAGGCCTGGAGGATCTCCACGGTGTGGGGAATAGGATACAAGTTCGAGGCAGGGTGAAAGCATGGGAACCGAAGAGGAAAACAGCAATTCTGAATACCAGTTCATAAAGGAAACCATAAAGGAGAGACCGGTAAATAAAAAGAAGGTGCTGACACGTATCATTATGATACTTATCTCAGCCCTGCTTTTCGGCGCTGTTTCTGCCGGCGTATTTATGTATACAGTCAGGCAGTTTATGAACGGAAGAGAAGAGAGACCGGATCCTGTTAATATCCCGAGGGACGAGGAGATAGTTTCCGCTGCGGAGGAGGGAACGGAAGAAGAGACCGGGAGCATTTCCGAAAATGAAGCTTCTACAGAGGCAGCTTCGGAGGAAGAGGAGACAGATCCCGGGGAGTCTTCAGTCGGGGCTCCTACAGAGGTCATTTCCTATAACGTCACGGAACATGTTACCCTTTCCATAGATGATTACAAGAGCTTCTACAGAACCTTAAAGGATATCGCCCATGAGACCGGCAGGTCGGTAGTCACTGTGACCACAGTTGTTAATGATACAGACTGGTTTGATAATTCCTATGAAAATGAAAATTCAGTGACCGGTCTCATAGTTGCCAATAACGGGAAGGATCTTCTTATCCTGGCTGAGATATCGGAATCCACCGGGGATATGGAACTCAGTGTCACCTTTGATGATGGAGTGGAGCTTCCCGGTGAAATAAAGTCAGGGGATCCTGATACGGGACTTTCCATAATCTCTGTTCCTTTAGACTCCATACCGGATGAGACAAAGGACGCCAGAAAGGAAGCGGAACTCGGGAGTTCCAGGGGATCCGGGGTAGTCGGCATACCGGTGATGGCT
>JAEEGL014038866.1_pt1 | contig 31497 bp, 22 predicted proteins | sample 9134231 | NCBI WGS metagenome assembly JAEEGL01 (sample SAMN16246548, study PRJNA631951) | gut metagenome | biome: gut microbiome; feature: rumen; material: fiber-attached | host: Bos | place: Iran: Karaj | collected 2018-10 | reverse complement strand
CCAAAAGAAAATGTTGCGAGTGACCTGACAAACATATAATTGTTTTGATTTGTAGTTCTACCTCACCTTGCAGGTCTAATCAAAATTGCTAAAAGACCTGCTTTCCTCTCCTATATATAGGAGAGGAATAAATATAGGTTCTGATAATATAAATTATGTAAATATTCACTCATTTTTATCTCCATTTCTTTTTCTAAATGTGTAACTTTTAAGTACGCACTTATGTTTTTATAAAAAATTTTTTGGAGAAAAAAGTGTGCAATATAATATAGAGGCGCATTGAAGTTGAGTTTTAGCGATTTTGAATTCGGTTTAACATTTCGTTACAATATTATGTTTTGTTAGGATAATTATCTATTTTTAGATATAAATTATGTAAAATTATTTTAATATAATCTTGACTTCATTTTTTGGTATTGATAGAATTTTTAGAAATAAATGTTTAGCGAAAGGCAAAATGATGATTATAATTTTCAAGAGAAAATTTAATATATAGAAAAAAGAAAAGTGTTAGCTTTTCTTTTTTTTTAGGAGAAAAAATGATTTTAACGAAGAACAAACAAAATACTGCAATAATAAAAAATATATCACAGGTTGCAAATAATCTGTTTTTATTGGAAATGCTTCCTAAAAAGGAACTTGAAATTTTGCCAGGTCAATTTATATCTGTTCTTTGTGATAATTTTACTTTAAGGCGTCCTTTTAGTGTTATGAACTATGAAAACGATGTTTTATCAATTTTGTTCAAACGCAAAGGTGAAGGCACAGCTTATATTTCAAGTTTGTGTATAGGAGATACGATAGATTTTACCGGACCCTTTGGGAACGGTTTTTCTATAAAGAACCAAAAATCATTATTAATAGGTGGTGGAGTGGGTTCTGCACCTCTATATTTTTTGAAGAAATTTCTTTCTAAAAAGGGTATAGAAAATTTTCTAATGGCTGGATTTCAAACAATTGCAGATGTTCCCGAAAAAATGGATATTGATTTTATATCCACAGATGACGGGAGCTTTAAAAACAAAGGTTTTATCTGTGATTATTTGGAAGAAGTTATTAAAGATTATAGTCCGCAAGTTATTTATTCTTGCGGACCTTTTTTATTATTGAAAAAAATTCATCTTATATCAAAACAATACGGGATTCCTTTGTATGTTGCTATGGAAAAAGAAATGGCTTGTTCAATAGGAGTTTGCAGAGGGTGTGTTATAGAGCTTTCTAATGGTCAGAATGCTACCGTATGTAAAGATGGTCCGGTATTTTTAAGTGAGGCGATAAAATGGGATTAGATAACGAAAAACTTCAAATTGAATTAAACGGGTTAAAATTAAAAAATCCTGTTATTACAGCTTCAGGAACTTTTGGGTATTGTGATGAGTATGAAGAATTTATTGATGTAAAAAGGCTTGGGTCTATTATTACAAAAGCTCTTACTCTTGAACCAAGAAAAGGTAACTCAACCAAAAGAATTATGGAAGTTAAATCAGCAATGATTAATTCTATTGGACTTGAAAATATGGGTATTCATGCCTTTTTGGAAAATGTTTTGCCAAAACTCTATTTAAAAAATATAAATTTTATTCTAAATATTGCAGGAAGAACAAAAGAAGAATATATTGAGTTGGCAAAAATTTGTGAAGAGAATGAAATCCAATCTATTGAAGTAAACGTCTCTTGTCCTAATGTTAAGTCAGGATGTTTGGAGTTTGGGACAGATGAAGAAACTATTTATGAATTAATAAGCGAAATTCGTGAAAAATATTCTAAAGTATTAATAGTAAAGCTTTCTCCTAATGTTACAAGTATTGAGAAAATGGCAGTTGCCGCACAAAATGCAGGTGCAAGCATAATCAGTGCAATTAATACAATAAAAGCTATGGGAATAAAATTAAATTTCTCAAACGGTAGTTTTAAATCTGAAAAAATAATGGGTGGATTGTCAGGTAGCGCAGTAAAACCTGTTGCCTTAAGAGCGATTAATTCTATTTATAGAAATATAAATATTCCTATAATTGGAATGGGCGGAATAAATACATTAGAAGATATATTTGAATTTGTTGCAGTCGGAGCGGATGCCGTTCAAATAGGTACGGCTAATTTCACCAGACCTACGGTCAGTGTGGATTTGGTTAATGAATTAGAAAGTTTTATAAATAAAAATAATTTTAAAGATTTTAATGAGCTTAAGAATAAATTAAGGGAGAGTATAGACAATGAGTAATGTTTTAGAATTATTAGAAAAAACGCAGGGGTTATTAAAAGGACATTTTTGTTTAACATCCGGATTGCATTCTGATGAATATTTTCAGTGTGCAAAATTGTATCAGTATCCTGAGTATACCGAACAAATAGGCAAAATGCTTGCAGAAGAACTTAAGAATATTGATTTTGATACTGTTGTTGCGCCTGCAATAGGTGCGGTAATCTTTGGATATGAAGTAGCTAAACAGGCAAATAAAAGAAATCTTTTTGTTGAAAGAAAAGATGGAGTTATGATGCTTCGTCGTGGTTATAGTCTGAGAAAAGGTGAAAAAGTAGTTATTATAGAAGATGTTATTACTACAGCAAGAACTATATACGAGACTATGGATGCACTTAAAGAGTTTGAGGCAGAAGTTTGTGCGGTAGGATGTATAGTTGACAGAACTTGCGGAAAAACAGGACTTAATATTCATTCTCTTGTTCAGGTTACTCCTGTTACATATTCCCCTGAGGATTGTCCGCTTTGTAAACAAGGTATTCCTGTTGAAAAACCGGGAAGCAGAAGTGAGGTAAAAATTTAATGTTTGAGAATTTAACCAAAATCGCAGATTTAACAGTTGATGATATAAATGAAATTATTAATCTTGCAAGAGCATTTAAGCAAAATAAAAAATTTGATAATTTAACAAAAAAATATATTGCTCTTATGTTTTTTGAAAATTCGACAAGGACAAAAGTTTCATTTGATATTGCAGCGCAGAAACTTGGTTTTGGTATAACAAATTTTGATGTTCAAACCTCTTCAATAAATAAAGGTGAAAGTTTGAAGGACACTTTGGAAAATCTTTATTGTATCGGGGTTAATGCTGCGGTAATAAGACATAGCGAGGATGATATAATTGAGAAAACATTAAAAGAATTGAGCTACCCCATAAAATTAATTAATGCAGGTAGCGGCTGTGCATCTCATCCTACACAGGCTTTGTTAGATTATTTTACTATGATTGAGAGATGGGGAAATGTTCAAAACAAAAATATAACAATTGTTGGCGATATATCTCATTCCAGAGTAGCTAACTCAAATATTGCACTTTTGAAAAAATTTAATGCAAATATTACAATTTGTGCACCTGAGTATTTTAAACCGAAGAGTGATTTAAAAGTGAAATTTGAACCGGATTTAAAGAAGGCAATAAAAAAAGCTGATTGTGTTATGATGCTGCGAATACAAAAAGAAAGAATTAAAGAGTATTTTAATGAGGAAGATTATGTACAAAATTATGGATTAACAAAGGATATTTTTGAAAAGTATTCTCCAAATGCAATTTTAATGCATCCTGGGCCTGTTAATCGTGGGATAGAAGTAAGTTCTGATTTGTTAGATAGCGAAATAGGAAGAACTGTTTTAAAACAGGCTCAAAATGGTGTATTTATCCGAATGGCGATTTATTATTTAGTTTTAGGTGGTGGAAAATGATTTTAAAAAATTTATTCTGCGTCGATTGTGAAAGAAAAATTGATGTAAAAATTGAAAATGGTCTTATCTCTGATATTGGTGAAAATATCGAGGGTGACGGAATTGATTTGTCCGGAAAATTTATTGCAGAGGGTTTTATTGATATGCATTGTCATTTGAGAGAACCGGGGCAGGAGCATAAAGAAACAATAAAAACCGGTATTGAAGCAGCAATAGCAGGCGGTTACAGTGCAGTTTGTCCTATGGCAAATACCAATCCTATTAATGATAATGTTGAAACTTTAGAATTTATAAAGTCAAAGTTTGGGGGGTACAATCTATTCCCTATATGTGCTTTAACCAAGAACTTTTCAAAAAATGAGATTGTTGATTATGAAGAATTAGTTAAACATGGGGCAATTGCTTTTTCAAATGACGGAAAACCTGTCAGAGATTTGAATTTTCTTAAAAATGCCCTTGAAAAAGGGCTTTTTATTATTTCTCATCCAGAAGTTCCTGAACTTTTGGGAAGCAGAGAAAGTGAATACTTGGCTGTGCAAAAAGAGTTGGAAATTGTTAGAGAAACCGGCGCAAGATATCATTTTGCTCATGTTTCTACTAAGGAAAGTGTTGAACTTATAAGAGAGGCAAAAAAAGAGGGTTTACCGGTTAGTTGTGAAACAGCACCACATTATTTTTCCTTGTTTAAAACCGAAGAAAATATCTATAATACGTTGTTTAAGGTTAATCCTCCTTTAAAAACAGAAGAAGATATGGCTAAAATTATCGAAGGATTAAAAGATGGTACTATTGATGTTATTGCAACTGATCACGCTCCGCATACGATAAAAGAAAAGAAGGCAAGCTATACTCTTGCACCTAATGGGATTTGTGGCTTGGAAACTTCGATTGGAGTTGCTTTAACTTATTTGAGCGATTATTTATCTTTAAAAGAAATATGTGATAAGTTTTCTAAAAATCCAAGAGAAATATTAAATTTGGGTAATTTTGGGAAACTCGAAAAAGGTAATAGGGCAAATTTTGTAATTATAGATACAAAAGAAGAGTGGATTGTAAAAGGAAAAAATTTTAAGTCGAAATGCAAAATAACTCCTTTTGAAGGGAAAAAATTAAAAGGAAGGGTTTTTGCAACAGTTGTGAACGGAGAATATTATGAACATTAATCAAAAAATAAGAGACAAAATAGTATTGGCTCTTGATGTTGACGGAGAGAGGGAAGCAAAACGTTTGATAACCGAACTGAGAGATTATGTTGGGATTTTTAAAGTAGGTTTGCAGATTTATACTTCAATGGGTGATAGATTATTTTCATTCATGAATGAAGAAAAATTAAAATATTTTTTGGATGTAAAATTTATGGATATTCCAAATACAGTTGCAAAAGCAAGTGAAAATGTAATTAAAAACGGTGCTGATTTTTTTAATATTCATGCTCTTGGCGGAATAGAAATGATGAGAAAAGCAGTAGAAGGTGCTAATGTTGCGGCTCAAGAGGTCGGAAAATCTTCACCTGTTGTTCTTGCTGTTACTATTTTAACGAGTATAAGTAATGAAAAATTGAATGATGAGCTTGATATACCGCATAATGTTAATGAATATGCGATGTTTTTGGCAAAACAAGCAAAAATAGCAGGATGTACAGGAGTTGTAGCCAGTGCATTTGAAGCAAGAAAAATAAAAGAAGTTTGCGGTAGAGATTTTAAAGTGCTTTGTCCGGGAATAAGACCGAAATGGTCTGCCACAAATGATCAAAAAAGACTTGCAACTCCTTCTTTTGCAGTAGATGAAGGAGCGGATTATCTGGTTATAGGCAGAGCGGTTACTTCTGCCGATAATAAAAAAGAAGCAATGGAAAAAATTTATGATGAAATTGGAGAATACTATGAAAGCAAAACTGTTATTAAGTAATGGTATGGAATTTGCCGGAGAGTCTGTAGGCGCGGAGGGAACCGCATTTGGTGAGATCTGTTTTAATACTTCTATGGCAGGTTATCAAGAAATACTTACGGATCCTTCTTATTCAGAACAGGTTATAGTTATGACTTATCCTGAAATTGGGAATTATGGCATAAATAAATACGATTTTGAAAACGAAAAAGTTTTTGCAAAAGGTATGATTATGAAAAATTATTGCTATGACGAAAGTCATTATTTATCCCAAGAAACTCTTTCCGATTATTTGAAACAGAATGAAGTTGTTGCTGTTTCCGGAATAGATACAAGAAGAATAACTACAGTAATAAGAAATTCCGGAACTATGGCTTGTCTTTTAACTACTGAAAATATTACGGATACTATGAGGCAAAAACTGAATACTTGGCGAATGGATAAAGATGTTGCAAAATTTGCTTCAAAAAATAAAAAAATTCATTATGAAGGTAAAGGACTTAATTTTGTTGTTATTGATTTAGGATTAAAAAACAGTATTTTGAAAAATCTTATAAATACTGAATGTGATGTAAATTTGCTTCCATATGCTGTCAATGCAAAAGAAATTTTATCATATAAGCCTGATGCTGTACTTTTTTCTAATGGTCCGGGAAATCCTGAAGATGCAAAAGAGGTTATTGAAACAATAAAAGAACTTATAGGTAAAGTTCCTTTATATGGAATTTGTTTAGGTTATCAACTTTTAGCAATTGCTCTCGGCGCAAAAACTTATAAATTGAAATACGGACATAGAGGCGGAAATCATCCTGTTATTAATTTGCAAACAAATGAAGTTATTTTAACTTCACAAAATCATGGATTTGGAGTTGATGAAACAACCTTACCTAAGGAAGCTGTTTTGACTTATAAAAATCTTAACGATAATACTCTGGAAGGATTTTCTTGCCCAAGTTTAAAAATTGAAGCTGTACAATTTCATCCGGAAGCTTCACCGGGACCTATGGATGCAGCAGGGATTTTCAAAAGATGGATTGAACAAGTAGAAGGATATAAATTATGCCAAAAAATTTAGATATTAAAAAAGTTCTCGTAATAGGCTCAGGTCCTATTGTTATAGGACAGGCGGCTGAATTTGATTATGCGGGAGTTCAGGCATGCAGAGCCTTAAAAGAAGAAAATATTGAGGTTGTTTTAGTAAATTCAAATCCTGCAACAATTATGACGGATGAAGAGATTGCAGACAGAGTTTATATAGAACCGATTACAGTTGAGGCGTTGGAACAAATTATTTCAAAAGAAAAACCTGACGGACTTATTGCTTCTTTAGGCGGACAAACAGGTTTGAATATGGCGATGAAACTTCATAAAGAAGGCATACTTGACAAATACGAAGTGAAGCTTCTGGGTACAAGCATAGAAGCAATCCAAAAGGCTGAGGACAGAGAGATGTTTAAGCAGCTAATGCTTGAAATAAATGAACCTATTCCTGATAGTATTACTGTTTCAAATTTTGATGATGCACAAGAATTTGCCAATAAGATAGGTTTCCCTCTTATAATAAGACCTGCTTTTACGCTTGGCGGTTCAGGCGGCGGAATTGCTACTAATCCGAAAGAATTTGCTACAATTGTTCATACAGGACTTTTAAGGAGTCCTATTAATCAGATATTGATTGAAAAAAGTATAGCTGGTTTTAAAGAAATAGAATATGAAGTTATGAGGGATGAGAATGATACTTGCATAATTATTTGTAATATGGAAAATGTTGACCCTATCGGTATACATACAGGTGACAGTATTGTTGTTGCTCCTACTCAAACACTTACAAATAAAGAGTGCCAAATGCTCAGAACTTCCGCTATAAAAATTATTCGTGCATTGAAAATTGAAGGCGGGTGTAATGTACAATTCGCACTTGATCCATATTCAAAACAATATTATGTAATTGAAGTTAATCCTCGTGTAAGTCGTTCTTCTGCTTTAGCTTCAAAAGCTACCGGTTATCCGATTGCACGAATTACAACAAAAATTGCTGTTGGGTATCATTTGCATGAACTTAAAAATGCAATTACCCAAAAGACTGTTGCTGCTTTTGAACCTGCAATAGATTATGTAGTAACAAAAATTCCAAAATGGCCTTTTGATAAGTTTGAGCTTGGAGACAGACTGCTCGGTACAAAGATGAAAGCAACCGGTGAAATTATGGCTATCGGAAGAACTTTTGAGTCATCATTTAAAAAAGCATTAAATTCATTGGAAGATAAAAATATGGGGTTATTTAGGCGTAGATTTAACGAGCATTCTACAGATGAAATGACGGCACTTTTGCATGTTCAAGATGACAGAAGAATATTCAGAATTGCCGAAGCGATAAATAGAGGGGTAGAAATTGAGCAAATCAGTGAAATAACTAAAATTGATAAATGGTTTGTTTCAAAAATAGCTAATTTAGTGAATTTTGAACAGAAATTAAAGCATGATGATTTAACTCCGGAATTATATATGAAAGCTAAAGAGCTCGGATTTTTAGATGCAGAAATAGCTGTTTTTGCAAGGAAACGACTTATTGAAGTAGAAAAAATTCGTAAAGACAATGATATAAAAGCCATATTTAAAACAGTTGATACTTGTGCAGGTGAGTTTGAAGCGCATACTCCTTATTATTATTCGAGTTATAATGAATATAACGAATCAATACCTAACAATGATAATAAAAGTGTTGTTATACTCGGTTCCGGCCCGATAAGAATAGGTCAAGGGATAGAATTTGATTATTGTTCCGTTCATTGTGCTTGGGCAGTAAAGAAAAACGGGTATAAATCTATAATGATTAATTCTAACCCGGAAACTTTGTCGACAGATTTTGATATAGCTGATAAACTGTTTTTTGAGCCTATGAATATTGAAACAATTATGAATGTTATAGATAATGAAAAACCGGAAGGAGTAGTTGTGCAATTTGGAGGACAAACTGCGATAAACCTTGCCGATAAACTTGTCAAAAGAGGAGTTAATATCATAGGTACATCGTTAGAAGCTATAAATATGGCAGAAGACAGAAATCTGTTTGAAAAACTTCTCAAAAAACTCAATATTCCACAACCAAAGGGAAAGGCAGTAAGAACTGAAGAGGAAATGGAAGCAGCAGCAAAAGAACTGGGTTTTCCTCTTTTAGTCAGACCTTCTTACGTAATTGGTGGCAGAGGTATGCAGGTTGTTTATAATATAGAGGAATTGACGGAATATTTTAAATCAGCATTGAAATTTTCAGATGAGCATCCTGTACTTATTGACCAATATATAGAAGGTAAAGAAGTTGAAATTGATGCTATTTCAGATGGTGTTGATGTGATAATTCCCGGTATAACAGAGCATATTGAAAGAGCAGGTGTCCATAGCGGAGATAGTATAGCTATATATCCTACCCAAAAGGTAAAACCTGAGATTTTAGACAGGTTGGTTGAATATACAGAAAAACTTGCAAAAGCGTTAAATGTAAAGGGTTTAATGAATATTCAATTTGTATTAAAGGATGATATTGCTTATGTTATTGAGGTTAATCCAAGAGCATCAAGAACAGTTCCTATTATGAGCAAAGTTACCGATACGAATATGGTAGAAATAGCTATGAATGTTGCATTTGGAAAATCATTAAAAGAACAAGGTTTAAAAACCGGACTTGTTGATAAAACTAAATTAGTATGTGTTAAGGTGCCTGTATTTTCGTTCCAAAAATTAAACAGAATAGATCCGGCTTTAGCTCCTGAAATGAAATCAACCGGTGAAGTGTTGGGGGTAGATACTGTTTATGAAAGAGCGCTTATTAAAGGGTTTTTAGCAGCGGGTTACAAATTTCCCTCTCACAGAGGAGATGTTTTGTTATCTTTAAATGATCATTTTAAGGCTCAATCTCTTGATATTGCTCAAAATCTATATGAACTGGGATTTAGAATTGTTGCAACAACTGGTACTCATAAGTTTCTTGATAAACATGGAATACCATCTAAAGGTATAGAAAATTTTGATTTAAGAAAAATTCAGGAGGATATGAAGCTTCGCAGATTGAGTTTTGTTATAAATACACCTACGACAGGTGGAAATGCTGCAAGGGTCGGTTCTCAAAACAGGGGATTTTTAATAAGAACCATTGCAGAAATGTACTCTACTCCATGTTTTACTTCCGTAGATACGGCAAGAGCTTATTTAAAGGCAATGAAGTATTATATTGACAATCCTCAATTAACATATAACGAGTTAAGAGAGTACAAAAAAAAGGATAAATGCCTAGCTTAATAATCTGTTACAGCGAGCAATTGTAAAATCTCTGTGCTTTTTATCTATTTCCAAAAAAGCTTCAGCAAGTCTTAGATTAGATGCGGCATCATATTCGGCATCTTTTGCTTGCTTAAGTTCTGCTTGTGCGTCTTTGTATCTATTATAAACCAGAATATTATTATTTTTTAAAATATCATCTTTATGATTTTCAGGTATAGTTGTAAGATTGCATTTTATTCTTATATTTTCTATAATTTCGTCAGCTTGTTTTTTCATAAGTTTTGCTTTTTGTTTACTTTTGTCGAGGTTTTTATCTTCAATTTTTAATTCTTCTTCTTTCTTTTCAACATCTTGTTTTTGTTCTTTGACAGTTTTTTCTACAGTGGAAATTTCTTGTTTAACATATTCTATTAAGACTTTTCTTGATTCGGAAAGAAGAAGCCAAGCATCAGATTTTGTTAAATCTTCAAAGTATTTTTGAAATTCTTTTGGTATATTTTCTTTTATTTTATTAATTATCTTTTTGATTTTTGATTTTGTTACTGATTTACAATCAGTTTCGTCCAATAATTTAATTAGCATATCGTTAACGGATAAGGATGATTCTTGATTTAATTCATATAATTTTTCAATATTTTCTTTTGTTGTAGGATTTTGTTCTATAAGTTTTTCTAAGTACTTAAAAGCTTCTTTTCTTGCGGCAACGCTATTTTTAGCACTGTCACCTATAAATTCAGCTTTTTCTTCTCCGTTCATCCCATTAGAGAAGAAATCTAACATTGCGATAAATAATTTGTTATCATCGGCTAAGTTCTTTTCAATTCTTTTTAAAAGCAGTCCTGGTAATATATTTCCGCACATTAATCCGTAATTATATCCCATAGAGAATTTTGCGGCAGATTTCATTGCCTTTGCAAAACCTCTGTCTTTTTTCTTTGATTTCTTATCATAATGTTCAAGATAAGAATTAATTTTTTCTTTAGCTGCTTCTACGTCATTTATATCAAAATTATACTTTTTTAAAAATTCGTGTAGTTTTTGTTTTTCTTCGATGCTGAGATTTTGGTATCTTTTGTCTGATTTAATATGTAAAAACAGCATAACTGCCTCTGTAAATTTACTTTCTTTAACTTGAGCTTTTAATTTTGAATATATACTTGAGAGAACCCCCTCTTGTTTTTTTACAAGCAGATTATTTTCAGATTGTTTCTTATTATCAGTATTTATATAATTCGACCATATAGATGGAGTAGTAACAGGTGTAGTGCCTGCACTCTTTTTACCAAATATTTTTTTACTGTTGTTCCCGTTAAAAATTCCGGATAAACTACTTACCAATTTCCTGCCTATTACCCATGCAAAAGCATGCCCTTATTTTTACCTAAATAAATAAAAAATTTCTTTGACAAAAAATTGCTAAAAAAGAGGCTGCCTAAAATAGCAGCCTCAATATATATTTAAGAAAAAATTATTTGCCTAATTGAGCTTGAACTTCATCAGCAAAATTTTCTTGTCTTTTTTCTAATCCTTCACCTAATACTAAACGTGAAAATTCTTTAATAGTGAATTTACCGTTTATGTAATCTGCGATAGTTTGGTCAGGATTTTTAACAAAAGGTTGTTCTAAAAGACATCTTTGTGACATTATTTTTGCTAATCTTCCTTCAACAATTTTTTCTCTGATTTGTTCAGGTTTTTTCAATAAATCTTCTTTACCCATTTCTATACGTTTTTCTTCTTCTATAACAGAAGCAGGGATATCTTCTCTTGAAAGAAATTCCGGAGCGCAGCTTGCTATATGTAGGCAAACATCTTTTGCAACGGTTTCATCAACCTTGTCGGTATTAAGAAGAACTGCAATTTTCTTGTTATGAACATAAGTAGAAAGATTACCTTCAAAACGAACAAATCTTCTGATAGTAATTTTTTCTCCAATTTTAGCGATTTTTGCTTTAACGTTTTCTTCAACTGTATTTCCGCAGCCGCAAACGCAATCCATTTTTAATAATTCTTCAACGTTTGCAGGGTTTTTAGCTACAACAGTTTTTGCAACAGATTGAGCTAAGCTTTGGAAATCTTCATTCTTTGCAACGAAATCTGTTTCGCAATTAAGTTCAACAATAGCACCTACGCCATTTTCGATATAACTGTCAACAACACCTTCTGCTGCTATTCTGTTCATCTTTTTATCAGCAGAAGCAATACCTTTTTGTCTGAGATATTCTGATGCTTTTTCGATATCACCGTTATTTTCAACAAGTGCTTTTTTGGCATCTAATATACCGGCACCTGTCTTATCTCTTAGTTCTTTTACTAATGCGGCTGTTATTTCCATAATTAACCTCTCTTTTATTCTGCGGCAACTTCTTCTTTTTGAGCTGCCTTTTCTACCTCGTCTTTTGCGGCTAATTTCTTAGCTTCACTTTTTAATTGTTTATCTGTTTTTCCTTCAATATTTTCAGCAAGCATTGTTTCTCTGATTCTTTTACCGTCGATAACAGCATCAGCAATTTTGCCTGTGATATATTGAATAGAGCGGATAGCATCATCATTAGCAGGTATAACATAATCAATGTTATCCGGATCAGAGTTTGTATCAACAACACAAATTACCGGAACATTGAGCTTTTTAGCTTCCAATATTGCATTGATTTCTTTCTTTTGGTCAATGATAAACAATACATCGGGCATACCGTGCATTTCTTTAACTCCGCCTAAAGTATTTTGAAGCTTATCTAAAACTTTGCATAACGCAGCAGCTTCTTTTTTAGGAAGTCTGTCAAAATATCCTGATTCTTTTTGTGCTTCGAGTTCTCTTAATTTGTTAATACGACTTCTGATAGTTTCAAAGTTTGTAAGCATACCTCCTAACCATCTTCTGTTAATATAGTATGCGCCGCAACGGGTTGCTTCTTCTTTGATAACATCAACGGCTTGTTTTTTCGTTCCTACGAATACAACATTTTTTCCTTTTGCTGCATAGTTTTTAACAGCTTCGCAAGCATTTTCAAGCATTTGAACGGTTTGTTCAAGGTTGATAATGTAAATACCGTTACGTTCTCCAAAAATATATTTTTTCATTTTTGGGTTCCATCTTTGAGTTTGGTGACCAAAATGTGCACCGGCTTCTAATAATTCAATTAAAGTATTGTTTTCAGGCATGATTTATCCTTTCTAAACTATAACTACACCATGAACTCTATATTATTGAACATCCTTGGATTAACTTGAGAATAATCTCAGGCAGCTAATGCTTGTAGCCAAAGATGACATGCCATAATAGTGTCCATCATTATACTAGCATAAACATATTTTCTCATCAATATTATATCTGTATTATGTTATGCATTTAAAGTAGCAATTATATTTATTTGAAATCTAAATAAATATAACAAAAAATATTTTATTTGAGTTTTGTATACTTGTATTATAAAAAACTATATTGAAAGAAGGACAATTATGAAAATTAATTCTGTTTATGTTCAAAATTGTACTAATAATTTTAACCAGAATTTTAGAGGTAAATTAAATTTAAATGATGATATGAAAAAATTGTGTGGTGTAAATGATAAATATATAGAACAATGGAATACAATTCTACCTGATAAAACCTCTGTATCATTTGCATCCGTTAATAGTAATTATAAGGATAGTAACTCTTATATTTACATTATAAAGGCTAATAATAAAATAATAAAAACCGATTCTTTAGATTTGTCAACTAAAAATATCGGCTTTTGGAATCCGTTTAATAAAGATATGAAGAAAACACAAAGTGATAATAAAACTAAATTATCAGATTGTTTAAAGTATTGTTTGGAATTTATTAACGAAAATTTGGGTATTGATAAGATTAAAAAAAATTTTGACATCAAATAAAATAATATATCATAAATAAAGAGGCTGTTTTTAGGCAGCCTCGCTGATTGGATTGTGTCTGGGTAAGAGTCGAATATATGCAATTATATTAAAACTGCTTTATAAAAGTTTATCTATTCCCCACTCTTGCTATAAAATGGTATAATAGTGTACAATATTCTTGGGGAAATTAATATGCTGAGATTTATAAAGAGTACAACATTTATCCTAATAACTCTTATTCTTATAGGGGCGGCTTTGGCTTTTTGTTTTCTTTTCCCTCATAAGTTGATTACGGCAAAAAATATTTTGAAATCATACTGTTTAGTTTATGAAGGAGATAAAGCCTACAGGCATCAGAATTTATTCGGTGCAATAAAATATTACGAGACCGCATTGAGATTAAATCCAAGACATGCCAATGCTGCTTACAATCTTGGCAATTTATATGCAGTTTATGAAGATTATCAAAATGCACTTGCTTCTTATAATCAGGCTTTAAAATATAGGCCGAAATATATTAATGCAAGAATTGCGAAAGGAATACTTCTTTCTCAAAGATTTTATGAATTTGCAGGTGCCATAAAGGAATATCAGCAGGCTATTGATGATATGCCAAATGATTTAAATATTTTTCTTATTTACAATAATATACAGTATGTAAAATATAATAAGGCTGTAGCTTATTATAATATGGGACTTGCTTATAAATATCTTTCTCTTCTATATGGAGAAAACAAAGAAGGAAATAAAGCTAACCTTGAAAAATCAGTTGAAGCATATAAAAATGCTCTTAAATATGCTAACAGTTTGAAAAAAAATGATAAAGAAAGTAATTTTCAAATGGAGGATGTGTATTTTAATTTGGCTCTTGATTATCATCTCTTACATACAATTGATACGAGGGATAAATATGAAACAAGTAAAAAGAATTATCGTTTAGCAAAAGATAATTATTGCAAATGTATATATATTAGTCCGTTTGATTATAGCGCTCACTATAATCTTGCCATATTATTTAAACAGCAGAAAAATTATTTTGATGCATTGTTGGAACTTGAAAAAGCTGCGCTTATAGTAGATTCAAACGGGCATGGATACAGAGCGAGATATATCTATGATGTTTTGAATGAAACTTCTCAAAAATTACATTCGCAGCCTAATTATGAATATTTAAAAGAAAAATTAGACAAGGATCCGGTTGTAAATTATCAACCTGCATTTGTTAACGGCAAGATTGTTTCTTCGGAGGAATTGGATAAAGCTATGCTTAAGAATTTGAGAAGCTGTGGTACTACTGAAAAAGTATGGGATTTGGATTAAATTATGAGAAAAGCTGTTGGCTACATAAGTTCACATAAAAGACATGAAATAGAAAGAGAAATTGAGTTAAAAATTCAAGATGAAAGAATAAAAGATTATTGTAAAAAGAATGAGCTTGAGTTTATAAAACATTATATTGAACCTGAAAAGAGTACAGAAGATTATAAAGTCGCACTATTTTCTTTGTTAGATGAAGCTAATCAAAAAAAATTTCAAGATGTTATTATTTTAAATATAGACAGGCTTGGAACTGATAGCGTGGGAAAAACCTGGATAATTAATGAACTGAAGAAAAACGGTATAAAGCTGCACTCTCTAACGGAGGATTTAACTTTCTACGGTGAAGAAAACAGTGCTAAATTACAAGAAAAAGCTGAAAGTATAAAAAGTAAGATTAAGGATATTCCTTCTTTGCCGGAGGTAGTTAATAAAGTAATAGAGCTTGTCAGAAATCCGAATTCTTCTGCTTCGCAGTTAGCAACAACAATTTCTAACGATACGGGATTGACTCTAAGAGTACTAAGACTTGTTAATTCCGCATATTATGGATTTCCTAAACAAATTTCATCTATTCAGCATGCAATTGCTATTTTAGGGTTTACTACCATAAGAGGAGTTGTACTTTCTTCAAGTATATTTAATGCGTTTTCGCCAAAGGCGGGTGGTGCTGTTGTTGATTATAAAAAGCATTGGAAACATTCATTTTTGACAGCACTTATTGCAAAACAACTCAACTCAGATTTGAGGTTGTATTTGGATGATAATATTTTCAGTGCAGCAATACTTCACGATATGGGAAAAATAGTATTATCTCAATATGATTATCCTAATTATGTTTTAGCTTTGAGTGAACAAACGCCTTATGATATTAAGAAAAATCTGGCAGCAGAGAAAAAATACTGTGCTATTTCTCATCCTGAGGCCGGTGAACTTATCGCAAAACATTGGAATTTGCCTGAAATTATTTGCCAATCTGTAAAATTTCATCATTCTCCATCTATGGCCGATGATGAATATAAACGTGCGGTTAGTTTAATATATCTTGCTAATCTGCTTTCTAACATGATAGAAAATGATAATAATTTTGATGCGAATATTATTAATGAAGAAGATATAGAAGTGTTGGGATTGACTCTTGGAGATTTATCTCCTCTGTTTACCGAGCTTCTTGATTTAGACTTTGAGCCAGAAGAACTTGAAAATATGTTCTAATTTAATTTTCATTATTATCTAACATACTTCTTTGTTCGTCATAGCAGAATTTTTGTATTCTTTTTTTATCTAATGCGGATATTTCCATGATTTTAGAATGAATATTATAAGTAGATTTGTTAATTTTAAAACAATTAATAATTGTTAAAGACATCAAAATGGGCTTTTTAAAATCACGAAGATAAAATTTTGCGGCAACAATTTCATCTTGAGGAATTTCAACTGGTGAAACGAATTTAAATCCTCCGCTGCTGATATTTTCAGTTAAGCATTTATATTCTTCTTCACCATAAGATATATTTATTTTTGCAACATATTCTATTCTCAGGTCTTCTCGTTTCTGTTCAACAGAAGTATTACTGATATGGTAAGAAACAACTATTAGAGGAAAAGGTTCCGTATAAAGAATAATTCCGTCATAAGTTATTAAACCAGATGGAGAAGTAATAGAAACTTTTACCTCTTTATTCTCAGAAAAATATCTCAGCATATTTCTTTTTTTGCGCGGAAATTTTAAAAATAATCTGTCGGGTTCAGAAGAAATATATTCGCAAGAAATACCGACATCCTTACCATCCTCAAGCTGCCTTGAAAGAACAACGTATTTATCTAATACTAATGAAATATTTTCCGCTTTAAGCATAAATCCATTCTATTCCGCATTATTGTTTTCGTTTGCCGATTCTTCCTGAACAGGTTCTTCATGTTTTTCAACAGGTGAAAAAACAATCATATCATCCTTTAATGAAAGTCCTATAGTATCACCATGTTTATAATGAGATGTTAAAATTTCTTCTGCAATAGGATCTTCAATTTTCTTTTGGATTACTCTTCTGAGCGGTCTTGCACCGTAATTTGAATTATATCCTTTATTAGCAAGCCAATCTTTAACCTCATCAGGAATATCTAATGATAATTCTTGCTCTTTTAGTCTTTTAACTAAATCCCCGAGCATAATATCAACTATTTTTCTGATTTCATCTTTACTCAAATGAGCAAAGACAATAGTATCATCAAGCCTGTTAAGAAATTCGGGTTTGAAGAATTTTTTCATTTCTTCAGAAATAGTGTCTTTTAATTTTTCATAACGGGATTTTGATTCATCGCTTCCTGTAGAAAAGCCTAACGTACTAACATTTTCTATAGCGGAAGCACCAATATTTGATGTCATAATGATAATTGTATTTTTAAAGTTTACGTGACGACCTCTTGAATCAGTTAATCTTCCGTCATCAAGTATTTGAAGCATCAAGTTGAATACATCAGGGTGAGCTTTTTCAATTTCGTCAAACAGTATAACACTATATGGTTTTTTCCTAATCGTTTCAGTAAGTTGTCCGCCTTCATTATAACCTACATATCCAGGAGGAGAACCGATGAGTTTACTGGTGGAATGTTTTTCCATAAATTCTGACATATCAACTCTAACCATGTTTTCATCAGAACCAAACATAGCTTCTGCAAGTGCTTTTGCAAGCTCTGTTTTACCGACACCTGTAGGCCCTGAGAAAATGAAGCTTCCGATTGGTCTGTTTGGACTTTTTAAACCGACTCTGGCTCTTCTTATTGCTTTGGAAATTGCAACAACAGCTTGGTCTTGTCCGATAACTCTCTTATGAAGAGTCTCTTCCAGTTTAAGAAGTCTTTCTCCTTCACCTTCGGTTATTTTTTGTACCGGTATTCCAGTCCAAGAACTAACTATATTAGCAATATCTTCAACTCCGACGGTTGCTTTATTTTCTTCAAGTTTTTTATGCCAATCATCTTGAACTTCTTTTAATTGATCTTTTAATTCACTTTCTTCATCTCTTAGTTCACTTGCTAAATCAAAATTTTGGCTTCTGATGGCGTTTTCTTTTGCTTTTATGGTTTCTTTTAATTTCTTTTCTATTTCTTTGCCTTCAGGAGGTAAGCCGGAAGCTTTCAATCTTAATCTTGAACTGGCTTCATCAATAATATCGACAGCTTTATCAGGTAAAAATCTGTCAGTGATATATTTATCAGAAAGAGTAACGGCTGCAACAACCGCTTCGTCTGAAATATTTAGTCTGTGATGCTCTTCGTATTTGAACTTCAATCCTCTGATAATTTCTATGGCATCTTCTACTGTAGGTTGTTCAACATATACAGGTTGAAAACGACGTTCTAAAGCAGCATCTTTTTCTACATATTTTCTGTATTCTTCAAGTGTTGTTGCACCAATAACCTGAAGTTCACCTCTTGATAAAACAGGCTTCAATATATTAGCTGCATCAATGGCACCTTCAGCAGCACCGGCACCAATAAGAGTATGCATTTCATCGATAATAAGAATAACATTTCCTGCACCTCTTATTTCGTCCATGATTTTCTTCAAACGTTCTTCAAATTCACCACGATATTTAGTACCTGCAACCAATAAACCCATATCAAGCTGAACCAGTTTTTTATCTTCTAATATATCAGGAACTTCATGATTTACTATTTTTAAAGCCAGACCTTCAGCTATTGCTGTTTTACCGACACCTGGTTCACCAATAAGAACAGGATTGTTTTTTGTTCTTCTTCCCAATATTTGGATAACTCTTTCTATTTCTTTTTCTCTGCCTACTACAGGATCTAATCTTTGTTCCTGTGCAGCGAGAGTTAAATTTGTACCGAATTCATCAAGTGAAGGAGTTTTTGTTTTTCCGCCGGAAACAGTTGCTGCCGCAGCAGGGCTGCCTGACGATGAACCCGGTGAATAACTCGAACCTTTTGACTTGGATTCACCGAGCATTTTTACAACATTGCTTCTGACTTTATTTAAATCAACGCCCAGATTTTCCAGTACTCTTGCGGCGACACCTTCGCCTTCTCTTATTAAACCTAAAAGTAAATGTTCTGTACCTATATAACTGTGTCCTAGTTGTCTTGCTTCATCCCAAGACAGTTCCAATACTCTTTTTGCTCTGGGGGTAAACGGAATTTCTACCGCAACGAACCCGGAACCACGTCCTATTATTTTCTCAACTTCACTTCTTGCATCTTTTAAAGTAACACCCATTGTTTTAAGTGTTTTTGCAGCAATACCGGTACCTTCTGAAATTAATCCTAAGAGAATTTGTTCCGTACCGACAAAATTATGTCCTAAATGCCTTGCTTCTTCTTGAGCAAGCATTATAACCTTAATTGCAGTTTCTGTAAAACGGTCAAACATATAAAATAAGCTCCTTCATCTATTAATTTTATTATACCAAGAATTAGTTTTTTTACCAATAGTTTAATATTTTTTTAATAAAACAATAATAGAATTATTGTTAACACTGTTATCCGTTATAATTTCACATAAATTATGTAAAAAATTATAACGGATAACAGGTAGTTAAGTAAGTTTTTGCTTGCTATGCTTTAGTCAAAACTGTGATAAATATTTTATTATTCTGCTTTTTCTTTCTTCTCTGTTTTGGCTTTTTCTATTAAGTTGTTAAGTTTATCGTCAACAGCTGCAACTCTGTCATTATATGCATTTTGGTTTTCTATGTGTTTTTCTTTTTCTGCTAACTTTTGTGTGTATTTTTTATTAGCATCTTCAAGTTTTTTAACCATTTCTTGTTCTTGTTGAGTTAATTCTTTTCTTTTTGCATCCATTTCTTTAAGTTTTGGTTCTAATTCATTTTTAATTTTTGTTTCTGATGCTTTTTTTGTTTCTTCTGCGGATTTTATTTTGCCTTCTGCTGTTTCTATTGCTTTTTGATAAGAATCTCTTTCAGCTTCATGTTTTTTCTTGCTTTCTTCTGCTTCTTTAAGTTCAGCTTCAAGTTTTTTTAATTCGGCCTCTTTAGTAGCTAATTCACTCTTCCTTGCATTGAATGTTTCTTTTGTTATACCGGGTTCTTCTAAACTTGTTTGCAGTCCTTTTATTTCACCTTCTAAACTACGTATCTTATCATTACAAGAAGTTATTTTTTCATCATCTTTTTTGATGTCTTCTTCTGCTTTGGTTTTCTTTTCTGTATATTCTTCTTTAACTTTTGTTTGAGCTTCTATTATAGCTGTCTGCTTGTCTACTGTTTGTTTTTCTTTGTTAAGATTTTCAACTGCTACTTTGATTTCTCTCATTACAGATGCATGTTGTCCTTTATAGTTGTCGATAGCAGTTTGAGCTTGAGAAAGTTCTTGAGAAGCTTGGATGGCTTCTTTGTCAGCGTTCTTTGCTAACTCTTGTTCGTTGTTAAATTCTTTTTGCAAATTGTTATATTCATTTTTTGCTTGTTCTACATCATTTTGTAAACCTAATTTTACAGCTTCATCTGCATTTTTTAATGCATCTAATTTAGGTAAATTTGTTGGAGCTGTTCCTTGTGAAGTTTGACCGGGTTGAGCGGCTCCTGTTTTTGCAGCAGTTGTACCTTGGGCTTTTCCGGATGGAGAAGCTCCTGCTGTTGCTGCTTGAGCTCCGTTATTACCATTCAATGCTTTTGCTATTAAGCCTGAACCGAGAGCTATTGCACCGTTTTTCAAAACGTCTCCCCAAGATAGTTTTTTCTTATCATCATCACCGGAGGCTTTTTGACATCCGCTGCCTGAACAGCTTCCTCCTCCGGAACATCCTTTCTTAGAAGATGAACTGTTTGAAGAATCGCTGTCACTGTCGCTTTCTGCTTTACTTATCAATGTATCACACAATTTTATTTGTGATTTGCAATCTGCTAATGAATTTTCTATACCGTTTGCAAGGAAGTCTTTGTTTTTAGATTTAGAATCTTCAGCTTCTTCCTGTGCTTTTTCTAACCATTCTTTTGCTGCTTTATATAATGCTTTTGCAACTTCATAGTTACCTTTATTAAATTCTTTTTTTGCTTGTGATTTTAAATCACTTCCTATTGTATAATATAATTGAGCATTTTCATAATGATTATCTGTAGATGAGGTAGAAGAAGAACTTGAGGATGTTGAAGAACTCCCTGATGCTGCCGGTGTGGTCATTTCTGTTATTCCGGCAGGAGTTAATAAAGTTAAACCTGTTTTTGCCGTTGCTTCAAACGTGTCACAAGTTTCTGCTGCTGCTTTTGTTTCTTTTAATATACTTTCATTAATAGAATTATTAGTCTGTTGTGTTGTAGCTGCGACTTTGTTGTTTGCACCGGTCGCACCTGTATTTGCAGATACAGATAAAGCTCTTTCTAAGGAAGATGCTGTTTTTACACTGCTATTAATGCCAATTTTACCGATAGATGCCGGTTTATCTTTACTATAAATTGACCCGCTGTTTTTGCTTGTGCTTTCACTTGCTGCCGGGGTTTTTGCAGCTGCTGATGTTTGTTTTTGACCATTTAATTTCGGTTGGATTTTGATGACCATGCTCAGACCTCTCTATTTTTTTTCTTCTATATATTAATAAAGTATTTTTGAAATAAAAAATTGCTACTTTATATATATTTTTTATATAAATATTGAAAATAATAGACTTTGAGCCTTTGTATCAATTTGCATTGTAAGGCAAGATTTAGTTAAATTTTTATTTGGAAATCAGAAAACAAGATAACTTACAAAAACTGCCGCAAGTATACCTGCAAAATCAGCAATTAATCCGGCAAGAAGAGCATGTCTGAATTTTTTTATTCCTACAGAACCAAAATAAACAGTCAAAACATAAAAAGTAGTTTCGCTGCAACCGACCATAAGAGCAGCCATCTTTGTAATAAAGGCATTTCCGCCGTTAGCGTTAGCAATATCAGACATAACTCCTAATGCACCTGAACCGGATAGGGGTCTGATTATAGCAAGCGGTAATAATTCTGAAGGCATGCCGATTTTATCAAGTACTGGTGAAAAAATTTGGGATATAAGTTCTATACCTCCTGCTGCTCTAAACATACCTATTGCTACTAAAATAGCTACGAGATAAGGAATTATACTGACTCCTACACCAAAACCCTCTTTCGCTCCATCAATAAAAGTCTCATAAATATTAACTTTCTTTATCATTGCAAAAATTAATATGAAAGCAAGTAAAATAGGTAATATATACATTGAAGCTACTTCCAAAATATGTTTCATTTTTTTACCTCTCGATAAGGAAAAAAGTGCTGCAAAATTTTAACGGCAATGATTGCTACTAATGTGCCAAAAAGAGTTATACCTATTGTTGGTAAAATTATTTCCGCAGGATTTGTTGAACCTGTTGCAACCAAAACAGCAATAACAGAAGCCGGAACAAGTTGAAAACCTGCGGTATTTATTGCTAAAAACGTACACATCGGATTACTTGCGACTTCTTTATTTTCATTGAGCTCTTGCATTTCTTTCATTGCTTTTATTCCAATAGGAGTTGCCGCATTAGTAACGCCTAAAGCGTTAGCTGAAATATTCATTGCTATATTGCCTAATGCTTTATGTTTCTTTGGTATTTCGGGAAATAAAAAATTTGTAATCGGTTCTATTATTTTTGAAATTATTTCTATTAAACCTGATTTCTCTGCAATTCTGACAATTCCTAACCAGAATGCCATAACTCCGATTAAAGAAATTGATATATCGACAGCTAACTTTGCATTATCAGTTAATGCTTGAGTAAGAACATCCACTTTGCCGTTATATATAGCAATAATTATTGAAAATATTATTAAAAATAACCAAATATAACTCATAATAAAATTATAATTTATACATATCGTCGATAACTTTTTTGTATTTTTCAAAAACCATATTTTTACGAATTTTAGCTGTAAATGTCATTAATCCGTTTTCTATAGTAAAGCCTTCATCAACAAAATTAATATTTCCTAATCTTTCAAATGGTCTGTAATTAGGACGATTTGAAATTCTTGTATTCAATTCTTTTAATAACATTTTTTTGAAGCATGGATCTTTTTCTGCTGTTTCTTCTTTTACTCCGTTTTTTTGAGCCCATTCTACAACCGCATCGTGGTCTGTTTTAATCAAAGCGCCAAGACAGCTTTTATCTTGCCCCACAAGAACTATTTGTTTTACATAATCTGAAAGGCAACATGTTTGTTCAATGACATCAGGCTCAATATTCTCACCGTTTGACAAAACGATGATATCTTTTGCTCTTCCTGTTAAAATTAAAAATCCGTCATCTGTAACCCAGCCTAAATCCCCAGTTATAAACCAACCTGTACGAAGAAGAACTTTTGAGGTAGCTTCAGGGTCTTTATAGTACCCTTTCATAATTTGGGGACCTTTTGCAAGTACAAGTCCTTTTTCTCCTTTTGGCATAAGTGTAAGTTTATCAGGATCTACGATTGAAATTTCAGTATCAGGAAGAGGATAACCTGCTGTATTGAGTCTGTTTCTTTCCGGTGTACGAACCGTCAAAATAGGTGATGTTTCTGTTAAACCGTAACCTATTAAAATAGGAATACCTATTGTATCAAAGAAATTTTCAACTTCATGAGATAAGGCACCGCCGCCTGAAATACAAAGCGGGAATTTTCCTCCGAATTCTTTTTTTATTCTTGCAAAAATGGATTTACATGCAATTTTTGCAATAGGAGAAAGAATTGATTTCACAAAATTTGCTCGAAGAAGCTGCATTTGTGTCGGATGTTGATTTTCAATTGTATTTCTTTTCAAAAGGCTTTTGCATTGTCTATATTTCATTGTTAAATTTAGCAAGCCAAAGAAAATCCCTCTTTCTATGTTGGTTTTTGTTTTCAAATTAGCCATAATTCCTTCGTAAATAGCTTCCCACAAACGAGGAACGCCAACTAAGAAATCCGCTCTGAATTTTTTGATATCCTGCTTGAATTTTCTTAAATTTGTATAGCAGATAGTTGCGCCGCAATAAACCATATAGTATTCTACAGTTCTTTCATACATGTGCCAAACAGGAAGTATACTCAAAACGGAATTTCTCGGAGTAACCGGAATTCTTTCATGAATAGCAAGCAGTTGGCTGACTAAATTACCGTGTGTAAGCATAATACCTTTTGGACGTCCTGTAGTGCCTGATGAATAAACTATGGTAGCCAAATCTTCTCTGTCCACTCTTGTATATACAAATTCGTTAATTTTACCTTTTTCTATTAAATCGTCAAATGTATAAAAATCAATATTACATTCTTTGAAATCCTTCATATCTTCATTGCCTATATAGACAACAAATTTTGATTTTTGTTCTGATAAAAATTCATTTAAATCTAATATTAATTTTTTGCTGTCTGTAAATAATGCAGTACTGTCACTATGTTCATATATATACTTTAATTCATCGAGTGGTGCAGAAGAACTTCTGACGGAATCAACAGCTCCGCACATCATTACAGCTTGATCTGAAATCATCCATCTGGCATTGTTTTCACTAAAAAATGCGACATGTGAAAACTTTTTCAATCCGATAGATTGAAGCGCTGCGGCTACAGTTGTTATTTTTTCATAAGCCTCTTTATATGTTACACGCATTTTTGAATAATCATCTTTTAATGCTATATCGTTAGGATATTTTCTTGAGCCGACAGCCCAAGCTTCAAAAACAGCATTAACCTCTTTCATGTTTTTTACTATGAACATGTGATTATTCACAAACTTTGCTATATCATAATTTGATTGTTCTTTTGTTTTTGTTTCGTACATACTTCACACCATACCCGATATTACAACATACCGACATTATATAACAAAACAAACCAAAACAAAAAATTGTTAAGGAAATAAAAAAAAATAAAATTATTTTGTTTTTATCCATTTGAAGCTTTTTACATAGTTGTCGTTATACAAATTACCTTCTAATAGTACAAGGAAAAATCTGTAATTACTTGTATCTTTGTTAAGATAAGATATGCTTCCCAAATAAGATAAAGGATTAAACAGAAATACATCTTCATCTTTTTTCAGTTGTTTTGTAACTTTTCTTTTTAATGAATTTAGTGATATTTCACCTAAAAATCCTAATGTAATAATTGAGTCTTTTGCTTCTTTAGGAATTTGTCCTATTATTGTACCGTTAATATTTGAATTATTTATGTCGTATACTCCGGTTAAAAATAATTCCAAGTTTTTACTGGAAAAAGTAATCTTGTCAGTAGTAATAATCCCCTTTTGTATTTGAATTTCACCATCAATAGAGTCAAAAAAGCCGGTTTTAGGGGCAACAATATTTACCAGTGCATTGAGGTTTAAAGTAGTGAGTCCTCCTTTTAACATATTTGCTATTTTTAACATATATTCAACGGAACCCATTCTTATCATTCTTCCGTCAAGGAGATTAAATTCTGCTGAACCGCTAAGGTTTTTAAATATTTCTTCCTCTGTTAATCCTCTTGTGGTAAATGAAACAACGCCGTTTAAATCTCCGTATATTTCATTTGGCAAATTAAAGAAGGTTGTTGCAATAGCATTAGCAAGTACATTCTTTGCTTCTATTGTTCCGTACATGTCTGTTGTGTAAAAATTGTATGCTAAGTCTCCTTTCATTTCTCCGGTTGTAATATTCATGTGCATATTATTTATATTACAAAACCAATCCTTTAGAACAGAAATATCCGCTGTAAAGTTTTTACACAAAAGACCTTCATAAATAAATTCATCTGTTACGAGTTTTCCTTTGTCTATAATAATCGGGGGCAAAGGAATATCTTCTATATTTACGTCTTTTGAAGTACTTTTAAATGTTTTTGAAAAACTTTGAACAATTTCATCATAATTTATATTCTTTGAATTTATATCGAGACTGGTTATTCTTAGAGGATAAGTTAATTTATTTAAGATAGTACCTTTTATTTGAGCATTGGAATTTACTATTGTAATATCGGAATTTGGAATTTCTATGATGTCAGGTTTAAAAACGAGAAACATATTATCAATTTTTGTATTTATTGAAGGTATTAAAGCTTTTTGTATATAAATGTCACCCAATAAATTTACATCCGGAAATTGTCCGTTTACGGATATTTTGCCTTTTATTTGTCCTTCCGAAATAAAAGGTTTTTCATTATTTGATTCTTTAATCAGAACATTAATAAGCGAAATGTTTATTAAATCATTGAAATTTATCGATACATTTTCAAATGTCGGAGTTTCAGAATTAATATTTAAAATATTACCTTTTGCTTCAAGAACCGGCTTAGTGGAATTATCCATCATTGCATCGGATGAAGCAAACAGTTCAGCCTTATTTATTTTTAAGTTATTGTTTCTCAAACTCAAATCGGTAAAAGCAAATCTTGAAATAGCATCGCCGAGATTAGCGCCTTTGTAGAATATATTGGCGCCTTGTTCAAGCATTGCACGCATTTTTAAATTCCAATCAGTTAAATTTCCGACAAAATCGCAATTTAAATAAATTTTTCCGGCAAGAGTAAGAGGAAAATTCTCAACATTTTTAAACGTAGAACTAAAGTCATTACCGTCAATATTAGCAGATAAATTTAAATCAAATATCGGATTTTTTGAGTTGTAATTTTTTATATTTCCCGTAGCTATATAAGAACTGTTTTTTAAATCTACGTCAATGTTATCAAAACCGATTGTTTCTTCACTAAAAAACATTTTGCCTGAATTTGCATTGATTAAATCGTTTGTAGGTAAATATTTTACTGCTACATCGTAAAAAGATATCATTGTTTCGGGATTTTTATTTATTATTTCAGAATAAACATCTATATTCCCGCCTAAAAAAGAAATTTTTGATAAAAGCTCTGAAACATCAGTGGTTAGTAGTTTTGTGTTGATAATTTTTGAAACATTTTTTATATCAACATTTTTTATATCAAATTTTATATTTGATTTTTCGTTTGCAAGTCCGAAATTAGAAACTTCTCCGTTTAATTTGAAATTTGAATTAAATATGTTACCTATAATATTATTCATAGTTATTCCTGTATCGTTTGCAAAAATTTTCCCTCCTGTAATATTAATAAATTCATCGATATCAAGATACTTCAATTTACCTTCTAAGATATCAATAATGGAATATGTTTCTATTTCTTGTGTTAAGAAATTTCCGCTGACCTTTATGTTGGAATCTATTTTTCCGGAAAATTCGCTAAAATCATTAAAAGAATCTTTTAATTTATAAAACATAGGACTTTTATGTATAATAGCAAAAGCTTTTTCAATATCTGCATCGGTATTAATTATATTAAGTTGGGAAAAGTCTTTTTTAACTTTTCCTATTATTTGGGTTTCTACTTCATTTAAATATCCGTTAAGACTAAGGCTTGATATTTCATTATCAAATTCAACTATTCCTGTCACATTTTTGGCTCTATATGCCAAATCCCTAATATCGCCATCGACACCTTTTAAATTAACTTTTCCTGATATGTAAGGTATATCAATATCTTTTTGGGCTTTCATTGTTAAAAATAGAGATGCTGTGCCATCCGGTTTTGAAATAAAGTCGAGAGCTTTAGAAACCTCTGAGAGAACAGGACTATTATCTATAAAAGTTTTCGCTTGTTTTAGTGAAAAATTGTCCACATTTAAATAAAAATTCGTTAATCCGTCTTGATGAATTTTGGTTTCTCCGTAGCCGGATGCGAATATATTTTCATAATAGCCTGTAAAATTATTATAAATAATACTGTCACCATTAAAAATTATTTCGCCTGAACCTTTTTCTATTTCTCCGTAAAATTCAGGATAAGAAAGTTTTATGTTTGAACTTTTCATTCTTCCGTTCAAATAAACGGCAGGAGGTGTTCCTTTTATATATAAATCAAGATCTCCTGTACCGCCTTTTATATTAAGCAGAGGAACGGGGCCTGTCGGAAAGTTTATTATATCACTAGCCATATTTAATGCACTGTGTGCTCCTGTAAGATGCATATTATTTGATGAAGCAGCGTGTAAATCCAAAACCATAGGTTGGACAAATTTTATTGTTCCGTCTATATCAACATAATCGTGATTTTGGTTTGGGAAAAATCTTGATGAAATATTTAGTGTATCATGATCAAAAATCAGTTGAGTATTGCCTGTCATTATATATTTGTCTAAAACAAATTTAGAATTTGTGACATCAACAGTTCCTGTCATATAAGGAAAATTAATTTGCATTTCACCATTTACACTGCCATCTATATCGTATTTTTTTGCTCTGTCTATTGCTCCTTTTAAAACGGGTAAACCGTTAGGTAAAATCTTCATTAATTCTTTTGCCTTTGAGGAATTTTTTGTTTCAACAAATATATTAACAATTCTTTTTGATTTATTGAAAAAGTCGTAGATTTTTCCTTTTGCGGTAATATCGAATTTATCTGAGCTTAAGTTTGCTTCATCAATAAGAAAAGTCTTGTTCTCGTAAGAAAATCTTGAATTAAAATTAAACGGTTCACTATAGTGTAAAAAATCAGGGAAACGTTTATTGGCAAAATGAATACGGGAAATATCCGCATCAATATTAAAATATTTGCCCGAAGAAATTTTGGCTTTAATGTTTCCTATACCATCCAGAATTGTTAAATCAGGATATATCTCTTTTGCGTAATCATAAAAATTGTTAAAATTAATATTAGCGGCTTCTAATGAAATATTATAATCATTTTTTTTGTTATTTATTTTTAAATCGGAATTTATAAAATAAGGGATAGAATTATCTTCATATAATAAAGTCCCCTCTGTTGTTAATTGGAGATATTTTTTAAGAGAAAATTTTGTAATTAAAATATCTTTACCTTTTACGGTCATGAACTTATTTGGTGAATATACTCTGTCTGTAAAATCAAAAATATAATTATGAATTGATATTGTGGAATTTTTGAAAAATATCTTGAAAAATCCGGTAATATTAAATATCTCAATAATATTAATTTTCTTATTTTCATAACGTTCAAAATTTACATAGACATCTTTACCGCCCATTTTTGTTATATAAATTTTCCTAAGTAGCATCATCGGGACAAATACATCAACTCTGACATCATTTACACTAACCAGAGGGTTCCCATCGTGTTCTTTAAATACAAGCTTATCTGCTTTAATTTTGTATTGCAAATCCCAGTCAAGATATGCTCTTGGATTTTCCACTTCCGAATCCAAATCCAGTAATCTTTGAATTTGTTTTTGAATAATAAGAGTAGTGACTTTTTCATTTTGCGACAGATAATTCACATACCATACCAAAACGGATAAAAAGCCTACTATAAAAATTAAACTGCTTATTAATATATATATAAATGGTTTATTATTAAATTTCATATTTATTAAGCGCTAACTGTATAATAATTATACAAAAAAAATTTTGATAAGTCTAAATAAATTTAAATGATTATATACTTATCTTATAATTCATGTAAGAAATTATAAAAATTAACAAAATAATTAATTTTTTGTTAAAGAATTAATTATTTTTGAAAAGTTGTTATAAATTTATGTTAGATAGGATTTAATTATCCATGTATAAGAGAAAAAGAAGGAGGACAATATGTCAGAATTTAAAATCAGACCGTTAGCAGATAAGTTGGTAATCAAAGTTATTGATGATACTCAACAATCACAAGGAGGTATATTTATTCCGGATAGCGCAAAAGAAAAACCACAAAAAGGCGAAGTTTTGGCAGCCGGTCCCGGTGAAATGAATAAAGAAGGCAAAAGAGATGAAATGGAAGTTAAAGTAGGTGATATGGTTCTTTTTGCTAAATATTCAGGAACCGATGTTAAATATAACGGGCAAGAATTAAAAATCCTTAGTGTAAAAGATATTTTGGCTGTTATAGAAAAATAATAAGGATTAATCGTTAGAAAAGGAGAAATAAAATGGCAAAAAAAATTATATTTTCTGAAGATGCCAGAAAAGCATTAATGAACGGAATAGATGCAGTAGCTGATACAGTTAAGGTTACTTTGGGACCTAAAGGTCGTAATGTTATATTGGAAAAGAAATTTGGTGCACCGCAAATAGTTAATGATGGTGTTACTATTGCAAAAGAAATTGAGCTTAAAGATGAATTGGAAAATGCAGGTGCTCAACTTATAAAAGAAGTTTCTTCAAAAACAAATGATGTAGCAGGTGATGGTACAACTACAGCTTCAGTTCTTGCTCAAGCTATTGTAAGAGAAGGTTTGAAGAATGTTACTGCAGGTGCAAATCCTATGGCTATTAAAAAAGGTATTGCAAAAGCAGTAGAAATTTCTGTGGAAGAAATCAAAAAAATGGCAAAACCTGTAGAGAAAAAAGAAGCTATTTCTCAAGTTGCTACAATTTCAGCAGGTAATGATGCTACTGTTGGTGGACTTATTGCTGATGCTATGGATAAAGTTGGTAAAGACGGTGTTATTACAGTTGAAGAATCAAAAACTATGGGTACAAACCTTAAGGTTGTTGAAGGTATGCAATTTGATAAAGGTTATATTTCACCTTACTTTGTTACTGATGCGGAAAGAATGGAATCTGTATTGGAAGATGCTTTTGTTCTTTGTGTTAATAAAAAAATCAATCTTATCTCTGATTTGGTTCCTGTTTTGGAACAAGTTGCAAGAGAAGGACGTGGTTTGTTATTAATAGCAGAAGATATTGAAGGTGAAGCACTTGCTACTTTGGTTGTTAATACAATGAGAAAAGTATTAAGAGCCGTAGCTGTGAAAGCACCGGGATTTGGTGACAGAAGAAAAGCTATGCTTGAAGATATAGCTATTTTGACAGGCGGTCAATTATTTACTGAAGAACTCGGTATTAAATTAGAAAATGTAACTACACAAATGATGGGTGTTGCAAAACGTGTTACAGTTACTAAAGATAATACAACAATTGTTGTTGGTGATGATACAAAAGCCGAAGTGGCAGAAAGAGTAAAACAAATCAAACGTCAAATTGAACAATCAGACAGTGACTATGACAAAGAAAAACTTCAAGAAAGATTGGCAAAACTTTCAGGTGGTGTTGCCGTTATTGAAGTTGGTGCTGCTACCGAAGTTGAGTTAAAAGAACAAAAATTAAGAATAGAAGATGCTCTTAACGCAACAAGAGCCGCTATTGAAGAGGGTATAGTTCCAGGAGGCGGTGTTGCTTTGGTTAAAGCAGCAGAAATTCTTAAAGAAAAAATGGCTGCTTGTACTTGTGCTGATTGTACTCCTGATATGAAAACAGGAGCAGAAATGCTTTTAAGAGCTTTAGATGCACCGTTGAAACAAATAGCAACAAATGCAGGCGAAAAAGGTGATGTAGTTGTCGAGAAGGTTAAAGAACTCGGCGGTAACAAAGGTTATGATGCACTTAACAACGAATATGTTGATATGTTTGCAGCAGGTATTGTTGACCCTGCTAAAGTTACCAGAAGTGCTTTAGAAAATGCTTCTTCAATAGCAAGTATGTTATTGACAACAGAAGCAGCAGT
>JAEEGL016754508.1_pt1 | contig 31498 bp, 28 predicted proteins | sample 9134231 | NCBI WGS metagenome assembly JAEEGL01 (sample SAMN16246548, study PRJNA631951) | gut metagenome | biome: gut microbiome; feature: rumen; material: fiber-attached | host: Bos | place: Iran: Karaj | collected 2018-10 | reverse complement strand
CTAAAAAGACGCAAAAATCGACGGTTTCCGCGATTTTTGTTTAAGCCCCTGCCCTGGAGAGGGCAAAGGGGTTTGGGGTATAGGTTGAAGCCCATTCTTATGAAGAAGGGGTTGGGGTTGATGGAGGATGGCAGGGGAATCCCTGCATTATAGCCGCCCCTTATCAAGGGGCTCTAAACTTTGCTTCTTTCTGCGCCAGAAAGTAAGAATAAACTGTTAAGCGAGTTGTGGCTTGAATGGTTATGAGCAACTCCATCTGAGTTGCAACTCCTTATCAGTTTTCTCCATATAGAAATAGAAACTTGGTAATTCGAAGGAAACTCTTCCGTCTTCCTTCTTACCTCTTCCATCTATAGAGTGTACCATCATCATGATCTTACTGGTTCGCCAAGTTCATTTATAAAGGTAATTTGAAAATATCAATATATGAAGAAAGTAATGTTAGTTTTTGGAACCCGTCCCGAGGCCATTAAGATGTGTCCTCTAGTGAAGGAGTTCCAGAAACACCCCGATGAATTTGAAACGATAGTATGCGTTACTGGTCAGCACCGTGAGATGTTGGACCAAGTACTCACGATATTCGATGTTAAGCCTGATTACGACTTGAATATCATGAAGCAGGGACAAGACCTCTACGATGTCACTGCCCGTGTGCTCACAGGTATGCGTGATGTATTCAATGAGTGTAAGCCCGATGTTGTTTTGGTTCATGGCGACACCACAACCAGCACAGCTGCTGCACTTGCTGCGTTCTATCAGCAGATTCCTGTAGGCCATGTAGAAGCAGGTCTGCGTACCCATAACATCTACAGCCCCTGGCCAGAGGAAATGAATAGGCAGATTACGGGGCGCATAGCCACCTACAACTTCTCACCTACCCCGCTCAGCGAGAAAAACCTCTTGGAAGAGAAAGCACATGGTCAGATCTTCGTAACAGGTAATACCGTAATCGATGCTCTCCACATGGTCGTGGACAAAATCAAGAACGATCCGAAGTTAGCAGCTGAGCAAGAAAACGTCTTGCGCAAAGCTGGCTACGACGTCAGTCGTCTAAATCCGTGCAATTCGTGTAATCCGTGTTCAGAAAAAAAGAAACTTGTGTTAATCACAGGTCATCGTCGTGAGAACTTTGGAGAAGGTTTCATCTCCATGGTTACAGCTATGAAGGACCTGAGTGAAAAGTACCCTGATGTGGACTTTGTCTATCCCATGCACCTCAACCCCAATGTACGCAAGCCTATCCATCAGGTTTTCACGGGAATGGACTCCCTCTCTAAGGGCGATGGCTGGGGAGAGGCTCATAACTTCTTCTTCATTGAACCCCTCCAGTATCTGGAGTTTGTGTACTTGATGGAGAAGAGCACAGTAGTGCTCACCGACTCAGGCGGTATTCAGGAAGAAGCCCCAGGTTTAGGCAAACCTGTCCTTGTTATGCGTGATACGACTGAGCGGCCAGAAGCCCTTAAAAGCGGTACTGTTCACTTGGTAGGGACTAATCATGACTTGATTGTAAATGAGGTAAGCACTTTGCTTGATGATGCATCCGCTTATGAGAAGATGTCCAAGGCTGTCAATCCTTATGGCGATGGCAAAGCTTGCTCCCGTATTGTCCGTGCATTGAACGGCGAAGAAGTAGACCGCTATGCGGTACAATAATTATTAATGAAGAATTCGTGCCCATTTGTGGTAATTTGTGTTCGAAATAAATAAAAGAAAGAAAATATGATTAACGTTATTGGCTTAGGCTACATTGGTCTCCCGACCGCATTAATGATGGCTTCTCACGGTGTGGAGGTCATTGGTACAGACTACAACAAAGATTTGGTTGCAACACTGAATGCAGGTAAGACAACATTCAAGGAAGACGGTCTCGACGAACTGTTCCAGAATGCCGTTAAGGCTGGCATTAAGTTCACTACTGAGTACCAGAAGACTGACATTTACATCGTCAGCGTTCCTACCCCATACGACAAGTTCTCAAAGAAGGTGGATGCTTGCTATGTGGTAGCCGCTGTGAAAGAAGTAATGAAGGTATGTCCTAAGGGTGCAACCGTAGTAGTAGAGAGCACAGTATCTCCAGGAACCATTGACAAGTTTGTGCGCCCTGTGATTGAGGCCAACGGCTTCAAGATTGGTGAAGACATCAACCTTGTTCATGCCCCTGAGCGTATCATCCCAGGTAATATGGTGTATGAGTTGCTGCATAACAACCGAACTATTGGTGCAGACAGTAAGGAGATTGGAGAGAAGGTAAAGCAGTACTATGCCAGTTTCTGTCAGGGTGAAATTGTGGTGACCGACATCCGTACCGCTGAGATGACCAAGGTGGTCGAAAATACCTACCGTGCTGTGAACATTGCATTTGCAAACGAACTTTCTCGCATTTGTCGTCATGATAACATGGATGTGTACGAGATTATCAAGATCTGCAATATGCATCCCCGTGTGAACATCCTCCAGCCTGGTCCTGGCGTGGGTGGCCACTGCATCTCTGTTGACCCTTGGTTCCTAGTTGGTGACTATCCTCAGCTGGCTAAAGTGATTGATGAGTCTATGAAGACCAATGACTATCAGCCTGTATTCGTACTCGAACGCATTCATGAAATTATGGAGGAACATGGAATTACCGACAACCGCAAGGTTGGTCTGTATGGCCTGACCTATAAAGAGAACGTGGATGACATCCGTGAAAGCCCCACTCTCCAGATGATAGACATTCAGGAGCGTCATCTTGCACGTCCGTTGAAGAGCTTTGATCCTTTCTTTACTCAGAAGGAGATTGTGAAGAATCAGATTCTGGATTTCGACCAGTTCCTTAATGAAGTGGATATGGTCGTCATCATGGTGAAACACGATCACATTAAGCAGAATTGGGATAAGCTAAAGGGTAAGGTCATTCTTGACTGTCATAACATTTGCCCGTTAGAGGGAGTGTATCACATCTAAAGTATAAGGATTTCTGGCAGCACAGGTGGAGCGAAAGTTTGCAGTTCGATACTGCCTGCCAGAACGAATTAGTGGCTTCCGGCCTTACGCGCAGTCGGAGCCGCGATGGGGCAATAAGGTCTTCCGCACAGCCTGACGCCCCAACCATAGGGCGGGATACCCGCTGTCGTCTCTCATAAGAAAAGGTTCTATAACAGCGGGTCTGTCCTTTTGAATGATATAATATAAACTTTTAAGATATGAAAGTAGTACTTTTAGCAGGAGGTTTTGGCTCCCGTATTAGCGAAGAGAGTCAGTTCAAGCCTAAACCCATGATTGAAATAGGTGGTATGCCCATTCTTTGGCATATTATGAAAGAGTATGCCTATTATGGTTACACTGATTTTATAGTCTGTGCTGGCTATAAACAGGAATACATCAAGGAATGGTTTGCGAATTATTTCCTGCACAATAGCGATGTTACGTTTGACTATCGTAATGGAAAGAATGAAATGACTGTGCATCAGACCACAATGGAACCATGGAAAGTGACAGTTGTAGATACTGGTTACAATACAATGACAGGAGGCCGAATCAAACGTATCCAGAAATATGTTGGTAATGAACCTTTCATGCTCACATACGGCGACGGTGTATGCGATGTTGAAATCGATAATCTTGTTGAGTTCCACAAGAAACATGGCAAATTGGCTACTTTAACTGCAGTAAAGATGTCTCAAGATAAGGGCGTACTTGATATTAATGAGAATAATTCTGTACGCTCTTTCCGTGAGAAAAATGCAAGTGATGGAGCACCTATAAATGCAGGCTATATGGTATTGCAACCTGAAGTATTCAATTATTTAGATGGTGATTCTTGTATTTTTGAGAAGACGGCACTGGCAAAATTGGCAGATGAGGGACAACTAATGTCATATATACACGAAGGTTTCTGGCAGTGTATGGATAATATTAGAGAAAAGAATATGTTGGAAGATTTGCTTGCACAGAATAAAGCACCCTGGAAAAGATGGGATAGACAGGTACCCAGCATAGAGGCACGAAAACGTAACGGACAGGTATGATGAGCCAGATAGAAAAGGTACAAATAATCCCAAGAAGATTAATTGCAGATGAAAGGGGTTGGTTCTTGAAAGCCATAACAGGAAAAGAAGAGCGTATTCCTTCCCATACAGGAGAAGTATATCTTACTATGGGGAAACCAGGCCAAGCAAAAGGAGGTCATTATCATCCAGAGGCAGTAGAGTGGTTTACTATCATAGAGGGTGAGGCAGTTCTCAAATTGGAAGATATGGTTACCCATGAACGTAGGGATATAGAAATGTCATTGGAGAAAGCCATCACAGTGTTTATTCCGAACAATGTTGCTCATATTGTGGTGAACAATAGTGATAAGGACTTTATCCTGTTGGCCTATACGGATATGCTTTATGATCCTGCTGATACTATAGCATATACAATTAAGTAAATTATGATTGATATCTTCCATAACTTTTATAAAGGCAAGAAAGTCCTTGTTACCGGTCATACCGGTTTCAAAGGCTCATGGCTCTCCATTTGGCTCCACAAACTAGGTGCAGAGGTGGTAGGCGTTGGTCTGGAACCCTATAGCGAGAAGGACAACTTTGTTCTCTCTGATATTGGTAAGAAAATCAAGGCAGACATTCGTGCAGATATTCGTGACGGAGAGAAGATAAAAGAAATCTTCTCTCAGTACCAGCCTGAGATAGTCTTCCACCTTGCAGCACAACCCCTGGTACGTCTCAGTTACGAAATACCCGTTGATACTTACCAAACTAACGTGATGGGAACCATCAACATCATGGAAGCCATCCGTGCAACGGAAAGTATAAAGGTAGGTGTGATGATAACCACCGACAAGTGCTATGACAACAAGGAGCAAATGCGAGGCTATAAGGAGAATGATCCCTTTGGCGGTTACGACCCCTATAGCTCCAGTAAAGGTGCTTGCGAAATAGCCATTCAGAGTTGGCGCAGGAGTTTTTTCAATCCTGAAGATTATGGCAAGAAACATCATGTAAGTCTAGCCAGTGTCCGTGCTGGTAATGTGATTGGTGGTGGTGACTGGGCAAAAGATCGTATCATCCCAGACTGCATCCGAGCATTGGAGGCAGGTAAGCCCATTGACATTCGCAGTCCCAAAGCAGTGCGTCCATGGGAGCATGTGCTGGAACCACTGAGTGGCTATATGTTACTTGCCCAGAAGATGTGGGAGCATCCTACGGAGTATTGCGAAGGTTGGAATTTTGGACCGGAACAGGAGAGTGTTTTGACTGTTTGGGAAGTTGCAACAGCTATAATAAAGAACTTTGGCTATGGTGAGTTGAAAGATGCGTCTGATCCCAATGCCTTACATGAGGCTAACCTCTTGATGCTTGACATTACAAAGGCCAAGACCCGATTGGGTTGGAAACCTAGGCTGGATGCTACACAGACAGCCATATTGACTTCAGATTGGTACAAACGTTATCAGTATGAGGATGTGTATAGCGTCTGTGTAGATGAAATAGAAAAGTTTATTGGTTAATATGAAAATAACTATATTGGGTAGCAATGGCTTTTTGTCAAATGCTATTGCTAAGCATGCCAACAAAAGCAATTGGACGCTTGATGTTTACGGACTTGATGAACCAATAGGGGTTCTGTATGACAAGTTTGTACAATGTAATTTGATGGATGCTGAACTAGATTGCTCAGGTTTCTTAGATTCTGATATTGTCGTATATGCTATTGGTGCGGGCATACAATCAACTCTGAAAGAGGGTTATAACTTGATTTATAGTTTGAACGTGACAGCCCCTGTCGCTATCTGTAATAAGCTGAAGGAACTTGACTACAAGGGTGCCTTTGTAACATTCGGTAGTGTTTTCGAGATGGGTGAAACCATGGATTCCCGATTCTTTACAGAAGAAGACATTCTAACTTCAACAGCACCGGCACCGAGTGACTATGTAGTATCAAAGCGTATGCTTACACGTTTTGTAACAAGCTATAAACATGATTTTACACACTGGCACTTTATTATTCCAACAATTTATGGCGAGGCGGAGAATCCGAAACGTCTTATTCCATATACTATCAATGCAATAAAGAATGGTGAGGAGTTACATTTTACAGCTGGCGACCAAACACGCCAGTATGTATATGTTGATGAAGTCCCTAGGCTGATTGAACTGTCATTCGATAAAAAACTACCTTCTGGAATCTATAATATTCAGGGCAAAGAAACTCTGACTGTGAAAGAAATAGTTTATCTTATTCATAAGGAGATGGGGAAACAAGTACCTGAGGATTGTTTTGGTACAGCTCAGAGATCAGACGTCGGAATGAAGTATTTGGCTCTGAATGGTGATAGGCTTTCTACAAAGATATCATATAAGCCATTCTTTTGCATAAAAGATGTTCTCAAGAAGTATTAATTATGGATGAACTGTTATTAACAATAGCAATACCAACATATAATAGGTACGCATATTTAAAGGAAAATTTGGATGTGCTACTACCCCAATGTGCAAAATATGAGGATATAATTAAAGTTGTTGTTTCTGACAACGCATCAACAGATGATACGCAGAAATTATTGACAGGTTATATAAAAGTTTACCCTAAATTAATACATTATAACAGAAACGAAAAAAATATTGGTTTACAAGGCAATTTCTCGAAAGCTATTGAATTGTCTCACTCGAAGTACATATACCTCATGGGTGATGATGATATCCTTTCGCCTAATTTTCTTGAAATTATAATTCCTTATCTGAAATCTGACGAAGAATTTGGAATAGTCCACTGGGGAAGGTTAGTAGGAGATGCATGTTGTAGTAATAACAAGATCCAGGATCCATATTTTGATGTATTAGTAGGAAAATACGAGGTCGGCGATTTTATTAAAAGGACATTATCGTCAACTAATTTTTTATCAAGTTGTCTGTTTAATAAGAAATGCTGGGAGTTAGGAGAGAAATGTGAAGACAAGGAAATGCCAGGCTATGGTTATTATGCAAGATTTCTTAATGGAGCTGTAGAGTTGAATAAACAATGTGTATACTACTATTATCCATTAGTCTTAATGAGGAACCCAGTTAGGACATGGGCTAAAGATGCACCGATATATTTCTTCTGTGAGATGTATGATATATTTAGACATTTGGAATTAAAAATCCCAGGTGTATACAAATTGTGGCAAGAACGTGCAAATAACAAAGTATTCTATGATAAGATATTGGCTATAAGAATGATGCATATTGCGCCTAAATATTATAAGCCATATTCAATTAAAATTGAACAAGCTCTTTCGAGGAAAGAAAAGTTTTTGTACAGACTTGTTATGGTAAAGCCAATAGAATCGTTTGATATAATCTATAGGCCAATTCTCTCAATAATAAACAAGTTGTTTTATTAAATGACAGTAGATAGGAAGAAAATTTTAAAAAATTCCATCTGGCTATTTGTCAGAATGGGGATAAATGTACTCGTATCCCTATTCACAGCAAGAATAGTTTTGGATGCTTTGGGAGCGTCTGATTATGGATTATATAATGTGGTAGGTGGTATTGTCTTAATGTTATCATTCCTTACCGGTAGCTTGTCACAAGGGGTACAACGTTTTATAAATACTTTTTTAGCTAAAGAGAATAGTAAAGGCGTCAATCAAGTTCTCTCTGCATCATTTCTAATCGTACTTGTATTGGGGCTTGTTCTGTTAATAGTAGGAGAAACTGTTGGTTTATGGTTCTTAAACAGCAAAATAAATATTCCACAAGGGCGTGAAGTCGTTGCAAACTGGATTTTTCAGTTTGCTTTAGTATCTTTGTTCCTAAGTCTAATAAAAGTTCCTTTGCAAGGTATAATAACTGCCTATGAAGATTTTTCAGTTTATGCAAAATTATCATTAGTTGACGTTTTTATAAAACTGGGAATTGCTTTATCTTTGTATTACACAAACAGTGATAGATTATTTTTCTATTCTGTCTGTATTTTCTTATCACAATGGATTCTACCTATATTGATGTTCATTTTTTGCAAAAAGAACTATAAAGAGTTTTATTTTTCTATTTGTAGAGAGAATAAATTATACAAGGATCTTTGTACATTTTCTGGGTGGAATTTGTTAGGTACCTCATCAAGCTTATTTTCAGTACAAGGTGTTAATATTATATTAAACCTGTTTTTTGGCACGGTAGTTAACGCAGCTCGGGCTGTGGCATATCAGGTGTCTACGGTTTTAGATGAACTAATTAATAATATACAATACGCTGCAAATCCCCAAATCCAGAAATTATATTCCCAAGGAGATAAAGATGCTATGTTTGCATTAATGGAAGATAATTTCCGCTGGAATTTTATGTTATATTGGATAATAGCCCTTCCGATTATTATAGAGATGGATTTTGTATTATCCTTATGGTTAGTGGATGTGCCTCAATATACAGTCATATTTGCACAAATAGCTGTAGCACGTTGTCTGCTTAAGTGTTTTGAGAGGCCACTTAATACATGTTTGTTTGCCGTTGGAAAAATGAAATGGGTAAATATCGTGGCCTCTATTTTGTTGTATAGTGAATTATTAATTGCTTATATTGCGTTTACGGCAGGGATGCCACCGTATTGGTGCTTCTTGATAGATTTAATAGCGGTGTTTTTGGTTGTTGTCTCTAATTCTTTGTTTTGTAGTAAATACGCAGGATTTAGTATATCCAGATTTGTAAAAACCATTACAGTACCTGTTGTATTTGTAGTTTTACTATCAGTAATAATGACGTTGCTTATAAAGGAAATAGCAGGTAATTGCATATTCTCCTTTTTTGCTATAATTGCTTTTTCTGTGGTTGTTAACATTGCTTTATTTTACTTTTTGATAGCGTCAACCAGAGACAAGGCTTTTATACAAAACGAAATACGCAGTATAAAGAAATAAGGGTAATTTATGAAACTAATGAGAATTAAAACCTTACTATATGTAGGCCTATTACTTCTCTTTTTTACGTCTACTTATATGTGGATTGGGTGGGGTGGTAGAAATGTGTTTATTGATGCATTCGCAGATGTGTTGTTGCTATTTGTTTTAGTGGCAAAAAGAAAAACCCTGAGTTTTTCTAATCGAAACGTTCTATCCTTATTGTTTCTTATCATAGGAGAACTCTACATCATAGGAGAGTTTCCCCTATGGGTTGTAACATCTGTTCTCATCCCAATATCCGTAATAGTATTATTGAATGATAAAGACAGAATAGCGGCATTGGACTTTATATTTCGCTTTTTCGCTATATTTATGTTGTTATCTATTATTACGTACATTTTGGTGAAAACAATTGGTATACCATCTTTTGGTACAGTGCAGCTGATAGATGATGATATGATGATAGAATCTTATAGGGCGCGCCAAAACTACTTTTTTTGTGTGGATGATATGAATATTGGTCGTTTTTGTGGCCCCTTCGTTGAACCGGGACATTTAGGAACCCTCTGCGCATTAGTATTGTTTGCAACTGGTTTTGACTTCAAGAAGAAAGAAACCATTATATATCTTGTAGCATTGTTGATGACTCTTTCACTCGCAGGCTATGTCATGTGCTGCTTTGCTTATTTATTTACGCGGTTAATTGATAGGAAAATTTCAGCACAAAAAGTCGCTTTGGTGGGTCTAGGCCTTCTTCTTGTACTTTTAATTTCTAAATATTTTAATAATGGTGCTAATGTGCTAAACGAAATGATAATATCAAGACTTGACATGAGCAACGAGGATAACCTCTCATATATGACCCATACAACAGGGGACTTCAATTATTATTTTGCACTTCTGTTTAACAACGTTAATCTTCTTTTGTTTGGTTATGGTGAAGTTATGGTGGAATGGATACAACAGACAACACAATCAAGTGGTTCAGGCTTTGTGTTCTTTGTAGTAAAACATGGTCTTATTGGCTTCTTTATGTCAATTTTGTTTTATCTGGTTTATACCATGAGAACACGAAATAAGAGATTGGCACGCATATTCTTTATTTTTATGATACTGGCTATTTATCAAAGGAGCTACGCTTTTTCTGCTGCTTGGATAATGTGTTTTGTATTTGGAATAACTACATTTGAACAGAGATTGAGATTAAGCAAGAAATGAAAGTATTATATATTTTGAATTCCACCATGATGGCAGGAGCCACCATATCATTTATCAATATGATAACTGGCCTAAAAGATAAAGGGGTGGACATCGTAGTTTTGATGCCTAATGAAGATGAGACGCTGAGAAATATATTTAAAGACATTGCCAGCGCTATTTATATAGTGCCCGTCTGTGAATCGATTATACCATTACATACGAAGGGCAGTGCTATTAAAGACAAATTGTATTTTGTTGGTAGATTATTTTATTTGTTTTACAAAAAATGTGTATTATTGTTCAGACTATTGAAAGTAATAAAAAAGGTATCCCCAGATATTGTACATACAAATACAGGAACAATTCAAGAAGGTCTTTTTGCCTCCAAGATTCTTGGTATCCCTCATGTCTGGCATATTAGAGAATACCAAGACAAGGACTTTGATTGGAAAATATACCCCACTAAAAGCTTATATAAATTCTATTTGAGACATTCTACCACTATTTTCATTTCTCAACTTATGCAAGATTGTTATGGTTTGACAAAGCATAATTATTCATTCGTTATATACAATGGAATTTATAGCAAAAACTCAGTTTTCAAAGTGAGTATAAAAAAGAAATATTTCATGTGTGCAAGCAGAATTAGCCGAGAGAAGGGATTCGATGATACTGTTCTGGCATTTTCCCGTTTTCATCAAAGTCATCCAGACTACCGGTTAGTTATTCTTGGGATTGGAACTGATGAATATGTTAATCATTTGAAAGAGATGGCCGCAGAGTTGGGATGTGCAGATTCCATAGACTGGTTGGGGTTCAAAGATGATGTCAGGCCGTATATGAGTGAGGCCAAGGCTCTTATCGTATCTTCTTTATTTGAAGGATTCGGGAGAATGACTGCAGAAGCGGCATTTACAGGATGTTTGGTAATAGGGAGAAATACTGGCGGCACAAAAGAAATAATGGATATTACGGGTGGATACCGATTTAGCAATGCTGAGGAATTAGCAGAGAAGATGGATGAGGTGAGTCGCTTGAATGAATTGCAATACAATGATCTTGCAAGAATAGCCCAACAGTGTGCTTTGGATAATTTTACAACAGAGTCGAATACGGTCGGAGTGTATAACTTGTATAAATCACTTTAAATAGAAACAAATTATTGACAATATGACAAGATTGTTGTTGACTTTTTTGAGGATAATATTATTTGTCCCTCTTTGGATAGGCTCAAAAGTGCGTGGTTTTGGATTATTAAATATCTTCAGAATTGTGAAAATATTGATATATACGGAGTGGAAAAGATTTTTCATAGGAGAAATCGGAACTTACTCGTCTGTAGCATATCCATGTAGCATTGAAGGTGGGGGAGGTAAAAATATACGATTAGGGTATCATACCAATTTTCAAAGGCATAGTGTACTTGGATGTTGGGTTAGGTTTGGCATGCAAACTTTTAGTCCGTCAATAACAATTGGAGATTATTGTACATTTGGTGAATATAATCAAATAACTTGTTGCAATAAGATTACAGTTGGAAATGGTTTGCTGACAGGAAGATATGTACTGATAACAGACAATTCACATGGAGGGCTTAGTCTAGAAGAATCCGAAATTCCGCCAATAAAGCGAGATCTTATCTCAAAGGGAGAATTAGTGATAGGAAATAATGTCTGGATTGGTGATAAAGTGACAATTATAGGTAATGTACATATTGGTGATAATGCAATAATTGCCGCTAACGCTGTTGTGAATAAAGATGTGCCGAGTAACTGCCTAGTGGCAGGCGTGCCTGCCATAATATGCAAGCAATTGTGATTGATATTTGAGAAACAAATAAGAATTGAACGGGAGTCACTGAATACACTCACGTGTTTATAGAAGTAATAAAAGGTTAATGTATTATTCATTATGAAAGCAAGAGTAATAGGTTTTTATTTACCACAATATCATCCGACGCCAGATAATGATGAATGGTGGGGAAAAGGTTTTACCGAGTGGACAAACGTAGCGAAGGCTAAACCGAAGTACAAGGGACACTACCAACCCAAAATACCAGCAGATTTGGGCTTTTATGATTTAAGACTTCCTGAAGTGAGGGAGCAGCAGGCCGAACTTGCAAGGGAAGCTGGTGTGGAAGGATTCTGCTACTACCACTACTGGTTTGGCAATGGGAAACAAGAGTTGGAACTGCCCTTTAACGAGGTTCTACGTTTAGGCAAGCCCGACTTCCCGTTCTGCCTGTGTTGGGCTAACGAGACCTGGCATGGTAAGTTTTGGAATAAAGAGGGTAATATGATTGCAAAGAAAGTGCTAGTAGAACAACTTTACTTGGGTAAAGAAGATAATGAGAAGCATTTCTACCACCTGCTACCCGCTTTCAAGGACAAACGCTATATTACGGTTGAAGGGAAACCTCTGTTTATGATATTCAGGCCATACGCTTTCCCCGGCATAGAAGAATTGGTAAAACAGTGGAATGAGTTAGCTGTTAAGAATGGACTAAAAGGAATCTATTTTGTAGGTCAGACCCCCAATGTTAGTGACATAGAAAAGATTCTGGGCTATGGACTAGATGCAGTCAATATGGTACGACTAAAATCACACGAACAGCTGTCGCCGTATTCAAAATACTACAAGCTGTTTAATGACCTTATCCTGCATAGAGCCAATATCTATCCATATGATAAGGTGGTAAAACTTTTAGTTGGCGAAGAAGAACTACAGGAGAATATTTTTCCCTCTATAGTTCCCAATTGGGATTATACGGCTAGAAGCGCTACGGGTGGATATGTGTACGATGGCTCTACTCCAGAAAAATTCAAAGAGCATGTACGCGACGTGTTTAGTAGGATAGAGGCAAAAGATTTAGAACACCGAATCGTTTTTATTAAGTCTTGGAACGAATGGGGTGAAGGGAATTACATGGAACCAGACTTAAAATTTGGCAAGGGATATATCCAAGCACTCCGCGAGGTGCTTGACGAATAGAAAGGAACGAGCAATAGCAAGCAACAACATGATGAATCAAGGACGCCTTAAACATATTGATATAGCCAAGGGAATAGCCATTTGTCTTATGGTGTATGGACATACGAATAGTTATGGGATGAGCTTCATCTATTCCTTCCATATGCCCCTGTTCTTTGTTTTAAGTGGCTATCTAACAAAGTTGAATGTACCTGACGGTCAGGCGCTTAAGTTTGCAGTGGGGGAGGTAAAAAAGAAATTGAAAGGTCTTTATTTACCTTGGCTAAAGTATAATTTGTTATTCATCTTATTGCACAATGCGCTGTTTAGACTATATGTATATAACGTGGATTATGATTACAGCAACCAATTTGTTACCCCTTTTGGTGCTAGGGATTACTTGGTACATATTGTCAAGACTGTCCTTATGTTAGATAAGCCGGAACTTATGGTGGTAGGTTATTGGTTCTTACAGGTACTCTTTTTGTCGTTCCTCCTACTTTATGCCATGAGGCTTATTGTCAAAAGACCGTGGATCATGCTTGTTTTATTTGTCGTATTATATGTCTTTGCTCTGGTGTTGAAGGGATATGTAGATTTTAAATGGATCTTTATCAAGATTATTGCTGCAGACATCTATCTCGTGACTGGCATACTGATAAGGGAATATTGGGAAAAGATTATAAAATGGTTTACACCTGTATTTACTTTGGTATGTTTCGGCTTGTTGCTTTTATATAATATCTTTTGCCCCCACATGACTATGGATTTCTTAAATATAAATGAGTTCCCAACCTATTTCGTGGTATCGATGATTGGAAGTATGGGAGCCCTATCATTGAGTTGTCAGATAGCAAGGGCGGATAGGGCTAAGTGGTTGTCTAACACCTTCTCATACATCGGAGAAAGAACACTGAAGATATTGACATGGCATTTTACAGGTTTTAAGGTTGTGACGCTTCTACTGGTGCAGATGATGGGTATAGGCATCACCCATTTAGGTGAGTTCCCTGTACTTGAAGGATTAGACTACCATTGGATTTTGCTGTATGCGATGGTGGGAGTTGGCTTGCCATTATTGTTTGACTACGGAGCAAACAACGTAAAAGAGAGACTTTATGAAAAGAAATAAAAACGGATGGTTATTCTATTTAATTTCAATACATATTTAGGTGGAGGCGAGACGCTGTTAGTGCGTTTCTCATCTTACTTGCATAAGCAAGGATTACCATTCCATGCCTATTGCATGAAAGATAGTTTCATTGCAAAGCAGATGGAAGTTGAGGGCGTGCCTGCAAATAAGTATACCAGTATAAGTAACTGTACGGACTATCCCTATTTGACTACTCAGAAACGGGAACTCTTGCTCGATGAGATAATATCGACCCTTCCACTGGCAGACAAGTATCAATATCTATCCTTCTGTCTTCGTGACTTGTATATGCTGATGGACTTGAACAAACGTTGTCCAGGTTCTATAAGTCATCTGATTCTACACAATCAGGACTACCTTTATTTGGGAAGAACACTGACGGATGGGCTGAAGAGCAAGATGACAGGTAAGCGCCAGTTTAATAATAAAAAGAATCTTGATTTTAACCGTTTTATTATTGAGTTGGTCAATTCTAAGAAAGGACTGATACCCATGTCGTGGATTATCTCCCAACTTTGGAAAAAAGAGATAGGGCTGGATATTCCCGAAGATATGATCGTTTCTCTCCCTTCATTCAGTATAAAAGAGGGAATTAGCCCTAAGAAAGAGAATAACAAGAAGATTATTTTCATTGGGCGGTTGGTAGACTTTAAGTTTGCTTCATTGTTTGCGATGTTCAATTATATCAAGCGGAACCCATCTTACCATTTGACAGTAGTTGGCAACGGAGATAAAGACCGAGCCCTTAATTATATCAATGGAAATGGCATTCCCTCTGAGAACATCCATTTTATTGGAGAAGTGACGTATTCAGAACTACCCAAAATCATATCAGAGCATTCTATTGGCTATGCTGCAGGTACATCAATTATAGAATGTGCTCAGCAAGGAATCCCCGTAATAATGGCGTTGCAGTATAATGCAAATAAGCCCTTCAAGAAAGATATTTGTGGTGGTCTGTTCTATAGAACTACGAAGGGAAATCTAGGAGAAGACATGTGTATATACTCTGAGGATTCTATTGAAACAACGATAGATGATAGCATCAAGGAGATAGAGAATGATTACGCTCTCGCTGCGAAACGATGCTATGAATATGTACAGAATGAGTATTCCAATGAGAATAATTTTGAGGAATACTTGTCACGCATAAATGCATGTCAGTCTGTAGACACAAGTAGCATAAAAGTTCCTGTCGCAAATGCAATCAGGAGATATTTGTTCTTTAAGAGTAAAAATCAGGTATGAAGAAGTGTGCTGTTATAGGAGGCAAAGGATATATTGGTAAACATTTGGCATTCTATCTGAAGGGTAGGAGCTTTGAAGTTATGACATACGATGTTATACCATGTGATGATGAGAACTATCAATGTGTGGATATGACAGACGTGGGTTCCGTGTCACAGATTGACTTGGATGTTGACTATATTTTCATGTTCGCTGGTCTCACGGGAACCTATGCCGGATTTGATGCTTATGAAAAGTATATAAATATTAATGAAATCGCTCTTCTAAACCTTTTAGACGCTATAAGAAAATCAGAAAATAGACCGAAAGTGATATTCCCTTCTACACGTTTAGTCTATAAAGGTTACGATAAACCATTGAAAGAAGATGACGAAAAGGAAGCAAAGACAATTTATGCGGCTAATAAAATAGCATGTGAAGGCTATTTGCAGGCTTATCATGATAGTTTTGATATCCCTTACACGGTATTCCGGATTTGTATCCCTTATGGCAATATGCTTTCCACAGATTATTCCTTTGGAACAGTAGGATTTTTCATAAGGCAGGCTTCAGCAGGAAGAGACATCACTCTCTATGGTGGTGGTACTATCAAACGCACCTTTACACACATGGAAGACTTGTGCTATCAGATAGTGGAGGGCGCAATGAAGGAAGAAAGCGACAGACAGATTTATAATATTGGTGGCGAAACGCTGTCTCTTCGTCAAGCAGCAGAGATAGTCGCTGCCAAGTTTGGGACTAATGTGGTGGGAGTTCCCTGGCCAGAAAGGGATTTAAGAATAGAAAGCGACAACACTTATTTTGATGATACTAAAATTCAGGCTTTGCTTGGTGGGATGACCTACAAGCGGCTTGAAGACTTCTCAAAAGATATTTAGTTTATGAGAACAAGAAACATAGAAGATGCCCAGCTGGACTTCTTGGTATCTGCGCTGAGTCATGGCAATTTTAAACCCACAGAAGAGATCCTAGCTTGGATGAAACAGCAGAATGAAGAGGTTGTATCTAAGATTAAACAAATCCCAATCAGTGAGCTTAAAGGGTGGTCTTATAGAGATGACAGAATCCGACATGATTCAGGTAAGTTTTTCAGTATTGATGGTATTCACATTGAGACAAACTATCGTGATGTGTCTCAATGGGACCAGCCAATCATCAACCAGCCGGAAATAGGATTTCTTGGCTTTATTGTCAAGAAGTTCAATGGTGTGCTGCACTTCCTGATGCAGGCCAAGATTGAACCAGGCAACCTGAATGTCGTCCAACTATCTCCAACACTTCAGGCTACACGTAGTAACTATACTCGTGTACATGGTGGCAAGTCACCTACCTATCTCGAGTATTTTAACGGAGAAAAGGATGTTACTGTTCTTGTTGATCAGTTGCAATCTGAGCAGGGGGCTCGTTTCCTGCATAAACGCAACCGTAATATCATTGTAGAGGTTGATGAGAATGAGGAGTTGGAAGTAAAGCCAAACTTCCTGTGGTTATCTCTTGGCCAGATTAAGGAACTACTGCGCTATCCCAACGTGGTGAACATGGATAGCCGCACGGTTATTTCCTGTATCAAGTTTGGAAGCTACTCAGAACACTCTTTGAAACTGATGGATAGGGTGAAGAGAATGGCCGGTGTTCATTCGTCAAAACCTGATTCCTTCCTTTATTCTGTTTTGAGTGCAGACAACCACCTTCATGAGTTGCAGGATATCATTCAATGGATAACAGCTTTGAAGTTCAAATATGAACTTTCTGTCTTGCCTATTGGCATATCTCATATGCAACACTGGGTATATGACGGGAATACCATCCATCATGAAGCGAACAAGTACTTTGATGTGATGGGTGTGCGAGTGGAGATTGGAAACCGCGAAGTTGTTTCTTGGGACCAGCCCATGGTGCGTTCCGCACAGGAAGGTTTGATGGGATTTGTAGTGAAGAAAATAAACGGTATTTATCACTTCCTTGTGCAGGCCAAATTAGAGTCAGGCAACTTTGATGTTGTGGAAATGGCACCAACTGTACAGTGTCTGACGGGTAACTATCGCAAAGGTGAAAACGAATATACGATACCTTATTTGGAGAATGTTCTGGAAGCGCCAAAGAATAAGATTTGGTATAGTAGTTACCAAAGCGAAGAAGGTGGCCGATTCTTCCAAGAACAGAATCTGAACATTATTGTTGAAGTTGGGGATGAGTTCCCTGTGGAAGTTGAGGAAAACTACTGCTGGATGACGCTTAACCAGATGCTCAGCTTTGTTACTTACAACAACTATTTGAACATTGCGGCAAGAAGTCTTCTTTCTGCTATTAGCTTTTATTGATTATGATTAGAATTGGAATTATATGCCCTTCGGAAATCGCATTCCGTAGGTTTATGCCTGCTTTGAAAAAAGCAGAAGATAGTATTGTTTTTGCAGGTATTGGATATGCCAGCCCTGAAGAATGGTTTGGCGATATTAGTAATGTCCCATCAGAAGCCATTAATGAGCAGCAGGAACGAGAGTGCGCGAAAGCACAAACTTTCATTGATACATACGGTGGCAAGATATATAAAAGCTATCAGAAATTGATAGAGTCTGATGAAGTAGATGCCATTTACCTCCCTTTGCCACCGGCACTACATTACAAATGGGCAAAGATGGCTTTGGAGAATGGAAAGCATGTTTTCGTTGAAAAACCATCTACTACTAGTTTGGCTGATACTGAGGCACTGATTGAAATAGCTTCAAAGAAGGCTCTGGCTCTCCATGAGAACTATATGTTTGTTTTTCATGATCAGTTGAAGGCAATAGATGATGTGGTGAAGAGTGGTGAGATTGGTGATGTGCGTCTTTATCGCATTAGTTTTGGATTTCCCCTTAGAGCAAAGAACGACTTCCGTTATAATAAGGTGTTAGGAGGAGGTGCTTTGCTTGACGCTGGTGGCTATACAATGAAGTATGCTAATTATCTGCTTGGTGATACTGCAAAAGTAGTAACAGCACAAGTGAACAACATAGATGGTTTTGAAGTGGAGATGTTTGGCACCTGTACGATGGTCAACGAGGAAGGCCTCACTGCACAGTTAGCTTTTGGTATGGATAACGACTATAAGTGTGAGGTGGAGATATGGGGTAGCAAAGGTACTATATCTTCGAACAGAATACTGACGGCTCCTGAGGGTCTTGTACCAGCATATACCATCAAGAAGAACCAGAACTTTGAAACTCGTGAACTTCCTGCTGATGATGCTTTCTTAAAGTCTATTCAGCATTTTTTAGCCTGCATAAATGATAAAATGGTACGTTTGAACAATTACGAACTTTTGCTTAAGCAGGAGCGGTTAGTTGAAGATTTCAAGACTCTTAGTAAAATGCAATAATCAATCTGATGGCTAAAAAGAATAAGAAAATGATATACCACATCTATTGGGGTACAGCGGGGAATGCTGGCTTGTACCTTGATGAGATATATCAAGTTCTCGACAAGGCGGGCTACAAGCAAAAAGCATTTGTGAATTACTACTACCCGTTTAATTATGGGGAGAAGGTCTTTTACAAACTAACGGAATTAGGGCATTGTAAGATAAAGCGATTCAGAGGCCCAGTCCGTTACTTGGAACTACTTTGGGCTATATTAAGAATACTATTTAATACATTAGTTGATAGACCTCAGGTAATTAACTACTCAATTATTGGTTCTTTTGATGTAGTACGCTATTACCTAAAGTTCAGCCAAAAGTTTTTGGACTGTAAGATAGTTTTAACATGTCATGATGTAATACCTTTTGCAAGCGCATCGCAAGCAATGGAAACAGAGATGAACAACAGAAGGAGAGTTTTGGCTATTGCAGATTATTTACTTGTACATAATGAGTATTCAAAGAGGCAACTCGTAGATTCTTTTGACGTTGATTCCAAAAAGATAGTCATGCACCCTTTCCCTGTTATGGATCTTAGCAAATTGATAAAAGACATGGATTGCTGTACCACGAAAACAGACTTTTTGTTCATAGGCCATCTAAGAAGGGAAAAAGGGGTTGATGTTTTGCTAAATGCATGGGAATTAGTTCATATGGAATATCCTCAAGCAACTTTACGCGTAGCAGGAAATCTACCCAGTATTGAAAATCTAAGTCTGTCTCAATATGAAGGACGTTCAGATGTTGAGTTTATACTGAAATTTTTGTCTGATAAAGAATACTGTAGTCTTATAAAATCAACAAGATACGTAGTATTACCTTATAAAAACGGGACAAATAGCGGTGTTGTATCTACAGTATTATCGCTTGATTCAGAAGTGATAGCATCGGATATACCGATGTTTGAACAAAATCCAATGATAGACAAGTCGTTGCTCTTTAAATCCGAAGATGAAAAGTCACTGTCAATAACAATGATAAAAGCTTTTTTAAAGTCAGACAATAATAGTCGCAATTCGCAAAGCATTATACAATATCGTACCATGTTTGAAAAAACTGTATTGGATGTTTATAATATAATAACATCATTGAAATAAAGGATATAATAATTGATAAACAGAATAAAGGAGATTTATTATGAAATTCCCTAATAAGTATTTACGCAATTTGAAGCCTTACAAATTGGCTTCACATAAGATCTGGTCAGTAAAACCAGAAGAACGTCCTGAAATATTAAAATTAGACTGGAACGAGTCAACAATACCGCCTTCACCTAAGGTGGCTGAGTATCTGAATAAGATTTTGAGTGAACCATCATTCTTCAATCTTTATCCAACGACTTACAATGAGAAGTTCCTTCAATTGCTTTCGAATTATACTGGAATGCCACAGGAAAATCTTCAATACTTTGCCAGCTCGGATGCTCTTCATGAGTACATCTGTAAGGTATTTATAAGTGTTGGTGACCCAGTGATGATTCTTGGGCCATCATATGATAATTTCCGATTGACATGTCAGGCAAACGGTGCAGAAGTCTATTTTTCGAATTTTGAAGACGACTTTTCTTTTAATGCACAGAAATTTGAAAATGATATATATGCCAAAGAGCCTGCTGTAGTTTATATTTGCAATCCAAATAATCCAACAGGTAATTTGCATCCTGTATCTTATATTCGACACTTATTGGATGAATTCCCTGATACGTTGTTCTTGCTTGATGAAGCATATATTGAGTTTTCGGATAAGTCTGCCAAGGAATTGGTGCTTGAATATGATAACTTGTTGATATCAAGAACATTTTCTAAGGCTTTTGGTATAGCAAACTTCCGAGTAGGCTATCTGATTGCATCTAAGGACAATGTTCAATTCATAAATAAGGTTCGCAATCCGAAGAATGTATCAACATTTGCACAGACAGCTGCCATGGCAGTACTCTCTGACATACAATACATGAAGAACTATGTTGCAGAGGTCAATAAGGCAAAAACATTCTTTGTGGGTGCCTTGAAGAAATATGAGAAAATCTATGTTCCAGCAGAAAGTGCAGGCAATTTTGTACTCGTTAAGTTCAAGGATTATGAGTCTAAAATGGCTCTTCTTGAGTTCCTGGCAGAAAAGAACATATTTGTAAGAAACAGAACAGAAGCACCTTCTGTTTACAATTGTTTCCGTATTACAATTGGTACAATTGAGCAAATGAAGGTAGTACTTAAAGTATTTGACGAATTTTACGCAAAATGAAACTATTTGAAACAATCTCGGATTATTGGCTGACTCTTGCTGGTATACTAGAGTACCAATTTCATCTGAAGAAATCGTGCTTTAGAACAAAGGATGTGGTGCTTCGTGAGCAGTATCAGAAGCTAAAGAAACTGCTGATGATTTGCCAAACAGAAATACCATATTATCAAAATCTATTTAAGGAAATTGGTTTTGAAGTGGAAAGGGATTTCAAAACTCTTGATGACTTGCAGAAAATTCCTATTACTGAGAAATCTGTGGTTAAGGAACATCCAGAGTGGTTTGTTAATCAAAAGCGTATAAAGGGTGCACTTACCTTCCATACGTCTGGTTCTACAGGTAAGCCTTTGACAGAGTATGTGTCAAGGAATCACTGGAAGATTGAACAAGGTGTCGTATGGCGACACTGGAGTTGGGGTGGCTATAAATTTAGGAATAAGATTGCCGTTGTGCGTTCTTATACACCGAAAAACGGCCAACTCATCAAACAGGACAACATTAGGAATTTCAGGTTTTATAGCCCATTCCATCTGTCGGATGATAATATTAAGATGTATCTTGAAGACATGATAGAACAGGATGTAAAGTTCATTAGAGGTTATCCTTCTTCAGTGAAGGCATTGGCTGTATATGTCCTTCAACATCAGTGTGAGATACCCAAACTGAAGGGAATCCTGACGGCATCAGAGGTGCTGAGAGACAGTGATAGGGAGATTATAGAGAATGCATTCAAATGTAAGATCTCCAATCACTATGGCCTTGCAGAATGTGTGGTCATGATGGGTGATTGTGAGAAACATGAGGGCTTGCATAACTATGATGAATATGGATATCTGGAGCTCCTGGATACCGATGATCCGAAAGTTAAACGTATCGTTGGTACAAACCTGAACAACTATGCTATGCCATTGCTTCGTTATGATACCAACGACTTTGCAGAGGTTGCAGACAAACCTTGCAGTTGCGGACGCTCTTCGATGGTAGTGCATAATATTAGAGGCCGTAGCAGTGAGGTGATAAAGTTGAAAGACAGGGAAGTTCCATTGGTGAATTTCTTCACAATGATGGAATATTATACCACACTGAAACAGTGGCAGATTGTACAGACTGGTGTAGATACTGTTGAGTTAAGACTTAGCGGCTATTTGACAGAATCAGAATTGAACATAATTCATAAGGACTTTGCGGCTCGTCTGCCGGAATATGTGAAGTATGAAATCACTATGGAGAAAGAGCCCATTCAGAAATATGAGGGAAAGATACCTCCTTTTATTGTATTGAATTGATGATTTGTATAGAGACACATTGCCATACGCATCACTCGTTTGACTGCAATACATCCATAGAGTCAATCATAGAGACATGCCATCGAAGAAACGTTAAAGGAATCGTGGTGTGCGACCATGATGTGTGTGATATAATAAATGAAGAGGAAAGGCTTTTTGCAGATAATGGCATAAAGCTGTTTAAGGCTATTGAGTTCACTACAAAGACAGATGCCCATGTAATCGGTGTAAGTCCCAGAATAAAAGAATTACAGCAACCAAGATTCTATTATGAACTGGATGACTTAATTGGTAGGTTAAAGGCAATTGGGGCCGCCATTATTATTCCGCATCCCGACCATGCAACAGGAATAATAGGTAATGGAAAGATACCTGCTTCAGAAATCAAGAAGGCGCTATCTGCTGCACATTTTGTGGAGAAAGAGAATTACCGATATGGAAAGACAAAAACAGATGTAGTGCGTGATTATCCACATCTGATTTGGCTGATAGGGAGCGATGCCCATTCATCCAAGAGTGTAGGCGCCTTTGTGAACCAGACAGTATGTGTAAAGGACGACTTTCTTGCAACAATGCAAACAGGCAAAGTCTCTTATATAAAGAATGACGAACATGGCAAGGCATACTGGATAAAGAGAAGAATCAAGAAATCTGCACCCTATCAGTTTGTACTCAACCTGTTTTCGCCAGAATTGAGAAGAAAAATAAAAAATAATTATTTCAATAGATAATGAAGCAAATAGTACAAGACTTAAAGTCAGGCGCTACTATATTAGAGGAAGTGCCAATGCCACTGGTTAAAGGTGGTTATGTCCTAATAAAAACAACCCGTACACTCGTATCTCTTGGAACAGAGCGTATGCTCGTTGAGTTTGGCAAGGCAAACCTTATTGACAAGGCGCGTCAGCAGCCAGATAAGGTAAAGCAGGTATTAGACAAAATAAAGACTGATGGCTTGCAACCAACATTAGAGGCAGTGTTTAACAAACTCGGACAACCTCTGCCATTGGGATATTGTAATGTAGGTAAGGTGGTCGCTGTTGGCCGTGGCGTGACGGAATTCCAAGTAGGGGATAGAGTTGCCTCCAACGGTAATCATGCTGAGTATGTGTGTGTGCCGCAGAACCTTGTTGCTAAAATTCCTGATAATGTAAGCGATGATGAGGCTGCGTTCACAGTAATTGGCTCTATCGGTTTAGAGGGTATTCGCCTACTGAAGCCTGAGTTGGGAGAAACCATCGTTGTGGTTGGTCTTGGATTGATTGGATTGATTGTAGCGCAACTGCTTCGTGCTAACGGCTGCCGGGTGGTGGGCGTTGAGTTTGACCAGGCTAAACTTGATTTAGCAGCCAAATGGGGCGTGATTCCTGTGAATCCTGCCAAGGGCGATGACCAAGTGAAGGTGGTTGAGGAATTGACCAATGGTGTAGGTGCAGATGGCGTAATAATCACGGCTTCTGCCCACGATGATAGCATTATTCATAATGCCTGCCTTATGTCGCGTAAACGTGGCCGTATCATCCTTGTTGGTGTGATCGGTCTCAATATGCGTCGTGATGACTTCTACAAAAAAGAACTGTCGTTCCAAGTAAGCTGTTCATACGGTGCAGGTCGCTATGACGAGGAATATGAGAATAAAGGTCACGACTATCCTTTTGCTTACGTCCGTTGGACTGAGAAGAGAAACTTTCAGGCCATACTCGGTGCGATAGCAGACGGTGGTCTGAATGTGAAGCAACTGATAACGGAGAACGTTGAATTAGAGAATTACAACGAGATTTATGGCGATATGCGTAAGAAGGGCAGCATTGCCTCAATTATTCGCTATCCAGAAGAGGTCGCTCAGAACCGTGTTGTTGCCATAGAAGAGGTACATGCAGCAGCAGGTGGGGGAAAGATGGGAATCATTGGTGCAGGCAATTATACAGGTGCAATGGTGGTGCCATGTCTTAAGAAGTGTGGTGCTAAAGTGAAGTATATTGCCAGTGCAGGTGGTCTGAGTGCCAAGACTATGGCTAAGAAAGCCGGTGCTGAGTTTGCCACTTCTGACTATACCGAGATCCTGAAAGATCCAGAGGTGAATATGGTTCTTATTACAACCCGCCATAACCTCCATGCCAAGATGGTGAAAGAAACCTTGGAAGCAGGCAAGAGCGTATTTGTAGAGAAACCTCTATGTTTGCATCCTGAGGAACTGGAAGAGATCTCTGAGACATATCAGAAGGCAGGTAAAGGCGTAACGTTGACGGTAGGCTATAATCGTCGTTTTTCACCGTTTGCTGTAAAACTGAAACAGATGATTGGTGATGGCCCTAAGAACATCATTGCTACCATGAATGCAGGTTTCATTCCACCTGAGGTATGGGTGCATGACCTTGAAGTTGGTGGCGGTCGTATCATTGGAGAGGCTTGTCACTTCATTGACTTGTGCTCTTATCTTGCAGGAAGTAAGGTGACTGCCGTATGTATGAATGCTATGGGTGAGAATCCTCAGGAGAATACTGATAATGCTACTATCTTGTTGAAGTATGAGAATGGAACCAATGCAGTGATTAACTACTTCGCTAATGGTTCCAAGGCCTACCAAAAGGAACGTGTAGAGGTGTTCTCCCAGGAACGTGTATTTATACTTGACAACTGGCGCAAATTGGAAGGTTTTGGTGTGAAGGGCTTCTCGAAGATGAAGGGGGGCATGGATAAAGGTCAGAAGGACGAGTTCCGTATGCTGAATGAGCGTATGCTGAACGGTGGCGAGAGTTTGATTCCGTTTGACAGCATCGTGAACACGACCAAAGCCAGCTTTGCTTGCATTGAATCGTTGAAGCAGAAAGCTTGGGTGGAGATTAAGTAAGATGAATTACGGGTTACTGTTTAGAACAGTCAAGCATTTAAAACCAACTCAGGTTTATCACCAGATTAAGAATAGGCTGGTAAAGGCGCAATATGTGCCTTTATCAGCACCATCTGTTGATGTTCCTACGTTGAAAACAGCCCCAATCCCTAAATTGAAGTGCTCTAAAGGTGATAAGTTCATTTTCCTGAATCTGGAGCATGAATTTGCCGGTTGGAACTTCACGGAGAATGGGATGTTGTGGGCATATAACCAGAACTACTTTGACTGGATAAATCAAGAAGGGTATTCAGAAGAAGATGGTTGTAAATGGATTGACAGGTTTATTGAAGATTTGCCCAGTAACAAAGTAGGGCTAGATCCTTATCCTATTGCCTTGCGAGGCATCAATTGGGTGAAGTTCTTCTGTCGGTATCCTGATGCTGTAACAAAACCTCGATTGGATTCCCTTTATTCCCAGATAAAGTTACTTGAAAAGAAGTTAGAGTATCATCTGTTGGGTAACCATCTTTTGGAGGATGCGTATGCGCTTTATATTGGAGCCTCGTTCTTTAATGACCAACCGTTACTTCAGAGAGCAAAGAAGTTGTTGTTGGCTCAATTGGATGAGCAGGTACTGAAGGATGGTGCCCATTATGAACAGAGCCCGATGTACCACTGTATTCTGCTTGATCGTCTGTTGGATTGTATAAATATCAAGAGTGACAGCAAGCTTGTTGATTATGCAGAAAGAATGATGGGGCATTTGGAGAGCATAAAGTGGGGAGTTGGTGATCTGCCATTGTTGAATGACAGTGCGAATGGGATTGCTCCAACTACAAGCCAACTTTTCCTATATGCCAAGAGATTGGGACTGAAATGGCAAAAGATACCGATGAAAGAAAGTGGTTTCCGGAAGATGATGGCAGGTGCTTATGAGGCTATCGTAGATGTAGGTAATATCAAAGCAACATATCAACCTGGTCATACCCATGCGGATGCATCGAACTATGAGTTGCGTATGGAAGGAAAGCCTGTAGTCGTAGATTGTGGAATTTCAACTTATAACAAGACAGATAGACGGCAATATGAACGAAGCACAATAGCACATAACTGTGTATCTCCTAATGACAAGAACTCTTCTGAGGTTTGGGGTGGGTTCCGTGTAGGCAAAAGGTGTCATACGATAATAAAAGAAGACTCGGGAACTGTTATTGATGCGATTCATGATGGATTTGGAAAAGAATGCCGTCGGAGATTCGAAATGAAGGATGGCTCTTTTACAGTTGAAGATTGGTTTGATGGCGAGGCTATCAGCTATATCCATTTGGCCAAAGATGTGGATGAGAAGCGATTCTCGATTGAAGGCGCTGATAATGTAGAGGTAAAGCCTTGGAAGTACTCAACTGAATATAACAGGTTTATCGAAGGAAAAGTAATTGAGGTAAGATTTAAAGGGCATTGTAGATATACAATCCAGTAAAGAATATGAAGATACTTTATTTGACTTATTATTTCAGGCCGGACTTATGTGCAGGGTCTTTCAGAAATTCCTCTTTGTTTGAGGCAGTGTTGGATCAAATAGGAGAGGAAGATTTTGTGCATGTGATAACCACGGTACCGAATCGTTACGGTAGTTATAGTGTAGAGGGCTTGAAAGAAGAAACAGGAAAGAACTATCGGATAGACCGCGTGACTGTACCTATGCATGCCAGTGGGATGGTGGAACAGGCTAAGGCATTCACTTCCTACTATAAAGGAGTGATGAAACTTATCAAAAACGAGAACTATGATATGGTATTTGCTTCTTCATCTCGCTTGTTTACGGCTTTCCTGGGAAAACGTTGTGCAGTGAAGAACCATTGTCCTCTGTATCTGGATATTCGCGACATCTTTGTGGACACCATGAAGGATATCTTCAAAGATAAGAAGATAATTAGAGTTACTGAAGGATTAATACTTGGGCTGATAGAGAAATATACCTTCAAGAATGCCAACCATATCAATCTGATTTCTGGTGGCTTCAGACCTTATTTTGATAAATACAAGAAGCCAACATATTCTGAATATTCAAACGGTATTGATGATGTTTTTATCGAAGCAGGTCAGGAACCTTCTACAAACACAGGTAAACCTTATATCATTACTTACGCAGGTAACATGGGTAGTGGTCAGGGATTAGAGAAGATAATTCCAGAAGCAGCAAAACAGCTTGGGCCAGATTATAAGTTCAGACTTATTGGTGATGGTGGTACAAGGAAGAAACTGGAAGAGAAACTGAAAGAACTGAATGTAGAGAATGTGGAACTATTGAATCCTGTGGCTCGCAAAGAGTTGATTCAGTTCTATAAGGAATCGACCTTCCTGTTCTTCCACCTGAATGACTTAGAGGCATTCAAGAAGGTGATGCCATCGAAGATGTTTGAATATGGCGCTTTTGACAAGCCCATCATTGCAGGTGTGGGTGGCTATGCAGCACAGTTCGTTGAGAAGAATATACCTAATCATATCCTGTTCAGACCTGCTGACGTTGATGACTTTGTGAGCCAGATGAAGAACTATCAGTTGAAGTTTGAGCGAAGGGATGTTTTTATCAAGAACTTCTCGCGCAAGTCGATTGATAAGAAATTGGCAGCAAGTATTGTAGGTCTTCGAAAAAAGTCAAGTAAATAATGTCAGGAATTTAAAGAATTAGAGATTTTTGTTTAAGAAATGAAAATACTTATTACTGGAGTTCACGGGTTCGTGGGATCCAATCTTGTGGCCAGTCTTGCCAAAGATAATGAAATCTATGGTGTCGATATTATTGTACCTGAGAAAAGAGGTGTAGTTAAGACATACGCATGGGATGATTTGGATGCAGGCATTGTTCCAAATGTAGATGCCATCATTCATCTCGCAGGCAAAGCTCACGATACTAAGAATCAAAGTGCCGCGGATGTTTACTTTAAGGTGAACACTGAGTTGACAAAAAAGATATATGATTACTATCTGAAGTCGAAAGCGAAGAAATTTATCTTCTTTAGTTCGGTGAAGGCTGCAGCAGATAAGGTTGAAGGGGAATACGTAGATGAAAATGTTGTACCTTCACCAAAAGGGCCATACGGAGAATCTAAAATTGCTGCAGAGCGATATATCCTTTCTCTACCTCCATTTGTAAGTAAAGAAATATCAGAAACAGATTCTTCTCAGGCGAAGAAGGTGTATATTCTAAGGCCGTGCATGATTCATGGACCTGGCAATAAGGGTAATCTGAATCTGCTGTATGGTGTAGTAAAGAAAGGAATACCCTGGCCATTAGGCGCTTTTGTGAACAAACGTACATTTACATCGATAGAGAACCTTTGCTTTATTATCAACGGATTGTTGACGCAGGAGGTGGAATCTGGCATCTATAACATCAATGATGATGAAGCGGTGAGCACGAATGAACTGATTGATATTATCTGTTCGGCAATGAGCAAGAAAGCGCATATCTGGAGGATACCCCGTGGATTGATGGAAGGAGTAGCCAAGATTGGTGGTGCTTTGCATTTGCCTTTGAACCCTGAGCGATTGCGGAAGTTGACGGAAAATTATGTCAGCTCAAATGCGAAGATAAAGAAGGCTTTGGGCGTTGAAAAGTTGCCGGTTAGAGCAAAGGATGGGCTTAGGGATACGATCAAGAGTTTCGCGAAGAATTAAGGACAGAGGTCAATTGACGGCTCTTCGTGCTACATTACTCATAGAAACTTCAAACTAACCTAGAAATGATGACTTATTTTATTATTTTTGCGCTGCTGATTGCGCTGGAGTTGGGCTATTTCAAGATAGCAGACCACTTCAACATCATTGATAAGCCGAACGAGCGGAGTTCGCATAAGCGGATTGTGCTGAGGGGCGGTGGTATTATCTTTACCATTGCCCTGTGGATATGGAGCATTTGGAGTGGCTTCTCATATCCGTGGCTGCTGGCTGGTGTGACGCTGGCGGCAGGGGTGAGCTTCTGGGATGATGTGAAGTCGTTGCCGGACTCGTTGCGATTGGTGGTGCATTTTGTGGCGATGACAATGGTTATATATCCCTGCATTATAGCTGTCCCTTATCAAGGGCCTCTAAAGGTGGCTATTTTCCTGATTGCACTGATAGTATGCGTGGGGGCAACGAATATCTATAACTTTATGGATGGTATCAATGGTATCACCGGAGGGTATTCGTTGGCGATGCTGATACCATTGATAGTTAAGAATGAAGAGTTAAGAATGAAGAGCGGGCAAGGCTTCGTAGAGCCTTCTCTTCTAGTGGTGATCGGACTGTCGCTGCTGGTGTTCTGTTGGTTTAACTATCGTACCAGGGCGAAGTGTTTCGCTGGGGATGTGGGAAGTATCGGTATTGCGCTGATACTGACATTCTGCGTGGGTAGGTTGATGATGGTGACGGGCGACGTGGCGTGGATATTGTTGATCATGATTTATGGCGTGGATGGCGTGTTGACGATATGCCATCGCATTATGCTGCATGAGAATCTGGGAAAGGCGCATAGGAAACATGCGTACCAACTGATGGCGAATGAGTTGAAGATACCACATGTGGTGGTGTCTACGATATATATGGTGATGCAGTTGGGGGTGTCGCTGGTGGCGATATATGTGATACCGGATACGGTGGTTGCGCACTGGATTTATCTGGTGGTGACAGTGGCGGTATTCGTGATAGCGTATGTGGTGTTTATGCGAAAGTACTATCATTTACATGAAGAGTATTTGGCTTCGCTGAAGAAGTAGTCACACGGAAATCACGGAAAGCACAGAAAGTTTTTTGGGGAAACGAATTTGTATAATAACCATAATTTTATCCACAAATTAATTTGTGGATTCGGATGAGAAACGAATTTGAATAATAACCATAATTTTAGCCACAAATAAATTGTGGATTCGGATGGGGAAACGAATTTGACCAGGAAACGAATTTCTTGAGACCTTCGGAACAAGCGGCATAGCCGAGCGGAATAATAACCATAATTTTAGCCACAAATAAATTGTGGATTAGAAAAAAAGTTGTATCTTTGCAGCCAGAAAGGTTAAAGATTGAAGATTATGGAGGACAACAAAATCTTGAAAGCTTCAGAGCCGGCGGCAGCATACCCAATGACTTCGTATGCTGACGTGATGTACTATCTGCACACGATAGATATATCCAAAGACGATAAGGAAAAGGTGCTTGAAAGGCTGACTTTGGAAGTAAAAGGAAAGAACCTCTCGAAAACATTCGAGCAGCTTAATCATCTGCGCACATTACAGCAGGATTGGGATGGAAGAGGGGCGTTGCCAATTTCGCGAAAGGTGATTAATAATGTGAAGATGGTACTCGCAATCTCTGATGATGCCGACTGGGATAATTGGATGGTTTCTCCAAATGTGAATGCTACGGTTATGCTTCAGTCCAATAAGCGAAGAGCCAGTATCAGTCTTGGCGCAGAGGAATATTCTTATTATGCCAGGTTAGATGGGAAAGACATCGGAGAGAACCATTTAGACTTCAATCCGAATAATTTCTTAACTCTTATGAAGAATCTTAATAGATGAGTTCAGGGGAAAAGAAAAACATGGTGGCAGATGATGAGCAGGTTGCCCGTATTATCAGCCACGAATGGGTGATAGACGGCGAATTACAGTTAGCAGCCTTTGCTTTGGCTCCTCGAGAGACGTATCTTTCTGTAAATCGCCCTATTGTAGAGACTTATGATGAGGATGTGCTTCAGTTCGTGTCTTCTCATTCAAGTTATCTCGATGAGAAGAAGCAATCATATAAGAGAGCATTGTTGGAGGTAAAAGACGTGAGAGCTATCTCTGTAGAAAAGGATGGAATGCGCCTGAATGCAAATGTTGAGGTAGAACCTCGTGATAGTCACACAAAGTCTCATGCGGGTATATTTGTCCGCGTTGATGGAAAGAATGTTGTTCACGGAAGGCAATTGCCTGAAGGACAACTGCCCGATAATGTCTCAGAGGAAGACTTGTTGCAACAAGTACAATGGGATCTACTTGAGTTGGCGGAATTGCAAGAGTGTCGGGTGTCTCTTCAGCCACAGAAAACACAGAGATAATCCCGAATACGGATTCTTGCGTCCCGATGGTAGCAAGAAAGCACAGAAAGGGTTTTGGGGGAAACGAATTTGTATAATAACCATAATTTTATCCACAAATAAATTGTGGATTCGGATGGGGAAAGAAATTTGCCATGGAAACGAATGTGAATAATTAAAATAATTTCATCCACAAATAGATTTGTTGATTTGTATGGTCGCACCGGGAGGTGTGACCCT
>JAEEGL014036195.1_pt1 | contig 31499 bp, 25 predicted proteins | sample 9134231 | NCBI WGS metagenome assembly JAEEGL01 (sample SAMN16246548, study PRJNA631951) | gut metagenome | biome: gut microbiome; feature: rumen; material: fiber-attached | host: Bos | place: Iran: Karaj | collected 2018-10 | reverse complement strand
TACGACGAAGCATGCAATCTCTTCAAACAGGAGGTAAAGTAAATGCCTAATATGTCATTAAAGAAGAACCCCATGCCCTCGCAGGATCCCAAGGTCCGCGCTCACAACTACAGCGAAGTTGCTCTGGGATACACCGAAGAGATGGCTCTGGATGAAGCAGCAAGATGCCTCAACTGCAAGAACAGACCCTGCGTATCCGGCTGCCCCGTAAATATCAAGATCCCCGATTTCATCAAGAAAATAACTGAAAAGGACTATGAGGGTGCTTATCAGGTAATCAACGAAGACTCCTCCCTGCCCGCAGTATGCGGCAGAGTATGCCCCCAGGAATCCCAGTGCGAAGGCAAGTGCGTAAGAGGAATCAAGGGCGAGCCTGTTGGCATCGGCCGTCTGGAGAGATTCGTAGCTGACTGGCACAATGCTCATTCCACAGAAGCTCCCGTTAAGCCCGCAAGCAATGGTCACAAGGTTGCAGTTATCGGTTCCGGCCCCTCCGGCCTCACCTGCGCAGGCGATCTAGCCAAGAAGGGTTACGATGTAACAGTATTCGAAGCTCTGCATCTTGCAGGCGGCGTGCTGGTATACGGCATCCCCGAATTCCGTCTTCCCAAGGCCATCGTTCAGAAGGAAGTTGACGGACTCAAGGCTCTGGGCGTAAAGGTCGAGACCAACATGGTCATCGGAAAGGTCCTCTCCATCGATGAGCTGATCAATGAATACGGCTTCGAAGCCATATTCGTAGGCTCCGGCGCAGGCCTCCCCTCCTTCATGCACATCCCCGGAGAAAACCTCAAGGGCGTATATTCCGCTAACGAATACCTCACCAGGATCAATCTGATGAAGGCTTACAGAGAGAACTCTGATACTCCTATCGCAAAGAGCAAGGCAGTTGCAGTCGTAGGCGGCGGAAACGTTGCTATGGACGCTGCAAGATGCGCTCTCAGACTTGGCGCAGAGCATGTATACATCGTATACAGAAGATCTCTTGAAGAGCTTCCCGCAAGAAAGGAAGAAGTTGAGCACGCCATGGAAGAAGGCATCGAATTCATGCTGCTGAACAACCCCGTAGAGATCCTTGCAGACGACAAGAAGTCTGTTCGCGCCATCCGCTGCATCAAGATGGAGCTGGGCGAGCCCGATGCTTCCGGCAGAAGACGTCCCATCGAGATCCCTGGTTCCGAGTTCGACCTGGATGTTGACACCGTCATCATCGCTATCGGAACCACACCCAACCCGCTGATCAAGTCCACAACCGAGGGTCTTGAAGTCAACAAGCGCGGCGGCATCATCGTTGAGGAAGAGACAGGCCACACCTCCAAGGCTCACGTTTACGCAGGCGGCGACGCTGTTACAGGCGCAGCTACCGTAATCCTGGCCATGGGCGCAGGCAAGACTGCTGCAGCAGCCATCGATAAGGAACTCAGCGCAAAATAAGCTTACAAATAAAGACGGTCATGCTTCATGAGCATGACCGCTTTTTTATTGCAACAAACACTATTTACTTCTCGTAGTAGACCTTCATGGCATTGATAAGATCCGTATAGTCAGCTGCGCCGGCAGTTTCAAAGGCTGAGTGCATGGCAAGCTGCGGCAGGCCTATATCCACGGAGCTTATGGGGAGGAAGCTGTCAAGAAGGCTTCCAAGAGTGCCGCCGCCCCTCAGATCCGAACGGTTTGCCATTACCTGCGTCTTTACACCGGCTTTTTCGCAGATCAGCTTGAACCTGGCATTGGAAAGACCATCGGTGGTGTAGCGCTGGCTGGCATTGAATTTGATCACTATGCCGCCGTTCATCAGGCTGCAGTTGCCTGCATCGTAAAGCTCCGGATGATTGGGATGTATGGCATGAGCGTTGTCAGCGGATACCAGGAAGCTCTTGGACAGCATCATCTGATAGTCCTGCTCGTCCATGCCCAGGCAGTAAGTTATGCGTCTGAGTATATCCCTTAGCACATTGGAGCGGGCGCCCTGCTTGGTCTCTGATCCTACCTCCTCGTTATCGAAGACGCAGCAGACATCGATGGAGTCGTCTGTCCCGGCCTGAAGCAGTCCGTTCATAAGGCCGCAGGCACAGGCCAGATCGTCAAGTCTCGGGGAAAGGATCAGTTCTTCGCCGTTGCCGATAAAGCAGCCCTTATCTCTGCAGTAGATAAACAGATCGCGGCCTATGATATCCTCTTCTGCCACGCCCAGTGTTTCTGCTATAAGGGCATTCAGGGAAGGAGCCTCCCCTCCTGCGCTGTAGAGAGGAATGGTATCCGAATTGGCCTTGAACTTGTATCCGTCATTGATCTCCCTGTTCTGATGGATGGCAACGCTGGGTATAACAAAAGTGTTCTGGTCAATGTTGAGCAGTTTGCAGCTTATCTCATCGCCATCCTTAACAAAAACCCTGCCGGCAGCGGAAAGAGGTCTGTCGAACCAGCTGCTCATTATCATTCCGCCATAACCCTCAGTATTGATCTGCACATATCTGTCGGATTTGATCTCTGCATGTTCCTTTATCTTAAAGCAGGGAGAATCGCTGTGAGCCGCGGAGATCTTGAACCCGCCCTTAAGCTTCTTGGGCACTCTGATGGCAAAAATGCTGGAGCCGTTCTGCGTCACGAAATACTTGCCGCCGGCTTTGACCTCCCAGCGCTTTGAAGGATCCAGCTCCTTATAGCCCTGCTCAAGCAGCATGCTCCTGAAATTCTCTATTACATGAAAACAGCTGGGGCTTTCGTGTATGAAGTCCAGCAGCTTCTGCGCGTTTTCTCTTACTTCTTTGCTTAACATAATAATGACCTTTCTCTGAATATATACAGGTTCAGTTTATATATCAATTATATAGTCGCTTATGTCCCCTTTCAAGAAGAAAAGAAGCCCGCAAAAGGAGCTTCTTTTCTTTATTATTCATCGGCCGTAATGCCTCTTGCTAGCCTTCCACTTCGTCAAGAACTCTCAGGGCATTGCCGTAGGAGATCTTGTCTATCTCTGCTTCGGTAAAGCCGTGGCGCTTGAATTCTCTCTCCAGTATCCACATCATGTCAGGAGATGCAACCTCCAGATTGCCGCGGATGCCGTCAAAATCGGTTCCCAGAGCAACAGTGTCAACACCTGCCACATCTGCGATATGTCTTGCGTGCTCTGCGATCAGGAAGGCAGTGGAATCCTTGCAGGCATCATTGCTCTCAGGAGTCTGAGTCTTTTCATTCAGGAACTCCGCTCCGAAATTGAGTCCGGTGCAGCCGCCTTTTGCGGCCAGCTTCTTAAGTCTGGAATCATCCAGATTTCTCTTGTGAGGAGAAAGCGCCATCGCATTGGAATGGGTAGCTACGAAAGGCTTCTTCAGTATATCGCAAAGATCGTCGAAGCCGCCGAAGTTGAGGTGAGAGCTGTCCACAACTATGCCCAGCTCTTCCATGTACTGAACAGCTTCCTTGCCAAAAGGCTTGAGCCCCTTCATCATGTCTTCCTCTGCCCAGGCATTGGGGTATGCAAGGCAGTTTTCGTTGTTCCAGATGACGCCCATCACCCTGTAGCCAAGATCGTAGAACTTCTTTATGTTTTCCAGCTTATTGTCCACAGCCCTGCTGTCTTCAATGGTGAGCATGGCGGAGACCTTTCCGTTCAGGAAGTTTCTTCTGATGTCCTTTGCGCTGTAAGCCATGGCGATGATGTCGCTGTACTTTTCAGCGTTGGCCTTCAGGATCTCGGAGCCCATGCGGATATGATCCTGATCGTCAAGCTTAAAGCCTTCTCCGAAGAACCTGCTGGCTCCCGGGGGAAGCATGAATACCGCAAAAAACTGGCACATGGCCTGAGCCTTTGCAAGGCGCTCAAAGTCCACCATTCCGTCCATTTTGAACATATCGGGACTGGGATTTCCGGCGACCATTTCCCTGACACTTCTGTTCAGAGTATCGCAGTGCATATCTACTCCGTGGATCATAATTTTCCTCCTTTATGACAATATGAATTATAAACTGATTAATTATATACTATCAGCGGGCTTTTCCGCAAGAAGCAGCCTGAAGACTCCCCTGCGGATCGCAAATAAAACAGCACCACCTTTTTTGGGTGATGCTGCTTTCTTTTTACAATGCCTTATTCCAAAGCCTTTTCGGGGACTAACCCTATTTCATTGCCTCATCCATTACGCGGAGAGCATTTCTGTAGGAGATGGCATCCAGGTCAGCCTCAGTGAAGCCTTCCTTGCGGAGAGCATTCTCAAGGATGTACATCTTGTCGCAGGAACCGATCTCAAGATCGCCGCTGATGCCGTCGAAGTCGGTGCCAAGAGCAACAGTTGCAATACCGGCCTTGTCAGCGATGTAGCGGGCATGTCTTGCCAGCTGAGCTGCGGTCTGGTGGATATCGTGATCGTTGCTCTCTGCGGTCTGGGTCTCTGAGTTGGAGAACTCAGGTCCGAAGTTGATGCCGGTGATGCCACCGTTCTTAGCCAGAGCGACCAGCTGCTCGTCAGTCAGATTTCTCTTGTGATTGCAGAGCGCGCGGGCGTTAGAGTGAGTGGCGACGATAGGCTTCTTCAGGATGTCTACACAGTCGAAGAATCCGCCTTTGTTCAGGTGGGATACGTCTACCAGCATGCCGAGCTCCTGCATGTACTGGATAGCTTCCTTGCCGAAGGGCTTGAGGCCAAGCTTGTGAGCCTCAGCATCCCATGCGTTGGGATAAGCGAAGCAGTTCTCGTTGTTCCAGATGATGGACAGTGCTCTGTAGCCTGCATCGTAGAACTTCTTGATGTTCTCCAGCTTGCCGTCAACTGCTCTGCCGTCTTCCATGGTCAGAACTGCGGAGATCTTGCCGTTCAGGAAGTTTCTGCGGATCTCGTCTGCATTCTTAGCTGCGCCGACGATGTCCTGATGAGCTGCTACACTCTGGTTGAAGATCTTGGTACCTGCATTGATGTACTCTTCATCTTCAAAGCTGCAGCCGAACCACTTTTCGTGTCCCGGAGGGAGCATCCATACTGCAAAGAACTGAGCCATGTAGTTGCCGCGGATCATTCTCTCGAAGTCCACCATGCCGCTCATCTTCATAAGATCGGCCTGGGGGCCGCCCTTCTTTTCCTGCAGAATGCCCAGCATCAGGGTATCGCAGTGCATATCAATAGGTCTGAACATTTATTTTTCCCTTTCTTAATGATACTTGTATTTATTTGCAAGCGTCGTCCATAACTCTCAGGACGTTTCTGTAGCCGATCTTGTCGATCTCAGCTTCGGTAAAGCCGTGTCTCTTGAGTTCTCTCTCCAGCTTCCACATCATATCGGGGGAACCTACTTCCAGATTTCCGCCGATACCGTCGAAGTCGGTGCCAAGAGCAACAGTGTCAACACCTGCAACGTCTGCAATGTGTCTTGCGTGCTCTGCGATCATGAATGCTGTGGAATCCTTGTCGTGATCCATGCTCTCAGCAGTCTGGGTCTTAGCGTTCAGGAACTCGGGTCCGAAGTTCAGACCGGTGCAGCCGCCCTTTGCAGCCAGCTTCTTAAGTCTGTCATCAGTAAGATTTCTCTTGTGGTGGCAAAGCTCCCAGGCGTTGGAGTGAGTTGCAACGAAGGGCTTGGTCAGAATATCGCACAGATCGTCGAATCCGCCGAAGTTCAGGTGAGAAGTATCTACCAGCATGCCCAGCTCCTGCATGTACTGAACAGCTTCCTTGCCGAAGGGCTTAAGACCCTTCATCATGCCTTCTTCATCCCATGCATTAGGATAAGCGAAGCAGTTTTCGTGGTTCCAGATGATGGACAGTGCTCTGTAGCCGTCATCATAGAACTTCTTCAGATTCTCCAGCTTTCCCTGAACGGCGCGGCCGTCTTCCATGGTCAGAACTGCAGAAAGCTTTCCGTTGAGCCAGTTTCTTCTGATCTCGTCTGCGTTGGTAGCCTTAGCCACGATATCCTTGTGAGCTTCTACGCTTCTGTTGAAGATCTCGGTGCCCTTGTTGATGTAGTCCATATCATCGATCTCGAATCCGAAGCGGGAGCTTGAACCTTCCGGCAGAAGGAATACGGCAAAGCACTGAGCCATAGCCTCTCCCTTGATCAGTCTTTCAAAGTCGACCATTCCCGGCATCTTCATAAGATCAGCCTGGGGGCCGCCCTTCATCTGCTGGATGATGCCCAGCATCAGAGTATCGCAATGCATATCTATGCCATGCATATTATCGTCCTCCTAAATTATACTTAACTATAACGTGCAATATATTATACTACGAAACGAGGCAGCTGAAAAGCCGCCTCGAAATTTCGTTTTATAATTCTATTACTTTGCCTCGAGCTTCTTCTTGTCGTTGAGGTAGATGAAGTAAGCGATAATCAGAGCGCCGCCTACAGCGATAAGGGTCTTCCAGTTTGCAAGAGCAGGAACCATCTTGGAAAGGAAGTATGCGAAGATACCCCAAGCCATGTAAGGAACGTTGCTTACCAGGTTTTCCTTAACGCTCTTGCCGCCCATGGTAAATCTCATCAGCAGCATGGAGCCCATCATAGCAACCAGGCAGTAGCTGAATGCGTGTACGATGTTTGCGGGAAGTACGCTGATGATCCATGCGCCTACAAGAACGGTGATCAGAAGCAGTACCAGGTTAGCGAATACGGAAGCAACGATACCGGTGATGGTAGCGACCTGACCACGCGGAGTGTTGATGTCAGCGTCTACGTTCTTCTGTACAGCCATGGATACAGGGAATCTCATTCCGCCTACGTTACCGGAAAGGTAAGCGATGTAGGTACCGGCGGAACCGAGGATGGGCCAATAGGTCTCAGGCTCGGAGATCCACATACCGAAGCCGATAGCTGCGATAGCAGTCAGACCGGAAACATACATGGTGCCGGGAGCCTTGTAGCCCTTGATGAAATAGAAATATGCGATGGGTAAATAGCTGAGCACAAAAGCAACGATCATGGTGAAACGACCGATCTTGTGTACGCCGGGCATAAAGTTCTGTGCGTAATCCTGCTCAGCGGTAAGGTTTTTATTTTCTGCCATTTTAGATTTTCCTCCTGATTGAGTGATGCTGATTGGATTAGCCCATGAAGTTCTGGAACACGATCTGGCCTGCGATCATACCGAAGATCATGCAGATAACCATGGAGAAGGTTCCGAGAACTTTGCTTCCGGTCTTCTTTACGATTGCATTGACAATGATAGCAGCGATGGTGGAAACGATCAGAGCTGCGCAGTTGTCCTTTACGAAGAAGTAGTCGATGATGGTTGCGCTCAGCATACCAAACATAGCAGCATTGCCCATGTAGTTGGTGTAGGAGATTCCGGATCCCTTACGGGCCTTCTCAACAGCCATGTCGAGGGGCTTGAGCATGATGATGCAGTTGATGAAGTAAGGAGCAGAAGCAGTTACCATGCAGAAGATTGCAAAGGTGAAGATAGCTTCGGTCATTCCTTCGGAACCAAGAGCAACACCGGCGGTGGTGGCAGCGATGTTAGCCATGTAGAGTTCCCAGCCGGGAGCACCGATAACGCCGCAGCGCATGAAAGTGGTAGCGGAACCAACCATAGCGATCAGGGTCAGAGCAACAGCGATTGCATTCATTGCGGGGCCAACTGCAGCAGCAGCGCCGACCTTCATGCAGTCATTGATCTCTTCCTTGGTCAGAAGATTGTTTCTCTTGTTGAATGCCATTGTGTGTCTGTAGAACAGACCGGACTGTACAAGTACCCAGACGATCAGGATTCCGGCGAAGAGCTAGAGTGTCGGGTTCATTGCTTTTACAACGCTCATTAATAATCCTCCTTAAGCGATGAAAATATATATAATTTCTGATATGTCTGAAAAGATTATAGTCCTCAGACAAACCTTTGCCATTATACGCTCATTTGGCAGAAAAAAAGCATAAAAAAACAGGCTTTCTATACATCTTTGTGATAGAAAGCCTGTTTTATTCTTATACTGTATGACGTTATGCCGTATCTGAATAAATGAACATAATTCAGAATACTGCTTAGCTCTGGCTGTTGGAGAGCTTAAGGAAACGCCATTTGCCCTGATGATAACGGATCTGCATGAGTATGGTTCTTACCAGCTGATCGCCGACCATTGCGATCCATGCGCCCCAGAGTCCCAAGCCGAGGACCTTGATGCACAGTATGCCAAGAATGCTTCTGAGACCAAGCACTGTTACGAATGTTACCATTGCAGGGAACTTGGTATCGCCTGCACCTCTCAGAGCGCCTGCCTGTATGAACTGGGAGCTCTGGAAAGGCTGCATTAAAGCTACCATCAGCAGCAGTCTGCCGCCCAGGGCTATTATCTCAGGCGTCTTGTTGTACCAGCTTACGACTGTTCCACCGAATACCGCCAGCAGTATGGCTATTACAGTAGAAGTTATATAACCGATGGTGCAGGTGTGTCTGGTGTAATTGTCTGCCATATCCAGACGCCTCTTTCCAAGGCTCTGTCCCATAAGCGTAGTGGAAGATGTTGCAAAGGCAAAGCCTGTCATAAAGCTCATGGACTGAATGTTCATGCATACCTGGTGAGTTGCGTAGGCTACATCGCCGAGGCTGGTCACCAGTCTTGTGAAGATGATGATACCTATGCGCATGAACACCTGCTCTATCATAGAAGGAATACCGATGTTTACGATGCTCTTCAGGTCTTCCCAGTCGAATTCGAACTTTTCCTTGAAATCCAGGTAGATGTAGCGGCTCTTTGAAAGCAGCACGCCCAGGGCGATGCAGAAGGCTACGGTCTGTCCGATGACTGTGGCAAGGGATGCGCCTGCGACCTTCATGTAGGGGAAGCCCAGCTTGCCGTAGATCAGCAGGTAGTTGAAGATCACGTTGACCACATTTGCGGTGGTGTTGTAGAACAGGGGCATCTTGCTGTCGCCTATTCCGCGCAGCGAGGATGTTATGGTATTAGTAAGGCAGAGCGGAACAAAGCCCCACATCTGTATGCGCAGATATTCACATGCAAACTCGTAGGTCTCAGGGGATATGCCGTTGCCGGCCACCAGTCTGATAAGGGGTCTGGTGATCATAACGCCGACTATCATCATGATGGATGAAAGCACAAGGTTGAACAGCAGCGCCATTCTGAAGGCTCTGTTAGCTCTCTTCTGGTCGCCCATGCCTCTGAGTCTCGCTACCATTGCAGTGGTACCGGTGTTCATGGCCATCAGAGCGGTCATAAGTATGAACTTGGGGTTCATGGAAAGACCTACTGCAGAAAGGCCCTGAACGCCCAGATCTCCGGGCAGGTTGCCTACCATGATCTGGTCTGCCATGGATGTGAGCTGGGTAAGCACCAGCTCCAGGAAGGAGGGCAACGCGATGGTTATAATGTCTCCGTACAGGTGACGGCTTGTGACGCCGTCGGGTTTTGGATACTTGTGCATCGGGCCTTCCGTCTCAAAATTGATCACATCGGGGCCGAATTCCAAAGTATCCAGGGTGGTGGTTATCACCCTTTGCTTCTTTACTTCTGCCATAATTATCTCTTTTCTTTATATCTCAACTTTAATTATTACCATCGCTGCTGCTCAGCTCCTTGAAGAAGGCGCCGGTCACCTCGTCCTCGTACTGACGGGTCCAGAGATCCCAGTAAACGCCCTTAAGAGCCAGCAGTTCCTCGTGTCTGCCCTGTTCAACTATTTTGCCGTTGTGTACCACAAGTATTATGTCCGCATGCCTTATGGTGGAAAGCCTGTGGGCTATTACTATGGAGGTCCGGCCTTTGATGATAGTATCTATGGCAGCCTGTATCTTCTGCTCCGTGATAGTATCTACAGAAGCTGTAGCCTCATCCAGAACTATGATCTTCGGGTCTGCAAGTATGGCCCTGGCAAAGGAGATGAGCTGCTTTTCTCCCGTGGACAGCAGGTCTCCACCCTCGCCTACGTCGGTCATCAGCCCGTCGTCCAGCTTTTCAATGATAGGCCTTGCTGATACCAGATCTATAGCTCTGTCTATATCCTCGTCTGTGGCATTCTTGTTGCCGTAGAGCAGATTGTCCTTTATGGTACCGGAGAAGAGATGCGGTGTCTGGAGCACATAACCCAGAGCCGAATGCAGCCAGAGCTGGGAACGCTCTCTGCTGTCCCTTCCGTCGATCAGCACCTGCCCTGCCGTCGGTTCGTAGAACCTGCAGATAAGGTTAGCCAGTGTGGACTTGCCCGCGCCGGTCTCCCCTACTATGGCCAGATTGGTGCCAAAGGGTATCTTAAGATTAAAGTCCTTGAGTATGTATTCGTCACCGTCAGGATACTTGAAGTCCACGTGGCGGAACTCGATGTCGCCCTTGATATCTTCCCAGTTCTCCTTCTTGGGTTCGAATACATCGCCGTAGATAGCGATTATCTCCTCGCTGTCCTTTACATTGGGCTGAGTCTCCATCAGACGGGTGTAGCGCTCAATGTTTACCTGGCCCTGAATGAAGATGGCTACGGTATCGATGAGCCAGCGCACCGGTTCCATCAGCTCCTGAGCATAGCTCATGAACATGGAGAAGGTGCCTACTTCGCTCTTCGCGATTATTCCGCCCTGCCACAGAACTATGGCAAGAGCCATGGAGGTTGCAATAGTGGAGAAGGCTCCGAATATGCCTCTGTGCTTTGCAGTCTCAACGGACTTGGCTCTCATGCGCTGGGTGGTATCGACAAAGTCCTTATCGATGATCTCTTCGATCACCAGAGATTTGATGGTCTTTGCGCCGGTGATGCCTTCGTTGAAGTTGCCTGTGATGGCGGCGTTTATCTCACGTATCTCCCTGTTAAGGCGTATCAGCTTCTTCTGGAAGAAGCTCCAGATGATGCCTACGGCGGGGATGATAGTCATTATCATCGCAGTGAGTTTCGGATTTATGGAAAGCATTACAGCCACCGCGCCGATGATGTATACGGTGAAGTATACGGTATCGTTCACCTGCCAGGCGAAGAGATCGCCGATGCGGGAGGTGTCGCTCATGACTCTGGAGTGGATGTAGCCTACGCTGTTCTGGTTGAAGTAGGAGAAGCTCAGGGTCTGAAGGTGCTCAAAGGCGGCATCTCTGAGGTCCCTGAGTATACGCATCTCGTTCGAAAGGGACAGGAAGATGGTCCTGTAATTGCAGTAGACCATCAGGGCTATGCCTGCCAGGAACAGCACGATGAACATAGGCATGGTATCCAGCGTGTTCTCTCCTACGAAGTGGTTAAGAGCATAGCGCTGCACCAGAGGCCTGAGTATCATGATGCCGCATACTATCAGATTGTAGACAGCCATCTTGATTATGTCGCCCTTGTACTTTCTGACGTAGGGCCACATCTTGGGGATTCCGAAGAACTTCAGATGAACGTCATATGGGTTCTTATATTCATCTTCCATCGTTCCCGTCCTCCTTTCCGTCTTCCTCCGTATCGATGCCGGACTGGATCTCGTATATCTTCTGATATATGCCTCCGGAGTGCTTAAGCTCGTCAGGAGCTCCGAACTCGGAAACGCGGCCGTTGTCCAGCACCAGGATATTGTCCGCCTTGGAAAGCGTAGTGATCCTGTGAGAGATTATTATTATCGTTGCGGTGCCGAAGCGCTCCTCAAGGGATTTTCTTATCCTTGCGTCGGTCTGGGTATCCACCGCTGAAAGCGAATCGTCGAAGATCATTATGGGCGCATCAAGAGTCAGGGCTCTTGCAATGGCAGCCCTCTGCTTCTGTCCGCCGGAGAGAGTTACGCCCCGCTCGCCGACAAATGTATCGTAGCCCTTGGTAAAGCCGGTGACGGTCTCATCAAGGCATGCAGCCTTCGAGGCTTCCCGTATGTCCTTTTCCTCCATGCCTGGATGGGCTATGGAGATGTTCTCCGCTATGGATCTGGAGAACAGGAAGGGCTCCTGCAGCACCATGGAGATATTCCTGCGCAGATGCTCGGTGCGTATGTCGTTGATGTCCACGCCGCCTATGGTGATGCTTCCGTCTTCAGGTCCGAGCAGGTACATCTTGTCAAGTAGCAGCATCAGAGTTGACTTGCCGCTTCCGGTGCCGCCAAGTATGCCAAGAGTGCTTCCTGCCTTGATCGTGAAGTTCACATCGTGGAGTATTTCGCTGCTGCCTTCGTAGCTGAAGTTTATGTTTCTGAACTCGATATCTCCGTTTACGGGCGCATCCCAGGCGCCGGGCTTGTCCTGCTCCTCCTGAGACTCCATGATATATGAAAGTCTGTCTATGGAGACTCCCGCCTTGCTCATCTCTGAGATGACCCTGCCTATCCTCATCAGGGGGAAGGCCAGCATGGCGTTATAGGAGATAAATGCGATATAGTCGCCTGCAGTCATCTTTCCGTTGACGCAGAAGATGGCGCCGAACACGAATACCAGCAGTATCTGCACGCCTGCAAGGCCATCCTGGCTGCTCCAGAAACGGCCCATCAGCTTGCCCATATCTACCCACAGGTCCGTGTATTCGCCGTTCTTGGAAGTGAACTTATCAAGCTCCCTGCGCTCCTGTCCGAAAGCGCGGACCACTCTGACGCCTGTAAGATTCTCCTGCACGATCGCAGAGACCTCGGCTTCGGTCTCGTCGCAGACCTTGAAGCCCTGCTCCATCTTCTTTCGGAAGATAATGATATAGGTGAGTATAAAAGGCATGGGAGACAGCGCTATAAGGGCCAGCTTCCAGTTCATAGAGAACATGAAGTAAAGAGCCAGTACCAGATAGATGCTGATCCTCAGAAGCGTGGTCATCTGCTCCGCCACAAATCTGCGGACCATGTCGACGTCAGTGGTGCAGCGCTGTATTATGTCGCCGGTGTGGTTCTTCATGTGCCAGTTATAGGGCAGACGCTCTATGTGGGCGAAAAGCGTATCCCTCATGGTCTTGACCAGGGTCTCGGAAGCCTTGGTGTTGAAGACGCGCTGGCTGAACTGGGCTATTACCTTCACAAGGGTAACGCAAAGAAGGCCCAGAGCCATGATCCAGAGATGCTCTCCCAGGTAGGAAAAACCGCCCAGGCGGTCCACCAGGGAGTTTACCCAGTCGGGGAAGGTGCTGGGCTTTCCGCCTATGGCGTTATCCACCGCAGCCTTGATGATCTGAGGATCTATCATTTCCATAACGGAAGCCAGAGCAGCAGAAAGCACGCCGCAAAGGAAATATGCCTTGCTGCCCTTCAGGAAGTTCCAGACCAGTCCGTAATTTCGTTTATTTTTAGTTTTTTCCGTAATTTCTGTTTTTTGTTCCATGTCAAAAAGAATGCCATAGGCATGCTGACAGAATTATATAGTAAGACCGATCTTTTTTCAAGTGAAATAAGGGGTAGGATTGCGGTTAGCGCAGGCTAATATAATCGCGCAAGCCCTGCAGCAGTTTATCAGCTGAAATGTCAGAGTACTGAACTATACAGAAACGCTCTGCCTCCCTGGGCGCCGTGCCTACATAGTAGTCCGAAAGCAGCGGAAGCTCCAGGCCGCAGCGCTTGAGCCTGCACCTGAGCTCCTCCCCGAAGCAGCAGTTACTGCCTTTAAAACCAAGCAGAAAATGGAGGCCTGAATCCGACTGTCTGAGCTCCGTAAACTCTGAGAATTCCGGGCTCTGAAGCTTCTCCGTAAGCTCCTGCCTGAGCTGGCGGTAGTGCTTTTTCATACGCCTTAAGTGCCTCTCGTAATAACCCTCGGAAATGAACCTGGCCAGCGTGAGCTGATCGAAGGAAGGCACTGCGCAGCTGTAAAAGCCCATCTTCTCCTGCCAGGAGGAAAGCATGGCCAGAGGAAGGACCATGTAGCTGATCCTGAAGGCCGGCGAGATGGTTTTTGAAAAGCTGTTCATGAAAATGACTCTTCCGCTGCTGTCGAGGCTCTGCATGCTTGGCACAGGTCTCCCGGCGGAGCTGAACTCGGAGTCGTACTCGTCCTCGATCAGATAGCGGTCCGCATCCTCGCTCAGCCACCTGAGTATCTCCCTTCGCCTTGTTATAGGCATGACTATACCCGTCGGATAGTGATGTGACGGCGTAATGTGCGCAACGCTTGCCCCGCTTTTGCTAAGCTCATCCACCCTCATGCCCTGCTCATCCATATCGGTCACAGCCAGTCTGGCTCCGGATAACGAATAGATCCGGTCTATCTTCCTGTGAAGAGGGTTTTCTATAGCGAATATCCGGCTGCGCCCAAGATACTGCACCAGAAGGCTGTAGAAATACTCATTTCCCGCGCCTATTATTATCTGCCTAGGCTCCACGCTCATGCCCCGTTCTCTGTATATCTGACTGGCAATAGCCTTCTTCAGCTCGGGCTGCCCGCCGGCGGGAACTCGTTCAAGTATCATGTCCGGATTGTCCAGTATCACGCTTCTCATAAGCCTTGCCCAGACCGAAAAGGGAAAGAGCTCTGCAGAAGGCGCGTTGATGTCGCTGCGCTCTTCCGGGCTGTCTTCGGGCTTTTCAGAAAGGGGTTCAAAAGCTCCGGGCTCAGCCGTTTCAGGCAGCTGCTCGAGGCTTACGGCAAAATAGCCTGAGCGTTCTCTGGAAACGATGTAGCCTTCAGAAAGGAGCTGCGCGTAGGCGGACTCGACGCTGATCTTGCTTATGCCAAGATGCTCAGCCAGAGTTCTCTTGGATGGCAGCCTCTCTCCTCCTCTGATGCGTCCCTGCAGTATATCCATCCGTATGCTGTCGTAGAGCTGCAGATACAAGGGACTGCCCTTTTTCTTATCGAGAATATATGTAAGCATAGGATGACCTCCGTTGGCGCAGGATCTGGCCTTGTTAATAATATTCAATCTGGCGATATTAATAATGCCACTTATCTCTATAATAAAATTAACAGACAATTAAGTCAACTGCAGTTTCAAGGAGGCATCTGTTTGAAAAAGATACTGTCGATACAGGATATCTCGTGCTTTGGCAAGTGTTCCCTCACCATCGCCCTGCCCCTGCTTTCAGCCATGGGCATCGATACGGCAATACTTCCCACCGCTGTGCTCAGCACTCATACAATGTTCAAGGGCTTCACCTTCAAAGATCTTTCCGACCAGCTGGAGCCTATAGCGGAGCACTGGAAAAAGGAAGGCATAAGCTTTGATGCCATTTACACCGGCTATCTGGGCAGTGAGGAGGAGATCGACACAGTCACAAGGATCGTGAAGGACTTTAAGGGCGAAAACACCATGGTCATCATAGATCCGGTCATGGGCGACAACGGCAGGCTCTATTCCGCCATAACCGAAAGCTACGCAAAAAAGAATGCGTCCCTCTGCTCCATTGCCGATGTGTGCGTGCCGAACATAACAGAAGCCAGCAGCTTTACAGGGCTCCCTTATAAGGAGAACTATTCTGAAGACTATATCAGAGAGATGCTCACCCGCCTGGCCGACATGGGTACCAAGGTGCCTGTGATCACCGGTGTATCCCTCAGCGAGGGAAAGATAGGAGCCATGGGCTATGACAAAGAGAAAAACGAGTTCTTTTCCTATCAGAACGACAAGGTGGCGGCTTCCTATCACGGTACCGGAGACGTATTCTCCAGCGTGCTTGCGGGATGCTTCGTTCTTGGCAAAAGCAGAGCCGAGGCTCTCAAGATCGCTTCCGACTACACTGCGCTGACAATCAGAGAGACCATTAAGGATGCTGAAGATCCCAGGTTCGGAGTGGCTTTCGAAAAGACTATTCCCGCCCTTGTGGAAATGCTTCGGTAAAAACTAAGGAGGCAGAAAAATGGATAATAAAAGACTGCTTAAGCTTGTACAGTGCGCGCTTATTGCGGCTCTGGCCTATATCGGATTTCAGGTGCTGCGCATAGACATACCCGTTGGCACGGAGCGCACAGCTCTTCACCTCGGCAACAGCTTCGTAGTGCTGGGAGCGCTGCTTGTAGGCGGTCCCTGGGGCGGCGTTGCAGGCGCTTTAGGACTCACCATTGCGGATCTTACCTCCGGCTACGTTACCTCAGCGCCCAAGACCTTCCTGCTCAAACTTATCATGGGCCTCATCACAGGCTTTGTAGCCCAGAAGCTCATGCATAAGGAAGAAAAGCCCAATGTAAAGGATCAGACCAAGATAGCTCTTATTTCCGCGGCGGTCGCCCTTGGCTGCAACGTAGTTCTGGATCCACTGGTTGGATACTTCTATAAGACTTATATTTTCGGCATTCCGCAGGATATGGCGGCGACTCTTGCCAAGATAAACTCCGCTGCCACCCTTGTGAACACTATCGTCTCGACCATTATCGTGACAGCAGTTTGGCCGGCTATCTACACAGCCCTGAAGAAGGCGAACATGCTTACCTGGGGCGGCAAAAAATAGGACTTCATTTGTTACTCTAAACAAAAGGGGGCAGTTCTAAGGAACTGTCCCCTTTTGTTTGGGTCGATAGGAGAACCGGTAAGTCAATAAGACAGCCTGTGAAGCCCAAAAGGCATATCCACGCTTATGTTTCCGGCATGAAAAATGGCCGGCTCACTGTTATTCTGACAACACCAGTCCAAAGGAGCCTCTTTGTCAGAAATAAAAAGAAAGCTCAACTCATTTTGTTACAAATCACTAAAAATAAAGCAGTTTTGGCACACTTGCAGGAAGGCTCAATGAGCGCAGAGTGTCCGAAACTGCTTTTTAATGCACGAAGCTATCGCAGAGCATAAAATCGACTGAGCGTGTTATCATCATTAATGATATCAAAGACCTTTCAGGGATGTATTTGCCAAAAATCTTTTAAATCCCTTTCCTTCAATGTTGACAAATCCCTGTATTTTTCATCCTTTTGTCACAAATCACTTCAGGCTTAGAAAACGGGCATAAATCCACGCCTTGTGCCAATGGAAATAGTTTTATTTACAGAAGCGTTTTTTTCAAACAATTTTGATCTTATGCTACTTATTCTTTTCTTTGGATCTCTTGTCGTTGATGATCTTCATGTGCTCAGCGGTAACGAGCTCCACATTATTCTCCTTAGCCCACTGCACGCAGCCCTTCAGGACCGTAGGCAGGAATATCCGAGGAACATTCAGTATGGTCTGCAGAGCATCATCGGTGAATTTCACCTTATCGTCTGCCCTGTCCGCGGCATAGCGCACGCTTGCAAGGCTTGCCTGCCGCATCTGCAGGAGCTCGGATCTCATCCAGCGGTGACGGTGATACCAGAAGTTCTTGCTGTCTCTGTATCCGAAATCTATGGGCATGGGCGGAAAATCGCCTGCCTTTACACCGTTTATTATGGCATCGCTGTACTTTTTCTTCATCAGGATACGGTCTATCTTAAGGATAAAGGTACAGCCGAACTTGCTGGTGATGCCGTTAAAATCGTGGTACGGAGGCTCGTAGCCATCCAGGCAGCCGGGTCTGTCCCTGTCTGCGCCGTCCAGTTCCCTTACCCATGTGCATTCTATCACCTGAAACGCCTCGCTCATCACCTGCGGACGGATATCCGAAGGATCATCCTCCTGTATCTGGCTCATTTCCAGCTTAAAAGCGCATTTAGGCATCTTTTCTTCAGGCCTATCCCCCGGCCAGCTGAGCTTTACAGCCTCTTTGAAGTATTTCGGCTCATCGGTTATGAAATTGATGGCGCATTTGCCGGTCCTCAGTATGTTCTGAGCCGTATTAGATGAGTTCCTGCAGTTCAGCAGCATGGCATAAAAGTCCTTCCCTGCCACATAATAGGGCTGAACCAGCGAGTAAGGTCCCAGATTCGTTGTCCCATCCTCGCAAAGCGTACTGATCAGGACCGTGGGCATGGGGAAAAAGAGGGAGGTCTGATAGAAATTATCAACTATCCTTAAGTTTTCAAAGCTGCTCATTGTAACTCCTATTTCTGTTCAAAGCGCAATGTGTGAACGTGTTCATTAAAACAGTATAAAATACCCCTGCCTCGATCGGAGGCAGGGCAAATAAATATAATTATTCCTTAAAATGTTCCATCAGGTGGAGCCTGTGCTTCTGATACTTGTTTTCGGTGGTCATGGCCAGTATTTCAGCGGCGACAAAGTCTTCAAACTCGTCTGTGTAGCACTTTGCCCACTTTATGCAGCAGGGACGCAGAATAGCTGCCAGCTGGGACCTGAGCTTGAAATGCCAATGCCTGCCTGCAGCGCCGAAGCTCGCCCTCGCTTTCTCGTCTTCCGGAAGATTGCTGTAGATGGATATGAACTGAGCAAGTCCGTCATTTACAGCATCGACTGCCTCGCCGGCGTTTTCTGCAGCATCCACGGCGGTTTTCATATCCGCTGTGATCCGCAGCCAGTCTGCGAGCATGAAAGTTGCGATGATATCATCCTTGGATTTGAAATAATTGTATACAGTGCCGACAGCGATGCCGCATTCCTCCGAGATCGATCTGATTGTCATGGAAGAATATCCGCCGCTGAGAAGCTGCTTTCTTGCAGTTTCAGTTATCTTTTCTCTTAGATTAGCAATGTATTTCGGCAATTTTCCCTCCCTTCTCCGGTAAAAAAGGCGTCACGGCAACATAGCCGGAACATGAACCGGTTCACTTTGTAATATATAAGCCGCAGGCTGCTTTGTCAAGACAGCCTGTACTCTTTATGAGTACAATTATTATACACCTTTTTTATTTCATTTCGGTAATAATATACATTAAAAATAAAATCGATAACAATGTTCGCAATATGGTATAATAAAAAAAGTAAATCCTGTGCTTTCTGCACTCATTAAAATCGTATAATAAATCATCATATATCATTCGCTGTGCGAAAAGGAGTATATCATGAGCGAAATCAAAAAGCCTTACGATCAGCTCAGTCCTGCGGAACTGAAAGCGGAAAAAGAAGTTGTTGAAAAGAAATATCAGGAGCTTAAGGCCAGAAATCTTAAGCTGGACATGTCCAGAGGCAAGCCCAGCAAGCAGCAGCTGGATATGGTAAGCGATCTGCTGAATGTACTGTCAAAACCTGAAGACTGCATGGACGGTAAGCTGGACACCAGAAACTACGGAACACTGGACGGCGCGCCCAGCGCCAAGGCTCTTTTTGCAGACCTTCTTGGCTGCAAGCCAGAAGAAGTATTCGTAGGCGGAAATGCAAGTCTTACGCTGATGTATGATACCATTTCCAAGGCTTACACCCACGGTCTGCTGCGCAGCCCCAAGCCCTGGTGCAGGGAGGACAAGCTGAAGTTCCTCTGCCCTGTTCCCGGCTATGACCGCCACTTTGCCGTTACCCAGAGCTTCGGCTTTGAACTGGTCACTATACCCATGACTCCGGAAGGACCTGATATGAATGCTGTTGAAGAAGCAGTTAAGGATCCTGCAGTCAAGGGTATCTGGTGCGTGCCCAAGTATTCCAATCCCGAAGGCAGCATTTACAGCGCAGAGACTATCAAACGCTTTGTAAATCTTAAGCCTGCTGCTCCGGACTTTGTGGTAATGTGGGACAACGCCTACTGCGTACACGAATTCGCTCAGGACTATGTGCCCTTCCCCGACATCCTTTCCCTTGCAAAGGAAGCCGGATCCGAAGACATGTTCTTTGAATTCGCCTCCACCTCCAAGATCACCTTCCCCGGCGCCGGAATCTCCTGCTTCGCCTGCAGCGAAGCCAATATGGCATACATGAAGAAGCTTATCGGCATTCAGTCCATAAGCTCTGACAAGGTCAACCAGCTGCGCCATGTGCGCTTCCTCAAGGACAAGGCTCACACCATAGAGCTTATGAAAAAACACGCTGCTATCATGAAGCCCAAGTTCGATATGGTGCTGGATACTCTGGAGCGCGAGATCGGCCCAAGAGGCCTCGGAAACTGGCTCAATCCTAAGGGCGGATACTTTATCAGCTTCAATACTCCTGACGGTCTGGCTAAACGCACCTGGGAGCTCTGCAAGGAAGCAGGCGTGGTCATGACCAATGCCGGAGCCACCTTCCCCTACGGAAAGGATCCTAAGGACTGCAATATCCGCATTGCTCCTTCTCTTCCCCCTGTAGAGGAGCTGGAACAGGCTATGGAAGTCTTCTGCATTGCTCTGCGCAAGGCTGCACTTGAAAAACTGGGCGCATAACGGAAATATTACACACAGCGGTCCGCGATTTCGCTTGCGGACCGCTTTTTTATGCTTTATTATATTGCTTGTGCACGGGTCTGAGATTGCAAGTCCAGGCCAGCTATGGGCAAAGGGACCCACGTAAGCAGGTGGCAGAGATCTGCCTGTGATCATGGCATAGTTTAGAAGTAAGTCCTCGGAAAATCCGGTAAAGGCAAGTGTGGGGTCAAAGATCTGGTCAGCCGTGCATAAAAAAGACACAGGATAGAACCTGTGTCCTTTTTATTCTGTAAATATATCGTCAGTTCCTGTTATCTCAGCGTAATCCTTGCCAGAAGCACATTCTGCCCCTCAACAAAAGCGCCCAGCTCGTAGCCACCTTCTATAGCTCTGTAGCGGAACTGAAGATCATCGCCCTCGAAACACTGATGCTTGTAATGAATATCTATTGTATCTATGTCAAGCTTGTTCAGCTGTTCGCGGCTGAGGCAGTTCTCCACAGCCCTGACATAGGCAACGTTATTCATGTGGCCGACAAAATCCACATCTGTGGACTTGATCCTGTGCCCGCCCAGCACCGGACAGTCATCAAAATCCGGATCTATGCGTCCGAATCTTGCATCACAGACCAGTTCATCGTAAAACTCAAAGCCTTCCGGGAAGATGTTGTCGAAATTCACCATCTTCTGAGTATCTTCCCTGAGCACCACCCATTCGCTCTTTCCTTCAGCAAAAACCGTGCCGTTCTGCAGAAGGCGGTAGTATCTGGGGTCTACAATACCCTTGTGTCTTCCGGGCCATGTCTGAGCCTCAAAGGGCTCTGTGATTCCGGGGAGCTTTCCGCATATCCTAAGACGAGTCTTGGCGATCACCCAAACCATGCCTTTTTTGCGCAGATCTATCGCGCCCACTCCGATCTGGCAGGCATGTTCTCCTGCCAGGTCCTGAAAAATATTAAAAAGGCTGTAGAGTCCAAGTCCGCTGCTGTAATCGCTGTAGCTTGGGAGTACAGACATATCCTTTTTCAGTATGTTTGAATACATGGTCAACCTCTTTCATCGATTTTGCATATAGGATACCACTTTTTTAAGTATAAATAAACAGCAAAATACGTGAAAAAGGCGCTTGACTTTAGCGCTCTGAAGCACTATACTTCTACGCATAAACGCTTTAAAGCGTAAAAGTATAATTCGGAGGTAATTCAAAATGTTTATAAAAGCACTGATGCTGATCGTATTTTTCGGCGTAATGGTGGGCATAGGTCTGTACTGCAGACGCCATGCCACCAATGTCGATGGTTTTGTACTTGGCGGCCGCAGCGTTGGCCCCTGGCTCACCGCCTTCGCCTATGGTACATCGTATTTCAGTGCTGTTATATTCGTAGGTTATGCAGGTCAGTTCGGCTGGAAATATGGAATTGCATCCACCTGGGTAGGAATAGGCAACGCCCTTATAGGATCCCTTATGGCCTGGGCTATACTCGGACGCCGCACCCGCATCATGACACAGCACATAGGCAGCGCCACCATGCCCCAGTTCTTCGGTAAGCGCTTCGACAGCCAGGCCCTTAAGATCTGTTCTTCCGCTATCATCTTTATATTCCTCATCCCCTACACCGCCAGCCTTTACAACGGTCTTTCCAGACTGTTTGCCATGGCGTTCAACATCGATTACTCGGTCTGCGTCATCGTAATGGCGGTGCTGACAGGCATATATGTTATAGCCGGCGGTTACATGGCCACCGCGATAAACGATTTCATCCAGGGAATAATAATGATCTTCGGTATCTGCGCTGTTATCGGAGCTGTACTTAAGAGCCAAGGCGGATTCATAGAATCGCTGAACGGACTTGCACAGATAAGCGATGCATCTGTATCCACCGCACCGGGCATCTTCAATTCCTTTTTCGGACCGGATCCGCTGAACCTGCTTGGCGTAGTCATACTCACATCTCTTGGTACCTGGGGACTTCCCCAGATGGTGCAGAAATTCTATGCCATCAAAAGCGAAAGCGCCATCAACAAGGGCATGATAATCTCCACCATATTTGCTTTCATCGTGGCGGGCGGATGCTACTTCCTCGGAGGCTTCGGAAGACTGTTCTCCGACCGCGTGGACATTGCGGCGAACGGATACGACTCCATCATCCCGGCCATGCTGTCAGGACTCCCCGATATACTTATCGCAGTAGTTGTGATACTGGTGCTCTCAGCATCTATGTCCACCCTTTCCTCTCTGGTGCTGACATCCAGCTCCACCCTTACGCTTGATATGCTCAAAGGCCATATTATAAAGGATATGGACGAGAAGAAGCAGCTGGGCATCATGAGAGCCCTGATCGTAGTATTCATCGCTATCTCCGTGATCATAGCAATAATCCAGTACAAGAGAAATGTCACCTTCATAGCCCAGCTTATGGGTGTTTCCTGGGGTGCTCTTGCGGGAGCCTTCCTGGCGCCCTTCATGTTCGGACTCTACTGGAAGCGCACCACAAAGGCATCCTGCTGGGTGAGCTTTGCCTTCTCCTCTGTTGTGATGCTGGCAAACATGCTGGCGCGCAGCAGCTTCCCTGCCCTTCTTCAGAGCCCGATAAACGCAGGAGCCTTCTGCATGCTGGCCGGACTTCTGATAGTACCCCTCGTCAGCTTTATTACCCCTGCGCCGGAAAAAGCACTTGTAGACGACGCCTTCTCGGGCTATGATAAGAAGGTAACAGTAAGGCAGAGCGAAGCCCTCGGCGATGCAAACAAATAACGGTTTTCTGCCTTCGGAAAGGCAACTGTGCGCTACTTAAGACAGCTAACTATAATATTCGCAGTTACTCTGGCAGCGGAAGTCATGAAATACTTCATTCCGCTGCCTGTTCCTGCCAGCATATACGGACTCATTCTGATGTTTATGCTGCTGCTTTTTGGCATAATCAAGCCGGAGCAGATAAAGGACACGGCATCTTTTCTGACAGAAATAATGCCCGTGATGTTCATACCCGCAGCGGTGGGGCTTCTGGCCAGCTGGGATGTGATACGTCCCGTGCTTCTGCCTCTGGCAGCCATTATTATAATTACGACAGTTCTGGTGATGGGCATCACAGGCCGCATCGCTCAGCTTCTGGTGAGAAGAAAGGAGCGTTCCCGTGAATAGCTTTGTCCTCTCTTCTTCTGTTTTCGGTGTAGTTCTTACCCTGACCGCTTACTGGATAGGTGTTGAACTCAAAAAACGCCTGAAGCTTGCCGTTTTCAACCCGCTGCTTGTCGCAGTCGTACTGGTGATCGCGGTGCTGCTCATCTTCCGCATCGATTATTCAGCCTACAATTCCAGCGCAAAATATCTAAGTTATCTGCTGACTCCGGCCACCATAAGTCTGGCTCTGCCCCTCTATGCTCAGCTTCAGAAGCTTAAGGAGAACCTGCTTGCCATACTCTGCTCCCTGCTTGCAGGAGTTATAACAAGTCTTACCGCTGTGCTTCTGCTTTCAAAGCTCTTTGGCCTGGACAAGCAGATGTACCTTACCCTGCTTCCGAAATCCATAACCACAGCCATAGGCATGGGTGTGTCTGAGGAGCTGGGCGGCTATGTTTCCATTACTGTCGCTGCAATAATAATCACAGGCATACTTGGAAATGCATCAGGAGATCTGGTCTGCAGGCTTTTCCGCATAACAGAGCCGCTGGCTAAGGGTCTTGGAATGGGAGCCGCATCCCACGCCATAGGTACTGCAAGGGCCATGGAATGGGGCGAGCTTGAAGGCGCAATGAGCAGCCTGGCTATCGTGATTTCCGGACTCCTTACGGTAATCGGGGCGTCCATCTACGCAGGTTTATACTAGTTCAATTCACATACAGAAAGGATAAAGGCAAAATGAAGAAGGTAGTTATACTCGAATCTCTTGGGATCTCTCAGGAGGAACTGGAGGGCTTTAAGGCTCCTTTCAAGGGCGAAGTCGAATTCGCAGAGTATCCCAAAACCACAGATACCGCAAAGCTGATCGATGAGGCAAAGGATGCCGATGCTATGATAATCGCCAACATGCCCATGCCTGGCGAAGTGATCTCTGCCTGCGGCAAGCTGCAGTTCATCGACGTGGCATTTACAGGCGTGGATCATGTGGGGCTGGATGCAGCCAAAGCTAAGGGGATCAAGGTAAGCAATGCCTCCGGCTATTCCAACGAGGCGGTCTCAGAACTGGTCATCGGCATGGCGCTTTCCATGCTCCGCAACATTCCCCAGACTCAGGAAAGAGTAAGAAACGGCGGCACCAAGGACGGCCTTGTGGGCAGCGAGCTCAAGGGAAAGACCGTGGGCATCATAGGCTTTGGCAACATCGGACGCCGCACCGGAGAACTGCTCAATGCCTTCGGCTGCAAAGTGCTTGCTCAGAGCAGAAGCTGGCACAGCGACTACCCCACATATGTTCAGCAGCTGTCCCAGGAGGAGCTATTAAAGCGCTCCGATATAGTGATACTACACTGCCCGCTGAACGACAGCACAAGAGGCATGATAAACTATGAAAAGCTCAGTCTCATGAAGCCTACCGCGCTCCTTATTAATGTAGCAAGAGGCCCTGTCTGCAATGAGGACGATCTGGCAAGAGCCCTGAACGAGGGCGTGATCGCAGGCGCTGCCATCGACGTATTCACAAAGGAACCTCCCCTTCCCGCCGATACCCAGATGCTCCATGCAAAGAATGCTCTGCTGACGCCTCACATAGCCTTCGCCACTGCAGAATCCATGACCTTGAGAGCCGAGATAGTATTCGACAATCTCAGAGCATGGCTGGATGGGGACCAGAAAAACGTTGTGCTGTAAACCCCTGAAGGCCACACAAAAGCACGACTCCGCAAGCCCCTGAAGCCCTTTCAGTCCCGGGTTTTAAGCTTGATCTATGGATAAAAACAAACCCCGCGTCCAGCGCGGGGTTTTCTATAAAACGAATCCGTTTATCCTTATATGATTTATCTATCGATCTATACATCTTCAGATTTTGCCAGTTCTCTTTCAACTGATGAAATAAGCGTCTGGTATTGCTGATCACCGGTAGCATCATACAATTCCCTGCCTACATTGAGGAAGTCCTCCAGATGCTTCTTACGTTCCCCGCCTGCAACGACGGTCTTAGTAAACAGCTTGATATACACTAAAGCCAGATCTCTCAATATTTCTATGGTTTCTGTTTCATCAGACAACTCTTTATATATTGCCAGCGCCTTCCGATACCATTCTAACGCTTCTGCAAAGCTCTCTTCTTCCACGCTGATGCCGGCCAGCTTGTTATAGCTGGATGCCAGATCCTTCATGGAATCTGCAGTACCAAGTTCCTCTGCAAGGGCATTACTGATATCAAGATCTTTCTGAAACCAATCCCTTGCTTCTGAAATTTTATCCTTATCCTGACTTATGCTGCCCAGCTTGTAATAGCAGATAGACAGATCGCGGCGGGAGTCCGGTGTGCCGAGCTCGCCTGCCAAATTTTTGCTTATATCCAGAGCATTGAGGTACCATTCATGTGCTTCGTAATAGCGCTTTTCAGTGCGGCTTATGTCTCCCAGATTGATATAGCAGAGCCTCAGGTCCTGACGGGATTTTATAGTTTTGGTATCCTCTGCCAGACTTTTCCTTAGTGACCTTTCATAAAGGTAATACTGCCACGCTCCCTCAAGATCCTTTTCGTCTTCACTAATACCGCCCAGATTGTGATATATGATAGCCAGATCTTCCCGTGCCTGAGCTGTCTGCGATTCCTCTTCAAGCTCTTTACCTATAGGAAGGGCTTTCAGGTACCACTCCTTTGCCGCAGAAATATCATCACCTTCCCAATAATTCTTACCCATACCGGAATAGGCAGCCATAAGGCCGCGGCGATGCTCGATTGTTTCTGTTTCTTCAGCAAGTTCTCTGCTTATGGCTATGTTTTTAAGATACCATTCTCTGGCCTCTGAAAACTCGCCCTCCGCCGCATATAAATTACCCAGCCACAGGCAGCATACCGCATAATCCCGGCGTGCCCTTACCGTTCCGGTCTCGTCCGACAACTCTTCAGCAATCGAATACGCTTTACGGTGATACTCCCAGGCTTCCGTGAGCTTTCCTTCATCTTTGCATAAAACACCCAGCATGCTGCAGCCTGCCATCAGATTCCGCCGGTCATCCGCAGTGCCCGTATCTTCAGCCAGTTTTTCACTTTGAGACAAATATCTTTTATACCACTCTATTGCATCCTGATGCCTGCCATCTTTTCGGCTGAGAGATCCCAGATTTTTATAACTGACCGACAACTCGCGGCGTGATTCCGCTGTACCCTCCGACTTGACCAGTTCCTCCATGACAGACAGAGCTTTCTGATACCAGTCCAGTGCATCTGAAAGCCAGCCCATCGCTTCGTAAACAGTACCCAGCTTGTTATAGCTGGCTGCCAGACAACGGCTGGCGCTCTTGTAACCCATATCCTGCATCTTTTCAGCAGCATATAACATCGTATTTTTATAGGAACTCCTCGCACGGAAGGTCTTACCGAGATTCAGCTGCGCATCTCCAAGATCCCGCGACGCGGTAAATAGACGTACCAGCTTTTCTTCACTGGGATCATGTATTGCAGTCAGCTCCAGATAATCTGTATATTTAGTCTGCCAATCGATGGCGGTGCTGTAATCCCTGGCTGTGCCTTCGCCGTTCTGATACATGGAGACGAGTTTTTCGTATGCTTCGGGGAGATCTGCTTCCGCAGCGGATGTGATAAGAGCAAGGGCTCTTTTGTGATCCACTTCCACATCGATGCCGGAAAGATATGCAAGGCCGATAAGGAAATTATGCGCAGGATCGCTGTCGTTTTCTCTCAGAGCTATGCCTAACAGGACTTCCCGCAGGCGTTCAGCCAGCTGCTGCGGAGGCAGAGCTGGATCTATCCCTTCGTAAAGACTTGCAAGTTCTTCTGAATCAGTGGAAAGAGCCTCGATCGGGATCACAGGTTTTCCGGAGCCTTTTGCCTTGGGGTACTCCTCGGTCTTGATGTAATTCGGGATCTCCAGCAGGCTGGGTGTAACCACAAGCGCGAAGAGTGTGCTCTTGTTCAGAGCCTCAGCAATGGCGTCGTTGAAATTTTCTCCCGGGGTCAGGAACTCATCGTACCAGATGGCTATGTCGCGGCAGAAATCGTTTTCATGTATCAGGCGCATTATCTTCTGTGCATATGCTCTGTCCTTTTTGCGGTAACTCAGGAATACGTAAGCATCAAAAGCCGCCCGCACTTTCTGCGCCAGTTCGTCGCTGACAAGTACAGAATCCAGGTATTTTTTCAGCTTTTCCTCATAGGGCAGCACCGTAGGATCTGTGCTCTCAGCAGCCTTATCCAGAAACTGAAGATCTCCGCATATCTCATTGAATGACTGATCCAGCCCGGACTCCTGCATCAGAGGAAGCACAGGTATATGGTGGTCCATTGCATACCTGAACTCCACATTCCTGGCAGGATTGTCATGATACAGAAAACCGCCTGTCACAGGAAGGACAAACAGCTGCATCTGGCTCAGATCTGCCAGGAACTGCTCTCCTTCCGGGATGCCCTCAGCCGGGTCATAATACCAGAACGCAGCATTTTTCTGGACTTCAAGTATCTCGTCCGTTACAGGGCCGAACAGGCGCTGAAAATCCTTCTCATAACAGCAGAAATAGACCCTGGGACGTCCCTGGGGGCTTGCATTGCCTCGTGTCTTATACTTCAGCCCTGTGTACTCAGATTGCTGCGATATATTGTTTTTATTCTCATCTTTCATACGCTATCCTGCCAGGAATCATGGCACTCCCCTTTAGCTCACAGCTTCATTAAAGCATACATGGATACTATACCAATTGTTGTTCGGAATAAGCAAGAGCTGTAAAACAAAACGGCATATGAGTCTGACCCATATGCCGTTCCTTTATGCGGTTTACGCTTTGTTCTGAGCCTCTACCAGCCTTACTCCGCCGTAGCGTTCGCGGAGCTTTGGCTTTTCGATCTTGCCTGTGGCATTGCGCGGAACATCAGCAAAAATATACTTTCTCGGCCTCTTGTAGCGCGGAAGATCGAGGCAGAAGGTGTCGAGCTCATCCTCTGTAAGGGTCTGCCCTTCCTTCACCTGAACGATTGCCGCGGCAATCTCGCCCAGGCGCTTGTCGGGAAGACCTATGACTGCAACATCGTGGATCTTGGGGTTGGCCGCCAGGAAGGCCTCGATCTGCACGGGGTAGAGGTTCTCACCGCCGGAGATGATAACGTCCTTCTTGCGGTCTACAAGGAAATAGAAACCATCCTCATCCTGCTGCGCCATATCGCCGGTGCGCAGGAAGCCATCCTTCATCAGGACCTCTGCTGTAGCCTCGGGATTTCGATAGTAGCACTTCATGACACCGGGACCCTTTACGCAGAGTTCACCTACTTCTCCCTGCTTTACAGTATTATAGTTTTCGTCAACTATCTTGCATTCCCAGCCAAAACCCGGCACGCCGATGGCACCCACCTTGTGTATGTTCTCCATGCCCAGATGAACGCAGCCCGGGCCGGTGGATTCGGACAGACCATAATTGGTGTCGTATTTGTGGTTGGGGAAATAAGCCATCCAGCGCTTGATCAGTGAAGGCGGTACAGGCTGAGCTCCTATGTGCATAAGTCTCCACTGGGAAAGATGGTAATTTGCAGGATCGAGTTCGCCTCTGTCGAAGGCGGCCAGTATATCCTGCGCCCAGGGCACAAGCAGCCAGACTATGGTGCAGCGCTCGCTTGAAACCGCATCCAGTATAGCCTGCGGCCTGTTGCCCTTCAGGATTATCGCCCGGCTTCCTGTAAAGAGGGAGCCGAACCAGTGCATCTTGGCGCCGGTATGGTAGAGAGGCGGTATGCACAGGAATATGTCCTCATGTGTTATCTCGTGATGCTTTGCTTCCATCTTGGCGGACTGCATCAGAGCCATGTGGTCCAGCAGTATGGCCTTGGGGAAGCCTGTGGTGCCTGAGGAGAAGTAGATCGCTGCATCGTCAGTATCCTCCAGCAGTATCCTCGGAGACTTGGAAACGCAGTTATTTACCTGCTCCTGATAGCTTTCCGCAAAGCTGGGCTTGTTGTCGCCCACATAGTAAAGTATCATCTGGCTGGAGATCTTGGGGAAGATGTCCTCAACACGGCCTATGAACTCAGGTCCGAAGAACAGCACATCCGCATCTGCCAGCTTCAGGCAGTAGTCGATCTCGTCCGCTGTATATCTGAAATTGAGGGGCACCGCGATGCCGCCCATTTTAAGTATTCCGAAGTATATGGGCAGCCACTCCAGGCAGTTCATCAGAAGAATGGCGCATTTCTGCCCCTTCTTTATGCCTCTGTCCATCAGAAGATTGGCCACTCTGTTGGCCTTTTCATCGAATACTCTCCAGCTTATCTCTCTGCGGTAAGGCAGCGAGCTGGTGGACTGTATAAGCTCGTATTCTCTCCAGCTTACTCTGGGAGCTTCGGTGACTTCCGGGTTGATCTCTACGATTGCGGTTTCTCTTCCGTATAATTTGCTGTTTCTCTCCAGCAGGTCTGTGATTGGCATTTTCTTTTATCTTTTCCTTTCCAGCGACAGTCGCTTTTACGCTTTATCGCTTTCACTCGTAAAAGTATATCATCTATTTTTACTTTGTCAACAAAAAACTCTTTACTTGCTCACTTTAATGTGCTAAAATCGCAGGAAATGAAAAAAGCTCTTGAGATTTCATGGAAAGGAGGCAGCTTCAGATGGCAAAGAACACCACGCAGACTCGCAGCGAAGCTCTGTATGAAGCCATACTAAACATAAAAGACGCAGAAGAATGCCGCCTTTTCTTTGAAGACCTCTGCTCCCCCACCGAGCTAAAGAGCATGGAGCAGCGTTTTGAAGTTGCCGTATGTCTGATGCAGAACATGGTCTACACAGATGTTCAGAAGAAGACCGGCACCAGCACCGCAACCGTGAGCAGAGTCAAGAGAAACATACTGGAAAACTCAAATGCCAGCGCTATGAAAGACGTTATAGCGCGCTGTGGTTTTGCTGACAGATCCTTCTTTCCCCCCGAGGGGGAATAATTTTGTTTGTCAGTAAAATATAGCTTTTATTTTCTTTCTTATCAGCTTTAACACAGAAAGGCATTTTTTATTATGGAAAATTACTATCAGAAAGATGTAGAAACTGCTTCCAGGGAGCAGATAACGCAGTGGCAGAGCGAAAAGCTGGCTGCCCAGGTAAAGAGGGTCTATGAAAATGTCCCCTACTACCGCAAAAAGATGGATGAGCTCGGAGTAAAGCCCGAGGACATCAAAGGTATAGAAGACATCGGAAAGCTTCCATTCCTCAGCAAAGCGGACCTTAGGGATGCCTACCCCTATGGGCTTTTAGGAGCGCCCCTCGAGGACTGCGTCCGTATACAGTCCACCTCAGGAACCACAGGCAAAAGAGTAATCGCTTTCTACACTCAGCATGACATCGACCTCTGGGAAGACTGCTGTGCAAGAGCCATTATGGCTGCAGGCGGTACGAAAAAGGACGTGGTCCAGGTTGCTTACGGGTACGGACTCTTCACCGGAGGAGCCGGGCTCCACGGGGGCAGCCACAAGGTGGGAAGCCTTACGGTACCCATGTCCTCAGGCAATACAGAGCGCCAGATCATGTTCATACAGGACCTTCAGGCCACCATACTCTGCTGTACCCCCTCCTACGCTGCATATCTTGGAGAAAGCATGAAAGAGATGGGACTCGGTCCAGACGATATCCCCCTGAAGGCGGGCATTTTCGGCGCCGAAGCCTGGTCGGAAGAGATGAGGCACAGCATCGAAGAGACTCTTGGAATAAAGGCCTACGATATTTATGGCCTTACTGAGCTTTCAGGCCCGGGCGTAGCTTTCGAATGCTCCGAACAGAGCGGCATGCACATAAATGAAGACCACTTCATTGCAGAGGTAATAGACCCCGAGACAGGAGAGCATCTCCCTGACGGTCAGTACGGCGAGCTTGTCATAACCGCAGTGGATAAAGAAGCCTTCCCCATGATACGCTACCGCACAAAGGACATCGTCGCACTCTCCCACGAGCCCTGCTCCTGCGGCCGCACCCATGTAAAGATCAGCAAGCCCAAGGGACGCACCGACGACATGCTCATCATCCGCGGCGTGAATGTATTCCCCAGCCAGATCGAGACCGTACTGCTGAACCTCGGATATTCACCGAATTATCAGATCATCGTGGACAGGGTCAACAACACGGACACCTTCGAGGTCAAGGTGGAGCTTACACCGGAGATGTTCGAAGACAGCATGTCAGCCATTTCCAACCGTCAGGCAGAGATAGCCGAAGGCTTAAAGAACATGCTTGGCATCAAGGCAAAGGTAAGCCTTGTGGCGCCCAAGTCCATAATCCGCTCCGAAGGCAAGGCTGTAAGAGTCATAGACCGGAGAAAAATATAAATACTTTTATAAATTGCATCCCAAAAGCTGCCCGCCTTGGGGTATAATAAAAGCATACAAGGCTTTAAGGCAGTTATGATATAAGGAGAATACCATGAGCGTAAAGCAGATTTCCGTATTTATTGAAAACCGTC
>JAEEGL012147374.1_pt1 | contig 31502 bp, 23 predicted proteins | sample 9134231 | NCBI WGS metagenome assembly JAEEGL01 (sample SAMN16246548, study PRJNA631951) | gut metagenome | biome: gut microbiome; feature: rumen; material: fiber-attached | host: Bos | place: Iran: Karaj | collected 2018-10 | reverse complement strand
GGATTCGCTGGCAATAAACAAACTCAACATGGGCATACGTACCGGATCCGAGATTGAAAAGGGAGTGACGCTTTCAGATAAGTACATCGAGATGTTCAATAAAAATCAGGTTGAGTTTTTGAAGAATGCATCAAGGGATGACATCAAAAAAGGTATGATGGCACTTGCAAAAGAAAAAGGAGCCAAGTTTACCGAGGATCAGTTTGAAATCTTTTATGCTACAGGAAATACACAGCGGATTGATATAAAGACCGGTATGGATATCGATATCTCACCGAGATTTATGATCAATGGAAAGGAATACTACTTCGGACAAAAGGAAACAGAAGAGATCGTAGCGAAGGCCTGGGCAAAGGCAACGGGACTTGATTATAACGGTAACCCCACGGAGTTTATCGCAAAGCTCAAGGGAAGAGCCGTAACCTGGGAGGATCCCGAGTTCTATCGTGAGATCGGAAATGTTCTTAAAGGTAATTCCGTAGCGGATATCTCTCTTCAGTGCAATATGAAAGAGGGAATGTATAAGCTCACGCATGAGTATAAAAAGGCACAGGCTACATTTGAGGCAATAAGCAGTGATGCGGCCCGGTACGAGACAGCGATCAAACAGATAGAGCAGTATCAGAGCCGTGCACTGTCAGCAACCGAATTAAGCACGGATGCCATAAACCTGATGGAATCAGCACAGGCACAGATCGAGTGCACACATCAGTTTGATAAGATCAGGAAGATCTATGAGAATTTCAACATCAAAGCGATGGGATCCGGAGCGGCTGATGGTATCAGTGAGGAGATGCGTATGATAGGCCAGCTGACAAAGCAGGTGGAGAATCAGGGTATGCACCATATCAATCTCGGAGAGCTGGAATATCTTATCAAAAAGTCCGGTGCCGGTTCGTGGTTGAATGCTTCAGAGAACCTGATGAGTGCAGCTGAAAGTGTTTCAATTGCTGCCAAGGGAGCGGATGCACTTGCCAATCAGGCGTTGAAAGCGACTGTGCAGGGCAGAGGCTTTGCCGCAGGTAACAATGTTATGAATGAGATGTTAAGCAATCTTTCGAGTGATAAATAATGTATTATCAAGGAGGTAGATGATCATGAATAATAATCAGACAAATCCTATCTTCAGATGGATTGCAGTGGGTGGATTGACACTTCCGGTAGCACTGTTCTTTTTGCCGTACGCGTCGGCAATGGGAATCAGCGTGAGCGGATTTGATCAATTAAAGGGCATGTTCAAAAGCTTTGGTGGATTCGCCAACGGATTGGTGACATTTTTAACCATGGTCGGATTTGCGCTTTTTGCCGGCATTCTGATCGCGATAAAGGAAACGGACATAACATATACGATAGCGGCTTGTGCCGGTGTCAACGCATTTTTACAGCATTTGGCAGGATTCGTGATCAGCATAAAGGGACTTGGGATAGGACTGATCCTGAATGTCATCCTGTTTGCGGTAGGCACCACGTTTGCGATCATCATTCTGCTGAACAGGATGGGAAAAACTTCGATCGGTGTTCAGAGTACACAGCAGTATTATCAGCAGGGGTATACTCAGGCTCAGCAGAATTATGCAGCTCAGCAGGCCTGCACTGGACAAGGGTTCTCCAGACAGGGATATGAACAGCAACAAGCGAATGCGACACAGCAGGTTTATAATAATGCTGCACAGGGCCAGCAAGCGTATCCGCAGGGACAGCAGGCGTATGCACAGAGTCAATATCAGCAGGCATACGTTCAGCAGCAGGGATATCAACAAGCAGCATATGTGCAGGGACAGCAGGCGTATGGTCAGCAGGCATATCAAGGTCAGGCGTATCAGCAGGCTTATAATCAGCAACAGGGATATGCGCAGGGCCAGCAAGCATACCAGGGACAGGCGCAGGGATATAACCAGCAGGCGTATGCGCAGAGTCAGCAGGGATATGGCCAGCAGAATGTAGGACAACAGAGTCAAGGTCAGACAAATACTTCGGGACAGGATCAGAGTTGAGTCTGCTTTAGTGATTTTGGACATGGAGGATACATATGGCGAATTGTATGTATTGTGGGTCGGCGCTTCGTGATGGCGCGAAGTTTTGCCTATCATGTGGAAAGCCGCAAATGACGGGTATGGCTGCAGCAGCGCCGGGTGAGGTCACAATGGGAGAGTTCGGCGGTGTGATGGGAATGGTTAACCAGGGTGTAAACATGGTCCGTGGAGTGAGTGGAAAACTTGCGGGGCTGAAGGACAAAAAAAAGAATCTGGTCGGCCCGATCATTACTGCAGTTGTATTTGCCATACTTTGGATCGTGCAATATATACTCGGTCAAAAGGGGATTGATAATCCGTTTACGAAAGTGCTCGGTTGGCTTACATATTCGAGTGGCGGAACAAGTAATAAATTCTTGCCGATGATCGGAGGTTTTTTTGGAAAAGGGATGGTCGTGATGGCCTTCTGTTCGCTCTTTAACGGTGGGGCGAAGTCGATGGTAGGCGGAATAAAAAAAGCATTTTCGGGAGAAGTCTTCAAGGGGATAAATGTGGGGCCTATCCTTTTGGGATTTGGTGTGGCGATGGTTTGCTACCAATTTTTCACCGGATATGGAACTCTCACGGGAGGCATGACAGCGGTCGGCGGATTGGCTGTCGCTCTTAGGTCACTCGGTGGGGGAGGAGGTTTGATCCGGTTTATGGTCGGACTCGTAACTACGAAGAACAAAATGGTTGAGAATAAGACCGGATCGACCATGTGGGGAGGATTCTCCATGGGTATGTCATTCGGGTTTACGGCAGCGATTCCGCTTGCTGCCATCAAATACAGTTGGACACATATTTTTGTCGGCGCAGGCTGCGTTATTGTCGGTTTGATCATAGTAATGGCAACAAAAGATATGGAAAGTAAAAAAATGCAGGGACCGCAGTATCCCGGCGGAATGATGAATTAAAGGAGGATGCGCTTATGAATTGTCCGTTTTGTGGAGGTGTATTGCCTGATGGAGCAGCTTTTTGTGATCAGTGCGGGAATATGCTAAATGGGGTGCCGCAGGGAATGCCGCAGCCGGGTGAATTTGGGCAGGTGCCGCCACCGAACATGGGCCAGCCGGGCCCTATGCCACAGCAGGGAGGATACGGGCAGGTGCCGCCGCCGAACATAGGCCAGCCGGGCCCTATGTCGCAGCAGGGAGGATTTGAACAGGCTCCGCCGATGGGTGGACCGCAATATCAGGTTCCGCCGCAGCAGGGAGGATATGGTCAGATGCCACTTCAAGGCATGGGACAGATGCCTCCGGGACAGGAAAAGAAATCACCAATGGTCCCGATCATCATTGCTATTGTTGCAGCCGTGTTGATAGCGACAGGAATCCTTTTGTATTTCTTTGTTTTTAAAGATTCGTCTGACGGTAATAAATCCGGAGATAGTGTTGCTCCGACAACGACAGCAGCACCTGCGGATAATGAGAAAAAAGATGATAAAAATGAAGCAAAGGATAACGATACGAATAACGAAAAAGATGATGCTGGTGATTCGACTGAAACACAATCGGAAGAGGTGGATCCGGAACTAAAGGAAGCAGTTGATGCGTATGCGGATTTCATTGAAGAGTATAGTGAAGTTATCGATAAGTATGCAAAAAACCCAGATAAATACTTAGATGAATATATGGAGTGTACGCAGAAACAAACTAAGCTTGGAAACAAAGTTTCTGAGATTCAGCAAAAACTGATACAAGACAACAAGTTTACCAAGGCAGATGAGCAGTATCTTTTGGATACATATACACCGGTTATAAACCGTTTGACTGATGAACTGAATAAGATCAACGTTTGATAAGGATTATTATAGGAGGGGTGAGCATATGAATTGTCCGTTTTGTGGAGGAATATTGCCGGATGGCGCAACGTTTTGTGATCAGTGCGGAAATATGTTAAATGGTGCACCGCAGGGAACACCACAGCAGGGGCCTGTGCCGCAGCAGGGAGGATACGGCCAGGTGCCGCCGAATATGGGGCAGACCGGACCAATTCCACAGCAGGGGGGATATGGCCAAGTTCCACCACCGAACATGGGGCAGACAGGTCCGATTTCACAGCAGGGAGAATACGGTCAGGTGCCGCCGCCGAACATGGGACAGCCGGGACCTATGCCACAGCCGGGACCGGGAATGGTGCCGCCGCCACAGCAGGGAGGATACGGTCAGATGCCACCGGGACAGCCATATGGACAGCAGCCCGGTAATCCCAAGAAATCTCCGGTTGTGCCTATTATTATCATTTCATCTATCGTTGTTGTAGCTGCGGTTGTCGTACTTCTTATCGTATTTCTTGGGAAAGGGAAAGATGGCGATGGAGGTGATAAGACAGGAGAAGCAGTTGCAACTGAGGCACCAAAGAAAGAAGAGCCGACGCCGGAACCTACTGAAGAGCCAACGCCGGAGCCGGAACAGGAAACGACATCGGAATCCGCTGAAGAAGAAGTAATGACGGAGTCCGAAAGTGCTGATGATTACTCTACGGATGACAGACCGAACGTAGGTGATTTTGAGTGGTTCTATACCCTATACTATGAGAGCAAGCCTGTGAAGGCAATCAAGAATTTCTTCTCGCAGTCCGGAGCGGAAAGAATCAGCGATCCGGCTCTAGTTGAGGGTGGATGGAAAGCCTATATGGTCGGTAAACCGGATGTGTTCCATGAAGAGGGGTATCGATACCTGAACGTTATTATCAGTAATAATGACGATTATTCGAAGGCTCAGATCACCTTTGACTGGTGGACCATGGGGGATAGCACCGGGGACGAGAGTGATGAAAGCAGTTATAGTGATGAGACTCACACATGCAAGTGGGATAGCTCAAACTCGACTTGTAAAGATAGTCAGTTGAAGATGACAAACTTTATTGAGATGGACGATGTTCAGTATGGACTTGGTTCATATACGTGGGAGTCGGGTGAAACAGATTATGTAGTTTTATACAGGGAGAAAAGGTATTAAACTTGATTCTGAAGCGAATATGTGATATATTTTTCATGTTGTGTAGATAGGCATTCAAGTTTGGGGGGACACTAATGAAACGACTCACAGCTATCCTTTTACTTGCTATGATGGCAGTGATGCTCTGTTCCTGCGGTGGAGAGGCGCAACAGGGGCGAGATGTAACGCCAACGGCAGCGGTGACAGAAACAGCAACGACGACATCAACACCGGAGAAAAAGGAGTATTCCGAGCCTCTCCTGGATGAGGCGTCGGGGACATTTTTAGTATCTACGGGCACCAAACCGATCCCGGTTTCCTATGAGCAGGGAGAGGTTGAGGAGACGCAAACATCGGATGCGAAAAAGCAGGATTATGCCAGCATGGAGTTTGATTATGCGGACGGAATCCCCTACAGCCACGTCGGTGTTATCTGCGATGCGAGTATGTTTCGTGTCGAGGTGGATCGGACTGTGGAGGAGAGCTCGGGTGACGAGGTAGGTGGCGGAACCAACAAATACGATTACAAGTTTTACCCCAAGAAAGCAGGCACCGCCGAGATCATCTGGTTGGATAAATATTTCGATAGTGATGGGGATGTCTATGAGGGAAGTTTAGGAACTTATACCATTGACGAGAATCTGAAGATAAAACAGGATAGTTACAGTTCCATCGCTACAAAGAAGGGATTTAAGCTGTTCGATAAAGACCAAAAGGAAATAAAACCTTCGGAGTGAAAGCGAAGTAGATGATCGGAGATAAAACTATGACTATTCGTAGAGCGGAGTATCGCGATATACCGAGAATACTTGAACTGTTGGTGCAGGTGAACAATGTTCATGCAAAAGGACGTCCGGATCTTTTTATTCCGGATAAAACGAAATATACGGATGAGGAACTGGAGGGGATCATCTGCGATCCGACCACGCCGGTATTTGTAAGTGTGAATGAGGCGGATGAAGTCTGCGCATATGCTTTTTGTGTGGTTAAGAGGATCATCGGCCAGAACAATCTGGTGGATCAGGTAGAACTTTATATCGATGATATTTGTGTAGATGAAACGCTACGCGGCCAGGGGATTGCGAAGCAGCTTTACGATGAAGTGATTCATTACGCACGGAAAAATACTTTCGACCGGGTGACACTCCATGTGTGGGAGTGCAACCCGGTCGCCATGCGTTTTTATGAGAAATGCGGCATGAAGCCGTACTATACGGCTATGGAGACGAAACTGTAGACTAGTGGAGATATCAGATGGAAAAAGAGTTAAGGATCGTTGTATTGGAAGCGGACGCGGCCGGAGTAAGTTTTGCCCCGCTGGAGGAGTTCGGCGAGGTTATCACCTATGACCACACACCGCAGGAACTCGTCGCGGAGAGGATTCGTGAGGCGGATATCGTGGTGCCGAATAAGTGTATCCTGGATGAGAAGGTGCTGGCGGGCGCGCGTGAGCTGAAGTTGATCTGTGAGGCGGCGACCGGCTATAACAATATCGATATCGACTACTGCGAGCGCGCCGGCATCCCGGTGACGAACGCCAGAGGTTACTCGACGGAGGCGGTGGTGCAGCATACGTTTGCTTTGTTGTTGCACCTGTGGGAAAAACTCGGTTATTATTCAGCGTATGTTTCCTCGGGATGCTATTCGGAGCAGCCATCCTTTACGCATATGGGACGCGTTTTTTCCGAACTGTATGGAAAACGATTCGGGATCATCGGACTGGGTGCGATCGGACGTCGAGTGGCGGAGGTGGCGACCGCGTTTGGTATGGAGGTCGTGTATTATTCCGCGAGTGGGAATACCTATGATGTACCCTATGAGAGGCTGGAGTTTGATGAGTTCCTGAAGACAAGTGATGTTATCTCGTGTCATGCACCGTTAACTGATGAGACACGCGGGCTGATGAACGCGGGTGCTTTTGAAAAATGCAAGCGCTCTGCTGTGTTCTTAAATCTGGGACGCGGCCCGATCGTCGTGGAGTCGGATCTGGTGAACGCCCTGGAAAAAGGACAGATTGCGGGGGCGGCTTTGGATGTATATGAGAAAGAACCTTTGCCGGGTGACAGTCCTCTGATGGGTTATGCGCATGTGCACGAGGGAACATCGGAGGCGGACCGTCTTCTTCTTACGCCGCATATGGCGTGGGCACCGATCGAGGCAAGAGAACGCCTGGTTGCAGATATCGCGGAGAGTATCCGTGCGTGGTTGGCCGGGGCACCAAGGTCACTGGTAACAGGAGAGGCGTGATGGAGATTGTTTATGAGGATACGCCGGAAGGCCTTGTGATCGTCCGCTTGTACGGGGATAATCCGGAGGTAGTGGTACCGGGTGAGATAGATGAAAAGCCCGTGATCGGGTTAGCAACCTATGCGTTCTCGGAGAAAAATGTCCCGACAGATGGATTGCATCTGGCCGTAGGGGGAAAGTCGTCTGTGGACGAAAATGCACTGGACGATTTGCTTGAAAAAGGAACCATCTGTGAACTGGCGGGGGACTTTATTGAGGCAGTGGTGCTGCCGGACAGTCTGAAAAGCATCGGTGAACTCTGTTTTTATCAATGTCGAAATCTGCGGGAGATTTCTTTTGGTGGTGGAATGATCGAGATCGGCAGTGATGCCTTTATGAACTGTCGGAAACTCTCGACCTTACGGATTCGCGCGAAGGCGGATGAGCCGACGGCGCTTCGTTCGACTCTGAATCAGCGAACCCAGGCGACAGATGTATGGTTTTCGGATGCTGTCGTACACTTTCCGGAGTATCAGGAAAAATACGATCTGATCGGGCCGGCGCATATTTTTGAACTGAATATTGAGGGAGAAGGCTTTCGGGCCAGAAAATGTTTTGACGGGGATCGATTTTCGCTGTCGATGTACGATGAGGTGTTTCGGCATGCGGTGGAGAAGGAAGAGGAACAGACACTCTGCCGGATGGCGGCGCTACGGCTGAGTCGGCTTGGAGCAGATCGGGATGAGCAGGCAACGCAGGCACAGTTGAAGGAAGAGGACAGAGATCGTTATCAATCGTATCTGGTCGATCATATGGAAACGTTTTGTGATGACCAGGTTCGCCGGCGGGATCTCGCGGTATGGACGGACTTGTATCAGCAAGGGCTACTCACGGGCGAGCATAAAGCGGTGCTTCTGAAAAAACTGACCGAGGCGCGTTGGATCGAAGGCACGAGACAGGTGTTGGGGATGGTGTAGAATAAGTAAGTGTATCGAGTGTTCTGCTTGTGGTGTAGAAGCGACGATGGACAGAATGAATGATGGATGTGGTACATAGTTGGAGGAACATAACGGATGTCGTACGAGGATTCTCAAGGCTTCTGGGAGGAACAAACAGCGGAAAAAGTGTTGTACTTGACAAGGGATGACCTCATCACCGAGCTTCCATTTTTGAGTGGCGCTTTGTCGGAACCGGCCTTTCGTTCGGATCGTCGGTTGGCGACTTCGGCGACAGACGGCGAGTTTGTTTTTTTTCAACCGGAACAGCAGCTTCGTCTTTTTGAGGACAATCCGAAATATCTCATAAGGCTTTATCTGCATAGTATTCTTCATTGTCTGTTTTCCCATCTGTGGTTGCGGGGAGATCGCGACGAAGCCCTCTGGGGCGTGGCGTGTGATATCGCGGTGGAGCATACGATTGACAGGCTGGAGAATCGGTCGTTTCATCGTGCGCTCAGCCTGATCCGACAGCAGGTCTACCGGGACTTTGAAGAGACAGGAAGGTCGATGGCGGCGGCGGGGATCTATCGGTATCTGCTGGCACTTGATCCGGATCGCGTGCGGGCAATACAGCGGGAGTTTTTTGCGGATGATCATGTCTTCTGGCCGAAGGAGAAAAAACTGTCCGAGCAGGCGATGCTTCTTCGGAAAAAATGGCAGGACAAGGGCCGACAGGCAGAACGAAAAAGAAAGCAGCAGGGTGATGACCCGGACGAAGGTGCGCAGTCGATGTCGATGCAGCTTCGGGCAGCAAAGTCCGGTCGGAGTTACCGGCAGTTCTTACAGGAGTTCATGGTGACACGAGAGGAGCTTACGATCGATCCGGATGAATTCGATCTGGGACTCTACAGTTACGGGCTCCGCGTCTATAAAAATATGCCTCTGATCGAGCCGCTGGAGTCCAAGGAGGATCAGCGGGTCAGAGACTTTGTGATCGCAGTGGATACCAGTTATTCGACGAGCGGTGAACCGGTTAAAAAGTTCCTGCGTGAGACATTTCAGTTGCTTACGGAACAGAATAGTTTCTTCCGTTCAGCGAAGGTTCATCTGATACAAGCGGATGAAAAAGTTCAGTCAGATGTTGTTATTTCAAGTGAAGATCAGATTGAAAAACTATTTGATTCTTTTGAGTTGAAAGGTGGCGGGAATACAGACTTCAGGCCGGTATTTCAACATGTAAACAAACTACTGGAGGACGGCGAGTTTACACAGTTATGTGGACTCTTATATTTCACCGATGGGAGAGGAATCTATCCTAAAAAACAACCGAATTATAAGACGGCATTTTTATATGTGGAACCGTATGAGACAGACGTGGTTCCGCCCTGGGCGATCCACTATTTGTTACCTGATACAGTATAAAAAGAGATGAACGACACGTTTTGGCATCATGGCGGCTGAGACATCCGCTGTAAAGAGTAAGATACTTGGTGTCAGAATCAGTAAAGGAGTAATAAGTGAACATCAAACAAGCCAAGCAGGAGATCCTGCATACCGTAACTTCCTATCTGAAGAAAGACGAGTCGGGTGATTATCGTATCCCGTCGATCCGTCAGCGTCCGATCCTTATGATCGGACCGCCGGGTGTCGGCAAAACACAGATCATGGAGCAGATTGCCAGAGAGACCGGGATCGGGCTGGTGTCCTACACGATCACGCACCACACGAGACAGACGGCGGTGGGACTTCCCTTCATCAAGGAAGAAGAATTTGACGGACAGACATACTCGGTGACCGAATACACAATGAGTGAGATTATCGCCAGTATCCATCGGGAGATGAAGCGTACCGGAGTTCGCGAAGGGATTCTTTTTATCGATGAGATCAATTGCGTGTCGGAGACGCTGGCGCCGACGATGCTGCAATTTTTACAATGCAAAACCTTCGGCAATCAGGAGGTTCCGAAGGGATGGATCATCGTGGCAGCAGGGAATCCGCCGGAATACAATAAGTCCGTGCGCGAGTTCGACGTGGTGACGCTCGACCGTGTGAGACAGATTCCGGTCGAGGCGGACTATGGTGTGTGGAAGGAGTACGCGGCGTCGCTTGATACACAGGCTGCATCAGACAGCGTTCATACAGGAGATCGTGAGAAACTGAGTTCGGAAACTACACAGGGAACGACCGACATGGGTATCCACCGTGCAATCCGTGCTTACCTGGATCTGCACCCGGAGGATTTTTATCGGATGGAGACCGACACCGACGGACGACATTTTGTCACGGCCAGAGGCTGGGAGGATCTGAGCAATATCCTGACTGTCTATCACGAGGAGAACATCCCGGTGACGGAGGAAGTGATCTACGAGTACCTGTCCCATCATGAAGTGGCTGAAAACTTTGCCTCGTATCTTGAGATGTTTTTCAAGTATGAGGAGGAATATCCGATGGATCGGATCCTCGACGGTGATGTGCCGAGCGTGATTTACGAAAGACTTCTTCGGGCGGACTTTGATGAGCGTGTCACGGTGGTGCAGTTGCTTACTAAGGCGATTCTGAATCGGATTCAGGCGTATACTTCAACGAAAACTGAGTCCGGAAACGATGTAACATCATCTCTGCGGGAGAAGGCATCAGAGGCGATGGAAAACGCTTTCGTCTTCATGGAGTCTGCGTTCTCGCGCGGAGAAGAGATGGTGCTCTTTGTCACAGAGCTTACCATCACGACGGACAGTGTATTATTTTTGGCGGAGAATCCGAATGAAAAATACCTTGCTTACAGTGAAGAACTTCTGATCGGCACCCGCCGCTCAGAATTGATATCTGAGATTAAGAGGGGAAAATAAAAGAGCTCGTGAGGTTCACTTGATATAAGGAGTGAGAGACTATGAATAATGTAGGAAAGAACAATCAAAAGTTTGCGGATAAAAGCGGACGAAAGAAAACAAGAATAGTAAAAATAATGGCGGCTGCTTTCGGTTGCCTGTTTATTACTGCCTGTGGAAGTGCGGTTGCGGCAAGTGGTGATGGTGCGCCTGCGGTAAGCGGCGACGCGGTCTCACCTGTTGACGAGCCGGAATCGAGCTCCACGCCGGAACCAACCGCCACGCCGACACCGACCGCCACGCCGACACCGAAGACCTTATATCAGACATACAAGAATAAGCCTGCTCTTACCCGAGTGATCGTGAAAGGGCGTCCGAAAAAAGAGATCAAGGAAATGTTTTATATCCGGAAGATCCCGAAAAAGGTATGGAAGGATATGCAGGGGAAGTCGTATCATAAGGGGTGTCCGGTGCCAAAATCCGGATTGCGTCTGGTGCGCGTTCTCTATAAAGGATATGATAAAAAGACGTACATCGGAGAATTGGTTGTAGCAAAAAAACTAAGCAAAGATTTCAAAGAAATCTTTTACAAATTATACAAGAAAAAATACCAGTTCGCCAAGATACAAAGAATCGATGCCTACAACGGAGATGATGACGCGTCAATCGCGGATGATAACACATCCTGCTTCAACCATCGTGTTGTGGCAGGCTCAACCAATCTTTCCAATCATGCTTACGGACGGGCGATTGATATCAATCCGTTATACAATCCATATGTCTGGCGGAAGAACGGCAAGTGGGCTGTCTCGCCGCCGAAAGGAAAGAAGTACCGGGATCGGAGCAAGAAGTTCAAGCACAAGATCACACACTCGGATATCTGCTATAAGTACTTTCATAAAAAGGGATATACCTGGGGCGGTGACTGGCATTCGGTCAAAGATTATCAGCATTTTCAGAAGAAATAAACCACTTATTATTTTGAAGAATAAAACGCACGGTAAAAGTTAATCGCAGGGGCGCGGAAGATGGACACAAGGATGAAAAAGAAAAGAAAAAAATGGCCTTATATTGTCGGCGGAAGCGCTCTGTTTATTTTTATCGTATATTGGGTAATTGTGTATTTTCTGGTGAGCGCGGCGTTGGTGCCGTCCTTTATGAAGAAGCTGGATTCATTTTCCGATGTGACGGAGAAGAGCGTATCCGAGCAGACGCATACGTCGGATGTTGAGAAGAATCACAAGGCGGCGATCGAGGATACCAATGCCTGGCTGAAAACCGTCAGGTGTGATAGATATGTTATATCCACGAAAGAAGACTACCATCTGGTGGGTGAAGTGTTCGAGCCGGGTACAGATGGCACAGCCTCCGGCAGTGCGGTGGATCTTGTAGGGGCTGGATCTGTGCCGGACGCAGATGGCGTAGTTACCGGAAGTGCGGCTAGCCTGACAAGAGAAGCCGTTTCTACAAGCTCTCACGACTGGGTTCTTGTTCTGCATGGATATACCGGCTGGAAGGAAGAGATGTATCTCTTCGCGAGAGAATACTGCCGACGTGGTTATCACGCTCTGGTTCCGGATCTCCGATGTCAGGGAGAAAGTGAAGGCGACTTCATCGGCATGGGATATACCGACAGTCAGGACTGTATGCTGTGGTTGCAGAAGATCCGAGAGATTGATCCGCAGGCACGGATCGTGATCCATGGCCAGTCGATGGGGGCAGCGACGGCGCTGATCCTGTCGGGCCGGGAAGATCTTCCGACATCGGTGAGGGCGGTTGTATCTGACTGCTCCTACACGGACGCATATTCTATGTTTGAAGCGAAAATCAAGGATTGGTTTGGCTTGCCGGCCTTTCCGCTGGTAAACTCGGCACGTCTGATGCTGATGCTTCGCGGCGGGTATGACCTATACGATGCGTCCGCGATCGATGCGGTGAAGAAGTCACGCACGCCGACGCTATTTATTCACGGAACGGATGATCGGATGATCGCGGCGGATATGTCAAGGGAACTCTATGAAGCAGAGGCCTGCGACAACAAAAAGCTTCTGCTCATCGACGGCGCCGGACATGCGCAGTCACAGGATAAGGATCCGAAGAAGTATTACGGGGTCATTTTTGAGTTTCTATCAGAAATATCGTGACGAGATTAGAGACCAATGGTTCATTACCGGATGGAGACGGATTAGTCAAGAGGTTTTATAAAGAAAGAGGTTCACCATGAATAATCACAATAATATGCCGACAACAGTCCTTTGTTACGGAGATTCCAACACCTACGGTTACGATCCGCGAAGCGGGTGGCGTTATCCGGAGGGCGTTCGCTGGACGTCGATACTATCGGAACTATTGGGTGAGGAGTACCGCGTGGTCGAGGAAGGGTGCAACGGACGCACCACGATTTTTGATGACCCGTTGGAGGGGTGGAAAAACGGCCTCGACTATCTGAAGCCCTGTCTCAATTCTCATAAGCCGGTCGATATCGTGATCCTTATGCTGGGAAGCAATGACTTAAAGGAAACCTTCCACGCGAAGGCGTCGGAGATTGCCGACGGGGCCGGCGCTCTGGTGAAGACGATTCACGAGTTTACGGAAGAAAAGCAGGGATTTATCCCGAAGATCATACTGGTATCTCCACCTGAGATCGGGGAGGGGATCGCGAACTCCCCATTTTACGGAGCGTTTTTAGAGAACGCCATTTCGCGTTCACAACACTTCCCGCGTGAATACAAGCGTATCGCGGATACCTATGGGTGCATTTTTGCCAATGCGGCAGAGTGGATACGGCCTTCAGAGGCGGATTCTCTGCATCTTGACCCGGAGGCACACCGCGTGCTGGCGGAGAGACTGAGTGAGATCGTGAAGAACAGTTGATTTTTTTCGAAAAAATGATTATAATAGTAGATGTTGCGGGTGGACTCCCTCATCAGTAGAAGGAGACAGTGCCCGTGTGAAAAGACACATCCGAGTAAGAGCAGACAGCATCATGTATAAGGAGGTTTTGGAAATAAAATGAGCGAGAAGGTCATACTGGACATCAAGAATTATTCCAAGTCCTACGGAGGAGAGAAGAAGGCGGCAGACGATGTGACGCTGCAAGTAATGAGCGGAGACATCTACGGCTTTATCGGACACAATGGTGCCGGTAAGTCCACCACGATCCGCGCGGTCGTGGGCGTGCTTGACTTTACGGAGGGTGAGATCCTCATCGACGGCCATTCGGTGAAGGACGAGCCGATGGAGTGCAAGAAGATCACAGCCTATATTCCGGACAATCCGGATCTGTACGATAACCTGACGGGAATTCAGTATCTGAATTTCGTGGCCGACGTATTCGGCATCAGCGCGGCGGATCGTGAGGCCAGAATAAAAGAATATGCCGATACCTTTGAGATCACCGATGCGCTCGGAGATCTGATCGGTTCTTATTCACACGGAATGAAGCAGAAGGTGGCGCTTATCTCGGCGTTGATCCATAATCCGAAACTGCTTGTGCTGGATGAGCCCTTTGTCGGACTGGATCCGAAGGCGACATTTACACTGAAGGAAATCATGCACAAGATGTGCGCGCAGGGAACGGCCATTTTCTTCTCAACGCATGTGCTCGATGTGGCAGAGAAACTCTGCAATAAAGTAGCCATCATCAAGCAGGGTAAGATCATTGCTTCGGGAACCATGGAAGAACTCACGGAAGGCCATTCGCTGGAAGAGGCGTTTATGGAGGTGGTCAACAATGACTGAAAGCTTCCTGTTATTGAAGACGCTTCTGCTGTCTACGAGCCAGCGAAACGCCTTTAAGTATACGACAGATAAAAAGAAAAAAAGACGTGTCATCGGTAACATAGTCGGGATGAGCATTCTGTACCTATGTATCATGGCGTATAGTATTGCGATCTGTATCGGATACGGGATGACGGGAAATATCGAAGCGGCGCCGATCATGTGCGCGCTTGTGCTTTCGGTTCTCGCGTTCTTTTTTACCATATTTAAGACCAACGGATACTTATTTAATTTCAGGGAATACGATATGCTGATGTCGCTTCCTTTCAGTACGAAGAGTGTGGCGGCATGTAAGTTTCTGTATATGTATGTGAAGAGCCTGCCGTGGACAATCAGTATTTCCGTGGCGATGATGATCGGTTACGGGATCTATGCCAAGCCTGCTGTTTACATTTATTTTGTTTGGGTTATATTGGGATTTTTTATTCCGATTATTCCGATGCTGTTCGCGTCATTTTTAGGCTTTATTATAGCGAGGATCAGCGCGGGATTCAGAAAGACAAATATTATTCAGACGGTATTGGTGTTCGTATTTGTAATACTTGTTTTCGCGTCGCGATTTATCATTGAGGGCATTTTTAAAAACGGTCAGGTCAAGCAGGCGCTGACGGATATTTCCCAGGCAACCGGGAATGCGGCGGATGTGTACTTCCCGGCGAAGTGGTTCGCCGACGCGGTTACCGGTAAAAATATCCTGTGGGCGTTGGCGCTGATCGCTGTGTCCATAGTATTATTTACCGTAGTGTTTATCATCGTCGGACGTTCTTATCGGAACATCAATTCGGCATTGAAGTCGCATGCGGCGGCAAAAAAATACAAGATGACCGCGCAGAAAAAAAGAAGTGTCGTTACCGCGGTTGCATACAAAGAGTTTAAGAGGATGACCGGTTCAACAACCTACATGACCAACGCGGCGTTGGGCGAGATATTGGCAGTAATACTCGGATTGGCGACAGTGATCATCGGATTTGAACGAATCGTAAGACTGGTAACACGGAATGCTCCGTTCGATCCGACGATTCTCCGTCCGGCGATTCCGTTTTTGATATATTTCTTTATCGGTATGGTCGCGACGACAGCATGCTCGCCGTCACTGGAAGGGAAGAATTATTGGATCGTCCAAAGTCTTCCGATCGAAAAGAAAAATCTGTATCAGGGCAAGATGCTTTTTAATATACTATTAACAGTTCCGTTTATGGCGTTCTCTACGATCTGCATGTGTATCGGCGCTCAGGTTCCGATCCTGGAATCCGTTCTGTACGTGGTTTTAGGCATCGTGCTGTGTGCGTTCTCGACAACGTGGGGATGTGTGTGTGGTATTAAGCATATCCGTCTGGATTGGGAGAATGAAGTTGAGGTTATCAAGAAGGGGGCAGCGGTGGCGATCTATCTGCTGCCGAACATGTTTGTCGGAATGGGTGTCATAGTGCTGTCCGTTTTTCTCGGAATGAAGTTGGACCACAACCTGTTGGCACTTATCATGATCGGTGTTGTATCATTGCTGGCGCTTCTCAGTTATGCGAGGGTGCTGGCTTTATCAAGAAAGGAAAAATAAAAAACAGATGGAGATGTTGTTACGCTCCGGAAAGTGAGGAAAAAATGAATTATAACAATCAGGAACAAAACCAAGGTGCTTTTTATGAGCAGGCGATGGCTGACTCGGCACGTGCGAATTCGGCACAGAGCACCGCTGCACCGAGCCGTCGGATGGCGAAGATGGCAAAGAAGGGGATCGATATGGAATCGACGATCTCCAGACGTGCTTTTAACCTTATCATGGGATTGATCATCCTGTGGGGCGTGGGGATCGATACATTGATCTGCAAGTTCTACGGAGAGAAACTGACAGCGGCATTCGGTCGCAGCTGGACGATGATCTTGATCTATCTGGCATTGGTGATCGCGGGATTTGCTGTGGTTCATATCGCGAAAAATCCGGTTGTCAGCTTTATTGGCTATAACCTTTTGGTTGTGGGATTTGGTGTTTCATTGGCAGTTATCGTTGAGAGATACGCGCCGGCCGTCGTGATGGAAGCCTTTTTGGTAACATCGATTGTAACCGGATTAATGCTTCTTATGGGACAGCTCTGGCAGGACTTTTTCAAAAAGATCGGCGCCGTTCTCGCAATCGCGCTTCTGGGTGTGATCATCACGGAAGTGGTTATGCTTCTTATCACCGGAACCTATCCGACTTGGATCAGTGTGGTATCGGCAATCATTTTCTCCGGCTTTATCGGATATGATTGGGCGAAAGCGCAGGAAGCACCGACGACAACCAAGAACGCGGTTCTTTTTGCGACAGCACTGTATGTAGACATCATTAATCTTTTCCTTGATATCTTGCGTATCGTCGGAGATGACTGATTCTCTGTCGATCATGGATTCGGATGGAACTGCCTTTGTTCACGAGAAGTACCGGCGCGGGATTATACACAGGGAAAAATTTGTATTCATAAGATTTAAGACTTTTTTAAGAGTTTTCTAAAGACAGTTAAGAATCATTTTGGTAAGATGGGTTCAACAAATCGATGAACCCATCTTTTTCATGTATGAAATATGGGCCACAAAAGAAAGGATTGATTATTATGGAAACTATTATTAAGACCAATAAACTTTGTAAGACCTTCTCAAACGGAGGCGTTCAGCAGCATGTGCTCAAGAATGTGGATCTGGAAATCTATAAGGGAGATTTCACAGTCATCATGGGACCGAGCGGTGCCGGTAAGTCCACTCTTCTGTACGCACTCTCGGGGATGGATAAGCCGACACTCGGTGACATCAACTTCGCGGGGAGTGAGATTACGGGGATGAGCATCGATCGGCTGGCAGAGTTTCGAAGAGATCACTGTGGCTTCGTCTTCCAGCAGATCTACCTTGTGGATTCGATGAGCCTTTTGGATAACTGCATGGTAGCGGGCTTACTGATCAATAAGAATAAAAAACAGGTGGCGGAAAAAGCAAAAACCATCCTGAAAAAGGTCGGCATCGGTGAGAATATGTGGAAAAAGTTTCCGACGCAGATTTCCGGTGGTGAGGCGCAGCGCGTCGGGATGGCAAGGGCACTGATGAATACACCGGACATGGTGTTTGCTGATGAACCGACAGGAGCGCTCAACTCCGCGACAGGAAAGGATGTCCTCGACGCGTTATGTGAGTTCAACGAGGACGGACAGTCCATCGTGATGGTAACACATGATATGCGAAGCGCACGACGAGGTAACCGTGTTTTGTATGTGAAGGACGGCGAGATTGTAGGCGAGTGTGAGCTTGGAAAATATGTATCCGGTGACAAGGAAAGACATCAGAAGCTAAGAGATTTTCTGACATCCATGGGGTGGTAATCGAAAACGAAAAATGGATGGTGTTTTACACCCGGCTGTATGTGAAGCTATGGAAAGTGAGGAGAATAATGAATATATTAACCAAATCAAACTTCAGAAAAAATAAGGGGACTTCGGTTGGACTTCTGCTGTTGATGACGCTGACAGCGATGCTGGTTGGCTTGGTTTGCCTGATATTTTTCGATGCGTACCCGGCTGCGGAAAAGGACGGAAGAAGACTTAACGCCGGTGACGGACTACTGATTTACAACGACGTTTCTGACGAACTCGATGATTCGAAACTTGAGGATATCCTGTCAGAGGATGTTGCTGATTATGAAAAAGTCAACATGCTCTGCGCCGGGACACTTTCTTTGAAATTCGGCGAGGGAACGGTTGTTGACAAACTCTACATCAATGACAAAAGCGAATTCGAAAGAAAGATGAATCGCTCGGAGATCCTGGAGGAGGATGACTCCGTAACAGAAGATTACGCCTATCTTCCGAACCAGTTTCATACGAGCGGAGGATATGAACTGGGAGATACGTGCGAAATTGAGATTCTGGGAACAAAGTATTCGTTTACGGTGAGAGGATTTTTTAATACCGCTTATTTTGGCAGCAACAATACAGCAGATTACCTGTTTGTACTGGATGACGACAGTTATCGCGAAATATCAGAAAAATACGGAGACGCCGGAAAGTACGCCGTTGTCTGTTTTGCACTGAAGGAGGGAGTGAAAACAGGGCGATTTAAGGTCTCTGTCGTAAATAATGTATTGGCTGTAGTGCCGGAGGCAGAGGCGTCGGTTCAGCTGTTTGACAGTGAGATATTCGGCAAGACTTTCATGGCGATGATCCTGGCCGTTGCCTTTTTGGTCATGGCGACGATACTTGTTATCGTTATCATGCTGATGGTGAAGAGCAGTATCACAAATTATATCAGAGAGAACATGAAAACGATCGGTGCTTTGAAAAGCATAGGATATACCTCCGGGAAGATCCGGCGGTCCATGTATGTAATGTTTGGTGTTTTGGCTGTGATCGCAAGTGCGGTCGGGACCGGCGCCGCCTATCTTATAATGCCTGTCATGGCAAGATTAGTGACGGCCCAGAGTGGTGTTCCGTACACGGCTTCACTTAATCTGACAGCAACGATTATTCCGGTTGTGACAGTGGTGATATTTGTCCTGGTTGTAAGCATCCGTTCATCGAGAAAAGTAAAAAAGATCGAGGCGATCGAAGCGCTTCGTGACGGACAGAAGAGTCACAATTTCAAAAAGAATCGTGTGAGCCTGGACAGATCGATATTCGGTTTGAATACATCACTGGCATTTAAAACGACTCTCCGTAACATGAAGCAGAATCTGATCACATTTTTCGTGACGGGACTTCTTGTATTCGGCTGTGTTGTCGGCTATCAGATTTACGAAAATTTTAATGTGCATCCGAGCATGAAAGTCTTCTCAACGGAGGTTGCGGATGCCGCGGTCAGTACTGATGCCGAAACGAGTGATGATCTGTATCAGTATCTGAACAATTATGAAGGGACGGAAAACGTCCGTAAGGATTATATGTTCTCTCTGTATTACAAGGATGAGGATAAGCTGTTTACCTATGCCATGGACGACATGGAGAAAATGGGCAATAAAGACTGTTGTTATGAGGGAGATATCCCGAAGTACGACAATGAGATAGCGGTCAGCGGATTGTTTGCCAAGGATTACGGATATCAGATCGGTGATGAACTGGAGATGAATTACGGCGACAAGACGTTCAAGTATCTGATCACCGGATTGATCCAGTCGTGTTCCAACTCCGGCAGAGAGGGGCTGATGAGTGAGGCGGGATTGTCTCATCTGGTCGATACGAATAAGAGCACGGTGTATTTCTACTTTGACATGCAAAACAAGGACGAGGTCAATACGATTATTGACGATGTCAAAGAAAAATACGGTGATCGTATCATAGCCTCGGCCAATATGCAGGAGACGATGCAAGGTGTTATGACCACCTTCAAGAGCATTACATCGGTGATGATGATAATGATGTTTGTGATCGCGGTGGCGGTCATCCTGCTTGTACTGTTTTTGATGGTAAGGACGCTGATCTATAACAAGAGAAAGGATTACGGAATCTATAAGGCGATCGGATTTACCTCCGGTAAACTGATCCTGCAGACCGCGATCAGTTTTATGCCTACGATCATACTGTCCGTGGTTGTATTCTCGGTGGTTTCCTACTTCACGGCGAATCCGTATATGAGCATGATGATGCGAACCTTCGGTATGGTAAAGTGTGACTTCCCGATACCGGTTGTGGGTGTGGTACTCATAGGCGCGGTTCTGATACTCATCGCTTTTATCTTCGCGATACTTCAGTCGCGTCGTATCAGAAAAATAGAGGCGTACCGGATGATCGTAGGAGAATGACGATTCGTACAAAAATGGGGGCAGCCTGAAACAAGGCTGTCCTATATTATTATACGCGGTTACATGAAAGCGCGCAAACTTGACAACAATCGGCGTTTAGGTGTAAAATCGTAATACTTGGGTTGTGTGGATTGATCCTTGTGTTATGATTTTACATCCTTTTTTATTTTTTTTGATTTTTCTGTAACCTTAATCCGAAACATACGATTATATTGTTGAAAGGCTCATAAAAAACTACGCGCTAATGAGTGTAGACACAATCGTAAGGAGGCGATCGTATGATGGAAACAAGGTTTTGGAAACGCCTGATGGCGGGATTAATGGTGATGGTAGTGGCATTTGTCTCTTCGGGTGTTCGTGGGAAAGCGGCGGAGAAGACGACAACATATATCAAGGATTTCAAACTCTACATCGACGAGAATAAGGATCCGGCAGCGGCCAGGAACTGGTTCGAGAAGAATAAATACACGATGATCGAGGGCAATCTCAATGAAAAAGCCAGCGGTAACCTGAAAAAAGAAGTCGGTGTGTACCTTGGCTATTCGACGACGACAGATGAGAAGGAAGCGGTTACCGATCTCGCTGTGATGAATGAGCGTGGAAACTACTCTGTGGGAGAGTATGAGAGGATCCTCGAAGAACAGAAAAAGATGTATAACGATATAGTATCCGGTCTTAAGGATATGCTGGAGGAGTATCGCACCAATGTGAATAACGGGGTGACGACGGCAATCCAGGCAAGAGACTTTATGAATGGATACTTTGACCCGGATACGAAGGAAAAACTCGGAGATCTTCTGATGACAATCTCCGATGAAAAACTGGGGACACTTCTGATGCAGGCAAACGGTCAGGTGGTTCTGATGATCGAGGATCGACTCTCCTATGCTTGCGATACCGGGAAGACGACCTGGCTTGACCGTATGACTAAGCTCGGCAGCTATGCGGCGCTTGAGAAAAAGGCATTAAAAGCCTGCAATAACGACATCAACAAAGCGAGACGGGCGCTGGATAATAAGTATAAGGAAGATGCGTTTAAACTGGAAGAAAACTGGGAAGATGTCCGTCAGCATATCAGCAAAGTCCGTGAGCAGATCGAAAACTGGGGCCTTGATAAGATGGATGAGGCTCAGATAAAGGAGTTCTTTGAAAACCATATGGATGATAAGGATGTGCAAACATTTTTTGAAACCTATCAGTTGACAAGTGTTCTTGCCAGATATTCTTATGAAGAAAACAGTCTTTTTGACTATTTTGAGCAGCCGACGGATACATTTAAGGGAGACGGTATCCGAAAGCTATATCCCTTGGTAGCATCTTTAAGCCAGGGGCAGATCGCCGGAGTCGGTCAGACCGTCAGCCTTTTCACCCTCATTGTCAATGCGTTGGGAGCAAGCGCTTTCAATGAGTATCAATCCGGTGAGACGAAAGAGATACTGGACAATATGGATTCTGAGAAAAAAACGGAAGTGGCTGAATGTAAAGAAACCGTCGAAAAGACACTGACTTCCTGGCAGGATGAAGAACCGATCTCCATCTATCAAGGCGTGGACAGAGAAGTTTTTGATGGCGGCGTAGCGGTCACATCGACGGCACACAGTTTCAACAACGGTGATGGATTGACCTGGGCCGATGCGTTGGTAAACGGCTGGGTCGGAAAGACAGCAGCGGTTGGTTGCGCAGTAGGGTCCGTGCTGTTTATGGCCGGAGCAATTTATGTCTCAAGAAATGTATCCCAACTGAAAGAAGTCATTGCGTTGGATTATTATAATACTGTCCAAAATGATTTGCAGTTAGACGCGGGGATAGATGAAATATGGGCAGGAATGAATGTGAAGAAAAGCGAAAAGATAATGTGGGGGAAGACAGAAATAGACCCGAAAAAGGATTTCTTGGAGTATTCCGGGGATGCGAAAAATGACATTTTTGAAAAAGCCCTGACGGATAGTAATAACAAGGAGTTGATAGCCCATTACACATTTGCAAGAAACTTAAGGCTTGGGCTTACGATTGCTTGTATCGCTCTTGCGGTTGCTGACATCGTGACGACCTCAATCGCACTGTACAAGTATTATAACCGAGAGCATCTGCCGATCCCGGCTAACATGGTGGATCTGTCGTATAACGACAAGGGTGAGACAAGCTTTGTAAACTACAAGAGCGTTCCGGATCAGAACGGCGGATGCGGTGATGTGAACGGTGACGGTGGCAAGCAGTGGCTGGCGCTCTACCAGACGCATGATGAGGATGCCGGAACCCCGATCCTCGCACCGGAGAACGGTGAGGAGTTTAAGGTGGTTGTACAGTACGGATCAGCCGACGAACCGAAGACAGAGAACTACACACCACTCCATCTGTTCGGCACTCCGAATACACCGCAGAACCTGACCTTCGCGGACGGTGAGAGCGGATGGTCGTATAACGACGGAAAGAAAGGAACCTACGTATTCTTCCGCCGTGGCGTCTGAGTCGTGAATGTGGATTCTATCAGACAAAACCGCCTATGACACATCGGGCGGTTTTTCTGAAAGACGGACAGTAGGATGGAGGGAAGAACTATGAAGAGATTGATAAAATGCAGAAGAATGATCGCGGGATTTATGACACTTGTTGTGGCATTTACATTCAGTATGTCCGGAGCTCGCATAAAAGCGGCGGAGAAAAAAGATGTCACGTACATTAAGGACTTCAGGCTATATATCGCGAAAAATAGCAACCTTCCTATGGGCTACAAAGAGGAACAGGAGGCGGCGAAGGCAAAAGCATGGTTCAAGGGAAAAGGCTACACCATGATCGAAGGAAACCTAAACGCCGGGACGAGTGCAGCACTGACGGAGGAAGTCGGCGTCTATATGGGATACTGTACGACAACCAATAGAAAGGAAGCCGTGACGGATCTCGCTGTTATGAATGAGAGGGGTAACTACTCCGAGAGTGAGTACAAGCGAATTCTGGAAGAGCAGAAAAAGATGTACACGGATATGGTTTCCGATCTGAAGACTATGCTTAATGAGTACCGTAAAAATGTAAAAAAAGGTGTTCCGACGGCGATTCAGGCGAGAGATTTTATGAACGGATATTTTGATCCGGACACCAAGGAAAAACTCGGAGATCTTCTGATGACAATCTCCGATGAAAAACTGGGAGCCCTCCTGATGCAGGCGAACGGACAGGTAGTTCTGATGATCGAGGATCGGCTTTCCTATGCCTGCGATACCGGAAAGACAACCTGGCTTGATCGTATGGCAAAACTCGGAAGTTATAAAGCGCTTGAAAAGAAAGCAATGAAGGCGTGCAACAATGATATCAACAAAGCGAACGCCGTATTGGATAAAAAGTACGGAGAGGACGCTCGCATCCTGCTTGGTAACTGGGAGGATGTAAGACAGCACATCACGGACGCCAGGAAGAAGATAACAGATTGGGGACTCGATACCAAAAGTGAGGAAGAAGTGAGTGCATTTTTCAAAGAGAATAAGGATAATGATGAGGTGGAACTGTTTCTCTCTCGGTACAGTCTGCTTCGATCACTTGCAACCTATTCCTACGAAGGGAAGAGTCTTTTGGATTTCTTTGCGAGCCCTTCCGATGAGTTTGCAGGAAAAGGGATCCGGAAGCTCTATCCGCTGGTGGCTTCTCTGTCCGACGGACAGATATCCGGGGTTAATCAGAACGTCAGTCTCTTTACGATGGTGATAAACGCTCTCGGCGCTTCGGCCTTCGATGATATTAAGACAGGCGAGACGAAGGAGATGCTGGATAAAGCAGATGAAGAAAACAAAAACGGGATGGAAAACGCGAAGGATCAGATCGAAAACGAGTTGAATACCTGGACGAAACAGGAAGCAATCTCCATCTATGAGGGTGTGGACAGAAACATCTTCAAGGGTGGTGTGGCGGTCACATCGACGGCCCACAGTTTCTCGAACGGAGACGGAAAGACATGGGCAGATGCCCTGGTGGGAAGCAAGGCGGCAAAGGGAGTGGCCATAGGAGGCGCGGTTGGTTCGGTTCTCTTTTTGTCAGGGGCACTTATCGTAAGTAGTATGATTTCACGAAGAGCTATTGCGTCGGATCAGTTGAATTTTGTGAAATATGTCAATCAACAAACTGATAATTTGGATTCAGTGATGATAAATGATGCGGTGATCGACCTCAGAAAGGGGCTGGGAGGTCAGACGAGAGAAGCCAGAAAACAGCTTTATGAGCATGGTAAAGACAACGAACAGATCATGCATTTCACGAAGTATAAGATTGGAAGAAAATTGGAAGCAGGATTCGCTCTGGCCTGTATTGTTCTTGCTGTAGCCGATATCGTTATGACATCAATTGCTTTGTATCATTATTACAATAGAGATCACCTGCCGATTCCGGGATACATGGTAGATCTGTCATACAATCAGGAGGGAATGACATCCTTTGTGAATTACAAGAATGTTTATGATCAGAACGGGAAGTCGGGCGATGTCAACGGCGGTGGCGGCAAACAGTGGCTGGCGCTTTATCAGACGAAAGATTCGGAAGCCGGTGAACCGATCCTGGCACCGAAGAACGGTGAAGACTTTAAGATCCTTGTACAGTATGGATCCGCCGACGAGCCGAAGACAGAGGGATATGCACCGCTTCATTTGTTTGGTGCTCCGAATACGCCACAGAATCTGAGCTTTGCGGATGGCGAAAGCGGATGGTCATTTAATGACGGCAAAAAAGGAACGTATGTCTTTTTCCGCCGTGGTTATGAAGTTGAGTTTGAGGATGAATCAGACGAAACGGCAGAAGCCGATGACTCGGCAGAAGATGAGACGTCATCGGGAGATAAGGCAGTCAGTGGTTCGGCAGCGGATATCGGAACGGCTACGGGCAGCGGGACAACCGCTCTGATTGGTGTGCTCTGCGGAGTCGGGGGCATTTTTATCGGAGCGATAGGAATGGCACTGATACGCAGGAAGAAAGATTATTAAAAAATAGTAACAGGAATAAAGGTAAAAATCGGAATCAGGAATCTGAAATCCGAAAAACCGTCCAAACTTGACAATAACTTGAATTTTGGTGTAAAATCGTAATGTTGTGGGTCTGTAACCTTAATCCGATACATACGATTATCTTGTCGAAAGACTCATTTCAGAAACAACTACATGCTAATGAGCAGAAGATACATGCATAAGGAGGTGATCGTATGACGGGAACAAGGCTTTGGAAACGCCTGGTAGCAGGATGGATGGTAATGGTTATAACGCTTGTCTTTTCGTGTGTCCGCGGGAAAGCAGCGGAAAAGACGACGACGTATGCGAAAGAAGCGGTCACCGATCTTGCCGTGATGAATGAGCGTGGAAATTACTCAGCGAGCGAGTACGAGAGAATCCTCAAGGAACAGAAAAAGATGTATGACGATATGGTTTCCGATCTTAAGGATATGCTGGAGGAGTATCGTACCAATGTGAATAATAATGTTCCGACGGCGATTCAGGCAAGAGACTTTATGAACGGACAGGTCAGTTAGTGGTTCAGCTGCGGATATCGGAACCGCTACAGGAAGCGGAACAACAGTATTGGTAGGAGCGATTTGCGGTGTCGCGGGAATCCTGATCGGATTCGTCGCATGTGGTTTACGCAGGAGGAAAAAGCCGGAGAGCAAGTAAAAGCGATAGAAGTGTTACGGTTAGGGAAACGCTTTATACGGCGTTTCCTTATCCGCATTTTTGGATTTTTATATTTTTTTGTAACCTTATGCCCTCAAAAACGATTATATAGGTGAAGCGGTTGTTTTCGAAGAAAAAACCAAGGAGGGCATGCATATGAAATCAACAAGAATAAAAAAACTTATAGCCGGAATACTGATCTTTACACTCGCGCTGGTATCACCTATGAGATCCGTGAAGTCGGAAGCGGCGGGAAAGACGGTAACATATATCAAGGAGTTCAAACTCTTTATCAAGAAGGGTGGAACAGAGTCCGACGCCAAAGATTGGTGCAAGACGCAGTCCGACGGAGACTGGAAGGTAGTGGAAGGCGATCTGAACGCCGAAACCGATGGAGTGTTTACTAGAAAAGTCGGAGTATTTTTATGCTACTGCACGACGGAGAATGAAGACGAAGCCGTGAGAGATATCGCGGTGATGAACGAACAGGGAAACTACAGCGAGAGTAACTATAAAATGATTCTTGAGAATCAGAAAAATGTATACAAGGATCTGGTGAGTGATCTGAAGACGCAGATCAAGGGCTATCAGGAGAACTTAAAAAACGAAGTAAAAACTGCCGTTGAGGCACATGACCTTTTGAATGGTTTTAAAGAGGATGATTCCGAAAAACTCCTGGGAGACTTCCTGGCAGAACTGGATCTGAGCCGGGAAAAGGATGAGGAAACCCTGACTAATGTTCTTTTTCAGGCAAACGGAAGTGTGGTTCTTTTTATCCAGCAGGAACTTTCACTGGCTTGTGAGAGCGGCACCAAAAACTGGCTTGATCGTATGGAACAAATCGGGGGATACGATAGATTTTACCAAAAGATCAAGAATGCGTATAATGGTGATGACAGGTTGGCGAAGCGCAACATGGAAAAGAAATATAAGGAAAAAGCAGTTGTGATCGCGGATGCCTGGGACGAGTTAAAACAGAATTTTGAGGGAATAAAAGAATACGAGGAAAAATGCGGGATCGCGTCGATGTCCGAGGAAGAGATTAAGGAGTGGAAGGAGAACAATCTGAAGACTGCGGACGGAATCCTCTATGAACAGAAAGCAGCTTGTTTTGACAATCTGGCTATGTATACGTATGAGGGAAAAACCCTTTTGGAATTCTTCCTGCAGGACAAGTCAGAGATCAGCGGTAATAATCTCTACAAATTGTACCCGATGGTATCCTGCCTGCAGCCGGGGCAGTTGGCGGGAATTAATTCCACGGTTAATCTGTACGCGCTGATAGGCCAGGCTTTTTCTGCCACCGTATTGAATGATTATGATAAAGGAAAACTGGATGAAGTAAAGGATGAGATAAATGAGGATCAGAAAGAGAATCTGGAAGAATCCAGGGAACTGGTTGAGAAATGTATCGATCAGCAGGGTGAAAAAGAGGCAGAATCCATCTACGAAGGTGTTGACAGAGAAGTATTCGGTGGGGGTGTAGCGGTAACTTCTGACGCGCTGGATTTCAACAACAGTTCAGAAACCAACTGGACGGATTCCTTTGTTAAACACAATGTCAATATTCAGACTAAGGTTGGGATAGGGCTCTGTTTTGGAGGCTTTGCCACAATCGTTCTTCATGCGATATATAATACCGTTATGGAGGATGTGGCACAGGAAATAGTACGAAGATTTCGCTTCAATGATGCTGCGTATCACTTTTCAGAAGAAGTTGCCAACATGATTAATGGGGCACCTGCCAATGAGTTTATGTTTACGTATTTGAGGCGTATGGTGAAAGAGGGAGAAGAAGAGGTAAAGGGTGTTGCGAAGAAATCGATGGAGGAACTTGCGAAGGCAGCACGTGGAGACAGCACGTCAGCGAGAGTGTTCTACGGGCTGTCAAGAGGACTTACGTTTGCGCTCCTCCTTGTAGCAGTAGCCGATGTGGTATTAAACATCGTGGCACTTTACAACTACTATAACAGGGATCATCTGCCGATTCCTCATCATATCGTTGATATGACAACAAACAGAAATAAAGAAACATCGTTTGTAACATATAAGTCTGTCAGAGACAATACCGGTGAATGCGGAGATTTGAACGGAAATTCGGCAAAACAGTGGCTGGCGCTCTACCAGACGCATGATGAGGATGCCGGAACCCCGATCCTCGCACCGGATAACGGTGAGGAGTTTAAGGTGGTTGTACAGTACGGATCAGCCGACGAACCGAAGACAGAGAACTACACATCGCTTCATCTGTTCGGTGCTCCGAATACACCGCAGAACCTGACCTTCGCGGACGGTGAGAGTGGTTGGTCTTATAACGACGGAAAGAATGGAACCTTCGTATTTTTCAGGAAGGCAGGCATATGAAATCAACTTGGTTAAAATGGCTTATGGCGGGGCACTTAGCAGAAAAAGACGACGGAGAAGTATAATTGATAACAGCCGCGGATGAAAGGAGAACACGTATGAGGAGATATCGGGGATTATTCATGATAATAGTTCTGGCGGGAGTTCTTTCATTACCTCTTTTTTGCAAAGGAGCTCAGGCGAGGGAAATCTACAAGCAGGAACTGCCGAAGAATCCTTCGGTCAAGGTGGCAGTGACGCTGGATGGGGAGACATATGAATTCGATAAGTTCGAAGACGGTTGGAATAAGACTAACAATAAACAGAACGTCGAGATCAAACTGTATGCCGACTGGGATGTCAAGAGTCAGCTTGAAGTCGGAGGAGAGAGAAAAGGGCTTACCATCGACCTGAACGGTCATACTCTTCGCCGGATCGTGAACGGCAGATCGTCAAATGGCGAGGTGATCCGCGTGACAGGGGGTGGTGATCTGCTGATAAAGGATTTGCCATCTTCACAAGGGAGTGGAAAGGGAGGAATCATCACCGGAGGAAATAATAAGGACGGTGGCGGTGGTATTCGCGTAGCCGGAGGAAAACTTACGATGAACGGCGGAACGATCCGTGGATGCTCCGGCGAGGACGGTGGTGCAATCATCGTAGATAAAAATGGAACGGCAAATCTGACGGGTGTATATTTCCAGAAAAATACGGCGGATGGTCGTGGCGGAGCGATCTACCTTAAAGGAGGAAATCTGACCGTCAGGAATTGTGTGTTCAACGGAAATAAAGCCGACTACGGCGGCGCGATCGCGGTTAACGAGGAGGGAGCCAAACTTTTCGATGTGGTGATGGAAGGTAATAATGCCAACAAAGACGGAGGCGGTCTGTGGGTTAACGCCAACAAGACGTATCTGTCCGGTGGCACAATCAAACGTAATATGGCAGACTATGGTGGCGGTGTTTATGTAGACAGCGCTTACGATATCAATATCCAGGGTAAACTTATCATTCAGGATAATCAGACAACGAGCAGACAGAAAAGCAACCTTTGTTTGCAGGATGGATGGTTCTCAAGTGCCAAAATCTATAGTGGCGGGCTGTTGTACGGCTCCAAGGTGGGGATAAATAAAACCAAATCCCTTTCCTCGAAGGGGTACAGAGCGGTGGTCAGTACCTCGCAGCATCAGGAACGAACCTGCTTTACGGCGGATCGTGGAAAACTGATCATGAAAAAAGGGACATCGGAAAAAGTTATCTATATGGCGACCGCTTTTGGCGGGATGAACCTGGCACCGTTTATAGTCATTTTTCTTGAACTGTTAGCGGCAACGGCGGTTATCCTTGTCGCCATAAGAAAGAGAAGAGAACGGATGAAAAAAGCAGAAGGAAAGGGGGAGTCAAAATGATGAAAAAATCTTGGAAGAAAATCATTTCGTTAGTTATGATAGCGGTTATGTTTTCCATCAATCCCCTTTCTGATGCGGCACCGATCGGTGTGCAGGCAAAGAAAACAGAAGAGAATAAGGCGCCGAAAGCAGATGTAAAAACCGTTTCCGGGGATGCCGGTGATGTGGATGCTGCCGATACGACGGCATCTTCCAACCGGTACGTATCGGAACTTCGCCTTTTCAAGGGGGAGGATGAGCGCAGGAAGGGCGAGAGTGAAGGGTGGACAATCGTTAAGGATGGCAATAATAATGCTGATCTGAATGAGGTGAAGGATAAGAAGTGTACGAGCGTTTATCTTGGCTGTAAAACAACCACGGATGAGAGTGAGGCGATTCGAGATGTCAAGATGCTGGAGATGGAGCGAGGCTATCAGTGGTTTGATTATCAGAAGGTTGCCGAAGGGCAGATGGAAAAGCTTGAGCCGATGATAAGTGATATTACGACGGCTGCCGCGGAGTTTAAGAAAAACCTTGCAGCGGGCAGCAAGGCGGCCATGAAGGCAAAAGAGTATTTAAACCTACTGTATTTTACCATGGAGTACCCGAAGGATGGTAAAGAAGCCGGAGAAAAAATCCTGCTCGGTGATTATCTGTCATCGGGTGAGATCGATCAGCAGTTTATGAAAAAGCTGATTGTCCGTATGAACGGCGGGTCCCTGATGGCGATCTATACGCAGCTGGCACTGGCGGTTACCGATACGGGGAAAAACTGGGCCGAGAGGATCGCCGAGAGTAGCACGTTCGGGGCGACGGATGTTTCCGCTTCGCAACAGAAGACCTGGGATCGCTCTTACTATGAGTACGCGTTGGACCTGCTTCCGAAGCTTCAATCCTTTGCTGAGAATTACAGTAAGATTGATCAGGAAGCGGCAAGTGGTTCGGCGGTTGAGGTTCAGTTTGACGATGAAGAACTCAGGGAGGAAAACTATCAGGATGTTATCAAGGCCGCAAGCGAGGAGCATTCTTCGGACATTGCCTGTCAAACAGCCTACGGGTTGATGAACCGATACACGGTCGGAGAGGAAGGCGTAGGCGATTATATCCTGTATCTCGGGACCAAGGATTACAGTACCAGACAGGATTACCGGGAATTGTATCCGCTGGTGGAAGCACTTACCAATGGCCAGTATGCGATGTGCAAGATGCTTGGCATCGAGCAGCTTGCCCTCTATCTGGATAACACCGATGAGACCTACGCGAAGATGGATGAGCAGAGGAAAGCGATCGAAAAGGAGATCTCGCGCATTAATAAAGGTGATAAAAAAATATCCGTATGGGCCGGAGTCAATACGGAATTTTATGAAAGACCGGTAGCACTCACGTCGGATGCTTATCGTGAGAGCAAGGCCGGCGCGGATTATACCGATCTCACCAGAGAGGGAGAGTTCTATGACACGTTTAACCTGGTGATGATGGGAATCGGATTGGCAAGCTCGGTTTGCGCGGTTATCACGGGAGTGATCCAGCTGGGACTTTTGATCAGCGGAAGCACGCTTGGTGTCTGGGCGGCTTGTACCGCGATGATCGGAGCCGGGTTCTGGGCCTCTGCTCTCGGAATCCTCGGTGTTGTGGCTTCTGTCTTGGGAACGGCTGC
>JAEEGL015917256.1_pt1 | contig 31505 bp, 32 predicted proteins | sample 9134231 | NCBI WGS metagenome assembly JAEEGL01 (sample SAMN16246548, study PRJNA631951) | gut metagenome | biome: gut microbiome; feature: rumen; material: fiber-attached | host: Bos | place: Iran: Karaj | collected 2018-10 | reverse complement strand
GCTCATACCGAATTCGTCGCAAAGCGCATCGAACTGCACCTTGAGGTCATTATCCATGCGGATGGTCATTGCTGTCTGTGCCATAGTGCTTCAATTTTATGCAAATATAATCATTTGCAATCATTATGCAAGCTATATGCCACCAAAAGTGCAAATAACAGATGACTCCCTCATGCTGCCTCTATCAAGCGGATGGAAGCAAAGACGTCTACCTTCCTGCTCTAATCGGCGAGAATCACCGCCAGTAGCGTTAAGCTAAGAATCTTCATTATTGCTTATCCGTTTTGCCAGCCTACGATGCCTTGACATTCGGCGGGATGGGGAAGGATAGGTCTACGGATTTACCCTTAATCCTTCTTCGGCTTCCTTACCCGGTGGGGGATATTGTCAGGCAATTCCATGGAGAGTTCCATAAAGCCGGCATACTCGTTTCCATCGTACCAGGGGGTCTGGAATATGAGTTTCTTGATGCCCGCTTTCTCTACGGTATAAACGTTAGTGCGGGGATTCTCAAGCATATCCGACAGCATACTTCTTGCCGGCTCCGGGTGGCAATCAAGGACATTCTTTCCGATAATACCTTCCTGTCCAGGCTTCAAGAAGGTCTTTTTTGACTTGCCGTTCATATCCAGGATAGTGCCGTCCTTGGCGCAAATGGTGACGGCCACGTCGGCGCCTTCAAAGTAATCGCGTTTCATACTCGTTCTACTTCCCCCATCGGGCTTTGAGCTTCTTTCCGTTTCTGTCCCATGTGTATACCCATCCGCCTTTCCGGGATGTGAAGGTGTCTCCGGCTACGCCGATCACGTCACCCACGGTGGAATAGCTTAGGGATTTGTACTTTTTCCCTTCTGAATCGAAAAGATAAACCCAGTTGCCGTTATGCGACACGAAGAAGGTGGAGCTGAAGCCCATCACTTCTCCTACGGAGCTGGCACTGAGCGACTTGTACTTCTTCCCTTTGTCGTCGTACATGTACACCCAGTTGCCGGTGTTTTCTACACTGGATATACGGTGGGCGCCGCTGGCTATTGCCGCCGCGAGGAGCGCAACGCTAAGGATCTTCATCATTGGTTGTCAGTTTTTTCGCTATAAATATACTCTTTATTCGTTACATCCCTGCCGGATTGTTACAGTAACCTCATGGCTATATGGGCGCATGCCTCAGCATCCGCCAGTGCGTGGTGGTGCTGCTTCAGGTCGAAGCCGCAGGCGGCCGCTACGGTCTGGAGCTGATGGTTCGGCAGCAGATTCCCGTAATGCCGCCGGGACGCTGCCAGCGTGTCGTGGAATTCGTAATCGGGGTAATCCATCTGGTAGACCTTGAAGACCTCTTTGAGGCATCCTTCGTCGAAGGTGCTGTTGTGAGCAACCAACGGAAGGCCCTCAATTTTCGGGACTATCTTCTCCCACACGTACGGGAACACCGGGGCGTCTTCCGTGTCCTCCGGCCCCAGCCCGTGTACCTGCCGGCAGAACCACTGGTAGTACTCCGGCTCCGGGTGGATCAGGCTGTAGAATGAATCCACGATCCGGCCGTCGCGTACTATCACCACGCCCACGCTGCACACGCTGCTGCGGCACTCGTTGGCGGTTTCGAAGTCTATTGCGGCGAAATCATTCATGCGCTGGAAACCTTCATTTCGACGCAAAAATAGCAAATCTGACCGGATAAAGGAGAAAAAGTTGTACATTTGAAAATATGCCACGCATCATCTTCCATATCGACGTGAACTCAGCCTTCCTCAGCTGGTCGGCGACGAAGCTCGTGCACGAGGGGAAGCCGGACATACGCCTGGTGCCGTCAGTGGTTTCCGGGGATCCCAGTGACCGCCGGAGCATCATATCCGCCGCTTCCATTCCTGCCAAGAAAATCGGCATCAAGGCGGCGATGCCCGTGTCGATGGCCCTCCGCATCTGCCCGCAGCTGGTCATTGTCCACGGCGACTGGGAGTGGTACAAGCGTTGCTCGGAAGGGTTCATCGCTATCTGCCGCCGATATTCGCCGGTACTTCAGCAGTTCTCCATCGATGAATGCTTCATCGATATGTCCCTGCGCTGCGGCAGCACCGATCCGGTTACCGTCGCCACCCGGCTGAAGGACGAAATCAAGTCCACCATGGGTTTTACGGTGAACGTAGGCGTGGGCGCCAACAAGCTGCTGGCAAAGATGGCCTCCGACTTTGAGAAGCCGGACAAGGTGCACACCCTCTGGCCGGAGGAGGTACCGGAAAAGATGTGGCCGCTGCCGGTCCGTAACCTGCTGTGGGTGGGCCGGAAAACGGAGGAGCGCCTGCTGGCATACGGCATCCGGACCATCGGCGAGCTGGCAGCCTTGGGCGAGGGGCCTCTGGCGCGCCTGGTCGGACGCAGTTTCGCCCGGCAGCTCCATGAGAACGCCAATGGCCGCGACGACTCCCCGGTGGAGACCGAGGTCGCGGAGGCCAAGAGCTACAGCGCCGAACGCACCTTCAGCCAGGACCTGTCCGACCCTAAGGACATCGACCGGGCGCTGTTCAACGTAGCCTGCATCGTGGCCCACCGCATAAGGCGCGACAACTTCCGCGCATCGACGGTATCGATGTTCATCAAGTACAAGGACTTCACGGTGGCGCAGAAGCAGTGCCAGACGGCCTGTCCCACGGATGTGACAGCCGTCATCCTGAATGAGGCGCGGCGGATGCTGGCCGAAGTGTGGGACGGCGTCACCCCTTTGCGTCAGGTCGGCCTCGGCGTGAGCAAACTCACCCACGAGGCCGCAATCCAGATGTCTCTATTCGAGGATCCGAAGATGGAGTACTACCGCGAGTGGGACCGGCAGTTCGATGATGACCGTTCCCGCTACGAGGACGCCCGGATGCTTGCTTACGAGCGCAAGGCAAATACTTGAGGGATCTGAAGGACTGTTTTCGGGTGCAGGGAGTGGGGGACTCATTCTGCGACCCTTACCAGTGGTTCGCCAAGTGCGGTTGAAATCTCAGCTATGGACTTCAGGGTGAGGTTGGGAAAGCCCGAAGTCCACCTTGAAATGACGGCCTCCGAGCGGCCCATCTTCTTGGCAAGATCCCGCTGGGTCATATGCTTTTGCTTTAGGAGGAAATCGATTCTGGCTATGATGTCGGCCGACATCTGCACCTCGGACATGATCTCCGGAGACACGGCGGCCATCTTCTCATTGAACCATTCCTGCTTGTTTCTCATGACGATAACTATATTTTGCCACTCTCAATGGGCAGTGCCTGTACGCTATCGTTCATACCACCCTCCGGACGGAAGAACCTTTCAAGTGCGCCTATGTGGAGTATTGCCTGGAGTGCAGCGATGATACGCTGATAATCACGATTGTACGTTGCATTCATTTCAAACTCCGACACGAACTTTTCAAACTCCGTAGTGCCATCCATCTCGAAACTGATAGAATATAGAGAAGCCTTCTCCGACACTTTCATTTGCTCAACTGTCGTTTTCTTCTTCACGTTCATACGGCAAAGATATGAAATGAAAACTTAACATGCAAGCTAATTATTGAATTTGTGACAAGTTTATTTAAATGTAGTTTTTCTTACGCAAATGAATCCGAGTTGTCAAAGGTTTACGGAAACAGTCCTTGAGATGTCAGGAATATGCCTGGCATCTTTGTCAAGGACCCTGACGTCAATGCTTACATTTCCTGACGCTCCAAAGGCTGTTGCGCTTGTGGGGTTGAAGGACCACTTGACCGATGCCGGATCTGCTTTCCCGGCGGCCTCGAACTTTGCGCGGTTGGCTTCGGTCATGTCGTAGCGGGAGCCGGCGACCTCAAACTGCACTCCCGGGCCGGTGTAGCAGAGTCCGTAGCCGGAGGGAAGGGGAATGTCGTCTCCGGAGGCGGCAAGAGCCGCGTCCACTTCGGCCTTGTGCAGGACCTCGTGCTCGAAGAACTTGTCGGTGTCGAAGAAGTACCACTCGCCGCCTTCCTTGATGTTGCCATCCTCCTCGTCCACGTACTTGAACTTCTCTTCGCGGAGGTAATTCTCCTGCAGGATGGTGTTGGCGCCCTCCAGCGTCGTGCCGGGGTGGGTCTTCATCAGGATGGAGAGGAAGTTGCCGAGGGTGCCGGAGAGCATGGCGGTGGAGAAGGAAGATGCCGTGTCGTAATTCAGGTTGAACATAGGCATCACAATGTTGTGCTTGTCTTTGCCGAATCCGATAGGACGACAACTGTCGTTGTCTCCGTCCCACCCGAAGTAGTTCTTTTTGTCGGGATCATATCCGGGGACGCAGATTTTGTTGTTGAGATTACTGTTTACCGAACCGGATCTATAAACGCCTTCTTCGATTATATCATTATCTTCATTGAGTATCAGAGAAACGTACGAGTTATTCCACCGAATCTTATTATTACTTGCGCAACTAATTACGACATTGTTTTGATTAAGGATTCTCTTTAAGGAATCGTACTCAGGGCTTTCTCGCAATTGCTCTCTATAATCTGCCCCTAAATAATCACAGGCAAGACTGACACAATAATTAAACTCAGTGTGATTAAAGAGATACGATTCAAAGTAAGACCAGTCGCCACCGGAAGACTTGATCGTAGATATAGGAGCAACAGCACGAATATGGTTGTACCCGATAGTCGCGTGAATATGCGAAGAGCCATCTTCTTCCTGCCCAACATTCTCACAGTCTTCCGCATCGGCTATCTCACCGGCAATGATATAGATCAGGTTCTCAGCAAAATACCACGTGGCGTTGATGAATGATGTCAGAATGTGCGGAAGCATAAACTCCTTCTGCCTGGTGGTCAGTGAGCCATACCAATCATACTTTCCCGTCACATCTACGCTGCCAAATGTCGGCACCTCATATCTTTGCACCTTCTCAACATACTCCACCGTTCCGCATTTCAGCAGATGTCCCGGCAGGGCCCCGACTGCGCCCGAGCTGGATGTGGAACAGCTGAAGCCGTCAATGGCGGGCTCCCAGCTTAGGGTGACGCCGCTGCTGAAGGTGCCCGGGGCGATGACGAAGTGGTAGTCGCCGACGCTGAAGCTTGAGTCGCCTTCCTGAGGGAGGAAACTCACCTCCGACGGCCCGTTCACGGAAACAGTTTCTCCGGTACTGTCAGCGGTCAGGGTGCCGCACACCGGCTCTCCGCCGTTGGACTTGAACGTTATCCGTGTGATGCCTTCGCTTGCCACTGTTATCTTCAGCACCGTGCTCGCATGCTTGAAGCTTATATGGCCGTCGGCATCGGCTCTGCCCACGAGAACCGGCTGCTGAGAGCCGTAATCGCCGGCTTTCCCATATTGCTCAGCTGCGATATAGGTGGTCAGGTTAGAGCCGTTATTGATGCTGTTGCCGTCGGACCAGGGGTACAGCGCAAAGGGCTGGGATGAGCCGAGACCTTCTTCAAGATTCTGCCCTTCTTCGGCCTTGAAGACGGCGGTGGCGCCATCGTCCGTGGTGGAGAAGCAATAATTGGCTCCATCCGTACCGAACACGGACAGCCTGTCGCCCCTGCACCAAAGAGTCTTTACGCCGTCGGTGAGTTCCACCTTGGTGGCGTCGTTGTCCTGAATCGTAGCGGAAAAGACCGCATCGGCTTCGGGCATCCCGAATCCGGCCTGCCTGGAACATCCCGTTGCAGCGACGGCAACTGCTGCCGCAAGTGCTGCGAAAGAAAGTGCGCGTCTCATACGTTCCAGTCTATTTCGTCGTCAATAAGGTCGGGGATGCCCCCGTCGTCGGATAGGTCGCTCGAGCAGAGTATGCAGGCAAGGCTCCAGGGGGCGGAGAATTCCATGCGTGGAGAGCGGTATAATTTGCGCATCGGTGCAAACAGGATTAAGGATTCGTTTTGACAGTCCGGAATACACAAAAATAACAATAACTTACAATTATTCAAACATCGAAGCTGTACTTGCTTAAAACAACACACCCTGCACCTTGAGACTCGGGTGCAAAAGAGGGCTGTTTGCACCCGGGGAGGTGAAAAATGGCTTGTCCGGGTGCAGGGAAGGGGTGTTTTGCACCCGGGAGGGTGGAAATTGGTTTGTCCGGGGGCGAGGAAGGGTGTTTTGCACACGGGGCGAGAGGAGGAAGGGCTCGGGTGTGGGAGGATTAGCTCTGGTCGGGGGAATGTTGTTGGAAGGGGAGGGATTAGCCCCGCTGCGCGGGCCTTTTCCCTGGATTTCCGCGAGGAATGCTGAAGCAGGCGGGTGGCGGAGCCACCCATTGTTTGTATTAAGGGGCAGCCTTACGCGAGCGGGCTTGCGACGGCTGTCCCTTAATACAAACGCCGCACTTTCGTGCGGCGCCTGCTTTAGTATTCCATAGCGCGGAAAGACAGGGATTCGAACCCTGGAGCCGCTTTAGGCGGCCACACGCTTTCCAGACGTGCCTCTTCAGCCACTCGAGCATCTTTCCAATGGGACTACAAAGGTAATAACTTTTTTGATAAATCTGCATATCCGGTCAAAAAATCAGATAAAAATTAGTTATTTTTGTGGGACTATGGGAGAATTGAGTACCGACATACAGTTTCTGCCGGGTGTTGGGCCCAAGCGTGCGCTGCTTCTTAAGAAGGAGCTGGAAATCAGTACGCTGGACCAGCTGATCCATTTCTACCCGTTCCGGTATGTGGACCGTACGCGCATTACTCCCATAGCGGAGGTCACCCCGGATCTGGCTTATGTGCAGGTCCAGGGCAAGGTTGTCACGAGGAATCTCATAAACATCAAGCACCTCAGCATCATCGTCGAAGATGCCACCGGCCGCATGGAGATGGTGTTTTTCAAGGGCATCAAGTGGAATTTCGACAGGCTGGAGCCGGGGCGCGTCTTTGTGTTCTACGGCAAGCCGCAGGCTTACGGCGGCCGTATCAACATCGTCCATCCCGAGGTCGATCCTCCTCAGGAGAATCCGGCTGCCGGCGGCGGTCTCACCGGAGTCTATCCCAGTACGGAGAAACTCAAGGCCGGCGGCATCACCACCAAGGTCATGGGAAAGCTGCAGGCTGCCGCCCTGGCCCGCTGCATGCCGGAAATCCAGGAGACTCTCCCGGATTACGTCCTCAAGGCACGTGGCCTCTGCCCCCTGAAATTTGCCCTTCAGAACATCCATTTCCCCTCCGATACCCGCGCCCTCCAGCTTGCGACCGACCGCCTCAAGTTCGAAGAACTCTTCTTCCTCCAGCTGAGCCTGCTCAAGCAGCGGTACGTGCGCAGCCGGGCCGAGAAGGGCATCCCGATGCCCACCGTCGGTCCTGCCTTCCATGCTTGCTATAACGCTCTGCCATACGACCTTACGGGGGCGCAGAAGCGCGTCATCAAGGAGATCCGCGACGACCTCTCATGCGGCCATCAGATGAACCGCCTCCTGCAGGGAGATGTCGGCTCCGGCAAGACGATGGTCGCCGTGCTCAGTTGCCTCATCGCCATTGGCAACGGCTATCAGGCCTGCATAATGGCACCAACGGAAGTGCTTGCACGTCAGCATTATGCCAATATCCAGAAGTATCTTGCGCCCACCGGCGTCAAGTGCGCACTACTCACCGGAAGTACCACTCAGAAAGAGCGCCGGCCGCTTCTGCAGGGACTTGCCGACGGCAGCATCGGAATCATCGTCGGTACGCACGCCCTCATAGAGGATCCCGTCCGTTACAAGGCGCTCGGCCTCGCCGTGATCGACGAACAGCACCGCTTCGGCGTCAGCCAGCGTGCCGCCCTCTGGTCCAAGGGCCCGGCACTGCCTCCTCATATTCTCGTAATGACGGCAACTCCTATTCCGCGCACCCTCGCCATGACCCTCTACGGCGACCTCGACGTCTCCGTCATCGACGAGATGCCCCCCGGACGCAAACCGGTGCAGACCATGCTGATAGGCCAGAACCGCCTGCGCGCCATGTACCGCTTCATGCGGGAGGAGATAGCCCGCGGCCGTCAGGTCTTCGTCGTCTATCCGATGATATTCATCAACGAAAAGCTGGAAGACGTCTCCAACGTGGAGGCCGGCTACGAAGAGATCCTACAGGCCTTCCCGCTCGAGCAGGGCTACAAGGTGGCAATCGTCCACGGCAAGCAGTCCAACGAGGAAAAGTCCTTCAACATGGATGCATTCGTCGCCGGCAGGGCGCACATCCTCGTCTCCACCACCGTGATAGAAGTCGGCGTCGACGTCCCCAATGCCAGCGTGATGGTAATCCGCAGCGCCCAGCGTTTCGGCCTCAGCCAGCTCCATCAGCTGCGCGGACGCGTCGGCAGGGGAGCGGAGAAATCCTACTGCATACTCGTAAAGGACCCCAAGACTGGCCAGGAGGCCCAGAAGCGCCTGGAACTGATGTGCTCCACCGAAGACGGCTTCGAGATCGCCGAACAGGACATGAAGATGCGCGGCCCCGGCGACCTGGAGGGCACCCAGCAGAGCGGTCTTCCCATCAGCCTCAACATCGCCTCGCTGGCACGCGACGGCATCCTGCTGGAGCAGGCCCGCGCCTTCGCCCAGTATGTGCTCGACGCCGACCCCACGCTGAGCGCCCCGGCAAATGCCCTGCTCGCCGCCGAGCTGCGCAAGGGCAAGTACGACATCCACGATTACAGCAACATATCATAGTTGTACTTGTCCCCGAAAATGATTATATTGCAAAAATTTTATAGATATGGTAACAATCATCATTATCGCAGTCGTCGTCCTGCTCGTCCTCTGGATCATCTCCGCACAGCGCAAACTCGTCAACGCTGAAGAGCTCACCAAGAACGCCATGAGCCAGATCGGCGTCCAGCAGAACAGCCGCTGGGACGCCCTCACCGGCCTCGTCGAGCTCCTCAAGTCTTACAACGAGCACGAGTACCAGACTCTCAAGGGAGTCATCGCTGCCCGTGCGGGCATCAATTCCAACAGTACGGCAGACGAAGCCCAGGCCCAGGAAGACCTCATCACGAACGTAATGAGCCGCATCTCCCTCGTCGCCGAACAGTACCCCAACCTCAAGGCCGACTCGATGTACATCAAGACCATGGACTCCGTCAACACATATGAGAACCAGGTCCGTATGAGCCGTATGGTGTACAACGACTCCGTCACCCGTTACAACCGCCTCATCCGCCAGATCCCCGACAGCATCGTAGCCTCCATTTTCCACTTCACCGAGAAACAGTATCTCAAGGAGAATGCAGCCAAGGCCGATATGCCTTCACTCAAGATCTGACGGTCGGTGAAAAGACTCCTTACCATAGTCCTGGCCCTGGCCGGGACTTTGACGCTTTGGGCCTACTCTCCCGAGGTCAATGACATACGTATCTCCGTGAGGCTCAGTGAAGACGGCTCCGCCCGCATCACCGAGGTCTGGGACGTCGTAGTGGCCAGCGGAACTGAGTGGTACCTCGTGCGCGAGAACCTGGGCGACATCTCCATCTCCGGACTCGAAGTAAGCGACGAACAAGGCAACCGTTTCTTCAACGAAGGCAGCTGGGACGTCGATCGCTCCATCGGAGAAAAAGCCCGCAGGTGCGGCCTGCACAAAACTGGCAGCGGTTACGAAATCTGCTGGGGCGTAGAAACTTACGGCCCCCATACCTGGACGGTGAGTTACACTATGACCAATGTGGTCAAGTCCCTCAGCGACTACGATATGGTCCATATGCAGTTTATCTCCGCCGGTCTGTCCTCGCCCCCTCAGCACGCCTCCCTTACTCTCGAGGCCCCGGTAGCCCTCGGCGAAGACAATTCCAGGATCTGGGGTTTCGGCTACACGGGCACCGTCAACTGGCAGGCCGGATCGGTAGCGGCAGAGTCCTCCGAGCCTTTCCGGAGCAACTCGTCGATGATACTCCTTGTCCGCTTCGACAAGGGCATCTTCGCCTCCCAGAGCGTGCAGGACAGGGATTTTGACTCCGCGCTGACCAAAGCCCAGGAGGGTGCTTCGTACGACGATAACGATGTCGACGAAGAGGATGCCGCAGCAGAAATCGTTGCTGAGCTCTTGACCTTGCTCACAGCGTGGTGGCTGTTCGTCAAGCCTATGCTCCAGATTATGGGTGTGGTCAAGAAGAGCAACCGCAAGCGCCTCAAGGAGATATTCGGCCGCAGGCGCCTCCCGTCCTTCCCGGGCTGGAGCCGCGACATCCCCTTCGGGGGCAACTACCTGCAGACCTATTACATAGCCTCGCATATGATAGGCAAGGACGACGGCAAGTATTCTATCGTATCCGCCATGATCCTCCGCATGGTAGGCAAGGGCAACCTTCGTATGCAGGCCGACATCCAGGGCAACAACGAAATAGCCTTTGTCCCCGCCGCTTCCCGCGAGTGGATGAGCAAGGCCGAGAAAGGGTTCTACGATATGTTGGAAGAGGCTTCCGGAGGCGACAAGGTTCTCCAGAAGAAAGAATTCAAACGGTGGTCCTATAGCAACAGGAGTAAAGTTGCCGACTGGGTCAAAGACATGAAGGAAGAGGTTCGCGAAGCCTTCTCCGACCCGTCGACGGCCTCGGACAACACGTCTTACGAATCTATAATACTCACGCCCGACGGCCAGAACAAGGCTATGCAGGCTCTCCAGTTCCGCCAGTTCCTCAAGGAGTTCACCCTCATCAACGAACGCAACGTGCCCGAGGTCTCCCTCTGGGGAGAATACCTCATAGTCGCGTCCCTGTTCGGTATGGCGGAGAAGGTCGCTTCCAGCATGAAGCGCCTTGCGCCGGACATCAAGGTCGGCGACGTCCGTCTCCAGACAGCCAGTCTTTCGGACCTCGTAATCCTCTCCAATTCATTCAGCAATTCCACCCGTTCCGCCTATGCCATCCATTCGGGTTCTTCCGGTGGCTCCGGCAGCAGCGGTGGCTCTTTCGGCGGCTTCGGCGGCTCCTCCTCCTTCGGCGGGGGCGGCGGCTTCAGCGGCGGCGGATTCGGCGGCGGCAGCAGATAAACCAGTATAACAATGAAAAAATACATCATCGGCGGCCTTTGCGCCGCAATCCTCCTTATGAGTTGTACCAAAACAGACGAGGGTGCAGGTTACATCGGCCCCGGCGACCCCGGAATCGACAATGGCCGGATGACCCCCGAAACCCTTCTTGCCCTCGGACGCCTGTCCGACCCCCAGCTCAGTCCGGACGGCACCCTCATCCTTTACGGAGTATCCTGGAACGACGTCGCCGCCAACCGCAGCTGCCGCAACCTCTGGCTTACCCGCGCCGACGGCTCCGGCGACACCGTCCAGCTGACCCGTTATGCCAAGAGTGTCAGCAACGCCCGCTGGTCAGCCGACGGCAAGTCCATCTACTTCATCCAGGGCGGGCAGATCTGGAAGGCCCCCCTGCAGGGAAATAAGCTTGGAAAGAAAGTGCAGTTGTCCGACGTCCCCGCCGGCATCAGCGAATTCAAGCTGTCCCCGGACCAGAACCAGCTGATTTATCTTTCGACCGTCAAGAACCCCAAAGTGCAGCAGCCGGCCGACTCCGACCCTGCCCTCGACAAAGCTCAGGCCTATGCCACCGAGGACCTTATGTACCGCCACTGGGACCACTGGGTGACTGAAACACCCCGCAGTTACGTGGCTCCCCTTAACGGTGCGCCCATCACTCCGGATAATTCGCTGGACATCCTCGGTGACGAGCTCTGGGAACTGCCCACCGAGCCCTTCGGCGGAGCGGAACAGCTTGACTGGGCCCCCGACGGCAGGCACATTGCCTATTCCTGCCGCAAACTCGCCGGCAAGCAGTATGCGGTCAGCACGAACACCGGCATCTATGTATATGACCTGCTGACTGGGGAGACCGTCCCCGTGAAGGCCGACGGCGGCTACGACACCGACCCCGTCTGGAGCCCCGACGGCAAGCACCTCGCGTGGATCTCCATGCCGCGCGACGGCTATGAAGCTGACGCCCAGAGGATCATGGTCTGCGACGTAGAGACCGTCTCCGACCCGGAAGGCCAGTGCTTCGGCCTCTCCTTCGGCCCGGCCCGCCAGCTTGCCGCATCCCTCGACAGGGACGCCTCCGGCCTTGCCTGGCACGACGGTGAAATCTGGTTCAATGCCCTCATCGACGGCGTCCAGGCCATCTTCAAGGTTGACCTGCAGGACAACCTCACCCGCCTCACCCCCGCCGACTGGCCCTACGACTTCTTCACGCCTTTCGGATGGGACGGCGACCGCCTGCTCACCAGTTTCTACTCCCTCCATTTCCCGATGGAGCTCGTAGCCGTGGAGCCGCAGAAAGAGGCGTTCGGCAACCTCACCGAGGTCAACCGCTTCGTCTTTGACAAGCTGGACGACGTGAGCACCGAGAGCGTCCTTGTCCCCACCGTGGACGGCAAGCAGATGCAGTGCTGGGTGATGTACCCTCCTGAATTCGACCCTTCCCGGAAGTATCCCGCCATCGAAATCGTCCTCGGAGGCCCCCAGGGCACCAATTCCCAGGACTGGAGCTACCGCTGGTGCTACCGTCTGATGGCCCATCAGGGTTACATCATCATAATGCCCAACCGCCGCGGCACCACCGCATTCGGCCAGGAGTGGAAGGAACAGATCAGCGGCGATTACTGCGGTCTCAACATGCAGGACTACCTGAGCGCCGGCCGATACATCAAGAGCCAGCCCTATGTAAACAAGCTTGCCTGCGTCGGCGCATCCTACGGCGGCTACTCGGCATATATGCTTGAAGGGCTTCACGGCGACCTCTTCGACTGCTTCATCGCACACGCCGGCATCTTCGACGAGGAGAACCTCTGGTACACCACCGAGGAGATGTGGTTCGCCAACTGGGACAACGGCGGCCTGACCGAATACGCCTACAGCGAGGGTCAGCAAGGCCCCGCCGGCGACGGCATCACCTTCGGCGGCATGCAGCAGGCGGGCGCTCCGTACGCTTCGACTCCCAAGGCCCGCAGGCATTACGCCAATTCGCCCAAATCCATGGTTACCAAGTGGCATACGCCCATCCTCTGCATCCACGGAGGCATGGACTTCCGTATCCCTTACGAGCAGGGCATGGCCGCATTCAACGCCGCCCAGATGATGGGAGTGCCCAGCAAACTCGTCATCTTCCCGGAGGAGAACCATTGGATCCTCCAGCCCCAGAACGCCCTGTACTGGCACAGGACCTTCTTCGACTGGCTCGACCGCTGGATGAAATGATACCCTCCTGGCAGGAACGCACCGGGATGATGCTCGGTGAGGAAGGGCTGCAACGGCTCGCACGCTCCCGGGTTGCCGTAGTGGGCCTCGGGGGAGTGGGGGCGATGGCCGCCGAGATGATTGCCCGCGCCGGCGTAGGACATATGATTCTGGTCGATGCCGACACCGTCTCCGAGTCCAATATCAACCGCCAGCTGCCGGCCCTCCGTTCCACCGTCGGAGAGTATAAATGCGACGTCGTCCGGTACAGGCTCCTGGATATCAATCCGGCCCTCGAGGTACAGTGCATCAAGGAGTTCCTGTGCGAGGAGAACATCCCGCAACTGCTTGGCTCCCTGGAGCTTGACTGCCTGTTGGACTGCATCGACACCCTCAGTCCCAAGATAGCGCTGGTGCAGCACTGCCTTTCGTCCGGGGTGCATCTGGTCAGCTCCATGGGCAGCGGATCCAAGAGGGACGCCACCCGTGTGCGTGTCGACGACATCTCCCGTACCATCCAGTGTCCGCTGGCGCGCATGCTCCGCAAGCGGCTGCATAAACTTGGCATAGATACCGGGTTCACCGCAGTGTATTCCACCGAGCGTCCGGACAAATCGTCCGTGGTCATCGAAGAAACGCGCAACAAGAAGTCCCAGACCGGAACCGTGTCGTATATGCCGGCCGTCTTCGGGTGCGTATGTGCTCAGGCGGCGCTGATGCATATTGTCAGTGTCGAAGATAATTCGTAATTTTGCAGGCTATGTATAAAGTACTTGAAGTCAAATCCCGCCGCGACCTGATGCGCTTCATCCGCTTCCCGGACGAGTTGTACAAAGGCTGCGCGCAATACGTTCCCGCCCTGCACCGGGACCAGGTCAACGCCCTCACGAAGGCAGCGCCGCTGTCCTACTGCAAGAGGCGCATGTGGCTTGTCCTTGACGGGAACAAGGTTGTCGGGCGCATCTGTGCGATGATCAATCCCCGCTACAACGAGCTCTACGGCAAGAAACGCGTCCGCTTCGGCTGGTTCGACTGCATCAAGGACCTGGAAGTTGCAAAGTTGCTCATCGGCACAGCAGAGGACTGGGCCCGCGAACAGGGCATGACCGAGATCCACGGCCCCCTGTACTACAACACCATGGGCAAGCAGGGAATGCTCACCGAGGGCTACGACAATATCCCCCCGTTCAACTGCCTGTACAACTTCCCGTACTACAACGACTTCATGCAGGAGCTGGGATTTGAGAAGGAATGCGACTGGGTACAGTACAAGATGGTCGCCAACCACGGCGTCCCCGAGAAGGCCCGCCGCGTCTGCAAGCTCGTGATGGAGCGCTACAACCTCCATCTCGGCAGCCTGGACGAACTCAAGAAGGACCCGGAGCAGGTGCGCAAGTTCTTCAAGATGTACAACGAGAGCTTCAGCCAGTCGGTGTACAACTTCATACCCCTGACGGACAAGGAGATAGAAGAGGAGGCAAAGAGCGTTATGCCGTATATTTCAGACAAAGTCTCCAGCATCCTCCTCGACGAGCACGACGAGCTCGTCGCCTTCGGCATCTCCTTCCCGAGCATCTCCAAGGCCCTGCAGAAGGCCCGCGGGCACCTTTTCCCCTTCGGATGGATTTACCTTATGAAGGCGCTCCGCAACTATGAAACCACGGACCTTATGGTCAACGGCGCCGTCCCCGAGTGGCAGAACAAGGGCGTTTCGGCGGTATATTACAAGGAAATGGCAGACAAGGCCGCCTACATGGGCAACCGCTGGGCCATTTCCAATCCACAGATAGAATCCAACAGCGCGGTCAATATCTGGAACAGCTATGAACACGAGCCGTTCATGCGCCGCCGCTGTTACATCAAGACGATTTGAGTTATGGCAGAGAACACCCTTCTGGAGAAAGTCCTTTCCCTCGGCGGGAAATTCCAGTCTATACAAGACCAGCTGTCGGACCCTTCCGTGATGTCCGACATGAAGAAATACGTCCAGCTGAACAAGGATTACAAGGAGCTGGAACCCATCATCAAGGCGGGCCAGGACTATAAGAAATTGCTGGACAACCTCCAGTCGGCCAAGGACATACTCCTGAACGAGAAAGACGACGACCTGCGCGAAATGGCCCGCGAGGAGATAGCCGAACTTGAGCCCCAGGTCCCGGTCATGGAGCAGAACATCAAGCTTATGCTCATCCCGGCCGACCCGGACGACGGCAAGAACGCCATGGTGGAAATCCGCGGCGGCACCGGTGGCGACGAGGCTGCCATCTTCGCCGGCGACCTCTTCCGCATGTACCAGCACTTCGCCGAGCGCCGCGGCTGGAAGCTCGAGGTCACCGACCAGGCTCCCGGTACGTCCGGCGGTTTCAAGCAGATAGTCTTCAAGCTCAGCGGCGAGGGCGTTTACGGCGTCATGAAATACGAGTCCGGCGTACACCGCGTCCAGCGCGTACCCCAGACCGAAACACAGGGCAGGATCCAGACTTCAGCGGCCTCCGTGGCCGTTTTCCCCGAGGCCGGTGAGTTCGACGTCGACCTCAGCTGGGACGACATCCGCCTCGACCTCTTCTGCTCTTCCGGCCCCGGCGGCCAGGGTGTCAACACCACCTATTCCGCCGTCCGCCTCACCCATATCCCTTCAGGACTCGTGGTCCAGTGCCAGGAGGAACGCTCTCAGCTCAAGAACAAGGACCGCGCCTTCGAGGAACTCCGTACCAGGCTCTACAACCTTGAGCACCAGAAGTACCTCGACGGCATTGCCGCCAAGCGCAAGACCATGGTGAGCACGGGAGACCGCAGTGCCAAGATCCGCACCTACAACTATCCCCAGGGCCGAGTAACCGACCACCGCATCAACTGGAGCATGTACAACCTGCCCGTCTTCATGGACGGAGACATCCAGGAATGCATAGACCAGCTGCAGATCGCCGAGAACGCGGAGCGACTGAAGGAAGCCGGGGAATAATCAGATCTTCCGGAAGGCGATACAAGCGTTATGCCCTCCGAATCCGAACGAATCCGAGAGGCTCAGCGTCAGCTGGGCCTCTTTTGCGACGTTGGGGGTGTAGTCCAGGTCACAGGCCGGGTCGGGTGTGTCGAGATTGATGGTGGGAGGGACGATGCCGTCCTTGAGCGCAAGGATTGCCGCAATGGCCTCCGCAGCGCCAGTAGCGCCGAACATGTGTCCGTGCATGGACTTGGTGCTGCTGATGTGGATCTTGTAAGCGGCGTCGCCGAATGCGATCTTGTATGCAGCGGTCTCTGCAACGTCGTTCAGCTGTGTGCCCGTACCGTGGGCGTTGATGTAAACGTTGTCCTTGGAAGGATCGAAACCTGCCTGGTCGAGGGCCTGGCGGATGCAGCGGGCCTGGGTGGAGCCGTCCGGCCTGGGGGCTGTGGCGTGATATGCGTCGCAGGTGCTGCCGTAGCCGACGATTTCAGCGTAGATGTGTGCGCCGCGGGCTATTGCGTGCTCCATTTCTTCAAGGATCAAGACCGCAGAACCGTCGGCCATGACGAAGCCGCCGCGGTTGGCGTTGAAGGGGAGGCTGGCGTACTTGGGGTCCTCCGAGCGGGAGAGCGTACGGGCGTTGCCGAATGCCGCTGCGCCGATGGGGATGGCGCAATGGTCGGTGCCGCCGGCGATGACTGCATCGGTGTAGCCGTGCTTGACGGCGCGGTAGGCCTCGCCTATGGAGTGGGTGGCCGTGGCACAGGCGGTAACGATGTCGATGCAGGAACCCTGGGCGCCGTATTTGATGGCGATCTGACCGCCGGCCATATCGGAAATCATAGTGGGGACGAAGAGGGGAGAAATCCACTGTCCGGTGGGGTCTTCCACCATTTTCTCAATCTCACGCTGGATGGTGGCGAAGCCGCCGATGCCTGAGCTGACATAGGTTGAAAGGCGCTCGGCGTCGATGTTCTCGCCGGTGACGAGCCCCGAATCCCTCATCGCCTGGAAGGCGGAAGCCATGGCGAAGATGGTGAACGGGTCCTGTTTGCGGATGAACGGTTTGTCCATTCCGTATTCTTCCGGATTGAAATCCTTGATCTTTCCGGCAATCTTGACGGGAAGGCCTCCCTGCTCGAATTCAGGGATGGCTTCTATGCCGCATACGCCGTTCTTAAGGTTGTTCCAAAATGTGTTTACGTCGTTTCCTATGCAAGAAAGGACTCCGAGTCCCGTAACTACTACTCTTTTGCTCATTGGCTCTTGATTTTCAGGGCGCAAATATACAAACTTTTTCCTATATTTGCACTGATATGCCCAGACCTGACCCAAGCACCCAGGTACCCCGCTACCTGCTAGGAAAGCACCAGCTGATAACGACCGTCACATTCGCGGCTTTCTTCTCGCTGGTCTTCCTTATGCTGAGCATACCCTTTTCGCATAACGTCTGGTTCGCCCTCGGCCGCAGCGAGGCCTTCCTTTTCACCGTCATCTTCTACCTTATTTCGCTGGCGCTCATCATAGCTAGCAAGATGGTGATGTACACCAGGCGCACGGTGGAGAATTTCACCGTCCTGCGTTATATCCTCTGGGATTTCGCCGAAATCGTCCTCATCTCCCTGATATATTCTTTCTTTACGCTCGAAGGGGCAAGGTTCGGAGTCCTCAAACTGGAAGACACCGGCTTCCTGCGCCTTTTCCTGGGCGCCCTGGGTTACACCTCGCTGTCGCTTGGCGTCCCTTACATCATCGCCGCCCAGTACTTCCAGATCGAAGAGAAAGACAATACCATACGCCTCATGAGCTACGACAACGTAGTCTCCGACGTCCCCATACCCCCGAGTGAAGAGCAGCGCATCACCCTGTTCGACAACAGCGGCACCCTCAAGCTCTCCATCAGCCCCGAGAGCCTGTTCTTCATCGAGTCCGACGATAATTACATCCAGGTGTGGTATTCCGACAGCACCGGCCAGATTCGCAGGTATATGCTGCGCTGCCGCCTAAAGACGGTGGAGGAGAGCTTCTCCGGCTCCGACCTCGTCCGCTGTCACCGCAAATACATCATCAATATCCGGAAGGTGCGTGTCCTCTCCTCAGTCAGGGACGGCTACAGCGTAGAGCTGGAGAGCGAATCCACCCCGGTCATCCCCGTTTCCAAAACCTACGAGCAGGCGGTGCTTGCCCGTTTCAATTCCCGCTGATTATGTGGCAGAGAGCTCAGACACTTTACCTTTTTCTTGCAACGGCGCTCATCGGAGCCATGTTCTTCACCGACAAGGCCGACGGCATCTCCTTCAACAGCTACTGGCCTTATCTGGTGCTGATGATCCTCAGCCTGTTGCTGCATATACTCGCCCTCACCACCTGGAAGTTCCGTGTGTTCCAGGTGCGTACCGCCGTCCTTGCGGCTATCATCACGCTGGCCCTGCAGGCCTGGCTTGCCGTCGATTTCTTCGTCACCGGCAACAATCCGCTGTTCCACGTCCCTGCGCTGTTCCCGCTGGTGGCGGTCATACTTGACGTCCTTGCCGCGCGCAGCATCTGGGCTGACGAACTCCTGGTCCGCAGCTCCAGCCGCCTGCGTTCCTCCAACCGTAGAAAACATTAAAAATCAATCAATATGCGTATTCCCGAATCAGAACTTATCATCAACGGCGACGGCTCTGCGTTCCACATCCACATCCGTCCCGAGCAGCTGGCTGATACCGTCATCCTGGTAGGTGACCCCGGCCGCGTGGCTATGGTTTCTTCTTACTTCAGCTCCATCGAGTGCGAGGGCGCGTCCCGCGAATTCGTATGGGCTACAGGCCTCTACAACGGCAAAAGGGTCACCGTGCTTTCCACCGGCATCGGCACCGACAACATCGACATCGTGATGACCGAGCTCGACGCCCTCGCCAACGTCGATTTCCAGACCAGGGAGGAGAAGCCCGAGCACAAGAGTCTCGACATACTCCGCATCGGCACCTGCGGCGCCATCCAGCCGGAGATACCTCTCGGCTCCTTCATTTTCTCGCATATATCCATCGGCTGCGACGGCCTTCTCAACTGGTACGACAACCGCGACAGCATCGCCCTCCTGGACTTCGAAGAGGCATTCAAGGAGCATGTCCACTGGGACAGGCACCTGCCCGATCCGTATTTCGTGCGTGCCGGCCAGGGCATTATCGACCGTTTCGCCGACTGCACCGTGAAGGGCATGACCATATCGGCATCAGGCTTCTACGGCCCTCAGGGACGCGTCGTCCGCCAGGGTCTCGCCATGCCCAACATGCTCGAGGACTTCGAGAGCTTCGAGTTCAAGGGCTACAAGATCACCAACTTCGAGATGGAGGGCTCCGCGCTTGCCGGCATGGCCGCCAAACTCGGGCACAACGCCGGTACCGTGTGCTGCGCCATCGCCCACCGTTACCTCAAGGACGCCAACACCGATTACAAGCCCCGCGTAGCAGAGCTCGTCAAGCTCTCTCTCGACAGGTTGACCGCATAAATGTCACATTTGCTTTCAGACAAGCTGAGGAGGCTCTCTCCGTCAGCAACTTTCGTTATGGCGCAGAAGAGCGCCGAACTCGCTGCCGCCGGGGTCGATGTCATCAGCCTGGCGGTCGGGGAGCCCGATTTTCCCACGCCAGGTCATGTTGCCGAGGCCGCACACGAGGCCATCGACGCCGGTTGGACCAAGTATTCTCCGGTCGGTGGCTATTTGAGCCTTCGCGAGGCCATCTGCGGCAAGCTGCTGCGGGAGAACGGCCTGAGGTACAAGCCGTCGCAGATAGTGGTATCCAACGGCGCCAAGCAGTGCATCTGCAACGCCGTGCTGGCGCTGGTGAGTCCCGGCGATGAGGTCATCATCCCGGCTCCTTACTGGGTGAGTTACCCCCAGATGGTGCGGCTCGCAGGGGGAGTGCCGGTGCATCCTTTCTGCGGAATCGAGGCGGGCTTCAAGCTCACTGCGTCGCAGTTGGAAGAGGCAATCGGGCCCCGTACGCGCCTTATCATACTCTGCTCGCCGTCCAATCCTACCGGCGCGGTTTATTCTGCCTCAGAGTTGGCTGCGCTGGCGGAGGTGGTGCTGCGGCACAAGGACCTTATGGTCATTTCGGACGAGATTTACGAGCACGTCAATTATACCGGCACCCTTGCCAGCATTGCCGCCGTCCCCGGAATGGAGGAACGCTGCGTAGTTGTAAACGGGGTGTCAAAGGCCTATGCGATGACTGGCTGGAGGATTGGTTTTTCCGCGTCTCCCCAGTGGCTCACCGACGCCTGCAATATGCTGCAGGGGCAATACAGCAGCGGGCCGTCGTCCATCAGCCAGAAAGCCGCCGAGGTCGCCTGGAACAGCTCCCAGGAGTGCGTGGAGCAGATGCGCGCCGCATTCCGTCGCCGCAGGGACCTGCTGGTCGGCCTTCTCCGGGAGATCCCCGGACTGGAGGTCCCCGAGCCCGACGGGACGTTCTACCTTTTTCCCTGTGTGAAGGCCTTCCTCGGCCGCAGTTTCAGCGGCAGGAAGGTGGAAACCACCGAGGACCTTGCGATGTATCTCCTTGAAGATGCGCACGTGGCGACGGTCGCCGGAGACGCATTCGGCGCTCCGGGCTACCTCCGCCTGTCCTTCTCCACTTCGGAGGATAAACTGCAGGAGGCTGCGAGGCGTATCGCTTCGGCCCTTTCTACTCTGTGACTTCCAACTCGCAGGCTGAAAGCAGGATACTCCTTATTCGCTTGGAAATACGGCTGCGTTAAAAATCTCTGGCGTAATGGTGTACGTGCAGTTGTAATTAATATCGTAGCAAATCTGACCGTAGTTACAGAACAGTAGTGGCTGTTCCATTACCTGAACGGGTAAACCGTTGTAATAGAAGCGGGCTTCTTCTGCGTCATGACGGGACTGGCGCCCATCATCAAAAGATAACAAATAATAAGATGACTTATTATCCTCGTCATCAAAAAGCAGAACCGTTCCTTTTTCCTTAGCGTTGATAGTCGTTTTTTCTTCATTGGAGAAGGGATAGATATGCTCAACGATAACCTTGTGATCTGTATCGTTTACGAAAACCCGGTTCGCGTGTATCACCTCAGCCTCAAATGAGGGATAACCCATCTTTCCAAACTCGGCATCAGATTGGTTTGCTGTAATCTGCGACAGACTTATCGAAAAAACTTTGTCAAAGATTACTGATGAAACAGTGACAGTCGACTTAGACTGGTCACGCTTATCTACAGTTCCATCTATCTGGAACTTTCTGACAATGGAACCTTGCCCCAAGAGATTACGGGCATCTCGGGTTGTGTAAGATAATTCTGCTTCGATATCTTTTCCGCTAAAGCTTGCGGAAGTGCCTTTTTCTTCCCACGTGACCCCTGGCAGATTAACCTGAAATCCTGTAACCGAAAGAAGTCCTCCACCTCTATAGTAATCACCTCCGCGAAAGTCTATCGAAATATCCACGCTTCCATTGCCTTTGGGTGTGATATCCAACGATGCAAAGACGGTAGTAAGCATAGATTCTTGCTCTTGCCCATTGACAAATATTGTCGGGGCATAGTATTGTCCGTTTGCTCCAAACCAAACTTTTTGGCAGGAGCAGACACCTGCCAGTGAAAGCAATGTATAAATTATAAACTTATTCATAATGTATTGTGTCTTAGTTATACCATTATGGGGGCAATACTAAGTCCTTTTAAGGCATCCTCGTCCAAAAAACAATAGCTCTTATGAGAGAACTTGTGCTCTTTTTTAGAGCATAATTGTACAATTTTAGTAATTTATTATGAATCTGACAAATAATTCCTCCTATAGCTGCTCTATTCATTGTTCGTCATGTTGGTTGTTGCCGTAGGCGAGAGCCCCAACTGGATCAAAAATCCCGAAAACGATCCAGAATGGGTAGTCGGATGCCCAAACTGGATCAAAAATCCCGAAAACGATCCCGAATGGGTAGTTGGGGCCCAAAACGGGATCAAAAATCCCGGAAACGATCCAGAAAGGGTAGTCGGATGCCCAAACTGGATCAAAAATCCCGAAAACAATCCCGAACGGGATGTCGGATGCCCCAACTGGATCAAAAATCCCGAAAACGATCCCGAACGGGTAGTCGGGGCCCAAAACGGGATCAAAAATCCCGAAAACAATCCAGGGTCGGAGGTAGTTCGCCAGCGAACAATAAAAAAAGCGGCCGAAGCCGCAAATCTATCGGAGCGAAGCGACCAAGCCCCTCGCCATGGGAGAGGGGTTTGGGGAGAGGGTAGGAGGTGGTTCGCCAGCGAACAATAAAAAAAGCGGCCGAAGCCGCTTTTTTTATTGTTCGTCCGGTTGGCCGTTGCCGTAGTCGGGGCCGGGACCGCCCTGAGGGCCTCCCTGGGCACCGCCTCCGTTGCCGCCAAAGCCTCCGAAGCCGCTGCCGCTGCCGCCGTCACCGGGGTTGAACCCTGCGCCGCCCTGAGGGCCGCCGGCCTGCTGTCCGGCCTGGTACATCTTCTCGAAAGCCTTGTTGAGGGCTTCGCTGTAGCGGTCGATGTCGGCGAGGTTCTGGTTCTTGACGGCCTCCTTGAGGAGGTTGCAGCTGTTCTCCACTTCGCCCTTGATGTCGGCAGGGACCTTGTCGCCGTTCTCCTTGAGGAACTTCTCGGCCTGGAAGGTGAGGGCGTCGGCGTTGTTGATCTTGTCCACGCGCTCCTTCTCTGCCTTGTCGGCTTCCTCGTTGGCCTTGGCCTCGTCACGCATGCGCTGGATTTCGGCGTCGGACAGGCCGCTGGAGGCCTCGATGCGGATGCTCTGCTCCTTGCCGGTGGCCTTGTCCTTTGCGGAGACGCTCAGGATGCCGTTGGCGTCGATGTCGAAGCTGACCTCGATCTGAGGTATGCCGCGGGGTGCGGGTGCGATGCCGTCCAGATGGAAGACTCCGATCTGCTTGTTGTCCTTAGCCATCGGACGCTCGCCCTGGAGCACGCGGATCTCAACTGAAGGCTGGTTGTCCGCAGCCGTACTGAATACCTGGCTCTTCTTGGCGGGGATTGTGGTGTTGGACTCGATGAGTTTGGTCATCACGCCGCCGAGAGTCTCGATACCCAGCGAGAGGGGCGTGACGTCGAGCAGGAGGACATCCTTGACGTCGCCTGTGAGCACGCCGCCCTGGATGGCAGCGCCGATTGCCACGACCTCGTCGGGATTGACGCTCTTTTTGGGCTCCTTGCCGAACAATTCCTTCACCATCTGCTCTACCTTGGGGATACGGGTGGAGCCACCGACGAGCAGGACCTCGTCGATCTGGGATGCGCTGAGACGGGCGTCTGCAAGTGCCTTGCGGCAAGGCTCGATGCTGCGGCGGAAGAGGTCGTCGCAAAGGGCCTCGAACTTGGCACGGGTGAGTGTCTTGACGAGGTGCTTGGGCATACCGTCAACTGCGGTGATGTACGGCAGGTTGATTTCTGCGCTTGCTGCGTTGGAGAGTTCGATCTTTGCCTTTTCGGCAGCTTCCTTGAGCCTCTGGAGGGCCATAGGGTCCTTCTTGAGGTCCATGCCGCTGTTCTCGTTGGCGAATTCGCCGGCGAGCCAGTCGATGATGGCCTGGTCGAAGTCGTCGCCGCCGAGGTGGGTGTCGCCGTTGGTGGAACGCACCTCGAAGACGCCGTCGCCGAGCTCAAGGATGGAGATATCGAAGGTGCCGCCGCCGAGGTCATAGACTGCGACCTTCATATTCTTGTTCTTCTTGTCCAGACCGTATGCCAGGGCTGCTGCGGTAGGCTCGTTGATGATACGCTTGACGTCGAGGCCTGCGATCTTGCCGGCCTCCTTGGTGGCCTGGCGCTGGCTGTCGGAGAAGTATGCAGGCACTGTGATGACTGCCTCGGTGACAGGCTGGCGGAGGTAATCCTCTGCCGTCTTCTTCATCTTCTGGAGGATGATGGCGGAGATTTCCTGAGGGCTGTAGAGGCGGCCGTTGATGTCAACACGGGGAGTGTTGTTGTCGCCGCGGGATACATTATAAGGTACGCGGGCGACCTCTTTGCTGACCTGGTCGTAAGTCTCACCCATGAACCTCTTGATACTGAAGATGGTGTTCTTGGGGTTGGTGATGGCCTGGCGCTTTGCCGGGGAGCCGACCTTGCGCTCGCCACCGTCGGTGAAAGCGACGACGGACGGGGTGGTGCGGGCGCCCTCGTCATTGATGATTACGGTAGGCTGGTTGCCTTCCATTACGGCTACGCACGAATTGGTGGTGCCGAGATCGATTCCGATAATTTTTCCCATATTCTTAATTCCTTTTCTTGTTTTACAATTCTGTCAGACCTTGCGGTCCGGCAAGGAATTCATCAAATCCTTTGCCAACCGCCTTATGGTGACAAATTGTCAGAAATCCGTATGGGAATGCGTCAGAAACGGCGCCTATAGCACAGCGGCAGGGGTCCAGTTCCTGAAGAAACGGAGGACTTTGGCCTTGTCGTAACTCTTGTCGAGTTCCAGCAGGGCGGAGTCTTGTATATGCAGTACGCTGCCGCCGGAATCCAGGACCACGAAGACCGGGAAACCGAAGCGCTGCGGGTTGCCGAGGCGCTTAAGCATCTTTGCGGCAGCGGCCTTGTCCGAGGTCTTCCTGGGATTATAATTGACATGGATATAGACGTAATTGTCCCGGATAGTCTTGCTGATTTCCTCGTCCGCGGTGATGAAGCGGGCGAATTCCAGGCACCAGGGGCACCAGTTGCCGCCCACCTGGCAGACGACGAATTTACTCTGCGCCTTTGCCTGCGCCAGGGCGCCGTCTATCTGCTCCATCGGGTCGATGGATTCGTCGTAAATCTTTGTCTTTTCCTGCGCCCGTCCTGCGAGCGTCATCAGTGCCGCGAGCGCGGCTATTGCGATAATCCTTTTCATATCGGTTACATCATCCACGCGCTCATATCTTCCCCTGCGGCCAGGCCTTCCCGGATGCGGGTTGAGGAGATGTCCACTATGGGCGCGTCGAGTATTTCTATTTTGTACAGATGCTCCGCATCCTCGAATCCCAGGGTGCCGGGAGTGTCATGCTCGGAAGAGGCGTCGAGGGTGTAAGGGGAGGGGAGTTCAAGCATTTTGCCGTAGAGGAAACTGCGTATGGCTTCCACGTCGAAGCCGCTGCGGGGGTAAACCGCCACGCCGTATTCGGTGAGTATGCGGGGGGCGTCCCTCCAGCCGAGGAACGACTGAAGGTTGTCTGCACCGATGACGAGGGTGAATTCGTTGCCGGGTTCCCGCTGGCGGAGGGCGTCAAGGGTGCGGATGGTGTAATGCGGGGGATCCATCTTGAGCTCGATGTCGTCAACCCACACGCGGAGTTCGGGGTGACGGCGGACGGCGTCGATGGCCGCACGGTAGCGGCGTTCGGCCGTTAGCGCCTTTGACGGATCCTTGAAGGGGTTCTGCGGTGATATGACCAGGTACACCCAGTCGAAGGCACAGCTGCGCGTCAGGTATTCCATGATGGCCTGATGCCCGATGTGCAGCGGGTCGAAGGAGCCGGAGTAAACAGCTATTCGCATGCGAGGAACTCGTCCACTACGGACTCCGCGAAGGCGAAGGTGTCCTCGAGTACGTCGTTGATAAGTTCGACGTCGAACTTGCCGCGGGCGTAGTCCAGTTCCCACTGGGCCTTGGCAAGGCGCTCGGTGATGGCTTCCTCGGTGTCGGTGCCCCTTTTGCGGAGGCGGTCCTCAAGGACCTCCATTGACGGAGGGACGATGAGCACCGAGCGCGCGGCGTCTCCGAAGTACTTCTTGAGGCTGACGCCGCCCTTGACGTCGACGTCGAAAAGGATGACCTTGCCGGCCGCCCAGATGCGCTCGACCTCGCTCTTGAGGGTGCCGTAGAAACGGCCCTCATATACCTCTTCATATTCTACGAATGCGTCCTGTGCGATGAGTTCGCGGAAGCGGTCGGCGTCTATGAAATAATACTCCACGCCGTCCTTCTCCGTGCCCCTGGGGGGACGGGAGGTTGCGCTGACGGAGAATTCGAACTCGGGATACAGTTCCAGGAGGTGCCCTACGACCGTGCTCTTGCCGGCGCCGGAGGGGGCGGAGAATATGAAGACTTTTCCTTTCATCATTTATAGTGATTTCCGCGCTAAGTTACGAATTCTTTCGAGAAAAAATGCTATATTTGCACGATTTAACAGAACGTTAGTTTTCAGTAAATACATTATGAAAGTTTCTTTTAAAGATCTTGGCCTTGTAAACACCCGCGAGATGTTTGCCAAGGCAGTCAAAGGCGGTTACGCCATCCCTGCATTCAACTTCAACAACATGGAGCAGCTCCAGGCCATCATCCAGGCCGCAGCCGAGACCAAGTCTCCCGTCATCCTCCAGGTCAGCAAGGGTGCCCGCAACTACGCCAACCAGACTCTTCTCCGCTATATGGCACAGGGTGCCGTCGAGTACGCAAAGGAACTCGGATGGAAGAAGCCCCAGATCGTCCTCCACCTGGACCACGGCGACAGCTACGAGCTCTGCAAGAGCTGCGTTGATTTCGGTTTCTCTTCCGTCATGATCGACGCCTCCGCCCTCCCTTACGACGAGAATGTCAAGCTTACCCGCAAGGTAGTCAACTACGCCCACAAGCACGACGTCACCGTCGAGGCCGAACTCGGTGTCCTCGCCGGAGTAGAGGATGAGGTATCCTCCGCCGTCTCCCATTACACCAAGCCCGAAGAGGTCATCGACTTCGTCAAGAAGACCAAGTGCGACTCCCTCGCCATCTCCATCGGCACCAGCCACGGCGCATACAAGTTCACCCCCGAGCAGTGCACCCGCGATCCCAAGACCGGCAGGCTCGTACCTCCGCCCCTCGCATTCGACGTGCTCAAGGCCATCGAGAAGAAGCTCCCCGGTTTCCCCATCGTCCTCCACGGATCCAGCTCCGTCCCTCAGGAATATGTTGACATGTGCAACCAGTACGGCGGCAACCTCCCCAACGCCATCGGCATCCCCGAGGAGCAGCTCCGCAAGGCCGCCAAGAGCGCAGTCTGCAAGATCAACATCGACTCCGACAGCCGTCTGGCCATGACCGCAGCCATCCGCAAGCACTTTGTGGAGAATCCCAGCCACTTCGATCCCCGCCAGTATCTCAAGCCCGCACGCGAGGAGATGAAGAAGATGTACATCCACAAGATCGTGAATGTCCTCGGCTCCAACGGCAAGGCAAGATAATCCCTGCGATATATCAGATGAGGCTGGCCCCTGCGGTCAGCCTTTTTTATTTGAGGAAGACGAAGAATACCGCCAGCACCAGGCACGCGAACGCCGCCAGGTGGTTCCAGTGGATGGCCTGTCCCTTGAAGACGAACATCACGATGACGGTGAAGACGGTGAGCGAGATGACCTCCTGTATTACCTTGAGCTGAAGGAGGTTGAACGGACCTCCGTTCCCCTGGAAGCCGATGCGGTTGGCGGGGACGGTGAGGCAATACTCGAAGAAAGCGATGCCCCAGGAAAAGAGGATGACGAGGATAAGCGGCCAGCCGGTGGAGATTTTCATCTCGCTGAGCTTGAGGTGGCCGTACCAGGCGAAAGTCATGAAGATGTTCGAGAATACGAGCATCACGATTGTCCAAATGCCGTTCATTCTGAAAAATTGCTCAAATCGGGGCGCAAATATAGCAACATTTGCCAAGAAAGATTATCTTTACGAAAGAAAAACGCACCCCTTTATGAAAAAGATTCTTTTTGCCGCGTCCATCCTGCTTGCCTTCACCCTCTCCGGATGCCGCAACGCCTCCGACAAGGCCTTCGAGAGCGCCTTCGTCAACATTACCGACGTGGTTCCCGACGTCATCCTGGAAATCCGCTATTACTCTACATACAACTTCGTAGGTAAAAGGGTTGACGGATATATTCAGCCCACGGCCCTGCTTACGCGCGAGGCCGCAGCCGCCCTGAAGGAAGTGAGCGACGACGTAAAGGCCCAGGGCTATCGTCTCAAGATATACGACGCCTACCGTCCCCAGAGGGCAGTCGACCACTTCGTTCGCTGGGCGGCCGACATTCCCGACACCCTCATGAAGGCATATTTCTACCCGGACCTGGACAAGAGCGTCCTCTTCGACCAGGAATACATAATGGCCAAAAGCGGCCACACGCGCGGCTCCACGGTGGATATCACCCTGTTCGACATGGCAACCGAAAAGGAACTTGACATGGGGGGCACCTTCGACTGGTTCGGTCCCGAAAGCCACCCCGACTTCGGCGGCAATCCCGACACCGGTGAGTACACCGGTGACTGCAGCGCCAGTCCCGCCGGCCGCACCATCACCGAGGAGCAGTTCGCCAACCGTATGATACTGCGCCGCGCGATGCTCGCCCACGGCTTCCGGGCCCTCGACTCCGAGTGGTGGCACTTCACCCTGAAGGACGAACCGTTCAAAGATACTTACTTCGATTATCCCGTGCGGCAATTGTTTTAAAAAATTTTTCTTACCTTTGCGCGTTCAATCACAGATTGACAGCAAGCGTAAGTTCAACCCCTTCCGACGAAAGAGCCGGGAATAAACAGGAAGGCAGATGATCAGGATTTTCTACCGGGAAGGCTCCGAGATCCGTCTCACGCAGTCTGAAAACAAGTTTGCCGCCATCGGCCGCGGCAACGTCCTTTGGATAGACCTCATTTCCCCTAGCGGAGAGGAGAAACGTGCCACGGAGGCTTTCCTTGGCACGGAAATCCAGAGCCGTGCGACTGCTGAAGAGATTGAAAGTTCATCCCGTTTCTCCGAGGACGACAAGGCCATCTACGCCAACACCAACTTCCTCTCCCCGGCAGACGACCAGATGCTCATGGACCCCGTGTCCTTCATCCTCACCGAAAGCATCATCACCACTTTGCGCGAGATACCCCTCCGTTCCTTCGACACCCTGCAGCGCAAGATCCAGGCACTGCCCGACCAGTTCCCCGACGGCTTCACCGTTTTCGTCGAGATCATGGACAAGCGTGTCGACCTCGACGCCGACATCGTCGAGCTTATCTCCAAGGACGTCTCGCAGTTCAGCAAGCGCATCAACCAGCAGGAAGACATCAATGAAGAATTCCTCTTGGACATCAACCAGCTGCAGGAAAACGCAATGTTCGTCCGCGAGAACATAGTGGACAAGCAGCGCCTCATCTCCAACATCGTGAAGAGCAAGCGCTGCCCCAAGGATTCCGAAACGCGCGAGGACCTCGGCATCATCCTCCAGGATATCGCGTCCCTTATCAACCATACCAACTTCGCATTCGAGAGGCTCGAATACCTGCAGGAGACCGTCGTCGGCCTTATCAACCTGGAGCAGAACAACATAATGAAGATCTTCACTCTCATTTCGCTGCTCCTCATGCCTGCCACGCTGGTAGCCAGTTTCTACGGCATGAACGTCACGCTGCCGTTTGCGGAGAAGTGGTGGGCCTGGCTCGCCATAGCGGCGCTGATGCTCATGCTTGTCTTCGGCATCTGGTTCATCTTCAAGCGCAAGAAGATGCTTTAGAACAGGAAGGACACTCCGATTCCAATAAGTACAAGGCCGCCGAGGATTTCCGCCAGGCGGCCTATTTTTGTCCCGAGAACCTTGCCTCCGCAGATGCCGAGCACGGCCGACAGAGCGGTGACTGCAAAGACCGAGACCGCCAGCGGCAGGAAGCCCTCCCAGGGCAGGCCCTCGATGGACTGCGATGTGCCCACCGCAAGGGCGTCGATGCTTGTGGCGACTCCGCCTATGATTATGTTCCACAGGCCGTTGAGGTCCCGGGATTCATCCTTCCCGCGTATGCCTTCAAACAGCATCGAGCCGCCTACGTACAGCAGCAACAGGAATCCAATGATATGGGATGCCCTGATGACGAAATGCGCCACGAGGCTGCCCAGGAGCCATCCGAGGGCGAGCAGCCCAGTCTGGATGACGGCGAAGACGATGGCGATGACGGCTGTTTGGCTCCAGCGGACGCGCTTTAGCGTTGTGCTGGAGCAAAGGGTGACGGCGAAGCAGTCGGCGCACAGGGAAACGGCCATCAGGATTGCTTCCCACCAACTCATGGCTTGAAAGGCTGACGGGCGACGATGGAACGGCCGAGCGTAAGTGAATCGGCGTATTCCAGGTCGTCTCCGAATCCCAGGCCGCGGGCGAGGGTGGTAACGGTGCAGCCGCTTCCCTCCACCTGTCGGTATATATAGAATGCCGTGGTCTCTCCTTCGACATCCCCGGAGAGCGCGAGGATGATTTCCTTGCCGGCGGAGGCTCTGGCGACCAGTTCCTTGATGGTCAGGTCTGAAGGGCCGATGCCGTCGATAGGGGAGATGATGCCCCCGAGTACGTGATACACGCCGTGGTACTGCCCGGTGGCCTCGATGCTGAGGACGTCGCGCACGCTCTCCACGACGCAGATGGTGTCGTGGTCCCGGCGCTGGTCTGCGCAGATGCCGCACTGGTCGCCGTCAGAGACCATCATGCAGGTCTTGCAATAATGTACGCTGTCGGCAAGCCCGTTTACGGCCGCGGCGAAGCGGTGGATGTTCTCCGCAGGCTGCCGGAGCAGGTGCAGGGCGAGGCGCAACGCGCTGCGGGTTCCTACCCCCGGAAGGGAGGAAATGGCCTCGACGGCGTCGGCCAGGGCCTTGGACGGATAGTTCCCGGTTTGAATCATCCCACAAAAATACTAATAATCGGAGAAAAAAATCCAATTCCGCGCATTGAATATCAAATAATTTGACTAAATTTGCGGGCTTTTTGGGGTAAGACCCTGAGTACAAAACATAAAGTCAAACAACTAATTTTTCTAAAACACACACAATGGAAGAAGAAAAAGTAACCAAAGCCCAGATGCTCAACGCATCCGTACCACCCGAAGAATTTGACTGGGACGCCTTTGAGAGCGGCTCGGACATCTACGGAACCTCCGACAAAGAGGAAATCCAGGCAGCCTATGACAAGACCCTCGCCCGCATCGACGGCGGCGAAACCAAAGAAGGTGAAGTCACTGCCATCAACAAGCGCGAAGTCACCGTCTCCGTCGGCGGCAAGAGCGAAGGCGTCATCATGGCCACCGAGTTCCGCTACAACCCCGACCTCAAAGTCGGCGACAAGGTAGAGGTCCTCATCGAGTCCCCCGAGGACAAGAAAGGCCAGATCGTCCTTTCCCACCGCAAGGCTCGCGCCCTCAAGTCCTGGGACAGGGTCAACGAGGCATTCGAGAAAGACGAAATCGTCAAGGGCTTTGTCAAGACCCGCACCAAGGGTGGCATGATCGTCGACGTATTCGGCATCGAGGCATTCCTGCCCGGCAGCCAGATCGACATCAAGCCCATACGCGACTACGACCAGTTCGTAGGCCAGACCATCGACTTCAAGATCGTCAAGATCAACAACGAGTACCGCAACGTAGTAGTCTCCCACAAGGCACTGCTCGAGGCTGAGCAGGAGGCCAAGAGGGCCGAGCTCATCAGCAAGCTCGAGAAG
>JAEEGL011985548.1_pt1 | contig 31506 bp, 24 predicted proteins | sample 9134231 | NCBI WGS metagenome assembly JAEEGL01 (sample SAMN16246548, study PRJNA631951) | gut metagenome | biome: gut microbiome; feature: rumen; material: fiber-attached | host: Bos | place: Iran: Karaj | collected 2018-10 | reverse complement strand
ATGAGGCTTGAACCCAAGTTGCTCGTCATGATGATGATAGTGTTCTTAAAGTTGACGGTGCGTCCCTTGTTGTCGGTGAGTCGTCCGTCGTCGAGCACTTGCAGCAGCACGTTGAACACGTCGGGGTGAGCTTTCTCAATCTCGTCGAAGAGCACCACGCTGTAAGGCTTGCGTCGCACGGCTTCGGTGAGCTGTCCGCCCTCATCGTAACCTACATAGCCTGGAGGCGAACCAATGAGCCTAGTGACCGAGAACTTCTCCTGATACTCGCTCATGTCGATACGCGTCATCATGTTTTCATCGTTGAAGAGGTAGTCGGCGAGAGCTTTGGCAAGCTCAGTCTTGCCCACACCAGTGGTGCCGAGGAATATGAATGAGCCAATGGGTCGGCGTGGATCGTTAAGACCGGCGCGGCTGCGGCGAACGGCATCGCTGATGGCAGTGATAGCTTCGTCCTGACCGATGACACGCTTGTGCAGCTCGTCCTCGAGGTGGAGCAGCTTTTCGCCCTCACTCTGTAGCATCTTGGTAACAGGGATGCCAGTCCAACGCGAAACCACCTCGGCGATGTCGTCACTGTCGACTTCTTCCTTGATTAGTGCTGTGTCGCCTTGCATCGAGCGCAGTTTCTCTTGAAGTGCTACGTTCTCGTCTTGCTTTTGCTTGATGAGAGAGTAGCGAATTTCGGCCACTCGAGCGTAGTCGCCGTTGCGCTCGGCGCGCTCGGCGTCGAAGTTGAGCTGCTCAATGTCAATTTTGTTCTGCTGAATATTGTTGATTAGCTCTTTCTCGCTCTGCCACTTGGCTTTGTAGTCGTGCTCACGGTCGCGCAGGTTGGCGAGTTGCTCGTCGAGCTGCTTGATGCGTTGTTCGTCGCCGTCGCGCTTGATTGCGGCACGCTCAATCTCGAGCTGCGAGATTTTTCGAGTCACCTCATCAAGTTCCTCAGGCACACTATCCATCTCGATACGCAGCTTGGCAGCAGCTTCATCAACGAGGTCAATGGCCTTGTCGGGCAGGAAACGGTCGCTGATGTAACGCTGGCTCAGCTGCACGGCGGCGATGATTGCATCGTCCTTGATACGCACCTTGTGGTGGTTCTCGTAGCGCTCCTTCAGGCCACGCAGGATGGCGATGGCGCTCTCCTCGTCGGGCTCGTCGACCATGACAATTTGGAAACGACGCTCCAGTGCCTTATCCTTCTCAAAGTACTTCTGGTACTCATCGAGGGTGGTAGCACCGATGCTGCGCAGATCGCCACGTGCGAGGGCTGGCTTCAGGATATTGGCGGCATCCATAGCGCCACTGCTCTTGCCAGCGCCCACGAGAGTGTGAATCTCATCGATGAAGAGGATAATCTCGCCTTGCGCCTGTGTAATTTCATTAATTACTGCTTTAAGTCTTTCCTCAAATTCTCCCTGATACTTTGCACCGGCAATCAGTGCACCCATGTCGAGTGAGAACACTTGCTTCTGCTTCAGGTTCTCGGGCACGTCGCCGCGCACTATACGCTGAGCCAAACCCTCGACAATGGCGGTCTTGCCAGTTCCCGGTTCGCCAATGAGGATAGGGTTGTTCTTGGTGCGTCGGCTCAGGATTTGCAGCACACGGCGAATTTCGTCGTCACGGCCGATGACTGGGTCTAACTTGCCCTGACGGGCACGCTCGTTGAGGTTCACAGCATACTTACTCAAAGCGTTGTACTGTTGCTCCTGCTCTTGGCTGGTGGCTTTCTTGCCCTTGCGCAGCTCATCGACAGCAGCCTGAAGCTCCTTCTTGGTCACTCCAGCGTCTTTGAGAATTGTTGATGCTGATGAGGGAACTTCGTGCAGAGCCATGAAGATTGCCTCGACGGTGACGTATTGGTCGCCATTCTTCTGCGCTATCTCACTGGCTTTCTCGAGCACCTTGCTGGCATCGTTGCTCAAATAGGGATCACCACCGTTTACCTTGGGCAGGCGTGCGAGTTCGTTTTCCAATGGTCGCTCTATCATCGACGGTGCAATGTCGAGCTTCTGCAAGATGAACTTGACCACACTCTCGCCCTCGCTCATCACAGCCTTGAGGATGTGCACTGGCTCGAGAGCCTGGTTGCCGTTGCTGCGTGCTATTGTAATAGCCTGCTGCAGCGTCTCTTGTGATTTGATGGTAAAATTGTTTAAATTCATATCATTTTTTCTCCTTTCTGCCTTTTAATATGCAAAGGAGATGCCATTGTGAAATTATGGCAGCTAACCGACAGAATTTCAGATATTTAACAAAATAGTGCTGACAATTTGTCAACACTATCTATGTTTATGTGACCAATTTACTTGATTGGTCAAATTAGTCTAAACTTTATAATTTTAATAGCATATAATTTTTGCGCTAGCAACTGATGGGGTGTCAAAATTCGTTACTTGCCGCAGTTACCCCTCTAAGATAGAGGGGGCAGGGGGAGTATGAAAACACTAAATTTATTAAAAACTATGATTGTCAATTTGTTCTGAGAAATCATACTCCTCCGCCCTTCGGGCACCTCCTCTATCTTAGAGGAGGAGTTATACACAAGTGGCTTGTGATCACTTTTGCCGCAGTTCCCCCCTCTAAGATAGAGGGGGCAAGGGGGAGTATGAAAACACTAAATATATTAAAAACTATGATTGTCAATTTGTTCTGAGTAATCATACTCCTCCGCCCTTCGGGCACCTCCTCTATCTTAGAGGAGGAGTTATACACAAGTGAATTGTGGTCACTTGAAGATGGCATCGCGGATTTCGCTAAAGCCAATCTCGGTTTTCCAAATGTCGTCTTCCTTGATGAGGCGGAATTTCTTCTCAACGGTTGAGCCATCGGGCAGAGTGATGTCGCAAGTGACGTTTTTGTAGTCGCCATGAGTGCGTTCTTTTTTGGCTTTTACCTTAAAGTTTTTCTTCTTTAGCTGATTGAAGAACTCGTCCTTCTGGTAGTCGCTGAGATTGTCGTTCTCCTTGAACTTAACAGCCTCTTTCAGGCGAAGGATGTTGCCCTGGCTAGGCAAGGTGTTGAACAGTTCCTCGACAGCCTGCTTGGGTGTGTTGTGGTACTTGTCGGTGTCGCCCAAGAGCAACTTCTTGGCATCGTTGCCAGTGCATGCTGTTAGTGCAATAACGCACAGGAGCACAAAGATTGAGAATAATGATTTGTGTTTCATAATAATATTATTAATGTGTTGCTTGTTTTGTGGTTACAAAGATAGTAAATAGTTTTTAGTTGTCAGTTTTTTGTCAAACAATTAAAAACAATTAATATTTTTGCATTAGATGGCGGTTACTACGGCTTTTTACACAAATTACCGTGAATTGTCCGTGAATTATCATTGAATTATCAGTTTTTGAGTTGGGACGCGCTGCGCGCTAAAGATTGTTGCCCTTCGGGCTAAGATTGGTAGTTTTGGCGGGATTGTTTTGCCACTCCTGCGGAGTGGAAATTAGAGCTCCCTGTGGTCGCTAAAATTTTTCTTTTGTTTGATACTGGATTAATCTCACAAAGTTGCACCTGGCGGTGACGAAAAGCCTGCTTACGCAGGAATTTTGAAACATGGAATCAGTGGAATCGCTTGACTCAGTTGACTCAGTTGACTCACCTGACTCAGTTTTTTCAAACAACAAGAACAACTGAATAACAAACAAAACAACTGTTGTTTTGCTGCTCCTGGCTAAAATTTTATTTTGGTTTCTTGGTTTCATGGTCTATATTTTATTTAATGTACGTGCATGTGCGCGCAAAGGTAATGGGTGGCGTAGTGGCGAGGCAACATTAAAAAAACGGCGAATTGATCGAATTAGTCGAATTGTTTTGGACCACACACAGCACACAAAGAGAAACCACAGCTTTGGTCGAATTAACCAATCGCTGTGGTGTGTAATCTTAAAAAGCTGCATCTATCGATGTCGAAAAGCTGGCTTACTCCAGATTATTTATTTTTCTGCGTAAGCAACTTTTTGAACAAACACTTAGAATCGGTAGCCGATAGCAATTTGAGCATTACCGTTCTTATCTTGACAATTGTCAAATATTTTAGTTAGACCTAAGGTGTAACGACCTTGGATAAAGACATCTTTTGTAATATTATAGGTCAAACCAATGCCCACTCCAAAATCAAAACGATTAGCACCTAAGTCATGCTTTGTTTTCTTATCTTTACCATCATCTTTCCACTTCTCGGTAAATTTATCATAGACACAGATACCTAATTGAGGCCCCAAATCAACACTTAATGATGGTGTAAAATAATACTTTAATAGTATTGGAATATTGATATAATTAATTTGTCCCGTGCGAGTTATATCAATAGGTGAATCCTTGTCTATCCAATCTACTATTTCTCTCTTAGGAGTACTATGAGTAGCAAATACCAACTCAGGCGCAATTGATATTCTATTATTGAAGCGATACTCAAAGAATGCTCCAGCTTGATAGTTCAAAGCACTTTCATCATTTACGTTCTTCCCCCATCGATGAGTGTAATCAACACCAATCTTTGAGCCAAAAGTAAATTGTTTCTGAGCCTTAGCTATGCCAGTAGTGAATATTATGCACATAAGTGCAAAAACAATTTTTTTCATAAGCATTTTTAAAATCGGTTAGTATTTTCTGGTTGCAAAGTTACAGTTGCAAAATGATTTTTGCAAGAAAAATGCCCGTGTCCTTACTTTCTGCAACTCATTGTTGTTCTGCGAGTTAATGGACTTCGTAAAGTGTCTTTTCATTTTGCCCTATGAAAAGCACAAAGACAGAGGCAAAAAAGGTAGTTTTTTGTTGTCTTAATGTTGTAAAGAGTTGTTTGTTTCTTAACCTTGGGTGATGTTTCTAATATAGTCTGTAAGGTTACCTTCTATACCCATTTTGTCTCTTATCTTTCGCCTACGGCCTCTTACGGAAGCGACATTCCTGTAATTCCTGCACACGGCGATGGCGGCATCGGAGAAACCGCAGCACATCAGCTTGATGAAGTTCAAATCGCTCGCCGATAGTTGCGGGAAATCATTGGCTATTCTGTCCATCGCGCCGTTATACTTGATATTGATATAAGCATAGAGCCCTTCCCAGAATTTAGTGTCATCGTCGGCAATAGGCGATATCTTGTGCACCACCACGTTGCTCTTAGAGTCTTGATCTGGATTGTAGGCACTAGTCATAATCTCCTCAAGAGATATTAGCTTCTCGGTCATGGTCTTGCTGAAGTGGTTGTCAAAGTCGGCAAGATTGCGTCTCAACTCCTCATAATTACCGAAACTCTCTTCTTTCAGCTCATCAATCATATGCTGCTTGTCTTTGCGATTTTTCCTACTAATGACGATAAAGAGTGATGTGGTAATCAATGCAAAAACTAAGAATAAAGCAATTAGGTAAAATATGGTTTTGTTTAATGAATTCACCTTCTTGCCTTTAGCTGCAATTCTATCGGCATCAAATTCCTGTTCTGAATCATGAAGTTTATATATCGTTTCGTTGTATTCAAGAGAGTTAGAGATTCTATTATACTGTTTGTAAAATTCACGATATTGTGAAAGGTTGTTCTCGCACAACGCTATCTCCCTTAAAGCTTTAAACATCAGTAGACTGTCGTAGGAATTGTTTTGTGATATGTCAGGCAACGAGATGAAATACTTAGCTGAATCAAGATCTTTCTGATTGGCGTAAATAAGACTCAGCATGTAATAATTGTTGTTTTCTTTAAAACTATTATTCAATCGGTATGCATCCAAAATATAATTCTTTGCCTGAGAGTATAGAGAGTCTTCAATATACATCAATGCATAATTGACATTGATGCTATAAATACTTGTGGTGTCATTTAACTCACTTGCCATTGACAAAGCCTTGTCATAGTATTTTCTTGCCTCATTAACATCTGTAATTCTTAGCACATTTCCACAATATTCTAAGGCAACCATCGTCATTATTTTGTCTCTTAAAATCTCGTAATAATGAGCTGCCATTTGGAACTTGTTTAAGTCGAGGTTGGTGGTGGCGTAATTGTTATAGTACAACAAACCCATGCGGAAGTTTATTTGTGCGAGGTTGCGGTAGTCGGCTGAGTCAGCATTGGCTTCTGCCTTTTTGTACCACCTCATGGCTTCGACTGGGTCGCCCATATCTTCATAAACTCCCCCTTTATATAATAAAGAGCGTGTGTAGTGCTCACGGTTATGGTTATCGCTGTAGTAATCGACTGCTTTGCTGATTAATGTGTCGCTTGTCAGTGGAATATTGCATCGGAATTGTGCTTGGGTGAGTAGGAGGGCGTAATATGCCTGGTTCTCATCGCCTTGCAGTGAATCACGGTTGATTGCTGAGAGGATTACAAGCGAGCTATCGGGGTTAGTCCACATAAGCGTGTCGGCGAGAACCAGTCGCTTATCAACGCTGCGACTACAACTTATCGATGCCGAGAGCAGAATAGCCAAGAGAGATATGTACAATAGTTTCTTCATAATGATGCTTTTGAAACGTGCAAATTTAGCACGTTTTCTGTTAACCACCAAACATTTTGCCCGTGTCCTTACTTTTTGCAAACAACTGCAAATCAATCAGATATAAGCATCAAAAATGTGCCTTTTGATTTTTCTACACAAAATCCCTTGAATTTTCAAGAATAATCATATTTCCCCCTTAATCATACTCCCCCCTTACCCCCTCTATCTTAGAGGGGGAGCTGACAAATGCAAGGGGAAAAACAAGTCCACCAAGTGTTAAAATGGCGTTGTGGGCTAATTATAAGCAAATTACATGGATTGTTATGTTTTTCCACGGGCACCAATATTTTTGAAATAAGGAGATTGGTGTTTTGGTTGAGTTAGGGGAGAGGGAATTGTGCTTTGGGAAGGGTAGAAATAGAAAATCGCTTCCAGGCTTGGCCCAGAAGCGATTCTCATCGTTATGTAAGGAAAATATAGAAGTGACGGGAGAATTAATCCTCGTCCTTGCTTGCCTCTTCGTACTCCTTGAGGAGCTTCTCTTGAACATCGCTTGGAACGAGTTCGTAGCTAGCGAACTTCATTGAGAATGAAGCACGTCCACCGGTGATAGAGCTGAGAGCGGTAGAGTAGCTTGCCATTTCCTTCAATGGAATGCGAGCCTTAACAGTCTCAAGACCGTTGGCGCTAGACATATCCATCATGATGCCGCGACGGCCTGGGAGGTCGCTCTGTACGCCACCCATAGCATCGCTAGGCACAAGAATCTCAACATCGTAAACAGGCTCGAGCACCTTGGGGTTAGCATCACGGAAAGCCTTGCTGAAGGCGTTGCGTGCTGCGAGGCGGAACGAGATTTCATTACTGTCTACTGGGTGCATCTTACCATCGTAGATGCAAACGCGTACGTCGCGAGCGTAAGAACCGGTGAGAGGGCCTTGCTCCATGCGGTCCATGATACCCTTAACGATGGCAGGGATGAAGCGGGCGTCGATAGCACCACCGACGATACAGTTGTAGATAACGAGCTTGCCACCCCAGTCGAGATCCATCTCTTGCTTGTCCTTGATGTTCATCTTGAACTCCTGGTTGCCGAACTTGTAGGTGTCGGGCTCAGGCATTCCCTCGCGATAAGGCTCGATGATGAGGTGTACCTCACCAAACTGACCCGAACCACCAGACTGTTTCTTGTGACGATAGTCGGCACGAGCAGCCTTAGTAATGGTCTCGCGATAAGGAATCTTAGGCTCAATGTACTCGATTTGTACCTTCTCGTTGTTCTCGATGCGCCACTTGAGGGTGCGAAGGTGGAGCTCACCTTGTCCGCTGATGATGGTTTGCTTCAACTCCTTAGATTGCTCGATAAGCCATGTTGGATCTTCCTCGTGCATGCGGTTGAGGATTTGGCCTAACTTCTCAATCTCACTCTCGTTAACTGGGCGAATAGCACGCTGATACTTGGGAGCAGGATATTTAATGAAGTCGTAAACGCTCTCGCAGTCCTTGTCGTTAAGGGTGTTTCCACGGCGTACGTCTTTGAGCTTAACAGTAGCACCGATGTCGCCAGCCTGAAGTTCATCAACGTTGCTCTTTGCAAGGCTACCGCATACTGTGTTGAGCTGAGTGATGCGCTCCTTGCTACCGCGATTCATGTTGTTTAGATCGGTACCGGCCTTGATAGTACCACTCATTACCTTGAAGTAAGAAACCTCGCCAATGTGAGGCTCAACTGTGGTCTTGAAGAAGAAGAGGCTGGTGGGGCCGTTGGGGTCGCACTTAACCTCGTTGCCTTCGGTGTCACAAACTGCGGGCATCTCGGCAGTAGTAGGAACTACATCGCCAAGGAAGTCCATAAGGCGGTCAATGCCTACGTTCTTCTCACCGCTGATGCACATTACTGGGATGATGCTGCAGTCGATAAGGCCCTTGCGCATACCGTCGAGCATCTCTTCGGGGGTGAGGGTGTCTTCCTCAAGGAATTTCTCCATGAGAGCCTCATCGCCCTCGGCTGCCATCTCAACGAGTGCCATATTGAACTCCTCGGCACGGTCTTGGTGAGCAGCGTCGATGTCGGTAACAGTGCACTTGCCAGTGTCGCCGTCGTAGTTGTACTGCTTCATTGTCATCACGTCGACAATTGACTTGAAGCCAGCGCCAGTAGAAACTGGGAACTGCACGGGAACAACCTTGTTGCCGAAGGTCTCACGCAACTGGTTGATTGCGTTGTCATAGTCGGCAGCGTCATTGTCAAGACGGTTGATAGCGAAAATGAGAGGCTTCTTGATGTTGCCCACGGTGCGATACTGATTCTGTGTACCTACCTCAATTGCGTTCTGGCCATTGATGAGCATAAGGCCTGCATCGGTGACATTGAGTGCGGTAACGATGTTTCCCACATAGTCGTCCATACCTGGACAGTCGATGAAGTTGAGCTTCTTGCCCTTGTTCTCCACGCTAAAGATGGTAGAGAACACCGAGTTGCCATACTCCTTCTCAACAGGGAAATAGTCGCATACTGTGTTGCCAGCGTCGATAGTGCCGCGGCGATTGATAAGACCGCAGTCAAAGATGATAGACTCGGCAAGGGTAGTTTTACCCGAGCCTTTACTTCCTAATAATGAGATGTTACGAATCTCGTTACTTTTATAAACTTTCATGAAAATTATAAATGATATTAAATAATTTGAATTTACTTGATTTTATTTCACAATAGTTTGTTAATTTACAGCTACTTACGTCATGGATAGATGGCGTAGGGCCGTTTGAGCCTACAAAGTTAGTGATTTAATTCCTAAAAAATAAATTTTTTTTCAATAAAGTGCTGATTAATTTCATTGATTTGTCTTTTTTTATTAAAGCAGGTGTTCACTTTGTTGCTTAAACAAAAAATTACTATTTTTGCATTGTAAAAGACCAAATGATAATATATCGAAACTATGGCGCAGCACAATCAACTTGGCAAATTGGGTGAGCACGAAGCCGTGGAGTTTCTCATCAAGCAAGGGTTCACGATTCGTGAAACCAACTGGCGCATGGATAAGCTTGAGATTGACATCATTGCTCAGGAGCCTGGCATGGTGCTCCACATTGTTGAGGTGAAGACTCGTAGCACCGATGAATATTTCGATCCGATGCGTTCTATTACTCGCGCCAAGAAACAGCACATGGTTAACTCGGCCAATGCCTATATTAACTACTGCCAGCTGCAATGTGAAGTTCAGTATGATGTGATTATCCTAATTGGTTCGCCAGGCAATTTCAAACTGGAGTATTATCCCGACTTGTTTATGCCCCGGTTGAAGACCTATCGATAAATATTTTTTTGTTATGATAAAACACATTTCATTTTTCAAGATTCTATTAGTTGTCGTCCTGTTGCTGGTGGCTAGCACCGGTATGGCGCAGAAGTTTGCAATTCTTAGTGATATCCACGTTACGCCTGGAAACGCCAACGAAGGAAAGCTTAGGGAGGCGGTGGTTGAAATTAACGGCACCGATGTCGATGCGGTGCTAGTGACCGGTGACCTTACTAACGAGGGCAGCGATGAGCAGCTGCTCAATGTGAAGTCGGTACTTGATGGCATCACCAAGCCACTCTATGTGATACCTGGCAACCATGAGAACAACTGGAGCCAAAGTGCTTGCAAGACGTTCAACGACCTGTGGGGTAACGACCGTTTTGTATTCACCGTGGGTAAACTTGTTGTTTTAGGCATGAACTGCGGTCCCTTCATGAAGATGGGCGACGGACACATCAAGCAGGAGGACTTGATTTGGCTCGACAAGACACTCAGTGAGATGGTTAAGCCCGGCATGAAGGTGTTGAGTGTGAACCACTACCCACTGCTCGATGACCTTGACAATTATCAGGACTACGTGGATATATTGAAGAAATATCCTGTAATAACTCATCAAAATGGCCATTGGCACCGCTGGCGTCAGTATGAGACCGACGGCATCATCGGATTGATGGTGCGCTGCCTCGACATGGGCAATGGTGACTATGGCTACACATTGCTTGACGTGGACCTTGACAGTGAGTGGATTCACGTTTATAACAAGAACTTAGGCCAGGCCCCCGATGTTCGTTATGCTTATAAGATAAATACTAAGTACTATGATACCCCAGTCCCTGTGCAGCACTACACTGTTCCGCAAGGTTTTAAGGTGGAGAAAGTCTATTCCGATAATGCCTCGATTTTCACCCGCGTGGGACTCGACAAGGATAATATCTACTTTGGCAACTCGCTGGGTTACCTACGTGTGATTGACAAGAAGACTGCCCAGCTCAAGTGGGAATATAAGACCACGAGCATGCTCTTCTCGCGCCCGGCTATTGCTGATAAAATAGTAATTCTTCCAACTGGCGACAAGCGTCTGATTTGGCTAGACAAGAAGAGTGGCAAGGTGTTGAATGAAGTTGCTGCCGATGGACCCTACGTGGCTGATGGAGTCGTTGCCAATGGAGTACTCTATCAAGGTGGTTTCAAGACTTTCCAGGCATGGGATGTGAACAAGAAGAAACTGTTGTGGCAATATAACGACATTAACAACTACTGCCAGGCTGCTCCAGTGGTAGGAGAGAAGGATGTGATTTTTGGCGCTTGGGACACTAACCTGCGCTCGCTCGACCGTAAGAGTGGCGAGCTTAATTGGGCTTGGAACAACGGTAAGAAAGTCAATCTTTATAGTCCTGGCAATGTGGTGCCTGCAGTGACCGAGAATAGGGTAGTGATAGTAGCTCCCGACCGTAATTCCACTGCTATAGATCGTGCTACAGGCAAGCAGTTGTGGCGCCATCACGACAATGCTGTGAAAGTGCGAGAGAGTCTGGGATTGAGTGAGGATGGTAAGCGCGCCTATGCCAAAACGATGGACGGCACAATTGTGGCGATGGACACGCAGAGCGACGACTTTAACCTTCTATGGGAAACCGACTGCAACTATGGTTACGAACATGCTCCGTGCATAGTGCTTGAGAAAGACGGATATGTCTATGCTGGCTCACGTCATGGCCTACTTGCTGTGATTGATGCCGCCACAGGACGATTACTTTTCAATTACAGTATGGGGAGTAGCGAGGTCAACGGTTTTGAGGTAGACCCAACAACAGGCGATATCTACTGCTCGCTGATTGAGGGCACCATTTGGCGCATAACCAAGAAATAATAAATTACAAGAGAAATAAGATGAAAAAGATAATATCATTTTTGTTGATGCTCATGTGCATCAGTTGCAGTTCAAAAACTGCAGTCACTGAGAATGGGTATAATAGTGTCGTCGATGAACTGTATGGATTAGATGAAATATCCTATACTTCTTATGCCGACTATGTTGATAAGGTTGGAGACAAGTCAAGAGTATCCCAAGTAGATAATACCAGTTCATATAACTCCAATACATACAGAGCTAGAGCATATAATGGTAATAATACATATGACTCTAATACAGATGACATGCTACTTGTGTATTATGGTAATAAAAATAGATTAAAATGGGGCAAAAATGAATTGGAAAAGGTTGTGATGCATACGTTTAAAGACGGACATAGAGATTGGTTCTTCCCTACATTCCTGTATATAGAATTTAAGAATGACGCAGGCCTCAAATTTGGTGATAACCAACCAGGCGATCATGGACCAGCAAATAAAGAACAGTGGGAGTGGTTACTGAACCGTTATTTCTCAACAGCTTATAATGGTGGCAACTATGAAGGTCTGAAAGCTCTTGATGAATGCATTGAAGATTGCAAAAGAGTACTTGGAACCCCAACCTTTAAACACAAAGTGGTGTTAACCGTACCTTCACCATGCACTAATTTTACCGAATGGGGAAGCATTAAAGTGAATGGGAAGAACGTAAAATTGGATTTCAGAAATAGTAATCATAAACTCGAAGCTGTAAAATGGTATATAAATGAGTTGGTTAACAGATTTAATGCACAACATTATAAAAATATCACGCTAGCTGGTTTATATTGGGTTGAAGAAAGCACCTCGATGACAATCTGGCATAAGGAATCGGGAAAATGGACCAACAAAAGAAATAATAAATACGAGTATGTCTTTGACACCAAAGCAAAGAGGCATAATGATATCATTGCCGGTGTGAGCAATTATGTACATTCTATAAGAGGGCTTAAATTCTATTGGATTCCTTACAGTGGAGCCTATGGAAAAGATTTATGGAGGACATTAGGTTTTGATAGATGTGATATTCAAACAGGATATTTTTGGGGTACTCCTGACCATCTTAGAAATCCTAAAGCGCTAAAACCCATATCGGAACTCAAAAGCATTTGTAGTGCTGCATTAAGAGATGGCAAGGGGCTTGAATTTGAAATATCTTCCGATTTATTTGCGCCATGTTACGGTAAGATTAAAAAGAAAAAAGATAGAGAGAGTCCCTATGAGATAATGAAAGTTAAGGATTGCACAAAAACGCCAAATGAAATGAGGGCATCAGGATATACTCGTTTCAACTATAATCCGTGTTTGCTTGCAAGATTAGTGAACTTAATGGACGTGTTCGAAGAAATGGGGGTTTTTGATCGCGCTAATTTATCCTATTACTTTGATAACTCAGCTATACTCAACTTGTGTAATTCTAGAGATAAAGAAGTTGTTGAGCTTGTTGACCGTTTGGCGCGTCATATTTCTAAAAGAAAATATAATTGATTTCTAAGTCATTATCTTAGTTGTCCCACATTAGCTCGCGGATGATGTTGTCACTCACCATTACGCCTTGAGTGGTAAGGGTAATAACTGTGCCTTTCAGGTTGAGCAGTCCTTGGTTGATGAAAGGCTGGACCTTGCGCATTAGAGTAGTGGCGACTTGGTTACCGTAATGGTTGCTAATGATGTTGGTGTCGAGCCCGTCGCTGGTGCGCAGCCTCACCATCACTTCCTCGTCGTGACGTTCCCACCACTCTAGATGCTCTTTGATAAAAGCTGGGCGGTTCTCGTTCAGCGCTTTGATATATTCCTTAATATTTGAGGGGTTATAGCGGCGTGTGGTGCCGTCAAAACTATGAGCGGCTGCACCAAGTCCTAAGTAAGGAGTAAAATTCCAGTAGCTGGAGTTGTGGCGAGAGCGGTATCCTGGACGTGCGAAATTGGAAATCTCATAGTGCTCAAAGCCAACTTGCTTGAGCATCGTCACAAGCTCGTTATGCATAGCAATGCAGAGTTCGTCGCTTGCTTCTTCCACCTTTCCTTGCTCGCGCAACACCCACAGACGAGTGCCATGCTCGTAGCTTAGGCAGTAGGCAGAGATGTGTTGCACATCGAGGGCGATAGCCTGCTCAATATTGTGTCGCCATGAGTTGAGTGACTGTCCTGGCAAACCGTATATAAGGTCGATGCTCACATTGTTGATTCCTGCGTCGTTGATGGCTTGCACTGCGTTGATGGCCTGTTGTGCTGAGTGGCGGCGGTTGATGGCGCGAAGTTCGTCGTCGTTGAAGCTCTGCACGCCCATGCTAACACGGTTCACGCCTAGTTGGCGCAGAGATGCGATGTATTCGAGGGCAATGTCGTCGGGATTGACCTCGATGGTGAATTCCTCCACGTGGCTCAGATCGATAATATCGCCAAGACCAGTGATAAGAGTAGTTAAGAGATTGATTGGCAATACCGAAGGGGTGCCACCACCCAGATAGAGGGTGGAAAAATGGGTGTCTTTTGTAGTTGTTATACTTCCCCCATCCCCATCTATCTTAGAGAGAAGGGGATTGCTTATCTCGGTAGCACGCAAACGGGCCTCACAAAGCAGCGAGTGCACATATTGCTCCATCGTCTCGACCTGTGGGGTAGAGTAGAAGTCGCAATAGGTGCACTTGCTCTTGCAATAGGGAATATGGATGTAAATTCCCGCCACAAACTGTCAGTTATGCATCAATACAGTCGATGGCAGCCTTGATGTCCTCGAAGATGCCGTCGATGGTGCCAATGCCCTTAATGGCACGGTACAGGCCTTTATCTTTGTAGAACTCCTGCAGTGGCGATGTCTGGTTATGATAAACGTCGAGGCGCTTCTTTATGGTCTCTTCGTTGTCGTCGCTGCGGCCACTCATCTGTCCACGTTTCACAAGGCGGTCGATGAGCTCTTCTTCAGGAACCTCGAGACCGATAACAGCGCTTACACTGGTGCCTCGCTCGTTAAGTAGGGTCTCAAGCGCTTCGGCCTGTGGAATTGTGCGTGGGAAACCGTCGAAGATTACGCCATTTTGTGCCAGTTCTTTGTTGTCGTCAATCACCTGAGCCAGAATACCAATCATGAGCTCATCGGGTATGAGTTGACCCTGATCGATAAACTCCTTGGCGGTCTTGCCAAGTTCAGTGCCACGACGAATGTGGTCACGAAGCACGTCACCAGTTGATATGTGGAATAACTCGTAGTGTGCTATTAGGTTTTCGCTCTGTGTGCCCTTGCCCGAACCAGGGGCACCGAATATTACTATATTCAGCATAATGATATGTTTTTAATGTGTTAATGTTTAATCTTCTTTTTTGAGCACGTAAATATCTCGAAGTCCTCTCACTTGTTCATCTAGGTCGAGACCATGACCAATAATGAACTTTGAAGGAATTTCAAAGCCTACATACTCTGGGACTTTACCCACTTGCAATGATGCTGGCTTGTAGAGCAAAGTCGCCATTTTAATGCTCATGGGGAACATCGCCTCAATGTCTTGACGCAGGGCGTGAGCCGTTAATCCTGTGTCGACAATGTCTTCAATAATAATCACTTCACGTCCAGTAACATTGTCATTCAATCCTAAGATTTTATTCATTTCGCCAGTCGATTCGGTACCTGCATAGGACTTGTAACGGATGAAAGCGATTTCGCTCTTGGGCATGTCGATTGCGCGGATTAGGTCGGCAGCAAACATAAATGCGCCCTTTAAGACGCACACAAAGATTGGGGAATCGGTCACGCAGTCACGCTTTACTTCGGCAGCCACGCGCTCAACTTGTTTAGCTATCTCTTCTTCGGAGATGAAAGGCTCAAAAGTGAGACCTTTAACGGTAATATCAGCCATGAGTGGAGTTTTTTGAAAAAAGTTGGCGCAAAGTTAGTGATTTTTTTGCTTTTTATCAAGACTTTGACAAAAAAAGATGCACCCCATTTTTAATAGGATGCACCTTTTATAATTGTTGGTCTAAAAGAAGTCGTGTTAAATTGACATCTCTATGTTCCACACGAAGGCGCGCAAGCCAAGTTTTGGAGTGGCTAGATCCATCTCGTGGAGCTTCTCGAGCACATTGTCGACGCGGCTCGCCTCAACAATGGTTAGTATACCCTGCACAAGCGAAGGCCATGCGTGGGTGCCGTAGTGGGGGTCGCCAGTACTTGAACCGCGGCCAACCACATCGTTAAAAGCGGTGAATCCTCGGCAACCGCTCTTGTGAAGCATCTCGATAATCCTCTCATAATAGGCCTGATCGAAGGCTATAAATATTGCTTTCATATCTTGATTGTGCTAGAGATTAAACTGTTTCTTGTTCTTTTTGTTGTCCATCATCGGCTTTTTTTGCATGTACCTTGTGCAGCTTCTTGCGAGTGCGCTTCATGCCATTGTAGGCGAAGATAGTGTACATTGTGGGTACAAAGAGTAGTGTTAGAATGGTCGAGAATGTCAAACCACCAATCACGGCAATACCCATTGGACGCCACATCTCGGCACCTTCGCCCTGTCCAATCGCCATTGGCACCATACCAAGGATAGTAGTCAATGAGGTCATAAGCACAGGACGCAGACGCGACTTACCACCATCGATTACCGATCGGCGGACGCTCATTCCACGCTCACGGTTAAGTGTGATGTAGTCGATGAGCACGATACCGTTCTTCACTACAATACCAATCAGCATGATGGCTCCAATCATCGACATAATGTTAAGGTTGGTGCCAGTCAGGAGAAGGATGAGAACAATACCTGAGAAAGCAAACATGATAGAACTCATGATGATGCCAGGATAGGTAAATGACTCAAACTGTGCAGCCATCACAATGTAAACCAGGATGATGATTAGAATGGCAAGCATACCAAGGTCGCCAAACGAATCCTGCTGGCTCTCGTAAGAACCACTAAGCTGTATGGTGACGCCTGGTGGCATGTCAATCTGGTCAATCATGGGTTGAGCATCGGCAATAATCTCGCTCATGGGTCGGTCTTGAACTACGGTCGACACAGTAATGATGCGCTCACGGTCCTTGCGCTCGATTGTTGGAGGTGTAAAACGTTCCACAACCGTTCCCACTTCTTTGAGCTTGATGCCCTTGCCCATTGCATTATAAAGAGTAATATTCTCGATGTCCTCGAGTGACTGACGGTGCTCGGGGTCATACATCACCTTTATGTCATACTCATCACCATCCTCACGGAAGTAACTTGCAGTGCTACCATTGATACGGTTTCGTATATAGGTTGCAGCAGTTGTGAGGTTCAGGCCGTAAAGCGCCAGTTTCTCACGGTCGAAGTCGACTTGATACTCTGGCTGGTAATCGCTACGGCTGATGTTGATGTCGGCTGCACCAGGAACCTTTTCAAGGATGTGCTTAAGTTGCTGCGAGATGCTGTCGGTGATAGTGAAGTCGTAGCCATAGATTTCATAGTTAAGTGTTGACTGGCCACTCATGCCTCCTCCTCGTTGTCCACCAACGTTGACAAGTGCTTTCTTTAACTCGGGATATTGGAGAAGATCTTGTCGCATGAGGCTGGCTATCTCGGTTATGCCTCGATCGCGCTCGCTTGGATTAACGAGCCTAATGTTCATTGATATAATGTGCGAACCGTTGTTCTGCATTGAGCCCCAAGTGTTGTCACTGCTGGCTTGACCCACAGTGTAGTTGAACACCTTGATTTCGGGATATTTCTCGGTCCACTCTTTGTAAAGACGTGCACACACATCTTTTGCAACATCTACGCGAGTGCCTATGGGTAACTCGAGGTTAACGCCCAAGCGGCTGTTGTCGCTAGTTGGGAAGAATTCACTTCCCACAAACTTCATCAGGAACATCGAAGCAATGAAGACTGCCAATACTGCAGCCGATGTCAACCAGCGGTGTCGCACGCAGTGCGTGAGCAACCATGCATAACCATCGTCGATCTTGTCGAGAATCTTCTCGATTGGACCATAGAACTTGGTGAAGAACTTACTTTGGGTTCGCTGCAGGCGAAGCATTTGGCTACAAAGCATTGGAGTGAGCGATAGCGCTGCAGTGGTCGAGATAATCATCATGATGGTTACCATCCAACCTAACTGACGGAAGAGCACACCGGTCATACCTGTTACAAGAGTCAACGGGAAGAACACGGCAATAAGCGTGAGTGTAGATGCGATTACCGAGATTGCAACCTCGTTGGTGCCATGCACGGCAGCCTGCTTGGGTGCCGCCCCTCGCTCGATGTGTGTTGTTACGTTCTCAAGGACCACAATAGCATCGTCGACCACCATACCAATAGATATTGACAATGCCGATAGTGACACGATGTTCAAGGTGTTGCCAGTGGCATATAGGTAAATGAACGATGCGATGAGCGAGATTGGGATGGTGAGTACGATAATTACGGTTGCACGCCAGCGTCCCAGGAAGAAGAACACCACAATCACGACGAAGAGCAGCGCATAGAGCACAGTCTCGACTAGTGAGGAGATGGTGTTGCGAATGTTGTCACTTGTGTCGACAATGTAGTCGAGCTTGATATCGGCAGGCAGGTTCTTCTGAATTTGTGGAAGAATCTGTTGAACGCGGTTAGAGATTTCAACCGAGTTGGCACCACTCTGTTTCTGGATAATGATCATGGCGCCACGCACGCCGTTGGTAAAGGTCTCTTGTGCGCGTTCCTCGAGCGAGTCGTCGATGCGGGCAACATCACTCAAGTGTACAACGGCTCCGTTTGATGCTCCAACTACGATGTTGGCAATCTCGCTTGGGTCTTTAAACTCACCCTCAACACGCAGAGCATAAGTTTCGTTACCAATATCAAACGTACCACCAGGAATATTGCGGTTTTCGGCTCCCACAAGTTGGGCAATGGTCTCGATGCTCAAGTGATAGGCTTCGAGCTTGAGCGGGTCGACATAGATGTGCACCTCGCGTTTTGGTGCACCGCCAATCGATACCGAGCCCACACCATCAACACGCGCCAAAGGGTTGGCAACGTTCTCATCGAGAATCTTATAAAGTCCTGGTACGCTCTCCTTGGCTTGAGCCGAAAGAAGCACGATAGGAATCATGTCGGTCGAGAACTTGAATAGGATAGGGGTGTTGGCATCATCAGGAAGCATGCTCGACACCATGCTTAGCTTGTCGCGCACGTCGTTGGTGAGCACGTCAATATCATAGCCATATTCAAACTCAAGCGTCACTATAGAGATGTTCTCGCGGGAGTTTGACGTAATGTGCTTGAGGTGCTCTACCGAGTTGAGGGTATTCTCAAGCGGTCGTGTGACGTTTTGCTCAATATCTTCGGCACTTGCTCCCGAATAACTGGTCATCACCATGATAGTGTTGGTGTCGATATCGGGCATCAAGTCGATAGGCAATTTCTTAAGTGAAAACAATCCCAAGATAACCACCGCCACAAAGACGAGGATTGTGGTTACCGGGCGTTTCACCGAACTAGAATAAAGACTCATAGGTGTGTCTATCTTTTAAAAATGTGGGTATTTTTTTGTTTAGTATAGAATGAGAGCAAATATTTATTTGTTCTGTACTTTGACTTGCTTGCCATCGGTGAGGCGCGACTGACCTGCGATGACAACCTTGTCGCCGTTGCTCAAGCCGCTGAGCACCTCGTAGCGGTCGGTCAAGCGCTTGCCAAGTTTAACCTCAACATAGCGCACTGTGCCGTTGGGCTCCAGCACGAAAACGTAGCGGATGCCCGAGCCTTGCATCTTCACGATTGCCTTGTCGGGAACGACGATGTGATTGACGGTGCCATAGTTGAATTTGACACGAGCAAACATACCAGCACTAATCCTGCCGCCGCCGTTGCCTATTGTAACCTCAACCTTGAATGTGCGAGTGGTTTGGTCAATCTCGGGATGGATGAGGTGAACGGTGCCTGTGAAAGTCTCACCTGGCAACACGTCGAGAGTTACAGTAACTGGCATTCCAGTCCTGATCTTGGGGAATTCCTCCTCGTTAACGCTCACAACAACCTTTAATGGATTGAGCTGCTGAATGGTGAGGATGGGGCCACCAGGAAGGTCGCCGGCATCGTAGTTGCGAGCACTAACTACACCGCTGATGGGGCTACGCAGGGTGGTGTTCTCCTGAACGGTTTGCATCTGGCGTTGGCTAGCTCCCAATGAGGTTTGGCTTGCACCATAAGAAGTGTGGCTGGCCTCAAGAGAGGTGCGGCTGGCCTGAAGCGATGCTTTGCTTGCTTCAAGTGCGCGCTTGCGAGCCTTAAGTGCTTCGAGGCTAGCATCATATGCAGCCTGAAGCTGGTCAACGGTCTGTTGTGTTCCTCCACCAATTCTTACCAGTTCCTTGGCGCGATCGAGGTCTTTCTTCTGTCGAGCGATGTTAATCTCATCGGTCTTGAGTGCAGCCTCTTGGCTTGCCAGAGCGGCGTCTTGGTTGGCTACCGTTGCGCGTTGTCCTTCAACTTGCGCACGCTGTCCTTCGACTTGTGCACGCTGTCCGGCAATGGCACTTTCCTGATTTACCGAGGTGATGTTGTCGAGAATCACTACGGCTTGTCCAGCACTCACATGGCTGCCCACGTCAACGAGAATTCGCTTGATGCGGTTGCCTGTATTAGACATGATGTTGTTGGTTTTGAATGCCTCGACGGTGGCGGCATAGTCGCTTGTCTCGTCAACAGCCTCGGCATAGACGCTTTGAACTTGAACCAACGGGGTCTCATCGGTGTTTTGCATACCTTTTTTGTCCTTGCCACCGCAAGAAGCCATCAAGGCAGCAACCAAAAGGATTGTTGAAATTGATTTGAAATTTTTCATCTTATTTAGTTTGTTTTATTGTAATCGGTAGTGACTCCATATTTGTTCAGTGGGGCATTGCCAAGCAGCAGTTCGAGGTCGCTCTGCGATACTAGCAGGTTATAGATTGCCTGGTAATACGATAGGCGAGCGCCCAGTAATGCATTCTGGGTGTCTTGAATTTGAAGGAATGTGCCTACACCCAGCTTGAAGCTCTCTTGGATGATGTTATTGCTCTTCTCGGCAAGTGCCACGCTGGCAGCATTACTTTCAATTTGCTTGAGGTTGCTCTTGATTGAGTTGAGCTGAGTTTGAACTTGGGAGTTTAAACCTCGAGTGAGATTCTCGCGTTGCCATTTCATCTCGCGCACGGCGATTTCGGCTTGCTTCTGCTTGTAATAGCGCTGACCACCCGAGAACAGGTTCCACGACAATGCCAGTCCTGCCTGAGAGTAGGGGTTCCAGTTGAAGTTCTTGAATGGGCTGCCATTGCTCATCGAGTTCCACATGTAGTTTATGGTTCCATTCAGTGTAGGAGCCCACGACATCTTTTGTACCTTAAGAGCCTGCTTGAGATAATCGGTCTGCAGGTCGAGTTGGCGCAGGTTGGTATTATTCACCAGCGAAGTGTCGACGTTTAGGGTGTTTTCATATACTTTATACTTGAAGTCGTCGAGGGTCTCGATGGGCTCAATATCTATAGCCACATCCATGCCCATGAGCACTTTGAGCTGCAGCTTGAGAGCTGTGATGGAGTTCTCGGCATCGAGTATCGATGGCTCAAGCGTTGTGGCAGCCACGCGGGCACGAGTTTTATCATACTCGCTGGCTACGCCAATTTCATATTGTTTTTCGAAAACATCGGCAGTGAGGAGCGCAGTCTCATGATTTGCCTCAATAACTCTCTTGCTGTCGCGAGCAAGCAACAGTGCATAATAGGCATTCTTTACTTGGTTGACCAACGACAGACGCGAAGAGCGCGCTAGCTCAATGTTTTGCAATATTTGAGTGTCGCTCAGCTTAATCGACTTCCACAGTGCTGGCACTATAATGGGCAATGAGCCTTGAAATCCCACACTGTGTTGGTTGTCGGTACCCACCTTGAACTCCTGGTCCATCATCACCATGGTTTGCTTGGCGAGGGTGCGGTTGTAGTTGGCGCTAAAATTCACTTGGGGAAACAATTGCCCCAGAGTCTGTTTTTTGGAGTAGTCCACACGCTGAATCTCCATATCGGCAACGATAATTGACGGGTTGTCATTAAGGGCGATACGGATGCACTCGTCGAGGGTCACGTTGAGTGTCTGGCCACTGGCGGTCAGTGCACAGGCAACAGCCATCACGAGCACAAGCATCTTGTTGATTAATGATTTGTAGTGCATATAAATATTTATGTGTTTGTGTTAATTGTCTTTTTTGATGAAGTGTTTTACAACATAGTCTTCAATGATTTCCTGTCCTTTGGTTGTGGCCATGCCACGCATAAAGTTGAGGAATGCTCCGTCAAACACTTCGGCTGCCGAGTATTCGGGGAAGGGAAAGTCCTGCATGTGGTGCAGGTTCTTCATGTTGTTGTTGAAAATGAAGGCGGCAATCTTACACTTGATGCCGGGTAGCACTAGACCTTCCTCCTTGGCTTTGCTTATGATATTGGCAAGCGACAGGATGTGGTTCAACTCTTGCGCCTTGTATTCGTCGAACGCCTCAGGATATAGGCGCTTGATGTCGGTGAGAAACACTGGTGAGGTTTTCTGTATAAACTCTCTTGCTACAGTGTAGACTCCCATCAGTGCTTCAAAACTGTTGGCCGACTGCTCAAAGATTTGAGTGAACTTTGCGTTTGCTTGCTGCTGGTTATACTCGATGACATCACTTATGAGATTGTGCTTGTTAGGGAAGGTCTCATAGAGAGTGCGCTTCGATATTCCGCAGTCACGAGCCACCATGTCCATGGTTACCGATTGCGGCCCAATGCGCATCATCAAGTCCATTGAAGTTTTTAAAATTTTCTCTCTTAAATCCATCTAGCAACAGTTGATTTGATTATAAGTAATATGCTATTCTTTGAATTTGGGTGCAAAGTACGCAAAAAACTTTTAAAACTCCAAAAGTTTTCTTGGTTCATTTTGTAAAAAAATGTTCTTTTTTTCGAAATTGGTTAATTAGAAATATTTTACTAATTTTGTCGATTCTATATTTTTTATCAAAAACAATGAAATCGCAATCAAATATCAAGGAGATAATCGACTTTCTTAGGTTGTTGGCTGCCAACAATGATCGCCCATGGTTTAAAGCGCACAAAGAGCAACTCTATGATCCCCTGCGCAATGCTTGGGAGCAGGACATGGCAAGGCTCATCTCGCTCATGGCCGAGTGGGATGAGAAGGCTAGGGGACTTGATGTGAAACAGGCTGTCTACCGCATTTATCGAGACATCCGTTTCTCGCACGACAAGCGTCCCTATAAGCAGTATTTCAGCGCAGTTGTTGGCCGTGGCGGCAGGCATTGTGTGTCGAGTGGCTACTACATACATTTTGAGCCTGATCACCTGATGTTGTGCGGTGGCGTGTGGTGGCCCGCGAAGGACAAGTTGGATGCCCTTCGCAGCCTCATTGATGCCGAGCCCGAGGAGTTCACGAAACTCATAACGGACAAGCGCCTCAAGGCATCAGGGTTTCACTTCGAGGGCGATACGCTCAAGAACGTACCCAAGGAATATCCCAAAGATCATCCTCTGGGCGAATTCCTTAAGCGCAAAGAATACATCCTTGTAAAGCATGTTGATGAGAAATACTTCGACTGCGATGACTGGGTGCAACGTGTTAACGATGACTTCCGCGTCCTAAAACCAATTCACGATTTCCTCGATTACGTTTACGATGAATAATTTTATTGCAAATCGAAAGTCGCATTTTATTTTTGCGAGAAAATTTTGCAAATCGAAAATGTGATTTTATTTTTGCAAAAGATTATAACGCTATTGCAATGGAGCAAAACAATAATTTAAATAAACCTGCAACAGCCACTCAGGAGCCAGAGCAGAAGGTGTGGTACGCCATCCGTGTGACGTTTAACCGCGAGATGAAGGTGAAGGACGATCTTGACTTGCGTGGCATTGAAAGTTTCATTCCTATGAAATATGTGATGGGCACAAGGCGTGGTCGTCGTGTGAAGAAATTGGTGCCAACTATTCACAACCTTATCTTTTTTCGCATTGAACCTTCGGCGATGAGGGAGTATAAGGCTACAACCAAACTTCCCATCCGCTACATCATGAACCCCGCGACTAAGAAACCCGTGGTGGTGCCCGACAAAGAGATGCAGAATTTCATCGCTGTGGCAGGCACCTATGACGAGCAATTGGTTTATGTCACTCCTAAGCCGGGACAGTTCACGCGTGGCGACAGGGTAAGGATTCTTGGTGGCCCGTTCGAGGGTGCCGAGGGCATTCTAAAGCGTGTGAAGGGCGACAGCCGTGTGGTTGTGAGCGTTCAGGGATTGGTTGCAATTGTCACTACCTCAATTCATCCGTCTCTGCTAGAGAAACTGCCTAAGGAGAAATAATACTCTCATTCATTGTTGACTTTCCAAAAAATGTGTGTACCTTTGTAGGTTAAAACAAAAACTAGGGCAAAATGAACGAAAATAATCAAAAGGTAGCGTTAATAACTGGCATTACTGGTCAGGACGGCAGTTATTTGGCTGAATTACTGCTTGAGAAAGGCTATGAGGTGCACGGTATCATTCGTCGCAGCAGTTCTTTCAATACAGGTCGCATCGAGCACCTGTATCTCGACGAGTGGGTGCGCGACATGCGTCAGCAGCGTCTCATCAATCTGCACTATGGCGATATGACCGACTCGAGTTCGCTCATTCGCCTCATCGAGACTATCAAGCCCGACGAAATTTACAACCTTGCCGCACAAAGCCATGTTAAGGTATCATTCGACGTTCCTGAATACACTGCCGAGGCCGACGCTGTGGGCACCTTGCGACTTCTTGAAGCAGTACGCATTACCCACCGTGAGAAGGTTACCAAAATCTACCAGGCTAGCACAAGCGAACTTTATGGCAAGGTACAGGAAGTGCCTCAAAGCGAGACCACACCATTTTACCCTCGCAGCCCCTATGCCGTTGCCAAGCTCTATAGCTACTGGATTATGAAGAACTACCGCGAGAGTTATGGAATGTACACCGCCAATGGCATCCTCTTCAACCACGAGAGTGAGCGACGTGGCGAGAACTTCGTGACTCGCAAGATAACATTTGCAGTAGCGCGCATTGTCAACGGTCTTCAGGAGAAACTTTACCTTGGCAATCTTAATGCTAAGCGCGACTGGGGCTATGCTCGTGACTATGTGGAGTGCATGTGGCTCATCATGCAGCAGCCTGAGCCCGATGATTTTGTGATTGCAACAGGTGAGTTTCACTCGGTGCGCGAGTTCTGCACATTGGCGTTCCACTATGCCGGTATCGAGCTTGAGTGGCAAGGCGAGGGTCTCGACGAAAAGGGCATCGACAAGGCTACAGGAAAGGTGATTGTCGAGGTCGACAAGAAATACTTCCGTCCTGCCGAAGTTGACCAATTGCTTGGTAATCCTACCAAGGCAAAGACTCAACTAGGTTGGAATCCCCGCAAGACAACTTTCGATCAGCTCGTGAAACTCATGGTTGACCACGACCTGCAGCACATTCGCAAGGTCTACCATCTTTAATTATATCACAATGCATAATTGAAACTAGGGAATAAGAGGTTTGTTTTGCTCCTTTTATTCCTTTTTATTCCTTTGAAAATATGGAGAAAAACTCTAAAATATATGTTGCTGGGCATCGCGGACTCGTGGGCTCGGCAATTTGGAAAAACCTTGAACGCAAGGGATATACTAATCTAATTGGCCGCACCCACAAGGAACTTGACCTTATGGATGCCGTTGCGGTCAAGAAGTTTTTCGATGATGAGCAGCCTGAGTATGTTGTACTTGCTGCTGCTCATGTGGGCGGTATCATGGCAAACCTAAAGTATCGTGCCGACTTCATCTATCAGAATCTGCAGATTCAGCAGAACGTGATAGGGGAGAGCTGGCGACATGGTGTGAAGAAGTTGCTTTTCCTGGGTAGCACTTGCATCTATCCACGCGAGGCTCCTCAACCCATTCCCGAGACTGCTTTACTCACTGCACCGCTGGAGTATACCAACGAACCCTATGCAATAGCCAAGATTGCTGGACTGATGATGTGCGAGAGCTTCAACCTGCAATATGGTACTAACTATATAGCTGTGATGCCTACCAATCTTTATGGTCCCAACGATAATTTCAACCTTGAGACAAGTCATGTTATGCCTGCGATGATTCGAAAAATGTATCTAGCAAAGATGCTTTACGAGGGTAATTGGGACGCTCTGCGTGCCGACCTCGACCGTCGCCCTGTTGAAGGCATTGACGGCAAGGCTTCACAAGGCGAAATCATTGCTCTTCTTGAGCGTTATGGAATAACAAGCGAGAGCCTTAATTTGTGGGGCACTGGAGCTCCCATCCGTGAGTTCTTGTGGAGTGAGGATATGGCTGATGCAAGCGTTTACTGTCTCGAGCACATCAACTTTGATGACGTGCGTGGCACCGACCCCGATGTGCGCAACTGCCACATCAACATTGGTAGTGGCAAGGAAATTACTATCAAGCAACTGGCTGAACTTGTGCAAGCCACAGTTGCATATAATGGCACCATCAAGTGGGACAGCACTAAGCCTGATGGCACCCTGCGCAAACTCACCGATGTTTCAAAGCTTCACTCCCTAGGTTGGCGTCACACCATGGAGATAGAAGATGGAGTTCCTGCACTTTACAACTGGTATTTGAACAACTAAATTTGAGAGTTGATTAAAAAGAGCGAAAAATGCGTTTAGCATTTTTCGCTCTTTTTATGTGCATTCCGTATTTATCTCCCACGCAGAATGTTGTTGATACGGCTCAACTGGTTAGGTATGCGAATCTGTTGTGGGCACTTCTTCAGGCACTCTTCGCAGTCCATGCACTGGTTGGCTCGAGCACCAGCAGGGAAGAGCTTGATATATTGATCAGCAAACAGCTTCTGTTTCTTTGCGTAGTCGGGACTCGACTTCTCGGGTAACGGTAGCAGTTTATTGTTCATCGCTTCGTTGTAGAAGGTAAAGTTGCCTGGAATGTCAACACCATAGGGGCAAGGCATGCAATAAGCGCACGCAGTGCAAGGCACAGTTGGGATTCCTTGCATGGTGTCGGCAATCTTCTCGAGTAACTCGTTTTCGGCAGCCGTACAAGGTTCTAGTGGCGAGTGGGTTGCTACATTTTCCACCAGATGCTCCATGACGTTCATACCACTCAAGGTGGTAAGGATATTCGGATGCGAACTTACCCAGCGGAATGCCCATTGGGCTACTGTATCGTTGGGACGCATTGCCTTAAGCTGTGCCACGCAGTCTTCTGGCATCTTTGAAAGGGCGCCACCACGGAATGGCTCCATCACAACAGCTTGGATTCCAGCTTTGGCAAGTTTGTTATACAAATATTCGGCATCGGCATCTTTCTTACGTCCTTCATTGTTCAGCGAGGCGTGGCGCCAGTCGAGGAAGTTCATCTGTATCTGTACGAAATCCCAGTGATAGGTATCGTTATGGTCGACTAGCCAGTCAAAAACCTCCACGTTACCATGATAGGAAAATCCCAAGTGGCGAATCTTGCCAGCCTCACGCTCCTTTAACAGGAAGTCGAGCAATCCGTTGTTGATGAAACGGTTCTCAAATGTCTTGAGTCCGTCTTGACCTATACCATGCATTAGGTAATAATCGATGTGATCGACGCGCAGTTTCTCAAACGAGTTGTAATACATCTTCTTGGCTTCTTCCAGGTCCCAAAGCTTTTCGTCATAGTTCGACATCTTGGTTGCAACGTAGTACTTGTCGCGTGGGTGGCGACTCAGGGCATTACCCACAATTTCCTCGTTGAGACCGCGACCATATATTGGTGCAGTGTCGAAGTAGTTAACTCCATGGGCTATAGCATAGTCAACAAGCTGATTAACTAGCTCTTGGTTATCGCGTGGCAAGCGCATCATGCCAAAGCCGAGCAGCGATATCTTCTCGCCAGTGCCATGTTGGGTGCGGTAGGTCATATTGTTCTCGCCAGTAGCTTTGTCATCGCCTGCCTTAGCAAAGCTAGTGAAGGGCTCAAATGCCATCATTGCCATTGCTCCACCTGTCACAATGCCTGCTCTCTTGAGAAATTCACGTCGGTTTAAACTCTTACGTTTCATGATATGTTGGTTTTAGTTATTAGTTGTCTGTTTTGATAATCCTCAATTGTCGTTTCAAGCACTAATCATTGATTTGGCTGTCGCTAAGTTTGAACTTGCCATTCTCATTCACCACTGTCATGTCATACTGGGTGGTGAAGGGTTTACCGTCAACACCTGTCACTTCAACCTGAACGATAAAGCTGCTGGGATCTTCGATACCTTTCATGATGGTGTCTACTTTCTCTACCTTCTCGTCCATGGCAACTTCACAAATGAGGTCGACAACGTCATCCTTGTTGCTGCACAGCTCAATGTAGCGACTGTAGAAGTCCTCGGTCAGGTGGCTTTTTGCAAGCTCTTGAGCATCTTTACCGCTTAAAGTAAGATATTTGTCAAGGAAAGAGTGCAGGAATGTCATCTCGTCCTTGTTATCAATTACTTGACTAGTTGGAGCCTCTTCTTTGCTAGATTGCTCGTTGTTCTTGTTTCCGTTGCAAGAAGCAAATCCTATCGATATCGCAGCGATGAGTGCTGCAGTTAGTAATGTCTTTAGTTTCATGAGTTTATGATGTTTAATATTGATTGCGCTGTAATGTTTCCAATGGAAGGAGCCACCATATGGCAATGGGGAGAGATGGCCTCGCGAGAACAAGTAGTGTGAAGACCTATCACGTGTGCACCACTTGCCATGCCAGCTTTCAGTCCGTTGATTGAGTCTTCAATCACTACGCAGTCTTTAATGTCAATTCTTAGCATCTTGGCACCAAGCAAGAAACACTCGGGTGAGGGCTTGGGCACGCTCACCATGTTGCCTGTGACAATGGCTTGGAAATGACTTGAGAAATCGGGATGCTGTCTATATAACGACTCCATCTTTCTCTTGTCGCTACTGGTGACGATGCAGCAAGCTATGCTGTTGTTTTTGAGCTCCTTGAGCAGCTCGATTGCACCAGGGAAGTAGTTGTACTGCATGTCGCGCTGGAAGTTGTCGAGCATCTCGGTCACTTGCGCGCGCATCTCCTCAGTGGGGAAATAGGTGTGCAGGATGTTGTGCAGGTTCGACCCTTTAATCACCTGCGCGAAGCCCTCAACGCCAGTGGGGAAGTGACGGTCTACCGCCTCCCAAAACTGCGTGTAAGTTCCCTCGGTGTCAATCAACACCCCGTCAAGGTCAAATAGCACACCTTTTACTGCCGAATGGGTCATATTCTATTGATTTATAGTTTTGATACTACAAAGATAGCAAAAATATTTTGTACTTTGTTGTGTATTTCAAAAAAAGTGTGCTATAAATGTTTATGAGCGCTTGCGGTAGGTGAGGGCTGCGCCTAGGTTCATGACCACGGCGAGGATGGCTAGGGCGAGGAAGTTGAAGCGCATGTCGTAGAAGGTGGCGCCTTTGAGGAATACTGAGCGCATAATGGAAATGAAATAGCGCGGTGGTAGCATGTAGGTCACATATTGTGCCCATTGTGGCATTGACTCGATGGGCGTGAGCAAGCCGCTCATGAGCATGAACACCATGACGAAGAAGAACATGAAGAACACTGCCTGCTGCATGGTTGATGAGATGTTGGAGGCAATAAGGCCAAATCCCGAAATCACAAGGATGAAGAGGAAAGCACCGGTGTAGATGGTGAGCAAGCTGCCCACTGCCGTTTGTCCATAGACCAGCCAAGCCACAATCAGTGCTACTGTGATAACAATGAGTCCTGCTACCCAGTAGACGATAAGTTTGGCAAGGGTGAATGAGAATCGGCTCACTGGCGTCACGTTGATTTGCTCAATGGTGCCAGCTTCTTTCTCGCCCACTAGGTTCAACGCAGGCAAGAATCCTGTGATGATGATAATGAGAATCACAAGGATGGCAGGTATCATGAAGTTGCGGTATTCCAGCGTGGGGTTGTAACGGTTCTGAATCAAGACGAGGTCTCCCGCTTGTGCTGGCGAGAGGCTCGCGCGCATCTCCTTGATGCTTGCGGCAAGGGTCTGCGCTAGATACTGAGAACCCAAGCTGCCCTTGGTTGCATTCACACTGTTGGCGCTGATGCTCATCTTCTTGGTGCTGCCAGTGACAAACCCTTTCTCGAAATCTTGCGGAATCTCGAGAATGGCATCCACATCGCCGTGCTCCAGGCTCTGGAATGAGAGGTCGAAGCTGGTGGTTACGCTATGTAGGGTGAGGTACTCGCTGGCGTTGATTTTGTTGATGATGCGTTGCGAGAGCTGCGAGTGGTCGTTGTCGACAACGCTCACGTTCACATGGCGCACGTCCATCGTCGTCACCCAAGGAATTATAAGCATTATCATGATGGGGAAAGCCACCACGAGCCTAGGCAGGAATGAGTTGCGCTTGAATTGCAGCACCTCTTTTTTCAGTAATACTTTAAGTGTCGACATTGGCGTTTACTCTAGTTTGTCTTTGAAATTCTTTAATGCGATAGCCAGCAGAGCGAGAGTCATTCCCACAAGGATGAGGAAGTCTTTGAGGATGAGACCGAACGAAGCGCCTTGAATTAGGAGTTTACGCATGGCGTCGATATACCATCGCGCCGGCACTATAGCGGAGACAGGTTTAAGCACGGCAGGCATGTTCTCGACGGGAAACATCATGCCCGAAAGCATAACGATTGGCATAATCATCACGGCAGCCGAGATGAGGAGAGCCACAATCTGCTGCTTGGCGATGGTGGAGATTAGGAGTCCTAATGAGAGCGAAAGCAACAGATATACCAGCGACACCACGATGATACTGCTCAAATTGCCCGACATGGGGATGCCCAGCACAAAACGCGCCAGCAGTAGTATTGTCGTCAGGTTGATGCACGATAGGATGAAATAGGGCGTCATCTTGGCAAGGATGATGGTGAAAGGTCGCACTGGTGAGACGAGAAGCACGTCCATTGTGCCAGTCTCCTTCTCGCGAACTATCGCTACTGAGGTGAGCATGGCGCAAATCAGGATGAAGATCATTCCCATAATGCCGGGCACGAAGTTGAAGGCACTCTTCATTTGTGGGTTAAAGAGCATATGGGTCTCTACTAAGCTGTTGCTCTGCATAAGTTCGCCAGCAAGGATATTGTTGAGGTATCCCGCCCCAGCCTGTGCTGTATTGGTGTTGGAGGCATCCATGATGAACTGCATTGCGGCTTTGCCGCATCCAGTTTGCTTCCACTGTGCCATGAGTTTGTCAAAATCGTGGGCAAATACCACAATGGCATCCACCTTGCCCGAGCGCAAGTTTTGGTCAATCTCTTGCTCGGTAATTGCGCCTCTATATGTGATATAGGGATTTGCCGACATCTTGTCGACACTTTGCCTTATCTGCTCATCCCACTTGGGTACCACAACAGCCACGTTCACGTTGTTGACCTCGGTGGATATGGCAAAACCGAAGAGCAGTATCTGCACCACAGGCATGAGTAGCGCTATGAGCATCGTGCGACTATCGCGCAAGATGTGGAGTGTTTCCTTCTTTACGAATTTCAAAAAACCTCTCATTTCGTTAGTCTGCTCTTTGGGCATCGCGTGCGAGAATGCGGAATACCTCGTCCATCGATGCCGCGTTAAACGATTTCTTCAGATTGGCTGGGGTGTCGAGGGCTTTGATTTTGCCGTCGACCATTATCGAGATGCGGTTGCAATACTCCGCTTCGTCCATATAGTGGGTAGTGACAAAGATTGTGGTGCCTTCGCTTGCCGCCTGGTAGATCATCTCCCAGAACTGGCGACGCGTGATGGGGTCGACACCGCCGGTGGGCTCGTCAAGGAACACTATCTCGGGGCGATGCAGGGTGGCGACAGCAAACGCGAGTTTCTGCTTCCATCCCAAGGGT
>JAEEGL011024447.1_pt1 | contig 31509 bp, 58 predicted proteins | sample 9134231 | NCBI WGS metagenome assembly JAEEGL01 (sample SAMN16246548, study PRJNA631951) | gut metagenome | biome: gut microbiome; feature: rumen; material: fiber-attached | host: Bos | place: Iran: Karaj | collected 2018-10 | reverse complement strand
CTTTACATAATTTCTTTTTGGAGAGCAATTATAAGAGGCATCATGAGCAGTATCGACGCTTTTCGTTGTAAAGAATAGTTTACTATCATTTATATAATCAAAAACCAAAAAAATAACAAATAAAAAAACCAAGCAATAAGATTCCTGCCAGTTATTCTAATCGCTTCAGGATACTTGGTTTAACTCATTAATATAAAACTGGAAAAGCCCAATAATAATATTGAAATACAATCACCGTCTCTTATAAACGATTCTCCATTATCATGTATTTCCTCTTTCAAGCAGTCAGTGTTTTGTGTGGCATAAATGGATAACATCACTCAGGATAACACTTAACCTGTATGCATATCTTGCTAGAATATACATACTCAACAATTTTCCCAATTCACCGAAAATTGCAAAAATGATAGAATTCGAAATTGATTAATAAATAAAGCCGTAAAATCTGGTACATAAAACTACTTAAACCATTTCTATTTTACGATTGATGATTATATCTCAAATCATAAGTAGTTATTTGCATCATTACAATGCAAAAAGCCACTTTGTTGTCATTTTTTGTAGGCTTCTATGTCATTACTTATTAATTATTTCAAATTCTCATCTAACCAACCCTAACTTATTTTTAAGAGTCTCTTATAATATGAAGACTCTGTATTAAACGATATTTTACCATTCTGATAATCATTTAAAATTTCTTTAGCTGATTTCAAAACATAATTTTCTTTACACCGAACTATATAATAAATAGTCTCGGCTTCTTTTTTTGATATACGACAATGCTTTTTCAAAAAGTGTATTGCCTCACCAAATTTTTTACTCTTTCTCATAATATCTGATTTTTAATAGAATCAAAAATTTCGATTCCATATAGATTTTTCTGTTTCATATATTGCCCAATAAAATGAGCTATATCAAGATCGTCTGGCGCTGGAATTCTATTCCTTTTACACCAATTTAAAAATTTTTCTTTCATGTTAGTTTAATTAAAAATGATCGCCCTGTCTTCACAGATAAGGCGATCTTGAAACAAATAATTTTATATGAAAAAAACGCAATATTTATTTCTTTATAACAACAACATGGTTCCTTAAATAGCAAACCACATTGTTCTCGGTATTTTTACTAGTACAAATTATGTTGAATACACTTTTTGTACCATTTTTTCTTACTATTCTTTTACGAAAATTCCTGTTACAGGAAATTTCTACTTCCTCATTGATTTTATGAGGAATCGAGAGTTGAATCTCATAATCAGTAAAGTTATATGCTCCACCTACGGAACCTATAACTATTTTTCTAAAGCGTTTCATAAGACTCTTGCTTTTTAACAAATGAAAATGCTTTTTTCCTCAAAATATCTAAGAAAGACTCTTTTTCGTCTTTATTTTTGATAGAAATACCAACTATTCCTACCAATTTCAAGGCTTTTACTAAATCAGAGATCTCAACAAAAAACTCTTTTTCAGTTTCTTCTTGTTTCTCAGAAGGCGATTTCTTAGAAGATGCCTTCTTATTCTGATAATACTTACGAATATTCATCGCAGCATTATCAATACAAGCCCACATTTGACGAGGTTCAATCGATGAATTCGCGAATCTTAGAGTGTAAAACACTCTAATGCCACGTTTTTCTTTATTTACGATATCTTTTTCAAATTCTGGAAGAAGATAATTTAAACTCCCAAAACCATATTTTTTCAACATCAAAATAACAGCAGATTTCTCTACTTTCCATTTTTTATTAAATTCCGCAGTTAAAAACTTACAGAATAAGCTCATTTGTTCTGGGCTTGGTTTCTTTTGTTTCATAGTTGGTTAGTTTTTTTAAAATTTTATTATTATTGAAGTTCTATTAATTCTATTTTGTTTTTATTAACAATTATATTTTCAATCTTTTCAATTTTCAATGAATCGGAGACTAACTCTCCATATTCATTTTGATAATACACTGCACCTTTTGGAATGGTGCATTCAATTTTACACAATTCGCGTGTAAAATGATTAGAATACAATTCAATCGATGTATTATTGAAAACAACACTGATATAATCATTATCCTGAGTAATTTTTGCATCCATACTATATGAATGCAATCCTTCTAATATTATCACTTTGTCTAACACATCATATGGATATCTTATAATATCCTCATAATATGTTTTTCCTACTTCGTATTTAAAATAATAAAAATAGGAAAATGCAATATTTTTTCTTGACAATCCTATCTTGAAGACAGGAATAGCATCCTTTGCTACTCGATATTTATTTTCTCCAATCCAACACATAATAGGTTTAGTTTATTTAAAAAACTAAAGTAGCAGGTCTGTTATGCTCTTTTACAGGGCAACCTCGGGATTTACAATCTCCATATTATAGAAAAACACCCTCTAATACCTGACTACTTTAGGACAACTTCAACCTGAGACCATCAGATTTTCAGTATTTTTGGTTTATTTTAACAAATTTGATAAGATTAGATACAACTTCACCATCTTCATTTATGTAGTATGTTGCACCTTTTGGAACTATACAATCCATAATTACAAGATTGTATTCATCTATCTTATTTATAGAATATCTCTCTAATAATTTATCATTACCATTCCTTTTAATCACAGTTTTAATATATAAACCGCCATATTTGACAACGTCTACATCCATACTATATGAATGTAAACCTTCCAAAATGGAAATAAAGTCAGGACGAAACCAACGATCATAGTCAATAATATTAATATTAGACTTGTAAGTCATTCCAAGTTCGTATTCCATAAACTGGAAATAACTATAAATCTTTTTACTTGATTTTTTCTGTAATCCTATTTTAAAAACAGGTATGTCCTTCTTCGATACAATAGGACGATTATCTCCATTCCAACACATATTAGTTTAATTTATTAGGTTTTTGTTTATGTTAATTATTAATAATTTTTTAATTTGCTTATTAAAATGTTCGCACGTGTGTGCGACTATAATAACACGATCTTTAATAATTGCTTTATAGTATAATAATAATAATATTTTTATTTTTTAATTATTAATATTATATTTAAAAACTTATATTAAAATATTGTATTCCAAACGATTTTTGACTAGATAGCTTTATAAGATATACGATCGATACCTAAATGGTATATCTAGTAAATCTCACTTTTTAGTTTTTGAACCAAAAATTCGGCAGTTTTTTAAAATTTTGCCTCAAATTTGATTAAAAACAAACACAGGCTTGTGTTCCTATGCTCTTATTCCCGTCACCATTCACAATTTGTGCCAGCTACTTCGGACTTGCTGGTGTAGGTTTAGAATAAGAATATAAGTTTAATTGCTTAATTAAGTTATAATTTTATAAATTCAGATAAAAATATTTGTTTTTTAAGCAATATTGTATTAATATAGTATTATGTTTAATTTAAAAATTATTAATTATGGAAAAAAAATTTATTTATGTATTTTTTAATTATGAGGATATTGGATTACGATTATCTGTTAAAGCTAAATCATTAATTTTATGGTTAGTAATGCATTCTGAATATAATAAAGGATGTATTAAGTTAACTCCTGATGATAGAAAGGAGATTATGATTTATTTAAAATGCAATAATTCTTTCTTATCAAGACTATTAAAAGAATTACGAGATTTAGAAATAATTAATGGTAAAAGTAATATCTATTATAATCCTTATTTATTTTGGTATGGTGATTTAGATGTTAGAGAAAAATTTATTTAATGTTTTCTCGTCCGTGAGCAGATAAATTTGCAATCGAAATTTCATGAAATGAAATGAGAGCAAATTAATTTGCGAGTTCCTTCTAGATCCGAGCATAACTTTAGTGGGTATATATTATAGATCATTACCTTCTGGTAGAAAAATTTTTAAAAAGTTTACCTTCTGGTAGAAAAACCGAATATAAAAGTTTACCTTCTGGTAGAAAAACCGAGTATAAGAAATGGATAAAAAACAAGCTATTTAGCACGTTTAGCTGCCTAATTAGGTTGTTTAGACAAAGGGTTTAAACAGCTTAGATGTATTAGTATATTGTTTTATAAAATCTTTTGATGGTCCTGATGGTTGTTTTCCAAGTATTAGGGCTATTAGTGAGCGTTCTAATTTATCTCATAATTTTATTATCAAATCTATAAAAAATTTAGTTAAAAGTAAATGGTTAATAGCAGATTGCGCTGGCAAAGGACATAAAACTTATTATAAATTTTTAAAATTTGATTATTTTGAACCATTTAGTTTTACATTCTTATGTAATAATGAACTTTCTTCTTTAACTAAAAGTTATTTAATTTGCAATTAGTAGGATTTATTTAAACAATCAGAAGATGCTGCTTATATGATCAAAACAGCAAATGAAATATCTTCTGATATTAATATGCCTTTATCATCTGTTTATAAATGTGAAGATGAATTAAAAGATAAAGGTATATTAACCATAACTAAGTTAAAGAATATAGATCCTGTTCTTGGCACTAAAAAACAATTGAGAAAATTAGATTTATCTAAATATAACCAAGAAATTGCATATACATTAAGACATATGAATGATAAAATTGATGCAAACACAAAAGATATTATAGAATTAAGAGAAGACAATGCAAAAACTCGTTCAGAAATGAATGCAATGAGATTTATGTTAAAAGAGATTCTTATTAGATTAAGAGATTTAGATAAACAAAAATCAAATAAAAATCAACTTACATATGCAAAATAATAAGGATAAAAAAGAATACCTATGTTTTTTATGTAATAATACAGATGAAATATCATGTAACATTAATATGCCAATAAATCAAGTTCAAAAATGTGAGGACGAACTTATTAATAAAGAAATATTATATGTTTATGATAATATAAGATTCTTTGATTATTACAAATGTAATATTCCTAAAAAACAACTTAACAATTATTTATCAAATTTTAAGACATATACAAGTAATAATATTAAATATGCTAATATTACTGGTAAGATATCTCGATATGAATTTAATAAATTTGTTAAATCATTAAAGGAGACTGTATAATACAGCCTCCTTTTTGCATTTTGGTATTTCTCTTTTTTAGTGTGGCTGAGTCTTGACCAACACCGACTGTCTTTTTCTTGAGTATCCCCAATAAACACACTGATATTTCTACCAGTAGACAGCATCCAGACGACATTTGCCATGTCGCATGAGCTTTTACTTTGGACTATGTAAATTACTCCTTTCACCCTTAGTGTCTTGCGGACTAGAGAGGATGCCTCCTCACCTAATTGGTTACTTGTTTCATTTTCTCATTTTGCCTTGCGAGCTACTTTGAGATCCACGTATTGCAGTGGAACAACTGGATTGTCATCCAAAGTGGTCAACATTTTTGCTTTTTTACGTTTAAATTATACTTAGATAAAATAAAACGGAACACACTGAAAGAAGTAGTTGACCTTGTTAGCTTGCTGGCTTTTGACCAGTTTATACTACAACTTCTTTCTGTTTTCATCTGCCAAGACTACTCACTTTAAACTTACATAAATCCTACCATTTCTGATATTACCTGCCACAGTAATACTGACATTGGCTATCAATAGGATTTCGTAAATTTAATTATAACAACCCTCAGACTGGCAATCTTTGAGTCATTAATTATAATACACTTTGTCATCGTTACCGACCAAGGAGACTCGTTCACAGCCTCCGACAACCACTATCACATCTGCCCGATGTTACACCATGATCGCTTTGTGTATTATAGCTTTCTTTTGGACTGTATTTCTACAGCGCATGAGAGTTACGTATTCTCTCATACTTTATAGTGTTACCACTTTATCCTTAACGACAAGAAGCCTGCCGTTTTCACATTAGTTTCATACTAGAAAGTACTACTTACGACACCGCGACGAGAACGCTGTGAAATGGTATCATCTTTATTTATTTTTTTTATTATTATATTATATATATATATTTAGAGTAAATATATAATATAATAATAAATTATATACATGCGCACGCGCGCGCGAAAAGGTTAAATACTATAGAGATTCCTATTTCCACCTCTTGAAGTCAAAGCTTTTTGTCTATATATTGAGTATGCTTAAACTCAACTTGAAAGTCAATTGAACCTTGAAGGTGTTGCTAACCAGTTACCAATATTGTGTTCCTTCACTTCTATATTTCTCTCAAGAAATACAGGAGCTCCATGAAGGATGTCGTTGGCAACTCTTGGAGAAGCAAATGCAATCTCCTTGTTAACACCTACCTCAAAGACACAATGTGCCTTTTGGATACTTACGAGTTTACACTCGTTGTTTGCTACTTTCTCCATTTTCTTTTGTTGTTTTTGGTTTGTACTTACAATTTCTTGTTTCGTCTGGACCTCATCAGAGTACATTTTTAACGTCTTTCCAGATGACGAAGTACTTCTGCCTAATTTCACAACTAAGCAGAAGTAAGAACACATCGCAACACTTGTTTATATCTACATGGTTGATATTACACCAAAACCGATATATAATATTTCCAATCACAATCATTACGACTTTTTTCTAAGAGTGTTTTAAAAGTTTTTGCATCTTCATAGTCGTCAAATGCCTTTTCAACAGTTGCCTGACAATGACCAATCTGCTCTATCACTAAATACTTTTTCATTGTTTTGTTTTGTTTATAGTTTATGGTTTAAAAAAATGGAGGACCCTTCAACTCTTACTATCCTTCCTCCGTAAGTTCATTCGGCTTTGAGTGACAACCGCTTGCTCACATCCCGTACAAAACCCTCAACAAGAGGTAAAACATCTATTGACTGAACAAGTGTCAAGTATGCTTTTCACTTGGTGTTGCGAGCATTACGTCCATACACCATAGGACAACCAGCCTTATACGATTGGAAACTAAACTACTATTAAATCATTGAAAAATGTTTTTTGTTATAAAAAATGATAGCTTACCTATCAGCACTCTGTCTTTACACCGCAGAGAATTGTGTTTTATGCTTTTACGCATTTGCCTTCTCTTATATAATAAACAACCTGTAAGTCATTTATATTAATTTGACGACAAATACGATAAGTTCTTTCTTCTTTTTCAAAGTACTGACTAATAGCGTAAGAAATTGCTTCACTCTTAGTCAGAAATACTTTGTCCGCGAACCAAATATAAGGAGGCAAATCCTCATATTGATTTTGGTACTCAACGAGATAAATAACAACTTTCATTTTTTCCCCATTACTTGTTTATATATCTCTTTCGAAAGAGCTATTGCATCTGCTGCGATCAGCTCTTTATAGCATCCAGACTTGTTAGCAGCTATAATAGCCGCCATAAGCATTATCTGATTTTCTTTCTCGTTCATCTTTGTGTATGAGTTGACCTATTCACTCACGAGGCTTTATTGTTTGTTGAAAAATTTGCTGTCTTTCCAAGCTGCCAAACTCTATTGTTGTATAGTTAGAGCTGAACTATATGATATTCTTGTCGCTCACATCTCTTGACTGAGTAAGTAAATTAATAAACTTATCTATATTCACATACCAATAAGTTTATAAATCAACGAAAATGCTAGAGCATCATAGTGGTATCGCTCCACTGCAATTTCTATCTTTATGATGCTGATTGTATATACCGCAAAACAGTATACACATTTTTGTTTGGAAGAGACTTTATTAGTAAATAATACCATTTACCTTCTTCCATAAAAGAATTGTTTAAAATACAGTAAGTCCTCGATAATGTTCTTACCGAAGACTTACCATATTTTTTACAGAATATTGTTTTGTATTTTAACATCAATTACTCAATGTCAAAGAAAACAACATTAGTGTTACGATGTCCAACAGGTGCATTGTCCACGAAACGGGCAGTTCTCACAGTGACAACGTCCTTTGCGACCAACTTCTTGCCAGCGTTCTGTACGAGGAGATTAAAAATCTCGCTCTGGTCGCCACACTTCATAGCCTCATCATGCAAGGCTGTGTTGCTTTGCACAACCCTTCCAGGCTTTAACTCGTCGTCATATTCAACAGCACTCTTCTTGAGAGAACTGAGGAATAACTGCTTGTCAACTCCGGCCTCCGTTGTTAGCATGACACCTGCAGCCATGTTGTCACCAACAGGCTGTACAAATGCTTGACCTCCGAGTGTTGCTTCGTCTGGGATGACAGCTGAATCACCAACACGCCATTGGGCGGCCTCGACGTTCCTGTTAGGGATGTTCTTAAACTGAGCCAAAGCGGCTGCACCAACCTTGGCATTTGCATTTCCTGCGGTTACACGCTTAAGAGCGCTTTGAATACCTGCAGGAAGCTCACTTACTTTCTTGTACTCTGCCATAATTAAAAAAAAATAATAGTTAATAAATAAATTATACTTTTTCTTATACTTCTTATTAACGACTGCTATACATATGGCTACATACTTTTTTGTTGCACGATGAATGTATAAAGTGCGGTCAAAGTATAAAACAATGACCGCACCATTTTCTTTAAGTTCTATTTCAGACCTATAGCCTTAATAAAACTTGAGCGCTTCCCTCCTAACTGGCTGTCGTACCAGTATTTTGCGGAGTGAACAACAAATTCCTTATCCTTATTTTCGGATAAAGAATCGTAGATCTCCTCATAATTTGCTGATTCAGGACAAAGCCCGACAACATCAACAATTACGAGGTCTCCCGAAAGAGCGTTATTTTCCTCCTTGTATCCGCTCACTGATTTTCCAGCAAACGAAGACAAAGCAACGTCAAAACGCTCTTTATTATTCACAAAACAGTGAATAGTTGGGAACTTAATAAAATCCCCGTCACTGTTTTTAAACTCACTCTCTCTAATATCGATAGCATCGCCATCAAGAGAGAGCTTAATCGTTGCCCCTATGGGCAACGAACTGCCGCGCTTGCCATATTTTAACAAGTCGGTTCTCCCTATTTTAATAGGGTTCTTAATCTCTGCCATTTTCGTTGATTTTTTAGCAGTTTTCAGGGCTTGGGTCGTTCCAAGTTTACCTGTTACGTAGTAATAACTTATATATACATGACTACATATTTATTAAAAAACCACCAGTGCCACAATATATGTGACACCAGTGGTAACGAAGCTATGGAGAATTTTAGTTCTCGAGTTCTGGAAAGACCTTGTATCCTTCCGAAAAATTTCGGAGATATGTCTTATTGCCGTGCTTTGCAAGAGCATCAAAAATTACGTTGTAAAACTCATTGACGTGTTCCGAAATGTAGGAGCGCATTTCTTCATAGTGCTCCCCGCCATATCTCTTTTGCGCTTCCTCGCTATATGGACACATTTGCGTATCAATAGCAACATCTCCGTTATTTTTAAAGAAAACGCCTTCAGCGCATGTTCCGTTTTCGCTAAAAGCAAAATTAAAGCGAAGTTTTACGTATGTACATTCGCCAGTTAATAGGCTCTCGCCGATAAGGATAGCAACAGTAGCATTAGTGCTATTCATATCGGAAATAAAAATGCGTGGCTGAATTGTCACATTTCGCTTATTAAGCAAAAGCAAAGCAATAGCCACGCTTTCTTTTCTGTCGGTATCCTCGTAAAACCCCGACAAATCGACCCCGTTTTTATCCTCCAACAGGGACATAAGTCCATCAAAAACGGACTCTTTAATGTTTAATTCTCTCATAATTTTAAAGAGAGTGAGCCTAAACAACATAACGCACACAACCGACTCACATGAAAATCATGTACGTCTTTATATATTTATATATAAATATATATTATAGATACTGACTACATATTTTTTTTAAAAAAATAGCGAAGAGTCGTTAGACCCTCCGCTATATTCTTAAATATCATCAACAGATATGCAATATTTCCAATCTCTCGGGAATATTGCATAATCATATCCACACCCACCACCGTTAGAGGAAGCTCTTCTCTCATATAGTGCGTTTTCATTTAAAATGGCACGTCCTCTATAAGAGTCAAACGCGCCTCCCCAGTCATCACGTATTAAAACGTGACATCCGTTTGGGTCTATTCTGAAACACTTCGTGCCTTTTTTAGACACGAAAAACTCACCATAGATGACAGATAGGTCGCCTCTGTCTAAATTAAGAGAGCGGCTGTCTATTTTCTTAAAAAATCTCTCAACACAAGGATATTGAGAGATAAAAGACAAATTCGGCTTGTATTTGCCGTATTTGTTTACTAAGAACATCACGTTAGACAAGGTTATGTACTCCTCGTCTAATTTCATCATCTCAGAACACACATAAAAGCCTCTCTCCCAGACGAATAAGGAGTTGCCGCTTTTTAAGGCTTCTTTGTGTGGGAACTCGTTAAAAACTGGTTCAAACCAGCCTTTAATCCACTCAATCTCTACCTCTACGCCGCTTAGGATGTAATCAGCGTGTAAGGTTTTTGGGCGAGAAATGTATAATTTCCCACACAGAATTTCTGCGTGACCAATTAGTTTCAAATCGCCCTTTTCGAGCTGGAAATCCAGCCCTTTCTGAATGCCTTCATCAGAAACCCATTCAGAAACAATCTTCTGAAAATCTTCCATAACATCATATGGTCCACCTTTGTTTAACATAACCCGAAATTTGTAGGTGGATTAAGACCAAATACGGGTTTATATATTTATATATAAATATATACTATACTATACTGACTACATATTTAACCCCTAAAAGGGGTCCAGCGAGATGCCTTGTTGTAATGGAATGCTGGACTAAAAAGTTAATTACTGTGGGCGATTTCTATTTGAACCGCCCTTTAAGTCAAGATGCCTTTTGTCTATTTATTGGGTGTACCTAAACCCAACTTGCCCCTGTTTTAGCGAACAAAACCAGGAACCGACTTTATAAAGCCGTTTTCACGGACACAAGCCGGATGACCTGTAGCAGGTGCTACTAAGTCCTTCCTTGGAGATGCCGCCAAAACCATCGCGCTGACAATGATAAGGGTATCCTCTTCTTCTTCAGGAAGACCCTCAACATCGCCATATTGAACGGAGCAAACGCCATTCTCGTCGAATGAGGAGAAAGAGTTAGAAACTCTTGCGACTCCCTCAGACTCGAACTGTCTGCCATCGTTCAACACGATGGTATGAGGCGTAAAATTACGAATCTTCTTCATTCTTCATAATTTTACTCTGTGAACCATAGCCGTCACAGTCTCGGCTGTCGTACACATTGTACAACTTGTTGTATAATTACTACTTTATATACTGACTACATATTTAATTTTCAAATCTCAAAATCATGAGGAAAAAGTTGATATTTGAATTTCATTTTCCATACAAACTGGCAGGCGGTTACGCCTGGTAGTGGAATCACATATGCATAATTAAATACTATATTTAACAAACATTAACTAAATTAATTTGAAAACGAAATAATATTCATCTACAATAAATGTATTATGAAGAACATTGGTAAATATTTAATGAGTAAAGTAAATCGTCGTATACATTCTCATCCTAATCGTTTTAATTATACTGATTTAACAGCTGATTATTTAGAGAGTTTATTTTACGACCAAGATGGCAAGGATTTTTACACTGGTTTGCCATTTAGTGATTATCGCAGTGTAAGTGTAGATCGTATAGACAGTAATATAGGTTATTTGCGTGACAATGTTGTATTGACTCACAAGAGTATAAATATTATGAAGAACAGATACAGTTTAATAGATTTCATTAAGATATGTAATTTAGTTAGTAATCGATTTCCTTATGTTAGTGGAAAAAGTTTATTTTTGAATTAAGTTTTATTTCAAACAATAGGGGGCGTATTATACAGAAAGTATATTTTAGATATGCATTTATCTTTGTATTTTAATTTTCTTTTTTAAAAATTTGAAAAGATGTATTTATTATTATATAATATACTAAAAAAAAGAAAAATTATGAAAGATTAGGCTTACAAGTTATACAAAGATTACCGTTCCAGTTATAAGAAGTGTTTAAAGAAGTTTTCTTTATGGCATTTTATGCGTGTTATAGTTGATGACAATTACGCTGGCATATTAATTATTCCTGAGAGTTACACATACAGTAATATTCCTTAGTATTTATATGATTGTTATCGTGGTTAGTTTCGTTTATCAGATGAAGAATTGCGTATAGTATGTGAAGGTGCTTTTTAGTTTATGGTATATAACTGGCAAGAGTGTATAAAATTTAAATACATATAGATATGAAGAGATTGATATTATTTATTTTGTTTTGGGTATTGAGTTAAGAACATAAAAAAACAATGAAATTAAATGAGTTATGGTTGATGTAAATGATTTGATTAAAGAAAAGTCTGATTTGGATTTAAAAATACAGAAATTGGACAATGTAAATACAGTGACTGAAGAAAGAATATTGATATAGATTTAGAAAACTGTAATGGAATTATATTCAGATATATTGCATAGAAGGATTGATTCTAATTATAAGATAGAGCGTAATAGTGATTTGATGCGTAGTGTATTATTGGCTGCTATGTTTTCTTCTAATATACATTTTACAGAAGATGAAATAAAAGAACATTTTAAAGACAAGTATGACAAATAATTTTCAGACAAATTTTTTAATACAATATGCTATAGTTTGAAAATAAAAAAAAGCCAGACAGAATTAATCTGTTTGGCTTTTTGTGTTTAATATACCTCCTTGTTTAAACTACCATTCACTATTTAGATAATTTTTAGGAACATCTACTTCAAACCAAGTATTTCCTTTAGAATCGGTAACTATTCTGACTTTTTGTCCTTTATATAATTTATTAAATAATTTTGGAAAAACTGCATATTTATTAAGAATTGTTTGATGATTTGGCTCATATTGAAGTGGAGTATTTTTTAATTTATCATACTAATCTATTAAATCAGCAAATCCTGGGATATTTTGTTTTCCAATATCTTCAAGCTATAAAAAATCTACATCCATTAATTCGCTTTTGTGTTCGTCATAATATTTTTTCCACATATGATCGATTTGATCTCTTAATTCTGATAATTGTTTTTTATTTGGTCTAAAATCTTTCTTAAATCCTTCAATTTTAGCAGCGGTTTCAGGAGTTGGATATCTCATTTTAGTCTATCCATTTTCAGCTGTATATCTAAGATTTTCTTGAAGTTGTCTCTATAAATAATTTTTTGCTAAATATTTTTCTTGTGTTGGCATAGGATTTTCTTTTTCTAATACGTGCCTTCCATGAGAATTTAGTTGTAATTCTGGACCTTCTTGGCCCATTACTTCTTCTAACATGTCATCAGTAATTCTGGTCTATCCCTACCTAACTGTCCCTCCATTTTGTCCCCAATCACTTTGACTTTCCATAACATGTAAAATATTTGGTTCCTCTGGTGTTATATATGTTCTAGAATGCCCTAATGTATTTCCTGAATAATGTTTCTAATTACCATAAGATATTCGAGGAGATTCGAAAGTAAAAGTATTTAACTTAAATGGATTCTAATTATATGTTTGATCTATCCACTATTGGACTTCTTCTCTTTCTATAGGTCCTTTAAGAGGATTTGCTTTTTCATAAAAAACTACTCCTACTGGATTTGGAACGACTTCATATTTTTCCTCAAATTCTACTGTAGGTTTTGTTAGTATATCATCAATAGTTTTTGGCCTATAACCAAATATACCTAATCTATTCATTCCATAATCTTCATATCCAGTCTAAGGTACCCTATTATAACTTCCAATTAGTTCATCCTACACAGCTTTTTTTAACTAGTTATAATCAATAATTCTCTATCCATTAAATTTTTCTGTTAACACTTTGTTTACTACATCTCTTTCAATTTGAGAAGCTTTATTAAAATGAGCGTTTAATTGATTAATACTAATAGTTCCATTTTTAGACAACTATCTTTCTAATGGACTTCCTTTCATTAATGATTTAAGCTAATATCCAGGATAAGAAGCAACTCTAAATGGTCTAACAAACCTTTCTCCTTTAGGAATTCCTAATCTTTCAGCTTCTATTAATTTACTTGGTCTTTGAAGATGTCCTAGAAAAACGTGTGGATTATCAGTATTAATTGGTATAAGATTATTAGGATTCATATTAAATATTTCAACACCATTAGATGTATGTGGAAATTCTTGTGTAATCTAATCATGTCCTATAATTGCATCTGCATTTGGATTGTGCCTTGTGTTATTATATACAAACATATCCATATTAACAGGATCTCTATATCCCATTAAAGGTTCTTTTGCAAAAGCAGGATTCTTTGTTTCAAATATATAGGAAGACACAGGTCCATATTGTGATGCATATATTCTATCTGTTGTTAAAAAAGTTCCATATGGATCGGTTATATTACCTCCTTTATACACCTAAGATCTATATAATTTATGATTATTGATTGATCTAGAATATAATTTTGGACCATCTTTTATGCCATTATTTATTTCTCTTGCAATAACTCTACCTCTAGCAGCATTATTACCAGCTTTTGCCAATCCAAAATCAATAGCTCTATTAGTTACATTAAAAGCAGGAATTACTGATGCTACATCTAATGCTGTTGAGCCAACAGTTCCGGCTACATTTAGATAATTTCCTTTATTCCAATTATCTCTAAGATTAGAAAAGCTTCCATCTTGTATTTTATTATATAGATTAGCTAATCCATAAGCAGCCATTCCGAACTATCCTCCTGGTACGAACATAAGTCCATTTGCAGTAAGATGTAATAATGGCTTAGCAGCTGCGTTTTGTGCTTTGTTAACAGCTATAGCACCTCTTCTAGCTTCTTGTTGATGTCGTTCTTTATCGGATAATTCAGCGCCTTCTGGTATCATTTCTTTATTATCATAAACAGTATAATCATGTCCAACTTTTTTTGGTGTTACAAGTATTGGTTGAATAACCCCAGAATGTTGATATTTAGGTATTAATTTCTATTTCATTATTATGTATTTTTTTATGACAATTTGCACATACGCAAATACATTTATCTAATTCTTTAATAAAATTATCTTTACTTAAATGATTAACTGCTTGTGATATTGTATACTATTTATCTTTTAAGTGATGGAATTCTAAGCAGCATTTATCTGTAACTCCGCAAATTGCGCATTTTGTTTTTCTTGAGTTTAATATTTCTTTATTTATTTGATAGTCTTTAGATTTTTTCATGTTATAAAATAAAAATCCGTTCTATCTTTAACATTATCTAAATCATATGTTATATAATCTTCATTTTGAAAAAATGGTTTGTTAATAAAATAATCATATTTAAAATAGCCCTTATAGTTAGGCAATATACAAGTATATCCGTTTTGTAGTTTAGTTATGGTTTCTTGAAATGTCATTTTGTTTTTGTTTAATTAAAGGATATGCAGAAGCAGATACACCAATAATTTTCATTGCTTCTTTTAAATCTTGTATTCTTTCTGGAGTTAATAAATTATTTTCTTTTAGATATTGAATAAATTTTTGACCGTATCCATTTGAATTTTCAATTGCATCTATTATTAGATCGTCGTCTGCAGCATCTATTAAAGCATTTTGTTCTTCAATTGGAATTTTTGTAAAATCATTATAATTTTTAAATTTTCCACCCATTTTCTATTCTTGGAACATTATATCTAAAACAATATTTCTTGATTCATAATTAGTTGTAGGAATATCAACTTTCATATTATAACTTAAATTTTCTTTTGGTGCAGCATTCTAAAATCCACTATATGCTTTAGATGCTATTTTTTCTTCTGCTTCTGTTAATGGATATTCAACATCTGCTCTATGTCTTAATTCATGTCCAATTACGTCATCTAGTTCAAGATCGTCAAAATCTCTAACAACTACTATATCTTGTTTTTTGTTGTAAAAACCTTTATTTTTTTTATGGCTTTTTGAATTTTCAAATACTTTATTTGGGAAAACATAAATATCATCAAATTTAAAATTTTCACCAACATTCTAAGTTATCCATGGTCTCTATTTTTGAATTCTTGGAAATACTGTTGAACGAAATAGTTCCTATACATTTTGTGATGCATTTATTCTTTGTGGATTAAACATATTAGCGACTTGCCCAAGTGGGTCTTTTAAAGCTAATTCACTATATATTTTATCCATAAAGTTTTCAGAATCAAAATCATCTTTTTCTTGAATTCTATTTTGTTTATGAGATAAATATATATTTTTATTATTATCAATTTTAGTTTTTGTAGCTGGCTTTACACTAATATAATGAGGATTATATTCTAAATCACTCACAAAATTATTATTAATTTGTAGATTAGGATTAGCGCTTCTTAATGCATCATAATAATCGTCAGCTCTAAAAGGAAATCTCTCGCCTCTCAATGTCTATCTTTTAAGAAATGTTGCCCTGTCTGGTATTGAAGGGATATTACTATAAATAGGTTCATTTGCTAAAACCTTTTTAGATACAACAAGTGTTTTAAAAGCATTGTTTGGATCTGTTCTCCATTGTTTAACAAGATTAAGTAACATGTTTTTATATTCTTGTTCTAATCTTGGAGATATTTGTAACTACTGTTTTGTTAAGCCATGTTTTTTAGCTAATTCTTCTGTCGCTTGTCTTGCATATGCGTCAAAATCAACAATATCTGGATTTGTTTTTGCTGCTGTTGTTTTACCCATTGTTGGTCCATAATATTTAACTGTTCCAAAATATTTCTATGGTGCAGAATCTAAAGCCCCACTAATTAATTTTGCTCTCGCCCAATTATTTCCCAATCTACCCAATCCATACAAACCAGCTTTACCAAGAGTTTTAATTGGTATATCTAATACATTTCCTGCAACATAAAATTCTCCAACTGGATCAACTGGACTTAACACGCCACTTCCTGTTGTTTGTGTAATAGTATTTCCGTCTAAATCTTGATATGTTACTATTTCAGAACTAGGATGTTCTTTTACTGCAGCTTTATATAATGCTCGGTTCGCTATTTGTTTTGTATTTGGATCAAGAGATGATATTAATTCACTATAAGTAAATGGGGTCTATGCATATGGTGATAATAAACCATTCTATCCTTTTGGTATTAATCTTTGTTTCTTTTTCATAGTATTATTTATTATTATTTTTTGATAATCCAGCAATTCCTGCAAATGGTAATAGTCCCCATCTTATATCATTTAATTTAAAGTTATCCCTTTCTCCTAAAGGGATCCTAACGCCATTATCGTCATAAGTTACTGCATCTCTTAATTTATTTCTTCCAGCCGCAGAAATATAATCATCTGTTATTGCTCTACTTTTACTAAGGTTACTTCCATTTGCTATGTCATATACATTTTTTACTATAACACCATCCAACCTATTACTAAACGCTTGATTTGCTAATTTATCAGTAGTTGTTGTTCTAAAAATTTCACCTTTACGATTATATATTGGAACTTGCTGCCATGAATTGCCATTTGCGTCTGTAATAAAAGGATTTCTAAGATATGTATGCAATGAAAATACTGGAGCATCATTTTCTTTATTGTATGTACGAGCAACATCAATAGATGGAACAGAATAATATCCACTTCTTACTCTAGCATCTGAATATGGATTAAGTCCAATAGATCTGTATGTTTCATCTTTGAATGCTTGTCCACGATAAGTATCATATACACCAAATCCAGATTTTTTAGCCGCCATTTCAGAATGTAAATCTCTTAACCTTTGAGCTTCAGTCATATCACCTCTAGCTATAGCAGCATCTTGCGCAGCTGTCCATTGTTCGGAAGTTATACTAACAGCATTTTCTGGAGTTATATGTGGAATTTCTCTTGTTAATGGTACCAGTGTACCATCTGTTAAATTTTCTATATTTTCCACATCATCCAAAGAATATCCATCCATTATCCAACCATCTTGTAAATCTGAATTCTTCATTCTTAATCTTTGAGATGGTTTATATAAATCAAATTCTGGTTTAAATTTTATTCTAAAAGACTTATTAACTGCTGTTGTACCATTTGGATTTGCAGTGACATCTACTTTTCCATCACCAAATCGTCCCTCATATCTACCGCCATTAATAATATTGTCTATTTCTTCTTTAGATACAAATCTATATACTCCAGGATTTCCAGGCTCAACACCATATTCTTTTAGCTAAGCTATTGCAGCAGCGTCTCCAGTTCTTGCAAGATCTATAAGTTCGTCAATACTTGATGGTTTGGTTGTAGATTGAATAGAAGGGAATTTAAACTTATACTAACTTCGCGGATTAAGCTTTAAAGTATGTGTTTTTGTATTATATGAACCTAAAACTGCTTCTGGTTTAGTAAAAACTCCAGGAATTCCATTTCTTGTAACTTCCACAAAAGTTGCATTTGGTTTTCTTACTGCCAAAAATCCACGTCCAGTAATTTCTGGATTATCTGTCCAACTAAACACATCACTTCCATACCAATCACTTGGTATATGTCCATGTTCAGAATCGTATTTTACATTTTCTGCTTTACCTGGTAAGATAATTACTTCTTCTGAATTTAAATGAGGCCAATTACTTAAATTAGTTTCAGATATTGGTGTTGTAGTATTACTAATATCTCCATTTTTTATTCGCAATCCACTATTAAATATAGTTTCAGGCGTAACATTTGTTCTTGCTGTTCCATGCCCATAAAAATAATAATCTTTTTGTTCTTGTAAAAATTTATATAATTCTTCTGGAGAAATATTTATTTCTTGAGCTGTATTCCTTGATTCAACAGGAATTCCATTCATTCCTAATGCATTAGGACTTAATCTAAATTGTCTATTACCAATTTGCATCCATTTACCAGTATAAGGAGAAGCCATAAATGTACTAGCTTTATTTAATCCTTTAGCAACTACTGGTGCAGCATCAGCCATCATTAATCCACTCAAACCAATCTATGGAACAGCTCTGTACCATTTCATTTTTCCTTGATACCAATCTTTTCCTGCATCATACATCCCTCTAGTTCCTAAATATCCCATAATACTTCTATCTGCCATTTCAGTATATGGTAATGCTTTTGATGCTCTTGGAATTAATTTTGACGCTATTCTAGTAGTTGTGGTCAAAGGCCTTGCCATTGCTTCCATTACTGGCATACTTGCTTCTACTAATGGTGTAGCAGCTAATGGGGCCATTGTAGTTCCAATTCCTATTTCAGCAGCTTTTGCTAAATCTGCGGCATCTCCATGTAGTCCCGATCTATGTCTTCCACTTGATCCTTTATTTTCAAAGTTCCACTATTTCCTACTCTATTCTGTATTGCTTAAAGGAATGTTACTTTGTAAATATTCTTGTGATTGTTTGTAATCAGTTGTATATATAGGATTTGCATTGGAATCATATCCAACAAAATATTTTTTAGGAGCAGATACGGTAATTTCTTTTAATACATTACCATGCTAATGTTTTGGTATTAATTTTTGTTTCTTTTTCTCCATTGTTGATAACATTTTCTAGTTTTCAAATAATTCATATTCTCTTCATTCATATAAGCTTCTTTTTCAAAAGAAATATTTCTATAAGCAGTATGAAGATTTCCATGAATAATAATCTTTACAAGATATTCTAAGAAGTAAATAATATAGAAAAATATCCACAATAATTCTTTCATTTGTGCTGTATGAATACTTTCATGATTGATTACTATTTTATCTACTTTTCCTTCATATTTACTTCTTACAAAAAGGACACCAAACAAATTAATTGCCATATATCCTTTAAATGGAATAACATTATTATAAATAATTTTCATTTTAATAAAATTTTAAGTTAAACATATTATTAATTTTAATTATTGTTATTATAGCTAATTTAATTTGATTTTTCAAATAATTAATATTAGAATTATAAAAATTAAAGTTAAATAATAAATATTAAAGAAAATATGGCAAAATTAATTCAAAAATTATAGAATGGATAGTCTTCAACTTATGTAACTAGACAAGAATTAATTCCTAGAATTCCATATAAATTAAAAGATAATGAAAGATGGATAAATGGATAGATTGTATAGTTAAAAGATGAATAGGTTGATAATTAGTCTAATGAGCCAAAAGTATTAAAAGAAGAAAGAAGCAAACAAATAACTGCTTAGAAAAAATAGCAAGAAAGACATGAAAACGCTCAAAAAGGATTAGAAAATTTTGGTGGATTTATGAATTTTACTACAAGACTTTTACCAAGTTAGATTGCCGGTGCAGTTAAAGAAGGTCAGAATTTTGGTGATTATATAGCAAATGGTAATGAAGGTATTGGAAGGAATGTTTTATTAAATACTGCTTTTGATCTTGGGACCGGAGTCGGTATTAAATTATTCCCTAAAGTGTATGAATATGCACTTGATTAGACAATTGGAGATTTTAATTTATCTTATTTATTAAACAAAAATAAACAATTTAATACTAATAAAATTGGAGATTTAATTGGTCAAGGTGGAGAGTCTAAAGTTTATAAAGATTTAACAAATGCTAATAGAGTAATAAAAGAAACAAGACCAATTAAAAATAGTTATTATAAAACATATACAAAATCAAGAGTAAGAAGAAATATAAATCCATATTATTTAAAAGAAAGAATAGAAGGTTTTAAAGATAATGCCGATGGCACCAAAACATTATATATTTCTTAGAGAAAAATAAATCCAAATATAATTATCGATGATAAAGATATTAAAGATCCAATTAAGCTATAGGATGAATTAATGAAGAAAAAAGGTTTTAAAAGACTTTCAGTAAAAGAAATAACAGAACTACCAGAAGCAAATGTTTTAATTGGAAGAGTAAATTCATTACCAGCTTATTGGTAGATGAAGGGGACTTTTTTTGATAGAAATGTTCCATCTGTATTTTCGAATGGTAAATGGTATATACCAGATGCTAAAATAGGTAAAGATAAAAATGTATAGTTTATAAAAAGAACATTATTTCCACAATCTAAAGAATTAAATAGTTTTTAGAAATATATAGATAATTTATTTTTTAAAAATAATCCTATAACATTATAGAATATTGACAATGATGCTGTTTTACTTCAAGGAAAAAATAAAGGAATTTTCCCGTTGCTTTCGAAAGAATATAACACAGGAATAGTAGAAGAAAAATTAGACGACAATTTTGCAAAGCAACTTAGACGACAATTTATTATACAAAATGAATAATAAAATATCTGTTAATGATATATTATATATATATATATTTAAAACAGAAGGAAATGAATATCAAATGGATAGTAATAATATTAAATCAAAATTCTATTTTCCAATAAAATATTTAAATAAAGATTTAATGGATTATATATTAGATTTTGATTTTAATGATAATACTACATATAAAATAGAACCAATATATTGTTTAACAAATAATATTAACGATAATTACGAAGACTTATATATATATAGTGTATGCAATAAAGGAGGATACACAAGCGTAAATATATAGTATAAAGAAAATTTTTGCAACATACCTTTTAATTGTTTGTCAAGCGAAATTATGGATTTTATATTAAATTTTAAAAATGATTTAAGTGAAGAAGATAGATTTTTTATAGATCTTTATAGTTGTAGATAACACAAGCAGATATATGGTAAATTGTTTTTAACATTTTTTAACATATAATTTTAACATTTTTTAACTAAAAAAACTTGAAAAATAAAAATGTCGTTTTATAATTGAAAATGTAAAACTTAAAAAAATATATTAATATGGATGAATTGATTAAACTGTTGAATAACATTTAGCCTGGTAAGGGAGAATTTAATTATGGTGACACAAAGATTGTGTATGATATTTAGCCAGATGGTTATAGTATTAGATTTATAAAAAACCAAAAAGGTTCTGATTATGATATTGACAAAGTAGCTAAAGAGCATGCTGAAAAAGTAAAGCAAAAGAAAGAAGTAGAATTTTTGGTTAACGGATTTACAAAAACAATGGATTAGATTGATGGTGATTTATTTGTTGAAGCATGTGATATTTATAACAAAATAGCTCCAATTAGTTTAAATGAATTTGGAAAAGCTGTAGAAGAAAAAAATAATTTAGAATTACTTAAAGTAGAGATAAAGAGGTTTTGTGAAATTATCTTGAATGTTAGCAGAGAAAAAGTTAATTATTTTAATAATTTCATTAAATTGGTAAAAGATTATATGAATTAATTTGTTTAGAAAGTATTAAATCGGAGTTGTGTGTTTGTGATAAATATACAACTCCTCAAAACTCTCTCGTTGAGGAATTGGTTAGACTCCTCTGACTCTTGACTTCTTAATAACTATTAGTTGTTTAATTTTTTTTTAAGAAAATGACTAATAAAATATTTGAAATAAGTGATAATGAATTTGTAGATTTAATTAAAAATAGTACTTGTATAAAAGAAGTATTATTTAAATTAAACTATACAACTGTTGGAAATTCTTGGGGTTATGCTTTGGTAAAAGAAAGAATGCATATATTGGGATTAAAATCAACAGATTTTAAAGGAAGGCTTGCAACATCTAGGAACTTAATAATTGATGTGCCAAATGATAAAATTTTTAAAGCAAATTGCAAGCATTCAAGAAGTGTTTTAAGAAGAAGAATAATAAAAGAAAATTTGTTAGATTATAAATGTGCTATTTGTGGAATTTCAGAATGGAATAATAAAAAAATATCGTTAGAGATAGATCATATAAATGGCATTAATAATGATAATAGGATTGAAAATTTAAGATTTCTTTGTCCAAATTGTCATTCTCAAACGTCTACTTATGGATCAAAAAATTCTAATATAAATATAAATGATTATGAAATATCTGACGAGTTAGAAAAGTCTGTTTTGAAAGAATATAATAGATTACATAAAATGAAATTGGTTGCACAATATCTTGGTATTAAATATTCTGTAGTCAGACAAATTATGAATAAAAATGGTTTGTTGAGACCAAATCAAAAATTTGTTATAAGGTATGACAAAAACCACGATGAAATACAAAGGTTTGGGACAATAAGAGAAGCTTGTGAATTTTTAATATCAAATAATGAGGTTAAAACCAGATTATACAAAACATGTAGAAAAACATTTTTAAGAAATTGTAATAGTTTTTGGCTTAATAGTTATTGGGAAATATTGGATGCTTAAATTATAATACATAAAATTTAAGTAGAATCTTGTCTAATTATCTTGGAAGCGAATGCGACAGGGCGCAAGTTTAAATACAGCGTGAACGACTAAATGACGAGACACCTTTTAGAAGGTGATGCGATAGTCTAAACTCTATTTAGAGAATTATAGAAATCAGAAGTTTTGTGGGTTCGAGTCCCACCGAGAGTACAAAATATAATAAATATGATTACATTTAAATATGAAAATAAACAATACACAACAAATGATTTAATATCCAAGTTAAAAAAAATGGATATAGCAATAGATGACATTGAAATATTATCTAAAGATAATAAGGATATTATTCAAAAATTTGTATGGTTTAAAAATTTGAAAGACAATTGTATGTATTCTCATGGTGAATATATACCTTCAATAAATTATGTTGATAGATTAAATTCATTATACGATAATCCAGAAGATTATGAGATTAGAGTGTATAATGGAGCTATATATAGAGATGCGGATTATGAAATTATAAATAAGAATTAATATGGAGAAAAAGGATATAATTGAAATTGACGTATCTGAAATTCCAGAAGAGCTTGGTAAAAATCTTGAAGAGCGTATTAAAAAGTGGCTTGATTTGTTAGACAAGGGAATTCGTTTAGTTGATAAAAGTAAAAAAGAATAGTCTAATACTTATCAAGTTTGTTGGTATAATTGTTTATATTGTCCGTATAATAAGAATAATTGGTATTATTCTGCTAGTACTTGTGACAGTTCAAATAAAGTATCTTATAATGGTAATAATATAACAACATGCACGTATAATAAAGATGAAACTCAAACAAGCAATACATAAAAGAGATTAGATAATATTATCTTTACAAGATTTTCTTAATTATGCTATAAGATGTGGTCATGATGTAAATAATAATTTAAAACATTGGATAGGAGAATACGAAGAATATGTTAATGAAAGTCGAAGGAAACAAAGTGCATAGGAAGATAATGAATGATAATACAGGCGAAATAGAAGAGCAATGCAGAGAATTCGAGTCTGCTGATGCTGCAAAGAAATTTGCATAGAATGCAGAGAAAAACATTGAGCCTGGAGTTTTTTATATACATTATGAAGATTAAGAAAAAGTTGTGGATAAGTATAAATAAAATCAAATATTGGATTATAAAAAAAATTGGTTTATCCACATTATATATATGTTATAAGTTTGATCGGTTAGTAAGAAAAACGGAATTAGAGAATGAACAATTTTTCTTAGACTGGCAAGATAAGGTTAACGAGATTAGTGTTAAATAATGATTAATAAGAATTAATATGGAAATATTTAATAATGTTATTAAACTTGATTTGGAATAGGCGTTGAGGCCTAATGTTGAGGAATTGTACAAATACGATTGTATTTTACTTCCTAGAGAGTTTTATAATGGTGCTAGCTAGACAATTTAGTTGATGTATAGGCCACTTAAAAATGTATATTATTATGACAAATACTGATAATTGCAAAGTAAATACTATTGAGTATAATGATACTAAAGAATATTTTGATAATGCTATTGTAAAGAAGGAACCAGAAGCTGGTCATTGTAACATATAGTCTGAACATTGTTTGGATATTAGTGATGTATTTGATGAAGACGAAGATGTTTCGTTAATAAGAGAGCATATTAGGAAAATTGGCTTATTGATTAGTAAACTTTAGTGTCAAAATAAAAATGAATTTATTTGTGGAAATGATCATCTTGAACTTTTGTCTGATTAGCCTTTTATTAGGGTAACTGGCCCTGTTGATGATGGTGTAAATCAAACAATAGTATCTACATTTAACTTTACTAAAAATGCTAAATGTTTTTGTGAAATAAAAAAAGCACTTTAGAAAATTAATAAAGAATTAGATTGCTTAAATAAATATATAGGTATTTCAGAGCAAGATGATTTTAAAAAAGACGTATTTAATATGTGTTGTCATGTATTAAAACAAAATTTATGATAAATAAAAACGCTCATGCGTTCATAATACATTAAACAAACAAAAAAAGCCAGGGAATTTAATTATTCTCTGGCTTTACTTATTTTATCTTATATGTAATACTTGATTATTAATTTTCTTTGCTCTTGGCATTGATACATGAACCCAAGAATAGTTATATTCATCTATTAATTGTCCAACTTTGATCTTTCCTTCTTTAATCATTCTATATATAACAGAAAACAATATTTTATTGCGATTTTTAGTACCAAGAGTGAGATCGGCAGCTTCATAAAGGCAATTACCTTGAATACTTATTTTGCCATTTCTTCTTGTAATAACAGTTCCATTCTTTGTAGAGATGCACCAAACTTTTCCATTATAATAAAATCTTCTATGTAAATCTTCATTAACTCTGCTCTCAGAACGAGACTGAGTAATATATAAATGGAAAAATTTATCCATTGTAAATTTACACCCTTTTATGTTTGACTCCATTTTTTTGAATGTTTTTTTAACGCATCGTAAATTACAAAAAATGCACATAATTTGCAATCTGTCAATATTTTCTTCATCTTTAGAAAAAATTGTAATACTAGAATGTTCCTTTTTTCTAGTATTAAGGCTTCCATCAAATTTTGCATATGTTATAATTAATTGATGTAAAATTTCTGGTTTAAGAGACAAAAACCATTTTGGAATTTTTTTGTTTTTCCCAATAATTTCGTATATTTCTTTAGAATTTTTAGAATTTATAAAATAAGTATAAACATTATCTGTTCCTTGCCTTAAGTGTTGTGTACTAAACCTTTTTGTATAATGTATACCAAGATTTTCTAATATGTCTTCTAATTCAGATTTATCGCGTTCTTTAACTAAGTTAAATCCTATTCCATGAAATCTATCTTGTTTGAATGTTAAAAAACCATCTGCAATTGTAGCCATACATAATCTTAAAATATTAATATCATATTCATTTTTGCAATCACTAAATCCAGCACATTTAAAATATCTTCTTTTCTTATAAACATCTTTTGCCAATTCAATATGGTATTTATAATTTTCTGTTTTTAATGAATCAAAATATTTCTTTGCTTTTTCAGTTAATTCTGTAGATGTTTTTCTTTTATATCTATGTACTTCATTTCTAACTAACATTCTGTGCTCGTCTGTAACTGCATATTCAACATGTTGGTTTGATGCATAATATAAAATACCATCAAAAGGTCTAATAATAATTTCTTTTAATGTATCTAATTCTATAATATCTTTTTCTATATTATAACTGTATGGCCTATCCCATTTTTGTATCGTATCAATAGTTCTCCAACCATTGTTTGTTAATATCTCTGTATTTTGATCAAAGCAATGCTGTGATGTTTTTACGCCTCCAACTTTTGCATTAACTTCAGTACTTCTATATCCACTTGATATTCTAATTGGAGTTTGTAATTCATCTCTAATTGGCTATAATATAGTTTCTGCTAACATCTTAAGTTTTTGTATACCTTCTTCAGAAGGGGTATTATCTAAATGATATTTTTCTGCTGTTTCAGATTTTATTAATTCTTCTAATGTAAAATTATTCGTCAATTTCATGTTCTATTTCTTTTGTGTTATCGAATATCCTTGTTACTGATTCAACACCCATAAGTGCAGCACAACAGTACAAGAATGAATCTGTTATATCTGGAATATTAAATTGATATATTGTTGATAAAATTATCAATATCATTACAGTAAAGAATCCAATAACACCACAAACGCGCTTGCTTGATATTCTTTTAGTTATTCCAGATGAAAATAATTGAAATATAAATTTATTCATAATTATTTATTTAATTCCCATGGCTAATTATAATGCATTGAATCTAATCTTCTCATCCAACCTCGTTTTGTAGATTCTGGTTTGTTTAAACTATTTAAAAAATTACGTCTACCTTCTTTTAGTTTTTCAAATTTTTCTTGTGGATTTTTATTAAGATCTTCAATCATTTCATTATCTATAACGCTACTATTTTTTAATCCTAATATTTTTCTTGCCAGTTTTATTCCATTCTATGATCCAGAACCCCAAGCAAACTAAAATAACAATTGCGCAATATTTTTATCTTTAATATCATCAAATCTTACTGATTTTTTATAAATATCTACTATTTTATGAAAATCAGATTCTGGCATTTTTTGAAGATCTTGCTTATCTATTATACCATCATTATTAATATCCTTTGATAAATTATTTCTTTTCCAAGTATTAAATGTAACACCCATATTCGTTCCTCCATCAGATGATGTATATCCACCCTCCCATGATTTAAGCCAATTAATAAAATGTTCATTACTTTGATTTATATTATTCTCATAATTATTATCATTTATATTTGTCTGCTATTCTCCTATTTCATCATTGTTAAATTCTGGCATATTAAACCATTCTTGTTCTGGTATATTTTTAGTTGGTTCTTCTGCTTCTGGATGTGCAGGAATTTCATCTGGATGTGGTATTGTTGGTTGTTCTATAATAAGAGGCTATATTTCATCTCTACTATTAAAAAATCTAAGAAATCTATCTAACAGAGTTTCTTTAGGCTATTCTATTTCTTCTTCTTGTTCTTGTTTAATTGGCTCTACTGATTGATAATACGAAAACATAGAATCGTCAAATTTTAAACCTTTTTTTGCTCTTTTTATATTAAATTTATCAGGTCCGACGTGATAATGAGGTCCTGTTCCATGTGTTATCTTTCTTGTTTCTTCTGATGTTTCGTCATTAATATTAAAACCATTTGCAAAAAGCCATTTATTAACTAATTCATTTTGCGTTAATAGTTTAAACATGTCATCATAAGATATACCAATTGGAACAATATCATATGCCATTGAATGACCATGTTTATTTTTTTTACCATGATTAGAATTTGGATTAATGTTTCTTTCTCTATATCCACTTGTAATTCTTATTTTATTATTTAATCCAGCATTATTTAATACTGTCTATAAATCCATCGCTGTATAATCAGTATAGTCTTGTGGATTTTCAGATTTTGTTGTTACTGTAAACCAATCCTAATTTGGCTACTCTGTTTCTTTTTTCTCTTGATTATATTGTTGTCTATAATAATGATAGTCGTCAGATGTATCCGTTAAAGGATTTACATTATTATCAGACATACCAAATGAAGGGAAATATATTTTTTTATTTATTGGTTCAACAGATTTGTAATATGTAAATAAACTACTCATATTATCGTTTCTTTTTAGTTTTTAATTCTTTGGTTGTCAATAATCCATTATCTAATACAGATCTATTTCCATATGTTTTATGAGGATTTGGCATTCCTTCATTTGGTTTATATTTAATTTTATTCCCTTTACGCAATATTTCTTTTAATGAATTCATTGCTTGCGGATTAAATAAAAGGCCTCCATTTTCATGCTTAAAGTGCCTTGCATTCTATGCAAACGTAGCTCTTTTCCTTATTTTTGGGTTTGGAGAATTCTTACCTCTTCGTATACATTCATCTGTTACATGGCCATTACAATACATAGTAAACAAACCGCGATTTTTCTTTTTAATATGGATTCCGCTTCCATTTTTAAAGAAGTCAATTAATTGAATATTCGTATTTAAATCATTCATAATCGTTTATTTTTTTAAATTGTTATTAATATTTTTGATTTATATAAATATAATACTATAATTAAAATAAGTCAAATTAAATACAGATAATTTAAAAATACGAAGATTATTAGATAGTTTAGTTAAATTTTTATAAGAGATTTATTTTAAAATTTTTAAAAACTTTAAGACATGGATAAAGTAGAAGCACAGTTTAAGCTATAGTTAATTTTTGCCTCTTTAGTTTTAATTATTGGGTGCTGTCTTATTATAGCTGGCTTCATTGTTCCTCCGATGGGTATCATAGATAGTTCAGTATTGGTAGCATTTGGAGAAGCGTTATCTTTTGTTGGTGCTATTCTCGGAATAGATTATCATTATAAGTATAAATATAGAACTTGAAAAAATGTGAATGAATTATGAATATTGATAAGCGAAATGGTGATGTTTGTTTTTCAGAGAAGGAACATGTTTATTTTGAGCCGTAGGATCCTTCTGTTAAGTATATATCAGCAACGACTTTAATCCACGAATTTACTCAACCATTTGATAAGGAATTAAAGTCTGCTATTGCGGCTATTAAAAAATTGTTAAAACCAGAAATATTACAGGTGGAAAGAAAAGCGTTGAGTGGTATAACTAAATTCGACAAATCCATTTTGGCTGCTTATAATATTTCCGAAAATGATTTCAACAGAGAACAACAAGCGATCTTAGATGAATGGGATCGCATTAATAAAGAGTCGTGTGAAAGAGGAACGAAGATACATTCTTAGATAGAGAATTCCTTTTATGCCGACGGTAAAAACATTAAATTAGATAAATTCGGCCTTGGTGGTAAGTTTGAATGTAAAAAAGATTATTGTGATTTAGACTTACCTCAAGGCGTTTATCCTGAATATTTAATTCATTATAAAGACAAAGAGAATATTTTGAATATTGCAGGTCAAATTGATTTATTAGTTAAAGATGGTAATGATATAACTATTATAGACCACAAAGGATTAGCACTTGATACTCCAATATTAACTAACAATGGTTTTAAAACAATGAAAGAATTAAAAGTTGGTGATACCATTTTTGATAAAGATGGTATGGAAACTCATGTAATTACAAAATCTGAAATACACAACAATCCTTGTTTTAAAATTACATTTGATACAGGAGATGTAATAACAGCAGATGAAGACCACAGGTGGATTACATATAATCCATACAATCAAACGGAGAAGGTATTTACTACATTGGAATTGTATTCTTCATTTAAAGACACTTCTTTTAGAAATAAAAATACATTACAAATTGATTTGATTAATCCTATTGAGTTTAAAGAAAGAGAATTACCAATAGATCCATTTGTTGTTGGTATGTGGTTTTCAACATATACTTTTGATAGTTTAAATCCTTATTTAAAAATATCAAAATAGACTGTTGTTGATGAATTTGAAAAAAGAGGATATAAATTAAAGCAAGTATCAAAACGTAAATATCTATGTGATGATTTATTACGTGATTTGAATAGATATTGTGGTAGAAGTGATAGATTTCCTCTTTTATATTTATTCTCATCAATTAAACAAAGAGAATAGATATTAAGAGGTATTTTGTTTGCAAAATCGTTTAATGACAAAACACATAATGGAAATATATTATATATATCTGGCTTAAGACTTTATGTTTATAGTTTTTTATTTAATAGTCTTGGTGTTGCATATTCTTGTTATAAATATCCAAACTACTTTAATACATATAGATTTTGTTCTTCAATTAATTTTGATTCTGATCTTTTATAGAATTCAAAGCGTAAATATAGAAGAAAGATTATTAGTATTGAAAAATGTGATACAGTTCCAACACAGTGTATTATGGTCGATAGCCCTTCTCATTCTTATTTAGCTGGTTATGGACTAATAATAACTCATAATTCGAACAAAGAAATTAAGAAAACAGGATATTACAATGCTGGAACAAGGCAGACACAAAAGATGCAATTTCCTTTATGCCATTTAGACGACGCAAACTTTAATCATTACCAACTATAGTTAAGCTTATATGCTTGGATGTTACAGCAAATTAATCCAGATTTTAATATAGTAAGATTAATAATAAATCATTATGATCATAAAGGCAATAATACATTATATGATTGTGAATATTTAAAAAAAGATATAGAATAGATGCTTAAATATAAAAAGAAGATGTTAATAAAAGAAAAATAGAAAGAAAGGAGAACACCTTTTGTTTATTGATTATGTATAATATTGGGAATATAATAGAAGGTCATGTTAATGAAGTTTTTAAATTAAACCAAGAAATTTCTGAAAAGCGCTTAGCTATTTGTAAGGTATGTCCTATTTATTCTGAGCGTTTTGGTGGTTCTTGTAACAATAAATTATGGTTTAATCCAAAAACGAATGAAATTAGTTTAGAAGAGAAAGATGATTTTGTAAGAGGCTGCGGATGTAGATTAAAGGCTAAAACAACAATAGCAGAAGAGTCTTGTCCTGCAGACAAATGGTAAATTTTTAAAATGTAAATGAATTATGGATGAAAGAATTACGTTAAACTCAAATGAGAAATTAGCAAGAGACGTTGTTGGTCTCGAAGGTGAAGCAAAACACTTTTTAGTAAATGGTGAAAGTGCAGATAAAACATTTAGAAGAGAAGCACAAATGAAATTTAATCAAAAGGTAGATGATTATATGGCGAAGCTTGACAAGCATGAAGAAACAGTTATGTCTTTCCAAGATAAGATTAAAGATTCTTTGGATAATTTAGAAATCAAAGCAGTCGGTATTAATGTTATTGTAAAACCATTTAAACAAAATCCATTTATGCGTATAGAGCAAACAGAAAGCGGTATTATTACAGATATTGATATTGCTCCAACGTATAAGAGT
>JAEEGL013626785.1_pt1 | contig 31510 bp, 33 predicted proteins | sample 9134231 | NCBI WGS metagenome assembly JAEEGL01 (sample SAMN16246548, study PRJNA631951) | gut metagenome | biome: gut microbiome; feature: rumen; material: fiber-attached | host: Bos | place: Iran: Karaj | collected 2018-10 | reverse complement strand
TGGATCTATTTTATCCATTCTTGGAGGATTTGCGAGTAAGTATTTATGGTAACAGTTAATAAAGGTCGCATACCCGCTTCAGGGTTACAAGATCCTGGAACCGCTCAGGATATTCAACGACGCCTAGGCTCTGGCACCGATACCGATACAATTGCTTCTAGGTTTCATGATACAGTTACCAGGGGTGTCCATAGCGAAATGCGCCTATTGGGTCAGGCCAATAACAATGCAGTTGAATCTACAGCAAGGTCTACCAACTTAGCTAAAGGGCTCATACAATTTGTACAAAACCAGAATCCTCAAGATCCTGTACAAAAAACAGATGCTTACTTTAATGATGCTGTAAGGAATTCTATACAGTCCGCGATTCAACAAGCTTACTTAACGAACCCAGATGACCCTTCAGGGTTCTTGAGTGCGAAGCAGGATATTATAGAAGACCTCCAGCAACAAGGATTTGGTAGCAATCAATCAAGAGCCATTGTAGATCATCTGGGAGCTAAATATGATTCCATGATTCTGAAGCAATGGAGGACGAAGGAATGCGCCCGTGAACGTGCTATTGCTAAGCAATCCTTACAAAATGACCTTAGGGATATGCAGATTTCCATTCCTGCATTAATGAGTTCAGATGCAGTAGATCGCCAGCATGGCCTGGAATTGTTTAATAAGGCCTATCGATCTTATAATGCCTATGATCAAGCAAGCGATCTTAATGGTAAGCCTATTTTTGATGATACTGGGTTAGCCTACAAATCAAGTATTTTAGGTGAAACCATCAATCAGGCTTATTGTACTTGTAAGTATGACAACTTGTCTACCCTACAAGAGAAGCAAGCATTCATAATGGATGTCCTAGATGGGAAAGCTACTGGAGAGATTGATATTAATGGGCAAAAACTCTATATCCGTACCGGTGATCTTCCCTATAAGAGACGTAAATCCCTAGCAGCTGATCTAACCAATAGGTTTAATCAAGAATGTGTAAACCAGAAGGTAGACAATGATAAGACTTATGCACGTGGGGTGATTTCTGGTGAGCTAACATCCATTCCGAATTCTCCTGAATGCCAAGAAGCACTAGATACCTATTACTGTTCTCTATTAGGGAATCAAGTAGGGGATATAGCGAGGGCACAGGGTCGTGATCCAAATACACAGCTATCGGATCTCATTACAATCCATACCAATTTCATTAACAAATCAGGATATGCCCCAAAGAGCATGTTAGATGTTTTAGGTAATAATATTACGAATGGGGATGATGGTAGTTTCCAAGTTGCCTGTATGTCAGCCAATGCATTAGACAATGCTGTTTTAGGCTCTGATAGGCACTACAAGGATATAGGTTACGCGATGTTGGCGTCCAAGCAAATTACCAATGGGGTTCCTCCCGCTGAAGTAAAAGCTGGGATTAAGAAACTTGTAGAGGATGAGGTTAGTGAAAAGCCGGCCAAGCGGATTGCGGCATTAAATGGCATGATGAAAACCCAACCGGATACCTTTGGTGATGCTACCATCATGAAACAGGTATTTCCTGACTTTTCTGGTGAGATGCGTCCTGAAGCCCAGATTGCGTTTTCGGATCAGTATAAGCAATTGGTTCGCACTTATTATTCTTATACCAATGATATTGGGATAGCTGAACGTGTAGCCGCCCTACAGATGAGGCAAACCTGGGGTATTAGCAAAATCAACGGATATGAAGATTGCGTACAATATGCCCCCGAAAAGTATTATGCCAACAAGATGTTGGATTCTAATACCATGCGTGATCGTGTCAAAAACTATTTAGACAACAAATCTCAATCTAATTACACGGATGGATTTGCAGTTCTGTATGATGAAACTACCTTGAAGCAAATAGAATCCGGTAGTAAGGATCCGGATTATGCAGTATTTGTGGTATCGAATGGGGAATTAGTTCCTGCATACGATAAGGATAATATGCAGATTCGTGTAGGTAGGAATATTTGGCGTACAGACACAGATCACCTTCTTGATGGCCAATATGAATTAATTAGTAAAAACCAGCTATTAAAAGAACGTGCCCAATCGTTTGAAATTCAAATTAAGAATCATATCAAGGAGCACAGTATTGATGTACTAACGGGTGGTAAAGGCAGTTCTGAGTTGTGATTTAAAGAATTAAAAAGATGTCAGAAGCAAATCCACGCAGTGAGTACGGTAGCGAGAATACTGAAAATGCCAATAAGCCTATCACTATTGCTAGTGTTGCAGAAGGTATTCATGAATGGAATGCCAAAGACCGTGAGGACAAGGCAGTAAGTAATTCTAATACAAATACAGAAACCCCTACGTTTTGGGAATACTTAAGGGCTGATATTGCTGATAGTGCTATTTTAAATCGGCTTCGTAGCTGGATGGTGTTATCCAGTGATGCGTTACGGAGTGCCAGAACCTCTGTACAATGGTTTGGGAACAAAGCGCAAATTCCCAATGAAGACCCTGATTTCAAAGTTACCGAAGATATGGTAGCTGGGTATGAAGATTTTCCGAGTTTGATGTTAGCTGGTAACAAGCAGCAATTTGATCAAATGAAGGCACTAGCGGATGAAACGATTCGGCGTCGTAAAGTAAAGGCAGCGTATCCGAGTGTAACCGGTAAGATTGCAGCATCTTTGATTAATCCTGAGGAATGGGCATTAACCATGACAGGGTTTGGGGTAGCAGAGAAAGCTCTTAAGGCAGCGCGTGTTACCGGGAAGTTATGGAGACCTGCAGAAGAGGCAGTTAAGTTTGCTGCAGGAGGAGCTGCTACCAATGCCCTAGAAGAGGTCATAGAGCCCAATCCTGACACGACTGGTGCAAACTTAACAGTTGGCCAACGTGTTACCGGGGATGCCGTATTTGGAGCCATTGTAGGGAGCATGCCAATGGTAGCTCGTGCCATCAACAGAGGTACCACGAAGCGGCTAAAGGAAGCATCTAATGCGATTGCTGATGGACTTAATCATGTTGATGTAGAACAAGCCAATGCGGTTGTTACCGAATCGGTTAGTGAAGCATTTTCCAAGTTACCGGCAGACACAATAGCATCTGACATGGGGGTAACGAAAGCGATCAAAAGTACGGGTGTACATACGATTGATCAAGACATGATGTCGAGTATTTACCCGACAGCGCGAGCCACAGCCGAAAAGGGGTATTCATTATCTTTTCGTTTAGAGAACGCTGGTCAAACAGTAGCACAGGTACCTCCTGTAGAAGCGCTCATTAACAAGACCGCAAATATGCGTATTGAGGAATTTAATACGCAAGTGATGGATTTGTTTAAAGCCTACCTTGAGGAGGACTGTGGATATAGCTGGTGTAAGGCCAAGATGATTAATTGGAAGTCCAGTAATATCTGTGGAGGCCCGCAGTATGAAGAATTTAGTCGTCGTGTAGAGAATGTCATTATCACTGGAGAAAAGGACGTAAGCGATCGTGTTAATCGGTGTGCAGAGATTTATCGTGCATCGCTTGATAAGACCACGCAAGACGGTATCGATGCTGGTGTCTATAGCATGAAGCATATAGATGAGGCAGTAGCCCGTCATAAGGCAGCAAACAATGAGCAGCTTTTAAAACTCAAGGAAGAAGCCAAGCAATTGAACCAATCGGAGATAGCTCGTGGCAATCAGATATCCAAGGAAGTATTTGAAGCTGAGCAAGAAACTGCTGGGCTAAAGCAATTATTAGAGACAGCCGATAATGACATAAAGGCAGGTGAGGAAGCTATTCACGAAAGTGAAGCCAAGCTCAAAGACTTATTAACCAACAAAGCTGAAGAAAAAGCTATTCTTAATGCCCGTAAGGAGCTTAAGCTCAAGGAAGAAGCATTAGAGCATACGAAAACAGCAGCAGAAGGGGTACGTACCAAGTACACAGCTGCCGAACAAGCCTACAAGGATGCAGACAAGCGGTTTAATCAATACCTAAAGGAAACAGGACAAGATCTAGATAGTTTTCTTGGGCTACAAGCAGAATATATTAAAGCGCTGCAAGAGAATGCCCATCGGTCTGCTATTTACAATGAGAGCAATCGTCTATGGGGGCTATTAGCTGAGCGCCGTAAGACTCCTGCAGATTTTCCCAAGAGCAAGGATGTAGGGTATGTACCTCGTCGGTATGATGCAGCCTATATTTTAAGGCATCCTGAAGAGGCCAAGCAGGTCATTAAGGATGCGTATGCTAAGCAGGGTAAGGAGATCTCAGACGAAAAGGTAGATGAGATTATAGGAAAAATCCGTGGATATAAGCATCCTTACAAGAACTTTAGTACGATTCGTCAGATGGAGCATGAGCGTACCATGGATGTTGCCACAGAAGATTTAGACAAGATTCTCATTCATGACATTATTCAAACGCATGCTGTATTTACGAAGACAATAGTAAGTGATTCGGAAGTACGAAAAGCATTTGGTACATTAAATGCAGAAGATGTGATTCAGCGGTTGAAGCAAGAGAGGGTTTCGCTCGTATATGCCTTAGACAAGAAGGGTCTAAAGGGCAGGGAATACCGTAAGGAATACAACAAAATCAATGCTGAATTTGAACGCCAAGCTGAAAACATTAGAACAACCTTTGATCGTTTACGTGGGCGTGGATCAGCGACCCCTACCTGGGCACGAGTAGCGATGTGTTTAAACACCATGAGGAGCATGGGAATGATAGCCACAGCGCCGCTTATGGATGCGTTTACCATTGCGGTACATCAAGGGTTTAAAAACCCATTAAAGTACTTAGCCCGTGTATGTTTCGATAAGATTCATTTCACGAAGCATGAAGCATCCATGGCAGTAAAGGTACTTGATCCTGAAAGCATCAATCGTATTGTGCACATGGATGGGCTCATCGATGGGAATATTATTTCGCAGCGTTTACGGTTAGCGACCAATCAATTCATGAGACTAACAGGTGGGCCGCAAATTGATGGGATGCTTCGTCGGTTTAATGGTGCGGTAGCCGAGCAAAGGATTTTAGAAAACTGTGCAAAGCGAGGGAAGCTCTCATTAGAAGAATCCAAATGGATGTTAGATGTTGGGATCAACGAAGAGCAAATGAGGTTGATTGGAGAGCAATTCAAGGCGCATGGGCAGAAGAGTAAGTTTGGTCGTTGGGAGAGTGGATATAGCAAATGGGATAGTTCTGCTAAGGAAGCGTTTGATGCAGCGATATACAAGATACAGTATGAATCTGTATTAACGCCTACAGCAGGAGCCCGTGCACGATGGATGGACAAGAGCTATGCTGGATTAACATTTCAATTTATGCAGTGTATGTTTGCTGCTGGTTCCAAAGCCACAGTACCGTTCATGCAAAAGTTAGTAGATGAGCGAGGAGCTTATATACTCGGTGCATTAAGCTTTGGTTTTTCGGCATCCTACTTACGTCAAAGAGCAAAGGATACACTTGGTGGTGTAGAGCGTCCTCAGGAAGAGAGGATCAAGAAATCCTTTGAGGAAATGGATTTGTTTGCCCAGGCTATATTTTTGTTTGATATAGTCAGCCGAGCTAAGTTGGGAGAAGGAGAGCGTTTTTATACGGCATTTCCGAATCTTACCAACAAGAGACCAATGAGGAAGACAGCATTTAACTTTGCAGCTGATTCACTCAGTAGGTTTGCACCGGTTAGCCTTGCCAATGATTTAGCGAAGGCGACTATAGGGATGGCTCAAGAGAAAGCCAATTACAGCAATTTGCATGCCGTAAGGCGATTAATACCTGCAAACAACTTAGCCTATTTCTGTCGTTTGTTCAATGCCATGGAACAGTCCATTGGGCAATCCTTAGACATTCCGAGATACTTTGATACGGTAGAGGAACAGAAGGCTGCACAAAAGCGTCATAGGGCTCGGTATAGCACCAAGCCAGAGGTTAAGACACCCGTAAGTCGTAAGGCACCTGTAAGACGCAAGGCTCCTGCCAAGCCCACTAACAGTGGTACGGTTCAATCGATTGATTTATCGAGGTTGACGAAGTAGTATGTACAATGATTTAAACAGCTACTTAAAACCAGATAGTATTTATGCGATCTACAACGATTGTGTAAAGTCAGAGCCGGATCCAGAGATTTTATTAGAGAACGAATGGTTTGAGCGTTGTAAGAATGATCCTCAATACTTCATTGAGCATACGCTCATTATTCCGAACAAGATGGGGCAATATATTCCCTTTAAGCTCAACAAGGTACAAAAGGGTATCATTGATGCTTGCTGTACCCAGATGAAGGAATCGGGGAATATCAGGATTGTTATTGTTAAGGCTCGTCAACAGGGTGTTACGACCCTATGTCGTGCATTAATGCTATGGGCATCTCTTTTCCATCAAACCCCTGGGGTATTGGTAGCGCAAACCTTTGATGATTTAACCAAGACCTTTGCTGGGCTAACGGATTTAGCCAAGAGTATTCGTCGTGATGGGATATGTTTTAACAACAACAGAACCAACCTTGAAGTTAACTGTCATGGATACAGTATACCGGTTAATGGGTACTGGGCAGGGGGTCAAGGTGAGATGCGTGGACGTACCTATCGTGCTTTACATTTGACAGAGGTAGATAGCTACAACGACTTTAGTCGTTTATGGTTAGGTGTTAGGGAAACAATACCCCCCCAGGGATTTAGTATGATCCTAATAGAAAGTACATCCATAGGGCATGGAAACATCTATGAGATCTTTAATGGGGATAGACGCTTTGATGAGTTCGATAAGTTATTTTTCCCCTGGTATGAGACAGAAGAATATGTCTCATCTATAGCAGCAGAATTAGATGAATCCGATCTAGAATTTCAAAGTAAGCATGGGCTCAGTACAGAGCAAATGAATTGGTACAAGCAGAAGGTTGTTAGTAAAGCTGACATCCGTATTAAGCATGAATACCCGACGACGCTTGATGATTGTTTTGAGATGCCTCTAGACAATTATTTTTTTGAGCCAAAATACATACAAGAGGGCAATGGACGTGGATCTTATGTTTGTAACAATGATGAGGATATCATTCTGGGGATTGATCCGGCACTCATGAGGGATGATACCGGTATGGTATGGAGGCAGGGAAGGAACATATTAAAGATTGTGAGGGTTCCCCCTGTAGAGAATTCCGATAAGTTGTTGGATGTGATGGCCAGGGAGATTGCTGGTTTTCGTCCGAACATCATTACCTTTGATGTTACCGGGAACAATTATACCCTATACAATGAGCTTCAGAAGCGAACCAAAATACATATCATTCCGATCAACTTTGGTGAAGCAGCCCAAGACAACAAGGTGTATGAAAATAAGCGAGCTGAACTCTATGCGCGTATGAAGCAATGGATGAGAGAGGGGTGTTCCTTTCCGTCGGATCAAGAATTTTTGCAGCAATTATATTGGATTAAGTATGATCCATCATCCCATCGTTTAAAGCTCATAGCCAAGAAGGACATGCCCCATTCACCCGACTTAGCAGATGCGTGTGCCATGACCTTCCCCTATGCTGGGATGGAATATCCTGGTATATCCAGATCCAGTAACTATGGCTATAAAACCAACGTGTTCGACAAAAATACCCCAGACATTCGTGCCGACTGGGTTATTTTTTAATGACAATATTACTCATAATTTCTCACCACAACTTCATCAACGTCCCCACGCTTGCTTCCAATGGAGTTGATCGCACGTTTTGCTTGTACTACAGTAATATGGTATTCCCTATACTGTTCCCTAATAAACGGTGTAGCGGAATTAGATAGCATAAACTTAATTCCGCGTTTATGTAACTCATCACAGCTGCGACGTAGCCTTTTTTGATCCTCTTTAGAGAACCCCCTCTTTGAATAACCTGTAAAACTGGAAGTTTCAGAAACTGGGTCATACGGCGGGTCAAGATAGACAAATGTTCCCTTTTTTATTCCTGCTAATACTTCTGCATAGTCTACAGAAGAAAAATGAACCGTTGCAGAGTTGAAATATGAACTTACCGCTCGCAATACAGGTTCATTCACTATATTGGGATTGCGATAATTTCCAAAGGGCGAATTAAATTCGCCTGCATTGTTCACTCGGTAAAGGCCATTGTAACATGTCTTATTCAAATACAGAATTCGTGCCGCTTTTTCAACCTCCGACAAAGAACTATACTTTTCCCTATCTCTATCCCAATCACGAACAGAATAGAAAAAATTGGATTTGTTCTTATATTTCTTTAATTCTTCAATAAGTTCGTCAACACTATCTTTTATGACTGTATAAACGCATATTAAATCCGTGTTAATGTCGTTAATATATGCTGTGTTTGGCTGTAGATGAAAAAGCAACGCGCCGCCGCCCACAAACGGTTCGCAATAGGATGTTATTCGTTTAGGCAGTAGCGGCAAAAAAGTCTCAATCAGTTGCCTTTTCCCGCCCACCCATTTCAAAACAGGTGCAACCAGCTTGTTTTTTTCATTGCTGGCGCCGCTTTCCATACACCTAACGTGTTCGAAGAAAACCCCCAAGACCTTTATAAATCCTGGGGTGCTTTTTAGTTGTTATCGCCCTTTGTTTTGTCATTGTCAACGTCCTCGTCTAAAGCTAACATTAGTTCTTTCGGAAGTACATCAAGTATGGCCTGTAAGTATGCTAAAATAATACAAAAAAATAATCCAGTAGCCCCAATGTTATTTGGTGCTACATCAAGTATGGACTGAATCCTGACAGTGTCGATCATATCAATATCAAAATCTTTACCTCTTAAATCGCAACAGTTTTCACCAAAACTAAGTGTAAATCCCTGACCAAACCACTTCTCATCAAGTTTAAAAAACGTTCGTTTACATTTTTCTATATTTTTTTTAGCTTCACTGACTGTTTTTAATGCTTCAATTAGTTTACGTAATTTTAATGTATTCATTTTTTTATTCTAAAGAAACGTTGCCGTAATGCTTTTCTATAAAGTCGTCCTTTCTCCTGTTTCGTTTCAGTAACTTTTGATAGGCATCTCCTATCTCTTCTAATGGCATGCCCAATTGCTGCTCTAGCTGACGGACTTTATGATCCAGCTCGATATAATGTTGAACCTTAGATCCAGTAACCATACTTGCTCGAAGAAACTCGTCCCAACTTGTCTCAAGTTTGGGGTCATGGTGTGTATTAGTGCACCATTCTTCGAAGTCTTCGTAACTGTTTAACGACATAGGATTCGATTGAGAATGAATAAGTTATACAGAGTAATCACAATTAGCGTATAAGGGAGTAATTCCCAAGGATTAAATACATGGGCATATATTCTCTTAGCAGTCCACCTCATGTATAAATAGAAAGCCGCAAAGGCCAAAATAAGACTTATTAACATGATATTAACACTTTAGGATGCAAGATAGTTTTGCATTTGTTGATGGGTTTTAATTAGAGAATGAAGAGCGGAAGACTTGTCCGCTTGAGTAGCCTTTGGATCAAAGAACTTTGTTTTAAACACCCTTACATTCAAAATACAACTTTGTTTAAAGCTATCCTTGTCGGCCTGTTTAGAACCACTGATAGCCTCCAATAAAGCTCTGCATTTATCCAGATATTTGTTAAACTCTTCATCATTGAAGGGTTCTATGGTTTCTGTAGACATGTCAGGTGTCTCATCCCAACCATTGTGAAGATATTTATGGGTCTTGTTATCCATGACGGTTGCCTCGACCCCATCTGGTTCTTCTAAGTTGAAAGCAGTTATGAGCATATAACGCCGTCTATAGGTATTAGTACCGCCCTCGAACTTATTGGGGTCTTGCTGAGTATGTACCTCGGTAGTTATCCCTGGGTAATTGTAAGTCTTAAACTCCAAAAAGTTCTTTGGATCTAAGGCATCAAAGAGCGTAAGGATGCAATTTTGGCAATCGATCGAATAAGCGATATTGAAGGTTTCGCAAACCTGATCAATCGCGCCAATAATATCTTTCAATTCGAAGTATTCGAAGTTGTTCTTGCCATAAACGACAGCTCCATTTTTTTTGATATTCATTGAATGGAGGGCGTTTTTGGCCTTATTATAGCGCACCAAAAAGGGTACGTTATCTGATTTATCCTTGGGTTGTGTCATAAGAGTTTGTTGTTCAAGAACTGTACTTGATATCTTAAAGCTTTAAGATCATCTTCTAATTTATCAAAGTTGTTCAAACTTTGATCGAGTTTATCCAAAGCCGACATAGCTGAACGCAATGCATTCTGTATAATCTCAAGTGCGGTAGGGTTATTGGGTTCTATTTTTAATATTTCTTTAGCCTTTTGGGCTGCGATTGTTGGATCTGAGTTGTTCATAATTATTAAAGGTTCACAAGGGGTTTGTACCAATGTTTAAATCCTAATTTTTTAAGTGCATAAGCGGCAAATAGACGCCTATACGCCTTAATTGTCAATTTCTTTTTCATGTTTAGAAATCAATTTTGAAGCACACGCATTAATCAACGAATATATTCTATATTTTAATAAGGATTCCGCATCATGTAGTTTTTCCAAGAGCCATTCTCTTTCCTCTGAAGACAAGCCAGGGAAATAATATAGCTTTTCCTGTACTTTATTCTTCATATTTTCAAAAGATTCTAGTGATTCTGCAAAAGCATCTATTTTTTTTGCAAGAGCCTCTAGTGCTTTTCTCTCTTTCTCTTTAAGTTTTTCTATATCCATACGCATCCAATCATTAATTGTTAACTTCTTCGTCATAGGTTTTTTGTTTCCATTTAGAGGTCAATTCTGAAGCCGTATCGGAATACAGCTGCTGGAGATTGACTTTTTGATCTGGAAGCTTTGCTTGTTTAACCAACAGAGTCATTTTGTTGATTAAGGACAATTCCACATCATGTAATTTTTCCAAGATCCATCCTTGTTCCTCTGAAGACAAGCAAGGGCAATAATGTAGCTTATCCTGTACTTCATTGGTCATATTTTGGAAGAATTCTAGAAAAGAAGCTAGTGATTCAATAGATTCCATATACTTGATTCCTTGTAATTAATTAAAGCGTTGTGGGATAACCAAAGTACCATTAATGTACATAGGGAAGCGTACATGACCATTTAAGATATCATTGATGAGTTCCCTAGACTTATCATCCAAGAAGCACAAAGACACATCGAACACGCTCAATTCTGGTAGTACACATTCCACGATGTCGGAGCCGTCCCGTCTAAAAAACAAGTAAGAAATATCTTTCAGGTTAGGGCAACTGCTAGCATGGATAGCATTTATTGACTTAACCTGAACGATAGGCTTTAGGGAATCGATATTAGTGTATGAGCAAACGACTGCGTCAAGTTGTTTGCACATGGAAAAATCTGGCAAAGAAAATAATGGATTGTGACTCAAATTGATCGCCCTTAGGGCAGGGCAATCGGGTATACCGACAATACTGGTAATTTTGTTAAAAGACAGGTTAATGCCCTTAATCGTCAGTTGTTTGCTAAGAACAATATCCCCAGAAATTAAGTTGTGGGATAGATCCACATACTCAATATTACTGCAAAAAATATTAGTTATGCGCCTGATGATGTTATGGGACAGGTTAAGTTTTTTCAGCCGTGTGTTTTTGTCCAAGCAAGGGACATCTTGAATGAAGTTGTGGGATAGGGTTAAGTCCTCAATCTTTGTAAGATGTTTTACCCAAGAGGTATCATTCATGAGGGAATTAGAGACTGTTAATTTCTGAATAGAAGACAAATCATCGAACTGATCCAAGATTTGTTGTACTTGGTAATCATTCGAGTACTCATCGTAATCATTATACGCTACAGTCAGAGCGTGTAATAACGAAGTAGTAGCTGATAGTAATAGAGTTAGAGTTAGTTTTTTCATGTTGGTAGTATAAATAGTATACGGGTATCGCTATTGCTTAGTCAAATATTATTTTTGACAACATTTTGACATTACTCGTTTTTAGCAAATACGCCAAATAGGTATTGATAGAGGCGTTGTCGATAATCAAAGAATTGTTAAAAGCTCTGTGAAATTCTGATATCAAATGAGTATTTGTCTGCATATCCTATTAACACGGAGCAAATTAAAAAAAGTTTAATTAAAAAAGTGCAGATTCGTCAACCAATTGATGGCTGGGCGTGGCATCGGCCTTTGCAAGTGTCCTAACAACCACATAATACTTAGGGCTGCTGTATTTGGTTTTAGATTCGTCGTTAGATACTCTTACAGCTAATTCCCCTGTTACGATGACATTTGTGCCTTTTTTGGTTTGTTGAAGTTCCTCAGCGATGCCTCCGAAAGCCGTAATATTGACGTAGATTTTAAATTCTTTTTTTTCTTCCTTGTGGGTATATGTTTTAGTTACCAAGATAGAGCTGGTAGTGACGGTTATACCGGTCGCTGTGGTTCTCATCTCTGGAGTATCTGACAAGGTACCCGCGATAATTACTTCATTTAAGTTTAGTGCGTTCATGATTCAAGAAAAAAGATTAGCAATGGTACCAACTCGAACGCATTGACCTTAATTCAGCGATTGTAGGTTTTAATTCAGACATGGACACATCATCGTTTTCGATGCAGTTGCGTCTAGTCAGTTTGTATTCCTGGTAATGAGGGTACTGGTAGTACTCATCTAGAGAGTTGTCGTTGTGTATATTCATGAGATTTAAAATATGTTAAAATGAAATACGACAAAAATCAAATCAAAAAATGAACACAACTCAAAATCCTGTACCAGAAGAGCCATTGTCCAACCAGAGCATCCCGGAAGAAGCAATCAGGGAGTATGAAGCTTTAAGCAAGAACCGTGTAGATATACGGGAGCGTATGCTGAAAGCTTTTTTTGATTACCAGGATGCATGTGACAAACAGAGTAGGTATGTGAAGAGGCTAGTGAAGACCTACGGTAAGCATAGACTTGAATTCCCCGGATTTAATTTTGCAGACAACGAAATACTAAGTGCCTATCGGAATGGCTATCAAGACAGTATACGAGATACTATATATGGGCAGATAGAAATGACGGAAGAGAAGGAAGAATGGCGTGCAAGCAAGATCAATATAAACCAAGTAATAGTCAGCGGTATGATTGTAGGTGTAGGGGAGCGCTATTCACTAGATGGAAATGGTTCGCGAAATGTTCATTTGATACCGATATCCACACTAGAGGAGTTAGAGAGCTTTCAAAACAAGACGCATCCTGTGTTCAACAAAAAAACCAATCTTCAGCGAATAATCGTAACATTAAAAGTAACAGGTCGCTCCTTGAAGAATCGGCTAGCCCCCAAAAACTTTTTTGTAGGATTAGGGAGTATTGCAGGAGGATCAGGAATATCGATCCTAGGCAGTTGTTTTCGTATATACACAACGCTTGAAGAATTTCTAGAAGACCCCCAAAATCAGCTTGTAGTTAGTTACTACAAAGTAAAGCTACCATTTTAGATCCTGGTAGTGCCTAAACACCACCAGGAAATACGTCTTTTAAGAAAAAATTTCTTATTGAAAGAAATCCTATTGATAGGGAAACGATAGATGTTCTATGTTGTCAAGCTTTTTTGATGAAAAACCCTTCCGCAAAAAAGTTATTCACAGCTCCGTGCCGCTCCTGTACCGGATTTACACCACTTTTGGAAAAAGTTATTCACAACCCTAAAACAAACCCAAAAACAAAACCAGAAAAAATCGAGTTATTCACAAAAGTTATTCACAGCTCCGTTAAGCCACCATATTGGGTTTATCACACTTTTCACAAAAAGTTATTCACAAAGTTATTCACAATCCACCCGATTCCGGAAATATACCGCACCCCTACCCCAAAAATATACCGCACCCCTCTTCTTCCCCCCACACCCCCTATTAATACCTATATATAGCAAAAAAATATATATTTTTTATTATTTTAATTTTTTTAAATTAATTATAATTATATATATTTTTTTAAATAATTATAATATAGGCCCAAAATATACCGCACCCCCCCAGGGGGTTGAACATCAAATTAAGATTTTGTTTTTTTGCTAAAAACTTGACCTTCTCTATCGTTATCCCTAACTTACTTCCATGTACCCCAACATCCCAGATACCACATTCAACTTAAAAGCTTCAAAAAGAAGTCGTAATACCTGGAAACAGAATTACGACTTCCTCTTCTTCATCCTCAATCTACTTCGTCATTTCCCAGCTGACGTTTCCAATTCAACTTTGGTTGCTCGTACCTTCTACAATGACCATTCCCCTTTTTTCGATACCTCACGTTCCTTTAACGCCCTCGAACATTCTATCCGTGGAGCGTTACGTTCTTTGCATCAACTCGGGTTGATCAGCATTAGCTTCAAAAAAATCTACGTACGCTCGATAACCATTAACGACCCCAAAACTGCAATTCCTGTCCTTCAACGCTACTTTCAAAACACTCCAAATCAAAAGATTCCTACCATGGTCAAAGATATGCTTAAGTCAGAATCCATCGGGAAACCTGAACATTCTATCACGGATCACCCCCAGTACAACGATTTCCAAGAACTACTCAACCTCCCCGGAGAACGTAAACTCTCCCAACCGCAACAAAAACAAGCTTTTAGCTACTTCATTGAAGCTATCCGTAAGTTCAATTGCTCTGCCGATACTATCATTGCTTCTCGAGCTCTGTATACCCATCACTGCGCCTTGTACAATGCCCATCCTCGCTCCATCTTCAATTGGCTGAAAAATCTTACATTTGATGCTATCAGCTTAATGCATAACACCTTTTTAACGCTAGAACCCATGTTGTTGAGCCATCAGAAGGACTATCAAGGCGAAGATGGCTTCGAAACCAAGGTCTTGGATAACATGATCACCTCTGATGCTTCGGAACACCTTGATGAGGTTTACAGAAACCTGAAAGGGCTCGAGTCGGCTGATCAATTACCCTCCGAATTCAAGAATTGGCGCTGCCTCCTGTATCTCATTTCCCACTCAACTCAAAAAATTAAATACAAAATCCTTGACATCTTCGTTTCTTCTGCTACTTTTTTTCATAAAGTTTATGAAGCATTCGTCTCAGTGTCTAAAACCTATCAATCTTTTTATGCGTAAATCTTTTCTCATTTTCTTAATTCCGTGCATCTTGTTGAGTGGTTGCGGCCGTAACGCGTTAAAAGCTTCTACTAAGGAAGCTGCTGTTACTGCCGACACCCTCAGCAAAACTTATGAATCAATGGATCGCGATATGGTAGTTTTCCGCGAATCTATCCTGAAGTTGGCTTATATCGTTTCTTCTAACGGCCCGATGGATCGTAATGTCCGCTTTGATGCCGGTAACCAAATCTTGAAAGCTTTAGAGTGCGATCAAAAACAAGCCGATACTTGGAAAGCTTGGGCTAAGAAATTGACTTCTGATGTCGATGACCCTATGCACCCTCAAGTATCCGACGAACTCTATAACAGCATCGTTAAGGACTTAACTAACAGCTACCAGAACATTAAAACTAAGGGTAGTTCGTTAAAAAAAAAGTCCAATGAACTAAACTACAAGCTCGCTGTGTTGTCCGGACATGCCGGCAATTCAGGTTGTAATCATACCTTCATGCTGTTTTCTACAGTCTCCGGATTGTTGGCTCTGTTCGGTGCTTATGCTCTCCGGCAGAAGATTGTAGCTTTCCTTGCTTTCTTGTTTAAGAAATAACAATTCTGTGTGCCGTCTAAAAAGAAAACAATCACAATCTCCTATCCATTAGGCGATCAAACTTACAACAAAGATTACCCAAAAATCTTATTAGAATTCGCGGATGGCATCCGAACAATCGATAACCCTATATTCGTAGAATCCCTCAAACGTCTAAATGGTCACAATTATAAGGACATTCTCTTGTTCTGCTCAGCAGCCAACCCTGTCCGCTCCTTCATGATGGCTTATCGCTTGAGTATTAATACAATACACAAATACATCTCTGATCACCCAGCTTTTAAAAAGGCTTTCATGGAAGCCCATGAAAAGTCCCTCTTATATACCCATCTCGGGCACGCCGGCGGCGCTATCACCGATAAACAATACGCTGTCTATTTGCGCATGAACCACGGCTTTACCCTGAGTGCACCTGTCCAACCACAACCCTCTCTCCCCCCACCTCCTCAACAAATTACTGTACAAAATTCTTGATTTTTTCTTGATTTTTCTTGTTTGTTTGCTATTTTAATTTAAAATCTAAGAATTCAATGTTATGGGCGGGGTTGTTGCTCCTATTGCTGCTATTGGTGGAATAGCTGCTGCTCCCTTTACGGGAGGAGCTTCTTTGGGCGTCTTGGTTGCTACCGGCGCTGCTACCGGCGCTATCACTAGCGTTATCAATGGTGGCAACCCCCTAACAGGCGCTATCACTGGCGCTGTAACAGCTCCCATAACCGGAGGTATTCCAGGCGCTATCGCTGCAGCTGCTACCTCAGCGACCTTCGTTCATCAACAACAACAGGCTAAGCAACAGGCTAGACAAGCTCAGGCTCAAATGCAGGCTAATATCGATTACTATACTAATTTAGCCGCTAAAACCCGTGCACAAATCGCACTAGATGAAAAACGCTACAGTGACACTACCCAAAACCTAAATCGCATTATCTTTTCAAGAAACAAAATTATATCTGCTGATCGTAAGGCCGTTCTCAAAAAGGCTTTCTTCATTGATAGGTATTCAATGGATAATTCCCAACAGAATGACTTTAATCCACTCAATCGCGAGCCTCATGATATCCGACAACGGGAATTAATACAAGGAGCCTAACTATATGGGGTTGCAAGAAAATGTACAAGCAGCTACGAAAGAGCTAAACAAAGCTATCGATGGTGTAGAACAATTTGTCCAAAAGATTGTAGATGCCAAAATCAAGAAAATCGATGACTACGGTAAAAAAATTACCGCTGACTTTGATGCCGATTTCAAATTAATTGAATCTGCCTTCGTGTTTATGATTCACGGTAATGAATCACAAATGGCGCCCCTTGTTAACCTCTATACAGAAGATGCCGGAGAACCCCTTGTTATGAAGGTTTTCGCAACGCCCAGTTGTTTCGATCTAAAAGACCTTACGGGGTGCATGAAGAGATCGGGGTACATTAATAGCAAGCCATCTTGGTTAGAGTTTCCGCCCCACGAGTTCGATAGTAAGTATGCTTCTCTAGATCCTAAGCATCTTAAGCTTTCTTCTATAGAAAAGAAAAATGATACATACTTCACCCCTAGCGATTTAGTCTTGTCGAATTCAGAAGCTGCTCAAATAAGGGAACAAATAAACAAAGTAGGTATTAATCAATATAAGAATTTCAAAATCTGTTTGCAGGGCATAGATAAATTAACAGTTGAGCAATGGGTGTTGGACGCTGATGCAGCTTTATCCAGGTGGAACAAAATAAATGTACCCGAACCACAACTTATTCAGACCTATAGCCTCCCTTTAAAACAAAAAGCATTAATCTGGGATCTAAAAATAGATCGACTTAATGATAGACGCAATGATGATCTCAAGATAGCTGATAGGAATGCTCAGGAGTCTTTTTCATTTAGAAAGATGCTTACGATACTCATTAGGAGTCTACCGAGTAGAGGAAAGTATATATCACGGGAAGCATTTAGAAAGATGCTTACGATGCTCATTGAGCATTTACCGAATGATGATGGGAAGTTTGAACAATTTTACAAAATGGTAGGAGAGAAGTAAATGCCTAAAAAAGTTAAGTCAACACGTAAAACTTTCCCTACAAAAATTAAGGTCTATCCTTTAGATTATAAAGGATCACTAAATGATCCTAATCGTAAGAACAAGGATGAGTACGAAGTTAAGGAAAGTTTAAAACACCTTAGTTATAACCAACCCCAAAGCGGTCCATATGGTGGCTACAACCATTATGAGATATATCATGAGGAAAATGTAAAAAATCTTGTTGAAAGAAGCGGGTTTAAAGAAAGTTTTGCTAAGGTTGTAGGACAATACAACAAAAACGTAGAAGACGAAACAAAGCTTCTTCAGTATAAAGAAGACCTAAAGGAAGATTTGGCTTCCTACAAAGACTCGAACAAATTACTTAAAGAAAAAATTGATTCTAAAGATTTTTCAAGTAATGTTGAAGCCTTTAGGGTTAACAAGATTGCTGGTGACACCCCTAAAACAAGCATTAAATTCATTACAGACATGCTTGTACGCTACGATACTTTAAAGCCAGCAAGACCAAATACAACCTGGTATGGCGATTACGAGAAGTATAAAGACAAATTAACCTTCCCGGTTACTGAAAAAAATACACTACATTCATCTGGTTATTGGAGTGTTTCTGGAACCGGGTTTGGTGGTTATGGAAACAACACAAATGTAAATGCTTATTTGGCGTTTGATAATCTTGTTGATGAGCTTCTTAAGAATGATAAAGGGCTCAAGGAAAGCGTTGATAAAACGCATCAAGAATTAGTCCCTTTAAAAGATGAGCTCATACAAGAAATGACCCGTCATGATAACTTGATTCTGGGTTACAAAGATCGTAAGTCCATCATACCACAGCCCAAAATAGAGGATAACATTGATAATGTATCGGTTATTAACATCAACGAACAACGCAATATTAATGATGATTTACTTTCAAAATACGGCGATAATAAATCCGTCCTTGACTTAAAAGAAGCACTTGCCAATAAAGCACAACCGAAGCTAACACAACAACAGTACTTAGATGTTTCTGCTTCTCGCCTTAAGGATGAAACACAACAGCAGTCAGCGATCGACTTTTCCGTTATCCAACAGCAAAATATCGAGGATAAAAAACAAGACCAATCTGTTAATGCCATCCGAGACCTCAAGAGTGCCCTCGATTCCCCTAGGTATATAGCCTTATTTGATGCTGCCAATAGACTTAAACATGCAAAAAAAGTCTATAAATCTAGACCAGTCGTTTATCAGTACGCTGCGCCTTCTCGTATTAAGCCTAAGGAGTTAGATTTACGTACTCGCTTTAACCTCATGATCGATTAATTTATGCCAGTCCTCGTTGATAATCTTGAAGAATTTTTTACAGCCATAAATCAAAGCCTGTCTAGAGATGAACGCTTGTCCCTCAACAATCCAGCTGATACCATGGAGCGCTTTATGGGTGCAGGTATTAGCTCATTCGCACGTGGAGGACGTGGAGGACGGAATCCATCACTGTATTCATCTGTCAACAGTAATAGTGTCCTCGGATTAGCATCCGATGGCGCTGATTACCTTTCCCCTTGGGCTGGATTAGGAACTAAAGCTTTGGGTGCAGGTATTCTTTCTGCTGTCCAAACCGGTAACCCTTTGGTTGGTTTGTTGGTTGGCGGTGTATCGGCCTTGTCCTCTTTACCAGATGCTATCTCTAAACAGCAGGCTATCAACAAACGGAGCCGGCTCATTAAACAACAACAGGCTAAAGAAAGGCAACAGCTCATCAGAGACCAAAGACAGGAAAAGATTCTTCAAATTCTAGAGAAGTATTATACCGAGAACAAATCCGCTGCTCCTACCCCAACTACCCCAGGTACACCAACTACACCAGGCACTCCAGATACTCCAGGTACTCCTCAGACGCTTGCTCAAAGCATTACCCAAAACTTCATTACCACTGATACTACCCCAACGTCTGCTTACTTCCGTAGTTATTCTACATCTTCGCCCATGAGACAAACAGACCTTTCTGGCTTCTCTTTGCTCATGAGTCCTAGAAATTCTGCAAGACTCCGTTACCAGACCCTGTATAATGCCTAACTCCATTGACCCATCTGCGCAAATCAGCAACTCAGCTATTATTGGTTCTAACGTTTCTATCGGCCAGAATTCCGTTATTGGACACCATTCTATTATCGGTTCTAATGTTTCAATAGGCTCCAATACCCTCATCGGCCCAAATACCATTATTGGGGATAATACCACCATTGGTTCTTGTTGCGTAATTTGTTATCATTCGGTTATATCTGCTATTCCAGACTCGGCTTTTAATGACTATCCTGTATCAGGTCTATTGGGTTGCATTATCGGCGATAAGGTTTCTATTTTGAATGCTGTTGTGGAATCCGGTATCCAGTCTGTCGATGATCCTGACTTGTTACCTACTACTATCCAGAACGAATCTTCTATATCCTTTTTCTCAACCATCAAAAGTAATGCTTTTGTTGGCTCTAAATCTAAAATAGCTCAATATGCCATCATTGGGGAAAATGCCCACCTGGATGGGCAAAACTTTATCGGTTGCCATTGCATTGTAGGTGCTGGCGTTCACCTCGAACGTGAAGTCTCCGGTATCAATGCAGCTCTCTTCGATTCCGGCTTCCAATACTTCTCCGATCCACAAAAACATTGCAAAACTTACTCAAAGTACGATAGTGATTTTTGGGGAGGTAAATTCTATTTTGGATCCGCTACCAATATGTCTTTTTACCAATGCCATAACTTTAAACGCTTCTTAAAACACGGGAATAAAAATGCCAAAAAAGCCTAATACCAACAAATCTCAGTCACAAGAACCTCAAGCCTCACAGACTGATATTCAAGCTATGCTCGATAATATGGCTAAGCAATTAATTGCTCAACGCGATGCAGCCTTTAGAGCTAATGAAGAAAATAAGGATATTTATGCGTATTTGTGCGATTATTTCCAAATCGATTATGATCCCGTCGTACTTCACTCAGGTCGCCAGAGAAACAAGTTCTACTCCTCTTTAAGCTCTGTTTTACAGCGCTACATAACCTCCTTTATCCGAAACGCTTACCCTCGCGAAACTAAGAATTTCGAGTTCCAGGTAACCAATGATATGGTGGATCGTATGTCTTCTTTATATTCCGATAGCAACAAGGAGGATGTCCGCCATCAGTTAAGCGTTATCTTTTCGGAAATATCTGATGCGGTTCGTAGAGAAATCGATAACTCAGGATTTCATGATATCTTGCCTATTATCGTATCTCATTACTTTATCTGCCATGGGGCATTTTTGTGCATGCCTTCTAGGCCTGTCTTGGGTGCTAAATCCGCTATCGACCTTATCCCTATTTTGCCTTCAGAACTTGCTCTCGTGTTTTCCCCTAAACAGGAAATTATTCAGGCTTTCTACAAATACTCTGATAATCAACAGAATTACTTAGGGACACCCATCCAACCCAACAAAACCCTTTGTGTTTCTAGAAAAGAACAACAAGACCCGAAAACGGGTATCTCGTCCTATTACTGGGAACAAGCTATTCTGGATGAACAAAATCATATTATCGATATCCAGACCCAACCCTATAACCCTATTGTTGTTTTCTATAATGTGAAATTCCCTTACGAATCTATGGGTCGTGGGGTTGCATTCGAACAGTATAGGGCTATTAAGGAATTTGATGAGTTTTCTAAGCATGCTAATCGCGCTAAACGCTATTTTGCTAACCCACCTATAGCTTTAGATCAAGCATCTATTAGCGGCTTTTCTCAGGATTTACGTACCTTGGAGCCAGGCGACGTTCTGGTAATGAACAATCCTAGCCTCCCTATTAAACAACTAAATACTACGGATCCTACCCCCTATATTAACGACGCAAATAATCAACGCACCGAAATAACTGAATGCATCTTGGGTTCCATCATTAATCAAGACCCAGCTACTACCGCTACCTTAACCAATGAACAAGTTACTGCACAACAGAACTTTATTCTCCAGCAATTAGGTCGCGGTGCTAAACAGTTGATTGAACAAATTGTCATGAATTCCTTCCATATCCTACTTCAAAAAGGAATTATTCATGAAACAATTAGGAATTTTTTGCTTGAAGATTCTAATCGTTTACCCTATTTTTTATTTAACCAAATGCAATACTCAGATCAATCTACACAGGAGTCCCTCATCAATAGCTTTATCAACGCTATCATATCTTTGTTGGCTCAGCCTACAGGACTTCATATCAGTATCACTTCTCCTTTAGGATTGGCCTTTAAGGGTGCTCAATACGCAAGACTCGTAGAAGGTGTAACTAAAACTTCTCAACTTACCCAACTCCCAGTAAATGTACTGTTCGATACCAACAAGTTGGTAAATATTCTTGCAGATTATTCAGAGCTCCCTCCAGAAATCTTGAGTTCTGAAAAACAACGTAATGCAAAACTTCAACAAATGATGCAACAACAAGTAAACCCCGTTTAACACTATGGATAAAAATATACAACAGGAAGTCCCAGAATTACTTGGTTTTTATACACGCGCCGTCGAAGATATAAAAGTTCAAGAACAGCGCGATCAAAACAATATTACAGAATTGTTTCGAACAGCTTCTGCCGACAGGTTTGAGTCCACAGACGGTTTTGTTTTGTGTGCTAAAGAAACTGGAGAAAATGGAAAGAGCGTTGCTTTAACAGCAAAAGATGAAGAGATAAGAAAATGCCCTGATCATGAGGTTGGTAACATCAAGTCTTATGGACAAATCGGTTATATCGGTAAACTCCCCAAAGATATGAATTGCTTGGCGGACGATCCACAACGCGTCGTAGATAATATTGTTAATGATAAAAAACTATTCCGTAGAAAATTCGTTGTATCTGAACGCAAAAAAAGTAAATGAAGCAAGATAATACCCTAGAGCTTACTATTGAGAGATTAAAAAATCATCAACAAGAGCTCATAGATCTATTAGCCTTATTACAGTCTAAATTTACTATAGTGCAACATACCAATAACCCTTATGATTTTGCCTTTTGTTGCGGACAACAAAGCGTAATAGAGGCAATACGTTCTTTGATTAAGTAATTTATGGAAGACGAAAGTATATCATCAGAATCGGTTCGTCCAGAATCAAGTGCTACAAACGTTTCTGATACTAAGTTGTCAGATGAGCTGATTCAGAAACAACAGGAACTGGAAAATGAAAATATCAAGCTTAAGTCTAATTTGTCAGATTCCAGACAAAAAATCGAACGGTTAACTACTCCGGCTCTCGGCGTTTATCAGGATGATCCTGTAAAACGTAACATGTTTAAAGAAAAGGTCGGAGAGGAAATCTTTAATCGTGTACAATCCAATATTGAGACTTTAAACCTTACAAAAGAACAAGCAGATAAATACGCAGATATACTTATGGAACAACAACAGGGCGAATACGCTCAAAACCAACAACAAGGTGGTTATGCAAATAACCAACAACAAGGTACTCAAGAGAACAACCCAGATAATCGGGTAAACGATCTGAGAATCGATGTCATTACTGCCTTTAGGACAATGGGTAATCAAGAAATGGCCAACCGTGCCTTATCTATGAACCCAAATGAATTGCTTACATGCGCTAATACATTAAGCGCTAGCTTACATTATTCACAGCAACAACAACAAGGCGGGTATGCAAATAACCAAGGTGGGTATGAGAATAATACTGAGAATACCCCTAACAATCAGGTTGCTCAACAGCCTTTGAATGCTAATGCTCCTCAAGTTGCTCCAATGGGAACAAACGATGCTGTATTTGATCACAAAACCCTTAATTCGAGCCAATACAAGGCTTTGGAGAAAAACTTCAACGAGGAACTTGGTTTTGCTGATGGGAAAGTCCCCGATCAATACAAACCATTACATCAGGAGTTAAGGAGAAAGCTCTACAGCAAAACAGACGATGAGTGATTTTTTGTCTTGATCCTTGTCTCTCAATCAATTTATATATAAATACCGGTAAGGCCATATTAACGGATCTGAGTTGTCATGTTGGGTAGGTATGGCTTTGCCGGCTTTTTAATTAAACATCAATTCTGCTTTCCTATCCTTAGACGCTGCATAAGCTAAGGATAGGGCATCACTTTCATCTTCATTCTTGGGAGTTACTTTAAATAACGCCTGTACCATTTTATTTACTTGAGCCTTTGAGGCACCACCCGATAAGACAGCATGCTTCCCTTCCTTCGGTGAATATTGATATACCTTTATATCCTTGTTTACATTTTGGATCGCCAATAAGATAACCCCACGTACCATACCAAGCTTGATTGCTGTTTGATGGTTTTGTACAAAAATAGTCTTTTCAATCCCAATTGTATCAATCTCATACTGATTAATCCAATCGCTGACCGTATGGTAAATTAAACTAAGACATTCTTCTTCTGGGACGGATGGCTTGATACGGATATCTCCAGTAGCTAGGCATTCTAATGTTTGCCCGTTTAATACTGCCAATCCAGTACCCCGTAAGCTGGGATCAATCCCTAGAATGTTACACATGATTGTGAAGGAATTACCTCATTAAGCTGCTCTAGGACTTCTTTGGAAAATCTTTCACGGAGTACTAAATTGTTAAATTTGGTGCCAAATTCAAAAAAGACCTTATCATCCTTAACTAAGGAACATATTCCATTGATTTCCTTGTATAAGGATGTCTTCTGGATGGCTTCAGAATAATCCTCAAAATCATCAATGTATGTCATATGCTTACATTCACTGGTTGGGTAATCTCTGGGTATTCGTTTCCAAACTCCAGTACATTTGTGGTTACATAAACGACTAAATTTTAAAAGTGTTTTCGTTGTATCGTATACCGAACTCCCCTCATTAAGCTCCTTCTCAATACCGGTTTCCAGTAATGCCTGCATCGCTTTGCTTGCACGATTATTTATTATATAGGCCAACATTCCTTCTAATGCTTGTCGGTTCTCGGGATGTTCTAACCCTATACAACATTCCTTGACATGATCCGGTAACAGATTGTATTCCTCTTCTGTCATTGGCCAATACAACAACATTGCTACTAACGAGCTAGGGTCTTTTGACCCAATCTCTTCACCTTTGGCTTTATGTTCATCTTTAAAACGGTATATCATATATACATTTTATCTTACGTTTTTTTGCTTGACAAGATTAATGTTTTTTTGTAGTTATACGATAATATATTATCTTAAAGGTGGACAAGTGACCAGTCCATTGCGATATTACTATAACTAGTCCACCTTTAGATAACATATTAATATATATTCGTAATAGTGGACTAGGCCACGTGTATGACCCCCGCTTGTCGATTGTATAAAGCATGTCCTCACAGAGCATGTGGGTATCATCACTTTTGGTGCAAATCAAAAGGAGGAATTTGTTTTAACAAAGACAAACTGGTGTAACCACAATAAAAACATACAAAAGAAAGTAAAAAAACTATGGCCACTTCAGTTTTATCAGAAGTTGTCCCAGAGGTCATGACCAGCGTAAATGCGGCTATTGACGTATATTACAACCCATTTCGGGGGTTGTTCCGTGCCATCGATATTAATGGCAAAAGTACAACGGTATATACTCCTTCCAATTATCCTCATATGGCTCCGTACCATGAGGGAGTTGTCCCAGCTCGTGTGTTTAAGCAAGAATTCGATCCTATCATGGTTCAAAAGAAATTCTACTGGGATCATGCAGGTCTTTCTTGGAAAGATGAAGGAGAAAGCTCCACATTGGCAAATATCGCACGTATCCAACAAATAGCACAAGGCTATGCAGCCGATGCACAAAAGCTGTTGGAAACTTCATTCTTCGAAGCAGTTAATCCTGATACCATTGATGAGGAAAACAACCTACCATGGAACAAGGTAAGCAAAAGCTCGGCCGATGATAATACCCTTCGTGGTATTAGCCATAATCGTATTATGAACGCTATTCAGCAGGTGATGAGCACCGCTGGACACATCAAACCCAATACAACGTGGTACGTGTTCTTGCCTTACGCTTTGAAGAGCTACATTGAGAATGATTCTGCATTCTTCTATAGCAATTCGGGTGTCGCTCGCACTCCTCAAACTATTCAGGCTCAACAGGCTCAATACAACTACAAGATCATATATCTAAACGATTCTGCCTTCTTCAATAATGATTCCTTGTGGGAGGATGAACATAAGGTAGTACGTATTGTTATTGTTCCTTCTACTGCAGTAGTTCAAGGTGTTTGGACTCCGTTCGGAGGAGCAATGTATAACATGAAACTCTGCCAGGATTACGGTTCTGTTTTGGGTTACGACGGTTTTTACATGGTGTCTAAATTTGTCACCTCGTTTACCTTAGTACGCCCCGATATCGCAATTTGGGTAGGCGCTCGTTTAACTGCTTAATCAATCAATAAATAATAGAAAGGATTTATTTTTATGATTAAATTTTTGTCAAAAACAACCCCCAATAATCTGTGCACCACCGCGGAACATTTCCAATGCGAATATACTCCCGGAATGCACCTTAAGGAAGGTACCACGGATCAGTATGCTATCCATACTGATATGAATTCAATTACTCAGGGCGGAACCTTGATTGGTGTTCATAGTAACCCAGTTTCCCCTCGGTTGTCTTGCTACGAACAGAATGGTAAAACATTCTCAGTCGTATCACTTCCTAAACACGATGGCGCTTTCTTAATCCCGCATAAACCCGGACAATATGTTAAAACATTCTATGTCCCGAAAATCGGAGAGATTAAGTATGACGCATCCGACGCTGACCATCCTTTGTTGGATTTAGGCGCAATGGTTACCGTCAAACGCTTGGGCGTTATCCTGTTGGGGAAGGAAGCTATTGGTGCTGATGACCAGGTCATTAACTTCAAAACCAAAAACGGAACCGGACGTATCGGAGGATGGGGAACCGGAGGCAATATCGCTATCCATACCGCAGATGCCGGTAAGGTCGGTTTGTTCAGAGAGTTCGATTGCGACTATATGTCCGATAAGCTCCACGTAGTAAATGCCGCAGCAAAGAATAATAACTTGCCTGCTTGCTTGATCTATGCTGTGTTCGAACCCAGCGATACCGTTGAGTATTCCTACCTTTGTCTACACGCAAATGCAGCAGTTGCACACCTATTATCATCTACCCAAGTCGATGGTACGCTCTCTAGCGTCAGTGCACGGTTCTGCGCCCACGCCCAAGTAACCGGTGATGCGACCGTGACGGTACTTCGTTCTGCTATCCCTCACGCTACCAACGTTGCCGGAGCTGTCGCGGTCGCAGAGGCTACTGTAGTCAATGCTATTACGTTAACCAACTTAGGCGCTATCGGTACCGCAGGAGAAGGTGATCATCTCGTTATCGCAGGAAATGCGGATTTCACTGGTAACAGGATCGGTATGTCATTAGGCGCGGATAGCACCGATGCGGTGTTATTGGTAAGCCTTACTGCAAAATTTGTTGCAGCCTAATAGGATTAATGTATCATTATTAATGAGGAATTGGTATGATGCCACAAGCATACCAATTCCTCATTAATAAAACCTTTTAACTTTTTGTTCATATGTATTTTTCACAGCAAGCCATCGATAACGAAACAATGGGCGGTCAAATTTTGACCAATAATCCAAACGGCGGAGCCGGTGGAGATTCTACCGCTTGTTGCTTAATCTTACCCGATCCTAATAACCCTACTAAACCTCTTAAATGGAAACCATCACTAGATAGCACCGATGAATCCACTTGGCATAATATCGGTATTCCTTACTACCCAGGTAACAACATTGGCTTTCAGATATACGATTTCAAAGACGTTGCTCTTGCATACAATACTCGGCAGACTGTGTTTAATATGGGTATTAAGGGTAAATTTGTGTCCATAGGGTGTATCCCATTGGTTCCTACCACTGAAAGTTATTCTTTTTACTTCGAAGAACCCGCAACTGGTGCCGGAGCATCCAGTGTGTTTTTGTCCCCATTGTTATCTAATTATTCCTTTAATGTGGAAGCTTCAACAAGTACCGTAAAGATTACTCGGTGGTTCATTCCGTATGATAATTTCTGTACGGGTTATTGGTATATGCGGATGCCAGGGCGGCTTAGTGTATCAATACCTTGCGTTTGGTTCATGGAAGTAGGTAATGACCCTTTTGTTGATTCATTCCTCGTTACAGCAGCTTCTGGAAGTGAAACAAGACCTTTACCAATGCCCGCCGATGCTAATGCAGAGCTAGAATCAGTATGCCTCATACCCAATGTTAGCACAAGCGTATCAGTGTCGTTCGCAAACAATTCGCAGTATTGGTACAAGGGCAATACTGATACAGCATTTCCAACTACGCTGGCAACTGGTGGACGCAAAGTGTTCTGGTACCATTCTAACGACAAGATACCATCAGGCGTAGCCGGGTTACCGAAGTTACAGATCAAGGCCGATCATACGATTGACGTTCATATTCGGTACAAAGATCCTAACATGTAAAAAATGCCTAGAATTTCTACATTTACTAACGAAACGGATCTAGTAAATTATGCGTTGTCCTCTATGGGGCAACGCACAGTCAATGATCTTCTTATAAACGGAGAGCGTGTACATGACTTAATTGTCAATAGCTTACCGTTAGTAAAGAGTCATATCTTCGGGAAATTCAATCGCCCTTATAGTTTTGCCAATAAGGCTTGCGCCTGTGCCCTTGTAAATGATTTGGGCGATGACGGGTCTATATGGTCAGTAGCTGAGGATTATTATTGCATTACCAATGTTCGGCATAATCCAGTTCATTTTGGAAAACGTAATAACCCTATTAAATGGCATCATAATGAAGCAGGAAATATTGTTACAGACTTTCGGATTTCCAGTGCACCATCTGGTGCCCCTCAGGGAGAGTTATTGCTTGCAGACGCTAATGTTAATGTGGATATCTCTTTATGGCCAATTTCAGCCATTAAAGCCTATGTTACTATTTTGCAAAAGTATTTGACCTATGCCCTAAGTGGTCAAACTGAAGACGCAAGGCTCGTGTTGAATGAAATCGATTCAGCAATGACTGATGTCGAACTAAACGATCAAACAGCCTCGTCTTTTAAATTGAAGCTGTTTGATGTTTAAGTATGCCCAATATTATACCCTTTACCCTAAACAACTTTCGTGCCGGTGAATTGGGAGCCGGTTTTTCCCTTAAACCAGGCAATGATCTTTATCATCAGGGTCTCTACCGTGCAGAAAATATAGATACCAATGGATTGGGCAATATCCGGCAGCGTGGAGGATTTGCTTGGGCTGTATCGGGCAATATGCCCAATATGCCAATTGTAAACGATCGATGCGCTGTATGCTCTTTTGATGTACGAACGGATAATAATGGAATACAAACCAGACTAGCTATCATGTCTGGTGCCTATGCCTATATTTTTTCAGTAGATCCTATTACTACCGATTTGACCTACCTGTGTCAGGTTGAAATCCCAGATGGTTATCGTAACTATATTCATCTATGCTCACAGGCACCCTATATTGCCCCTAGTCATGAGGTGTCTCATGGGATTTGCTTTGCTTACCATGAAATAAAGCCATTTTCATTTATATGGGGTGGTAATGCCAGTCAGCCAAATGATTTCAAGTTTACAGAATTCCCACTAGAAAATTTGCCCCGTAGCCGCGTAGATCACGGTAACGATGATGAAAAAACATTTGCTGAACTTGGAACCGGTGATGTTACCTTAAGCCATTCCGGAAATATTGTTACCCTAACTGTCGCCAATGCTGTTTTTAACCAGAATGAAGACTATTATAAGGGTCAACGCATTGAACACTCGCTCATCGGTAGATTTGAAGTTAATAGCAAGAAGGACAACAAAACACTGATCTGCACCTCTATTGCTGATACCAATACATGGGGAACCTTTAGCGACTTAGGCAACTTTACTTTCGAGTTGAATTGGGAACCCATTGCAGATGATAACAAAAAATGGTTTGATTGCTGTGCCTTCTTTCAGGAGCGTATGTGGTTTGCTGGTTGCTGGAGTAACCCAGGATATGTCATTGGTTCTTGTACTGACGATATAGCGGATTTTGGGTTCTATACCAGATCGGATTCAGATGGCTGTTGTGCAACAATCGGAGAATCCGTTCGTATTTCTGCGTTGGGCTGCGGTTCTACCTTACACGTTCTAACCTCTGGAAATAATGCAAGTATTTGGGTTCCTTCTGTAGGAGCCAGCGGTATGATTACGCCTACCAATTTCTTATTAACCAAAATAGCAAATGGGGTTGGTGGTGACCCATATACCCAAGCCCCACAAACTAAGCAATTTGGTATTATTGCAATCGATTCGACTTCCTCAATCGTATCCTATATTTCGTATGAAAACACTGCTCAAAGCTATACGTCTATAGAATTAACCACTCTATTGCCTTATGATTTGATTCAACAGCACGGAGAGGCTACTAATAGCTTTTGTTTGGTTCAAGCTCAATCCGCCAAAGAGAGCGGAACGCAGGCAGTATACTTCATCAACAGACAGCGTCAAATCGTCAAGATGTACCTAACGCTCTATGGAGAACTTTCTCCATCGTTCACTCGGTATATTATTAAGGATGACGGCATTAATGCAAATAATACAAAAATATTCCCTATCCAATTATTTACCATAATGCATAAGTTGTACGGGATATTTAAGGATGTTAATGACAACTCCTTTAGTATCTTACGGTTGGAAGAGGATGCTGTGCTAGACTTCTCTGTTAAATGCAGATCAAATGGTGAAGGTGTGTTTACTTTGCCAAAACTATATCCGAAATTCGGGAACGGCGGGGATGTTCCGGTATGCGTATGGGAGCCGGTGACTAAAACTAAAAAAATAACCAGGGTTAATTTTAATGATGACGATCGCTCCATAACTATTGCTGAAGCTGCTTTCAAAAACAAGGACGCAGAAATTGGAATTCCGTTTGATATCAAGGCCGTAACAATGGAATTAGTCCAAAGACCTGGGACTGAAGTGTATCCAGAGCCCTATAAGCCTATTCAGCCTATATGCATTGCGTTTTGGTCTGATGAGACCGAAAAGATGTATAGAGCTAATGGCTTACCCGGTGCGATACAATATTCGTTTTCCGAATGGGGTGACACAACCTGGGATCCAAGTGTTGTTTCTAATGTTCTAGACGGTTCGACTGGCGAGCAAGAGCGCGCAATGATATCCTATACTGGGCCAACATCTGTATGTGTAAGACCCCTGATAGCTCCCAAATTAGTTTTAACAGCAACAACTCCTTGCTTTTTCTCAATCAAAGCGATATATATATTAGCAAAAACACCAGACACACGTAGTAAGTTAATGTCCCTAGAAACAAAGTAATGCCTACCGCAAATGACATCCTACAATTAGGGGTTGGTCTGTATTTATCTAGACCTCCAGCAACACCACCCGCTTCACTATTCGATAGGACACTTGGCCCAACAATGTTGGCGCAAAATCGTAAGCTTCGTGCAGATAACGATGCGATCAACAAATCCGAAATTCAACAGCGCGCAGACGTGATGAATCGGTCTATTGCTGGTTCTAGTCGTCCAGAGGCGGTAAAGCAGGCCATGATGGCTAATATTACACGCGAGAAACATTTTTTATTTGCTAAGATTGACCGAGCATCAGCCATGAGCAATTGGTATCAGGATATGAATGTATTACAAACGACCCAGTCGATTGTAAATGATATGAATGCTCAATTGTTTAATATGCGAGAGAGCTACCAAAACTCTGTCAATCGGAATACTGGATCTATTTTATCCATTCTTGGAGGATTTGCGAGTAAGTATTTATGGTAACAGTTAATAAAGGTCGCATACCCGCTTCAGGGTTACAAGATCCTGGAACCGCTCAGGATATTCAACGACGCCTAGGCTCTGGCACCGAT
>JAEEGL014406494.1_pt1 | contig 31511 bp, 25 predicted proteins | sample 9134231 | NCBI WGS metagenome assembly JAEEGL01 (sample SAMN16246548, study PRJNA631951) | gut metagenome | biome: gut microbiome; feature: rumen; material: fiber-attached | host: Bos | place: Iran: Karaj | collected 2018-10 | reverse complement strand
TCGAAATGATCTCGCTGTAATCGTTGATATAGTCCTTCAAAGCACTGACGGCAGCCGCGAGCAGGAAGAAAGTCAAAGAGATGCCCAATGTGAAAAACAGAGTCGAAACAAAGACTCTGACTCTGTCATAATGTATGTTTCCTTCTTCGTCTGCAGTTTTGCCGTCACCCACCAGATAGGACATATACAGCGGAATGAGAGGCAATACACAGGGTGACAGGAAGGACAGGATTCCTTCCAGAAAGATTCCGCCCAGGAGTTTAAGATCCATCTTATCTCAGAAACATCAGAACAATGATACCCAGCAGGATCCGATAGACGCCGAAGATCGTGAAAGTGTTCTTCTTAACGTAATCCAGCACGAAACGGACCATGAATACAGAGACCAGGAAAGCACTGATGCATCCCATCAGAAGCGTTAGGATCTCTCCGAAGGAGAAAGCTGCTCCGTATTTCAGGATCTTCATCAGGCTTGCTCCAAACATGACCGGGATCGCCAGTTCGAATGTGAATTCCGTCGAAGTGCTGCGGGCGATTCCCAGCAGAAGCGCACAGATGATCGTTGCACCGGAACGGGAAACGCCCGGAAAGACGGCGGCGACCAGCTGAGCCAGACCGATCAACAAAGCCTGTTTGAAGGTGATGTATCTGGTCGAATTGACGGTAAACTGTCTGTTTCGAAGAAGACCTTCCACGACGATGAACACGATTCCCACCAGCATCAGTGCAGCGGCCATCAGCGTCATCTCGTTTTCCGGCGTGATGAAATTCACGTGATCTTCCAGGAACAGTTCATAGATGATAGCCGGTAGACAGGCGACGATGATCTTCAGCCAGAGAATAAATCTGTCTTTTTTCACATTGGCGAGGACCCCCTTCCCCAGCGGTCTGTTCGACTTTCCGAACGGCCAGACCTTGTTCCAGAAGATCAGCAGCAACGCAATGATCGCACCGAGCTGAATGACGACTTCAAAAACCTCCAGGAATTCCGGCGTTGTTTCCAAAGGAAAAAAGATGTTGAGGATCTTCAGGTGCGCCGTCGATGAGACAGGCATCCATTCGGTGATCCCTTCGATGATGCCGAAGATGATCGCTTTCAGTATGTTCATGACAACCTCCTAGTTGAAGTTAACCAGTTCTTCTGCAGGTGGATCCGCTTCCTTGTAACTCTTGACGTTGATGGCACACATCTCCGTACCTTCTTCATTCTCGATGCAGCGGGCTTCTCCCGAGATCAGATAGTATTTATTCACATCGATATCCTTCTTCTTGATGCCGATGCAAGGCAAGGCGATATCCGTGATGTCGTTTGCACAGCACACCATCGCCCTTCTGCCCATGATCAGAACGTTCCGGTAATCTTCGATCTCTCCGGCATATTTGGCCTTGATCGTGATGTTGACCTTGTCGTACTTGCCCGGATTGTCGATCGCATCCATGAACCAGAGACCGTAGTCGATGTCGCTGATCTCCAGATCCTTGGACGTATCGAAGAGTTCGTCTTCGATCTTGTTGGAGACGTTGCCGTCCCTGTCTTCAAAGATCAGTTCGATGAACTGGTTGATCGATTTCAGGTTGTTGCGCAGATAGCGCTTGTCCACGCCGTCGCTGCGGTTGAGGATCACCACTTCCGCATTGACCACGTGATTGTACATGAACTGCCGCATGTTCTGCAGATACATGGAGAATTTCGACGCATCAATCGTCGTCAGCGTCTGCGCCAGTTCCCAGTTGCCGATAAACCCGGTGTTATACAGGATGTTGTCATCCTCCATTCCGTTGAGTTCCAGAAACACACGCTCAAAATGATAGTTCTTATCGATCTCCTTCTGTTTTTCCAGAGTCAGGTCTTTGATCGAATCCAGATACAGGACCTGCGTGTTCGTGATCTTCAGAAACTTCTCGTCATAGATCACATCGCCCTGTTCAAAACACAGGATCAGTGTCGATTCCCCTTCGTTGAAACGGGGGTTGTACAGAGTTCCCTTGATCGCCTGCGTCTTTCCGGAATCCAGAAAACCGGAGAACACATAGACGGGCTTAATCATGGAAAAGCTCCCGGAAATACTCTTCGTCGATCGACGTACCGATAACCGATACCAACGAACCTTCCCTTTCGCTTCCGGTGAAGATGTTGTATTCGTTCAGAACGTAGTTGAAATACATCGTTCCTTCGTCACTGTGCACGTATCCCTTGATGCGGATGATGTCTTCCGGGATCTTCGTGAAGATCTCTTCCAGTTCCTTGCGGGTAAAGACGTGTGTCGGTTCCAGGATCTGGTTCTTGAAGATCTCGTCATCGTCGTCATCATGATGGTGGTGATGGTGACCATGATGGTGATGATGATGCTCATGTTCCTCTTCATCGTCGTCATCATCCTCGTCGTGGTGATGATGGTGATGATGCTCATGTTCCTCATCGACTTCCGGCAGGATATCCCCTCCTGATACGATGATGTTCAGCAGTTCTTCGATCGTATATTCGTCCAGCGGTCTGGTGATCAGTTCCGCTTCCTCGTTGAGTTCCCTGACGATGGTCACCGCTGCGTCGACCGTTTCCTGATCGGCGACGTCGACGTGGGAAAGAACGATCGCATTTGCGGAACGTACCTGATCGTCGAAGTATTCCTTGAAGTTCAGATGATACTTCCGGCAGGTCTTGACATCGACAATGCAGATATGGGAGACGATGCGGAAATCCGGGTCGCCCTTGACGACGTTGATGATCTCGGAAAGTTTTCCGACGCCGGACGGCTCGATCAGAAGATCGGATACGCCCATCTCTTCGATCTCTTCCAATGCATCTTCGAAGTCTCCCTGCAGGGAGCAGCAGATACAGCCGTTATTGATCTCCTTGATGTTGAGTGAGCTGTCAAAAAAAGCTCCGTCGACACCGACTTCGCCGAATTCGTTTTCCAGAAGCATCACCTTTTCGAATTTCTTTTCTTTCAGCAGCTTCTGAATGAATGTCGTCTTTCCGGCTCCCAGAAAGCCTGAGACGATATATACATTAATCATAAACATTCACCTCTTTCTTCTTATGGAATACGGCTTCCCGGTATCCGGTGCTGTCGTCATGAATCCTTTCTGCCGTATACTCTTCCAATATTCCCAGAACCAGCTCGCAGGTCGTATTGACGATGCATCCCTCTTCGAGATGTCCACCGATACACTTCCCCTTCTCGTCGGAAAGACCGATATGCAGATGACACTTCCCCTGAATGACCGTGCCGGTCAGGGAGACGATCTCGTAGTCCTCTTCGTTTTCCAGATAGGATTCCGCTTTTGCCAGACGGATCCTCATCCCCTTGATGCATCCGACTCCGCTCAGCACGACCGCCGTATCGATATCCCTGCAGATCTCTTCGATCGATTTTTTCAGGTCATCGCTTCTTTTCAGTCTGAAAGCCAGTTCTTTCATAAACCTATTTTAACATTTTAATACAGATGTGATAAGCGAAATACCCGCCCTCAGACAGCATGGTTCCCTATCCGTTTCACCATAAAAAAGAATTCAGATGATTCTGAATTCCCATTGTTCGGCTCAGAAGCGGGTCCTAGAAGTACTCTACCGACCGGAACTGTTCCGGTTCTTCGCTGACCGGTGCTTTTCGACCGATATCCGTCATGAAGATCGCTGCCGCATACGGAGCCAGATCGATCCCGATGGACTGTGGCAGACCGTGAGCCCTGAATGAAGACGTCCACAGTTCGTTTTCGTTGACCATGTTGCAGCCGGAGTAGATGTCTTTTTCCGAGTTGATCAGTTCCGTGTATCTTCCCGCAAACGGGACGCCGACCCGATAATCGGTATAGGCGATCGGCCGCATGTTCAGGACGATCACGAAACAGTGATCCTCATCGCATCTCGTATAGATGTAGATGGATTGACGGTAGTCATCCGCATCGATCCAGCGGAAGAAAGAACGTTCGTAGTCGAAGCTGTAAAAAGCCTTGTATGTCCTGTATATCTGACACAGATCGCGGAAGAAACGGTGGAAGGAGTCGTGCATCGGATACTTCAGCAGATTCCAGTCCAGACCCTGCCTTTCATCGAATTCCCGGATCATCGCCAAATCGTTTCCCAGGAAGTTCAGTTTCTTTCCCGGATGGGTAAACATATACAGGTACAGGTTCCGGCACTGGGAAAAGCGTTCGTCATAGGAGCCCCACATCTTCTCGACGATCGTCTTTTTCATATGGACGACTTCATCATGGGAAAACGGCAGGATGTATTTCTCGGAATAGAAATACGCCATGGAGAACGTCAGCTGATTGTGGCGGAGTCCTCTGTCTTCCGGTGAAGAGGAATAATAGGACAGCGTATCGTGCATCCATCCCAGATCCCAGGTGTAGTCAAAGCCCAGGCCGCCTTCGCTGACCGGTTTGGTGATGTTGGGATAGGAGGTGGAATTCTCCGCGATCAGCAGGACATTCGGATAACGCGATTTGACGGTACAGCTGAAACGTTTCAGGAATTCCAGCCCGTCACGGTTCTCTCCGAGTTCCTGTCTGCCATTGAGATAGATCAGATCGGATACCGCATCCATCCGCAATCCGTCGATATGGAATTCCTTCAGGAAATAGACAGCGGAAGACAGCAGGAAGCTGTTCACCGGTCCGGAAGACAGATCGAAGCTGTAGGATCCCCATTGGGAGGAGCGTCTTTCCTCGGTCGGGTATTCATAACAGGCTTTTCCATCGAAATTACCCAATCCGTGACCGTCAATCGCAAAGTGAAGATAGGAAACGTCAAGGATCACGCCGATCCCGTTTTGATGACAGACATCGATCAGTTCCCTGAGCTCATCCGGTGTTCCATACCGGCTGGTCGGGGAAAAGAAACCGGTCGCCTGATAGCCCCAGGAACCGTCGAACGGATATTCGAAAAGAGGCATCATCTCGATATGGGTGTAGCCCATGTCCTTCACATAAGGAATGAGTTCATCCTTGAGCTGCCGATAACTGGAAAACTCATAGATATGGTGGAAACCGTTGAGATGAACCTCGTAGATATTCAGCGGATCTTCGTAGGAAAACCGCCTCCGGGCCATGTATTCGCCGTCCTGAAAGGAGTAATTGCCGGAATACATGATCGAAGCGTTTGCCGGACGTCTTTCCGAGAAAAAGGCGTACGGGTCCGATTTGTCGGTGAACGTCTTTTCGTCGGACCAGACACGGTAACGGTAGACATAGATGCATTCACAGTCGGGAATGTACAGATGCCAGATGCCTCTGTCATCGATCTTCTCCATCGGATAGAACTTCTGGAAGCCTTCTCTGGACATGAAGAGATCGATTCGGAAGGCATGCGGTGCCCACAAGTAAAACTCGACACCAGTGCCGAGTTTATGACAGCCCATATATTCATAGGCCTGTGTTTCTATTCCATAGAAGAAATAGTCCAGGTTCATTTGTTCAGAACGTTGCGGTAAAGATCTTCGTATTCTCTGGCTGATTTCGCGAAGGAAACGTCGTATCTCATCGCGTTCCTGATCAGCATCTTCCATCTTTCCGGATAATCCGTATACTGCGTATAGGCATATTCGAATACTCTTACCAGATCGTAGACGGAATACGGACCGAAGGAGAATCCCGTTCCGGAACCGGTATATTCATTGAGCGGTTCCACCGTATCCTTGAGACCGCCGGTCTCTCTGACCAGAGGAAGGGTTCCGTATCGCATGGAGATCAGCTGGGAGATACCGCACGGTTCAAACAGTGACGGCATCAGAAGCATATCCAGGCCGGCATACATGCTGTGAGCCAGGGCTTCGTTGTATCCGCAGTAGTAGACGAATCTGCCTTTGTTTTCGTTCTCCAGCATGCGGAAGGCGTATTCGTATTTGGATTCGCCTGTTCCCAGGATGGCGATCTGAACGTCGTGCTTCAGCATCTCCGGGATCGCACCCAGGAAGATATCGGCACCTTTCTGGAAGGTCAGACGGGAGACCATGCCGATCAGCATCGCATCCGGACGGACTTCCAGTCCAAGCTCTTTCTGCAGGGCGGCCTTGTTCAGACGTTTTCCGCTGAGATAGTTGCGGGTGGAATAATTCTTCGCAATGGTCTTGTCGGTCTTCGGATCGAAGAGATCCGTATCGATACCATTGACGATGCCGCACAGATCCTGACTGCGATACCTCAGGATCATCTCCAGGTTGTTTCCGAATTCCGGTGTCTGGATCTCCTTGGCATAGGTACGGGAAACGGTCGTCACGTAATCCGCAAAGACAATACCGATCTTCATGAAGTTGCAGGAATCGTTGTAACGCAGATCGCCGTTGTCATAGTACTTATAGTCGAAAGCCAGGCAGTCGAACAGGACCTGCTTGTCATACTGACCCTGATAGGCCAGGTTGTGGATCGTCAGGATATGCTTGATCTTGCGGATGGATTCGATCGCATTGTAGCGGATCTTGCACAGAGCCGGAAGGATTGCCGTATGGTAATCGTGCTCATGGCAGATATCCGGATAGTAATCCATCTTGATCATCATTTCCAGGACAGCACAGTTGAAGAAGGAAAACCTCGCGGCATCGTCGGCATAGCCGTAGACGCCGTCCCGGTTAAAGAAGGTATCGTTTTCGATGAACAGATACTCTACTCCTTCGTTGATGTAGGAATAGACGTTGGCTTCTTCGTTGATATATCCGCTCCTGACATAGATATGATCCAGATACTTCAGACCTTCGTAGTATTTTTCCTTGATCGTCTTGAACAGAGGCATGACGACCCGCACCTCGAAGTTCTCTCTGTCGAGAGCCTTCGGAAGCGCATATACGACGTCGGCCAATCCGCCGGTCTTCACAAAAGGAAGCGATTCAAAAGAAACAAACAGTACTTTGATCATCAGATGCGGTCTCCCCGTTTAATATAGATCGGTTCTTCTTTCGTACCCTTGATGTCCTTGATATGCGTTACGATCGACAGACGGTCGACGACCGCGCAGTCAAGTTTCACGTTCTTGTCGATAAATGTATCCGGAAGGATCACGGAATCCTTAACAACCGCGCCTTCCTTGATGATGACGTTTCTGCCGATGACCGAGTTGATGACTGTTCCTTCGATCTGGCAGCCGTTGGCGACGATGGAGCCGCTGACCTTGGCAGCCGATTTGTACAGTGTCGGGCAGGAGTCGTTGGTCATCGTGTAGATCGGCCAGTCTTCGTTGATCAGCTTCAGCAGTTCCTTTTCCTTCTTGATCTCCATGTTGGCGTCATAGTAGGCCTTCAGTGTAGAGATGCAGGCACAGAAGCCGTGGTGCTGATAGGCACCGATCTTGAGCACCTTGACGGAATCAGCAATGATGTCGGAGAGAGAGTACAGACTGGAGGTCGCACTGGCTTCTTCGACCATCTGCTTGAAAGTCAGGGTCGGCATGATGTAAGTCTCGAGAGAAACGTTGCCGTTCTTATATTTTCCGCGGTTCTTGTGGAACTTGGTAACTCTCTTGTTCTCATCGATCGAGAGGATGTCTCCCATCAGATAGTTCTGATCCGTATCGGTAGCTTTCTGATAGAGGATCGTGATGTCGTTCTTGGAACTGATATGGTAGTCCAGCATTTCGGTAAAGTCCTGTTTGAAGATGAAGTGGGACGGAGCGATCACGACGTAGGAGGAATTCTCGACATCGACGAATTCCATATAGGTCTTGAACGCCTGGATGTCCACGTTGAACAGGTCATTGTTTCCGAAATCGTTCTCTCCGTGAAGAAGATGGATCTTCCCTCTTTTGGAGTTGATGTTGTAGCTGGTACGGGTAATGTGTTCCACGATCGAACGGGGTCTGTTCTTGATGTAGACCTTGATCGAGTCGATACCCGAGTTGGTGAAGTTCGACAGCATGAAGTCGATGACCCGGTAACGTCCGAGAATGGATGCAGCCGAGATCGGACGGAAGTCTTCGATGCCCTTGACATAGACATATGAAGGTTCAAAATTCAACAGTCCCAGTATTTTACTCATGGTTTTCACCTGCCTTTGCGATCATAGCCTTGGATACAAGCAAGATCTCCTCCGAATTCTTCTTCCCCAATACCATCCCTTCCGGGATCCTGATGCCGTCAGCGACCAGACATCTGGTCAGTTTTGCGTTCTTTCCGATGACTGCATCGTTCATGATGACACTTTCGTTCACCTTGGCACCTTCGTCGACACGTACGCCGGAGAAGATGACCGAGTGGTTGACTTCGCCGTTGACGACGGCACCCTGGGTGATGAAGGCACTGTTCAGTTTCGCCTTGCTGCCGATGCACTGCGGGGTCGCGCTCGTATCATCCGTATAGATCTTCCAGCTCGTATCGAACAGATCCAGACCGCTGTTGTCTTTCAGCAGATCCATGTTGGCTTCCCAGAGGGAATCGATCGTTCCGACATCCTTCCAGTAGCCCTTGAAGCGGTAGGCCTGCAGTTTCAGACCGTCATTCAGATAAGCCGGGATGAGGTTCTTGCCGAAGTCGTGGGAAGATTCGCTGTTCTTGGCATCTTCCTTCAGATAACGACGCAGCGTCTTGTAATTGAAGATATAGACACCCATGGATGCGAGATTGGATTTCGGCTCCTTCGGTTTTTCTTCGAATTCATAGATTCGGTCCGTCTCGTCGGTATTCATGATACCGAAACGGCTGGCTTCCTTCTTCGGGACCTCGATGACGGCGATCGTGGCTTCCGCATTGGACTCGATGTGCTTCTGTAGCATCTTCTCGTAGTTCATCTTGTAGATGTGGTCTCCGGAAAGGATCAGAACGTAATCCGCTTCCTCCTGATCGAGGAAATCGAGGTTCTGATAGATGGCATCGGCCGTGCCGGAGTACAGGCCCAGACCGGTCTCATCCTTTTCCCTTGGGGAAAGCACATAGACACCTCCGCCTTTGGAATCCAGTCCCCAGGTGGAACTTCTGGCGCTGTAGGAACTCAGGAGGATCGATTCGTACTGGACCAGGACGCCGACGGTCGAAATGTTCGAATTGGCACAGTTTGACAGTGCGAAGTCGATGATCCGATACTTGCCGCCGAAGTGGACTGCCGGCTTTGCGACCTTCTTGGTCAGATCAAAAAGCCTGGAGCCTCTACCTCCCGCAAGTATCATCGCTACCATATTATTCTTTTTCATTGAAAATACCCCTTAATGACACTTTTATTATACAACATCAGTCTTTGCATATCACAAGAGAATGGGCTTCCACTGTGACTGAATCGCTGAAAATGTTGCAGCGTCCGCTGTTGTTCATGACGATCTCGTATGATTTTCCGTCCTGATAAAGGAAATCTATATCGCCCGGATTGATCAGCACGGTCAACGCGCCGATCCGGTAGACCAGACAATTGTCTCTATTTTCAAAGGCGATCTCAACGTTCTCGTCCCGGAATTCACCGTACTGTTTCCGTACCGAAACGAGGTCACGGAAATAATCGCAGATCGCGCTGTTTGCGATTCTGAGATCCCAGTCAATCCCGTTGATCAGATCGCCGCTGTTATAGGAGTTCTCTACACCGTGCTTGGTCCTGAGGAATTCCTGTCCCATGTGAAAGAACGGGATGCCTCTTGCGACCATCACCAGTCCCAGCGCCAGCTTGCAGCGCCGGATGTTGACCGCAAGATCGTCATCCGCCTTGTATCGGCACAGATGGTCGAACAGCGTCAGCCCGTCGTGGCATTCCACGTAGTTGACGCTTTGCGAAGCGCCGAGATATTCAGGCGAGCCCATCAGGGCACTCTCCACCTTCTTCATGATCCCGTCGTTTCCGGAGATGTAGTGAGTCATCACTCCCCGGAAGTAGTCGTTGAACATCCCGATCCCCGGCATCATCAGTCGGTTCTGGATCGTTCCCCTTCTGCCTTCCGCCAGTACGTCACCCATATTCCATCCTTCACCGTAGACGATGAAGTCCTTCTTGTATATCCTTGCGGTCTGGTAGATCCGGTTCACGGTATCCAAATCGCAGATCCCCATCAGATCCAGGCGCAGTCCGTCGATATCGAAGAGGTTCAGATAGCGCAATACCATCTCACATAGATATTCCCTGACGAAAGGATCTTCCGTCTTCACTTCGTTTCCGCACAGCGTTCCTTCTGCCAGGGTCCCGTCGGGACGGTAGCGGAAGATATGCCCCGGAAGCATCTTTTCCAGATCGCAGTTTTTCGGGTCGTAAACATGGTTGAAGACCACATCCAGGACGACGCGGATACCGTTTCTGTGAAGAGCGTTTACCGTCTGTCTGAATTCGTTCACATAGGCATAGGGATCGTCCTGATCCAGAACGTAGTCTCCCTTCACGCAGTTGTAGGCCATCGGATTATAGCCCCAGTTGTAGGAACTGTGATCGTTGTCGTAATCCAGGACAGGCATCAGCTGCAGATGGGTGATCCCGAGATCCTTGAGATAATCCAGACCGATCGGATAGGTTCCGTCTTTCTTCAGACCTTCCTCCTTCAAAGAAAAGAATTTGGAGCGGATGGTTCCGTTCCATGACGGAGAACTGGAAAAATCCCTCACGTTGGCTTCGTAGATGATCACATCTTTCATTTCTGGAAGAATGACCTTTTCCGTTTCGAATCTCTCCCTGTTTACAACGACCGAATCTTCATCGATGGAGACATACGCAAAAGGATCTCTGAAACAGAGACCCTTCGAAGTCCTGTAGTGATATCTCACGCCATCCAGATCGCCACCCAAAGCGATCTCGAAATACAGGCCGCTTTGATGCATCTGATAGGGATGTCCCGCGATCACCAGTTCCAATTCCGAATGATCCGGCGCAAATACCCTGAAAACCGTTTTGTCAGGGAAGTAAAAACTTCCCAGCTTCTTTACATTGAAATCGCTGACCGTATATTCTGTCATCATCTGTAATCTTCCAGTCTGTTCCTCGCTTCCAGTGAATCGATGATCCCCTGCACGATCTTTTCGACTCTGCTTCCCTTGGAGTAGTCGGCTTTGACGACGAAGTTGGCGCGCTTATCCGCATAGAGCTGTTCCGCCTTGGCCTGGGAACCGTCGCCGAAGACAGCGATCGTCACCCCGCCGTTCTGCTGAACGACCTTCATGCTCGGAACGTCCGTACTTCCGTCTCCGAAATAGATCATGTTGGTGATCGGGATATATTTTTCCGTTTCCGGTGTCGAACTGTTGAGATCCTCGTCATTGGTCTCCGTCAGCACGCCCTTGTTGATGCGGAAGAGATACTGGGTCTTCATCGTATAGTTGACGACTCGCGAAGGCCACAGGATCTTCCCCTCTTCATCATAGGCGTAACTGCAGGCATAGATCTTCTTGAACTCCGGAGCGATCGAAGTTCCCCTGATGATGTCGGTAAGGCCGGAAGAAATGACGTAATGCTCCACATCGATGTGATGTTTCTTTCCGTATTCGTTGATCCGTTTAAACCAGGTCTTCACGCCTTTGTAGAGTTCAATGTATTTTCCTTCCTCAACGAGCTGTTTCCTGGTCAGACCCTGATTCTTTCTGACCATCAGATACATGTAGGAAAGGATCCCGTCGCAGTTGTGCTTCTTGGCAAATGCATCGCATTCCTTCCAGAAGTCCGCGGGATCGTCATAGCCCAATGATCTGATATAGTGAAACTCCTGCATGTCTCTCGGAGAGAGAGTCTTGTCGAAGTCGTAGATCAGCGCGAGTTTTGCGTTCTTCATATTTCCATTATAACAAAAGAGGACGTTCTAGTCCTCTATTTCATTCAGGTTGCGGATCGCCGCAACGTACAGTTCGACCTGTTTTTTGAAGCTTTCGATGTTCAGCTGTTCGTTGGCGTCGTGAATGTGGTTGTCCTCGCCGATAAACTCGCAACCGAAAGCGATGCAGTTGTGGATGGCCTTGGCATAGGTGCCGCCGCCGATCGCTTCCATTTCCGTCTCATGATCACCGGTCACATCCTCGTAAGCCTTCTTGAGAGCCTTGATCATCGGCGAGTTGATATCGAAATACAGCGGTTCTTCGGCCTCGGTAAAGACCACTTCATTGTCTTCGTCACTGATCTGAAGGAGTTCCTTCACTTTCCCTGAGTCGGTCTTGACCGGGAAGCGCATATCCAATGAGATCACGACGTCTTTTCCGTCCATGCGGGCAACTCCGAAGTTGATGGAGGTATTTGAGATGTCGTCTTTCAGATCTTCGTATCCCAGGATCTCCCCGTGCACGGTGAGAGCAAAATAACGGTGGAACCAGTCGGTCAGCGGATCGTTGAAATCCGCATGGAAGAGCCCTTCCAAAGCGTGGGAGATCGCGTTGACGCCCAGATCCGGCGTGCTGGCATGGGCAGCCGTACCGTAAACGGTGATCTGTGTGAGTTCGTTCTTTGCGATCTCATAGGTGATTCCGTGTTCCTTCTGATACTGTGCAAACTTTTCTTCATCGAAGGATCCGTTGTCGACCTTCAGTGTCACTTTCTTGCATACGACATTGGAGGCTTCTCCGCCTTCGATCTCTCTGATCCTGCTGTGATGTCCTCTGATCTCTCCCATCAGCATCCCTTTCTCGGCGTAGATGCCCGGGAAGTTGCCGTCCGGAGTGAATCCGTAATCGATCTGACCGAACTTCGAGACATAATGGGCGATGCAAGCGGAACCGCTCTCCTCGTTGCATCCCAGGATCAGCCGGACTCTCTTTCTGAACGGATAGCCTTCTTCGATCAGATACTTCAGTGCATACATCGATGCGACAGCTGCGCCTTTATCATCGGATACGCCTCTGCCGTAGAGAAATCCGTCCTTCTCGCACATCTTGAATGGATCGCTGTTCCAATCCGAACCCGCCGGAACGATATCCAGGTGAGCCAGGATACCGATGAGTTTCTCTCCTTCACCCGTTTCCCCGAAACCGCAGTAGTAGTCCCCGTTGGTCGTCTTCAGTCCCTTCTCTTCCATCAGCTCCAGAGCCTTGTCCAGGACTTTGCGGTTCGTTGAACCGAACGGTTTCTGATCATCGCTGTACACGGAATTGTAGGAGACCAGTGCAGCAAGATCTCCTTTCATGTTTTCCAGATTGTTTTCGATAAATATCCTGATATCCATATCTTCTCCTCCTATTTCAGGATCAGTCCGACCGGACAGTGATCGGATCCCATGATCTCGTTATAGATCAGACTGTCTTTCACTCTGTCCATCAGTCTGTTTGAAACGACAAAGTAGTCGATGCGCCAGCCTGCGTTGCGTTCCCTGGCTCTCGTCCGATAGGACCACCAGGAATACTTGACCTCTTCCGGATACAGTTCCCGAAAGGAATCCGCAAACCCGCTTGACAGCAGACGCGTAAACTTTTCTCTTTCCTCATCGGAGAATCCCGCAGAGAAATGATTCTCATCCGGATTCTTCAGGTCGATCTCGTTGTGGGCGACATTGAGATCTCCGGTGTAGATGACCGGTTTCTTTTTGTCTAGTTCCATCAGATGCTTTCGCAGATCATCCTCCCAGTGCATCCGGTAGTCCAGACGCTTCAGTCCGTCCTTTGAATTCGGCACATAGGCACAGACGAACCAGAAATCTTCATATTCCAGAGTAATGACTCTTCCTTCTTTGGGGTGATCCTCTCCTTCAATGTCATAAGTGACGGAAAGCGGTCTTTCCTTCGTCAGGACCATCGTTCCCGAATAGCCCTTCTTTTCAGCGGAATTCATGTACCGGTAATAGCCATCGAACTGGAATTCCAGCTGATCCTCCTGCATTTTGGTCTCCTGAAAAGCCATGATGTCCGGCTGTTCCCGATTCAGGAAAGGGATCAGGAAGCCCTTGGACATGACGGCGCGAAGACCGTTTACATTCCAGCTGATCAGTTTCATATCTCTCTTGTGACCTTTCTAAGACGGACGCCTCTTCTTCATTCAGATACGGAAGCAGCGTTCCACAGATGCGCCGGTTTTCATCCTGTTTTGAAGCGGATTCAGGCACTCTTTCATCATATCTTAATATTATCATTTATAAATTAATATAGTATAATGATTAAGCGTATGAAAAAAGAGATAGAGCTGAACGAATCTCAGGAACGCCATCTGAATCGGGTCAGAAAAACTGCCCTGAGACATCAGGAACTGAGAGAGTTCATTCCGAAAGAAGAAACCCAGACAAAGAAGGAAAAGAAGGGAAGCACAAAGAAAAAGAACGCCGCTGCCGGTGCCGTTTTGTTTGCTTCCTGGCTGGATAAACTGAAACAGTCGTTCGGTCTGAACGGAAAGAAAAAGAAGACCGCGGAAGAAAAGAAGAAGACTGCGACACCTGTCAAGGAAGCAGTTGCGGCAGCAGAAACGAAAAGCACGGAAAAGAAAAAAGATACGGAAGTCAGAAAAGAAGCGGAAGTCAAAAGGGCCGCTACGAAGAAGACAAAGACCGTAAAGGCAAAGAAAGCAAAGAAAGAAGAACGTCCGAAAGGCAAGACAGTTACTTTCGTCATGGCGATCCTTGTCAGCATCATCGTTTTCTTTGCGATCTTAGGCGTGATCGGCGCAGGCGTCTTTGCGTACAAGCTCTGTGAAGGAAAACCGGAACTGCACGTCGAGGATCTGGTCTCACCGGATTCCACGACGATCTACGACAGCGAAGGAAACAAGATCATGGAACTCGGTCTGTATCTGAGGGAAAACATCAGTTACGATGAAATGCCGAACTGTCTGATCGACGCCTTCCTGGCGATCGAAGACTCCCGTTTCTTCGAACACATCGGTTTCGATATCCCGCGTTTCACCAAGGCGATCCTGGTCAATCTGCGCACCAGGGACTTTTCCCAGGGCGGATCGACGGTCACCATGCAGCTGATCAAGAACAGCTACTTCTCCAGAGATGCGGACGCGGATTCCACGATCGCAGCCAGGGAAGGCATGTCCGGTATCCGCAGAAAGATGCAGGAGATCGTTCTGGCACTGGAACTGGAAAACATCCAGAAAGTGAAAAAACAGGACATCCTCGCCATGTATATCAACAAGGTCAACTACGGAAACAATATCCGCGGTGTACAGAAAGCTGCGCAGTATTATTTCGGAAAGGATGCGAAGAATCTCAATCTGGCGGAATCCGCTTTCCTGGCCGGACTGATCAACTCTCCGAATACCTACAACCCATATAACGACCTCTACAAGAACGACAACTACTATCTCGATCCGGATTCCGAATACCTGCAGAATGCGGTCGAAAGAAGGAATGAAGTCCTCAATCTGATGGTCCAGCACGGCTACATTTCTGAACAGGAAGCCGATCTTGCGAAGTCCGTCAGAATGGAAGATCTCGTCGCCGGAACAGACGACAGTTTCCAGGAGACCAACGACAAGTATCAGTCCTATATCGATGCCGTCATCGATGAAGTCATCGAGACGACGGGAGAAAGCCCGTATGAAGTCGGCATGGAGATCTACACCAACATGAATCCCTACATGCAGGAATACCTGTATGACATGCAGAACGAAGCGGATTATGTCGGGATCGAATTCCCGAACGAGCTGTGTCAGAGTGCGATCGTTGTGATGGACAACCAGAACGGTTCGATCGAAGCGCTCGGCGGAGGCCGCGGCGAGACCGAACAGGCCAGACAGTTCAACCGGGCGACCAGCGCCTATCTGAACCCGGGTTCTTCCATCAAACCGGTCATCGACTATGCCCTGTGCATCGAGGAACTGGGCTATGCGACATCGCATACCTTTACCGATATGCCTTACTATCTCTATGACGGCAACGTTCTGATCTCCAACTACGATCACAACTACATCGGCGATATGCTGATGACGGAAGCTCTGGGGCGTTCCCAGAATACTCCTGCCGTTCAGGCACTGGCTGCCGTCGTGGAAGAGAAAGGCGAAGAATTCGTCGTCGACTATCTCAATTCCATCGGCTTCAAGTTCGACTATTCCGATTTCGACCTGCAGTTCGCGATCGGCGGAAACCGCTGTCTGGTCACTCCGCTGCAGCTTGCAGGAGCGCACGCCATGTTCATCAACGGCGGAAGATACATCAAGCCGCATACCGTCAATTACATCGTATACAACGACGGACGGGACAATTTCATTGCGGATACCAAGGGACAGCAGCGCCTGTCTCCGGAGACCGCCTGGATGGTCGCCTATCTGGAAGAATACAACATGAGCGGATCCTATTCCTCACTCATGTGGTACTGCAAGAGATATCTCGATTATCCGCTCTACGGCAAGACCGGAACGACCGACTGGGGCGATGCCGGATTATCGTTCGGCATTCCGAACGGTGCGACAAAAGACAGCTGGCTGGTCATGCAGACAAACAAATACACGATCTCCTGCTGGACAGGCTATGACGAACTGGCAAAAGGCGCCTACTTCTCCAACTCGGAGTATCAGGAAAACACCAAGTCCAAGATCGTCACCAAGGTCCTGCAGCAGCTCGAGGAACATCACAGCGGCACTTATGATCCGTACGAGCCTCTTCCTGTTCCGGATGGGATCGTTGAGATCAAACACGTCAAAGGTGCCTATCCGTATGCGAAACCGGATGGTTCCGAAACAGTCACCGGATACATTTCAGCCAAGGCCCTGGAGGAACATCCTCTCGTAGATGTTTCCGTCGCATACGAAGCCGCCCGTCAGAACAAGCGTTACATCGACGGCGGCGTATCGAACATCGTCGGAACATTCAACGGCAATCATGTCTGGGCATACTTCTCAACGGGAGCGGGAGGAGACGGCTTCTGTACGGGAGAATCCTGTGACATCTCCGCAACCAACGTCTACGGCGATACGACCAATGCGGCCGGAAGGATCTGGTTCCCTCACTGGACAGCGATCTACACCGGAAGCGCTTTGCCTCCGTACTATTACCAGATCACACTGGATAACGGCGAAGTGGTCATGGGTGAGACTTCAGCGACTGAATTCAATGTCAACACGCCTGCTTCCACAAAGGCAAAGGTGTGTGTAGGCACGGATCTAATGTCGTTCAACGCCTGTGTGACGATGGTCCCGGAAGGATAAACATTTAAAAAAGGAACTTTGGTTCCTTTTTTTCTTTTACTGGTTTTCTGTCCGTTTCCGGCAGATGATCTGAATCGGCACTCCTTCGAATCCGAATGCCTCCCTGAGGCAGTTTTCGATGTATCGTTCATAGGAGAAATGCATCAGATCCGGGTCATTCACGAACAGCACGATCACGCATGGTGCACTGGAGACCTGGGAAGCATAGTAGATCTTCAGTTTCTTTCCGTTGTGCGGTTTCGCAGGATTGGCCATCTGCGCATCCAGGATCACTTCATTCAGGATGTTTGTCTTGATCCGCTTGTTCAGATTCTCATATACCATGTCGATCATCGGCAGCAGCGTGTCGATCCTTTTCCCCTGCTTGGCGGAGACAAAGGCGATCGGTGCGTAATCCAGATAGACGAACTGCTTGCGGATCTCTTTGGTGATGTTTACCATCGTCTTGTCATCCTTGTCGACCAGATCCCATTTGTTGTAGACGATAATGACGCCCTTCTTGGCTTCGTGAGCCAGACCGGCGACGTGCTTATCCTGATCGATGATCCCGGTTGATCCATCCAGAAGGACCAGAGCGAGATCGCTCCGTTCGATGGCTGCCTTCGCCCTGAGAACGGAATACTTCTCCACGTTCTCATAAATCTTTCCCCTCTTGCGGATCCCGGCGGTGTCTACGACGACATAATTCTTCCCGTTGGCCTCAAATACCGTATCGATCGCATCTCTGGTCGTACCTTCGATATCCGATACGATGACCCTTTCCTGTTTCAGAAAGGCGTTGGTCAGCGAAGATTTTCCCACGTTCGGTCTGCCGATGACCGCGAAGCGAATCATCCCTTCATGTTCATCCACCGTCTTTTCCGGCATCAGTTCGACGACTTTGTCCAGCAGATCCCCGATTCCGATCCCATGGATCCCGGATACCGCGATCGGATCCCCGATCCCCAGATTGTAATACTCGTAGATATCTGCGATCTTGGAGATGTCATCGATCTTGTTTACAGCCAGAATGACCGGCTTTCCGGAACGGTTCAGCAGCCTGGCGATGTATTCGTCGTCACTGGTCATGCCGCTTTTTCCGTCCGTCAGGAAGATGATCACGTCCGCTTCTTCGATCGCGATCTCGACCTGCGCATTGATCTCCTTCTGAAACGGCACGTCTTCGATCTGAATCCCTCCGGTATCGATCAGACGGTAGGTCTTGGACAGCCATTGGCAGTCTCCGTAGATCCTGTCTCTGGTCACGCCCGGAGTATCTTCCACGATGGACAGACGCTGTTCCAGCATGCGATTAAAAACTGTCGACTTACCGACATTGGGTCTACCAACGATTGCGACAGTTCCATCTATCATTTTTTATCTCCTGTTTTCTCTTCCACGATCTCCAGGACTCTTTCGACAACTTCTTCGATACTGAGATCGGAAGTGTCCACCTCTACCGCATCTTCCGCCTTTCGCAGCGGAGAATGCTCGCGGTGAGTATCCTGATAGTCTCTCTTGATGATGTCTTCCAGGACCGATTCATAATCCGCCTCGATCCCCTTCTCCTGATTCTGCAGGACACGACGTTTCGCTCTGGCTTCCGCTGAAGCAACCATGTAGATCTTCACAGGAGCGTCTTTCAGCACGACTGTTCCGATATCTCTGCCATCCAGGATATAGCCGCCTTCTGCGCAGATCTTCTGCTGCATCGCAACGAGCGCTTCCCGGCATCCTTCCAGTTTGGATACATCGGAAGCTCCCATGGAGATCTCGTTGGCTCTGATGCCTTCACTGACATCGACGCCATCCAGGATGACGCTTCCGTCGATCCGCATCTCCAGGTCCATGTTTTCGATCATTTCGACGATCTTTTCTTCATCGTCCAATGCGATGCCGGTATTCAGGGCTTTATAAGCCACGGCACGGTACATCGCTCCTGTGTCCAGATGATTGTATCCAAGTCTTTCTGCCAGGATATCGGCTATCGTAGATTTTCCGGCGGCACTCGGTCCGTCGATCGCAATATTGAATTTCATCAGATGATTCCTTTGGTTTTCAGAATATAGAATATGATCAGACCCAGTACAGCTACCAGGATCACGATCAGAATGATCAGAATGATGTTCAGGATCGTATTGGAATCCTCTTGCGCATCATCGTCGATGATCTCTTCGTCATCAGAAGCAGCGACGACGAACGGGATCGTGTTGGACAGAGTGTTCTGCATCGGTGCTGCATCCAGTTCGTTGAGGTTGCGGATCTCGACCACTTCCTCTTCCGGTTCTTCTTCCAATGCTTTGGCCAGAACAGGATGTTCCTCGACAACGGTGTCGCTTACGATCTCTTCCACCGGGATCTCATGTGCATCTTCGTTCTCTGCGACTTCATTCATGATCTTGGTGATCTCCATGGAAACGGTGTTGGAGAATTCTTCTTCATTCACGTCCGCAGCTGTGACAGGAACTTCCTCGAACTTCTCTGTTTCCGGTTCCGTTGCGGCAGGAGCGCTTCCTCCGTGTCTGATCTCGTTGACCATGTTGCTGGTGAGAGTATGGATCGTCAGATCGCCGTTTTCTTCGTTGTAGCGGTCGACTTCGCTGATCGTCTGATGGATCAGGGCGCTGGCGTTGTCTTCCGTATGTTCCGGAACGTGGTTGTCCGTCGGGAGTTCAGGGATCTCTTCGGCAACCGGGGCTTCGGACTCCGGCGCTTCCGGTTCTTCTGCCGGTGTTTCCGCAAATTCTGCAGCCGCTTCTTCAAAGACCGGTTCGACAGTCTCTTCTACAGCTGTTTCTTCTGGTAAAACTTCTTCTTCGGCTTTTTCAGCTGCGAGCTTCTCGGCTTCTTCATAAGCTGCTTCGACTTCCGGAGTACGCTGATAGATACCCAGATAAGGATTCTCTTCCTGCACAACAGGAGTCTCTTCAACAATCGTCTCTTCCTGTACAGGCTGCGGTTCGATTGCGTCGGCATCCAGTTCCTCATCCTCTTCCACAGGAACTTCGGTATACAGCGGTTCTTCCGTGTACTTCGGGGCTTCCGGGAAAATCTCTTCTGTCGTTTCGGCTTCCGGAACTTCTTCCGTGACCGGTTCGACAGTCTCTTCCTGTACAGGTTCCTCAAATACGGGTTCCGTTACGGGTGCTTCAGCAGGTACAGGTTCTTCTATAACCGTTTCGACAGTCTCTTCTGCAGGAGCCTCGACCGGGACAGTCTCGCTTTCCGGTTCAGAGATCTCTTCTGCCGGTTCTGACTGATCGTTTTCCTTGGCATATTTCTCCGAAAGGATCTCGTCAAATTCCGCAAACGGATTCTCCAGAATGTAATCGGTGATCGGAGAGATCTCCGGAGTTTCTTCTTTTGCCGGTTCTTCCTTTACGGTCTCTTCATATGTGGGTTCTGCTGCCGAGATCTCTTCCTGGACAGGTTCGGCATTTTCCAGTGCCGCTTTTTCAGCTGCGATCCTTTCCGCTTCCTCATAGGCAGCTTCCACTTCCGGGTTGCGCTGATAGAGGCCCAGATACGGATTTTCCTGCATTACAGGAGTTTCTTCGACAGCTGGCTCTTCCTGTACAGGCTCTTCAGGAGCTGTTTCGACAGGCGTCTCCTCATGTGCGGTCTCTTCATAAGCAGGTTCACTGACGGTCTCGCTGGATTCCACTGTCGCGGAAGGAACGGATGCCGGTTCTTCGACCGTTTCGACTGAATTCCAGAGATCGCTGATCGTCGTATGGATGACTTCCTCCGTATGTTCCGCTTCATCATGAATATCCTCAAAAGAAGTCCAGACATACTTCGGATCCTCCTGAGGAACTTCCGGACGACGAGGTTCTTCGCCGGTAATATTGTTCAATCTGCTTTCATAACTGGACAGATCTTTTGTCTGCAGAGACGTCTCTTTATCATTGGCAAGAGCCTCTCTAAGATCCGCAAATTTCTGTGTCCTTGTTAATCTAGGCATAACAAAACCTCCATTTTTACCTCAAAATTATAACATATCTATATTTAAATATAAAACAAAAGCCCTTAACGGGCTTTCAACAACGGTGAAATGTGCTTGTACAGAACGTAGGTCAGTATGTCTACGATCACTGCCTTGATCAGATTGAAAGGCAATACGCAGCACAGTACGAAACTGAACTTGTCCTTGACTGCCGGGAAGATCTCGTGTCCCATGCCTACGATTGCTTCCAAAGGCAGATGGAACATCTGCACATAAGCCGGAATGATGAACAGATAATTGGCAACCGTTGCGACAAGCACCATGATGACCGTACCGATCACCATGCCTTTGATGGCATTTCCCTTCGTCTTGTTCCGGGAATAGACCGCTCCGGCCGTTACCGTAAAAGCGGAAGAACAGATAAAGGCCGCAGCCTCTCCGACGAAAGCGGTCGACGTCGGTTTCAGCAGCAGCTTGACTGCGATCTTGACGACCTGGATAAACAGTGCCGGAACAGGCCCCATCGCAAATGCGCCGATGAGACACGGAAGATCACCAAGATCGAGTTTGTAGAAACTCGGTGCAATGGCGATCGGGAAGTCGAACAGCATCAGTACGGCTCCTAAAGCTCCTAAAACGGAGATCCTGCTGATATTCTGGACATTCAAATACTTTTTCAAAAGAAAAAAACCTCTCTCATCCTGACTGTACAGTCGCCACCTGAATCCCACAGGTTCTGCCTTCCGCTCGCGGGGTATACCGCCGATCAAGGAATTTCACCTTGCCCTGATGTTTCTGAAATAATCTTAGCATCAAAGTATAGTAAAATAAAGGCGTATGATCACCAAATTACAGAACGCCATCGACAAGGCCCGCAACATCGTCTTTTTCTCCGGAGCCGGCATGTCTACCGCCTCCGGCATCCCCGACTTCCGTTCCGTGACCGGACTCTACAAGAACGTCTATCGCGCGGAAGAGATGCTTTCACATACCTTCTTTGAATACCATACGGAAGAGTTCTTTGAGTTCTACCGGGAGAAGATGCTGTTCCCGGATGCAAAGCCCAACGATGCTCACAAATTCATCGCAGCGTTGCAGGAAAAGAAGAACGTCACTGTCGTGACCCAGAACATCGACGGACTTCATCAGGCAGCCGGAAGCAGAAAGGTCTATGAACTGCACGGTTCCGTCCATCGCAACTACTGCACGAGATGCCACAAGTTCTTCGACCTGAACGACATCATCTCTTCTCAAGGGATCCCGACCTGCGACAGATGCGGCAGCATCATCAAACCGGATGTGGTCCTCTACGAGGAAGGCCTCGATGAAGACGTCATCACCGGAGCGGTCAACGCGATCGCCAATGCCGATCTCCTCGTAGTCTGCGGCACTTCCCTGGTCGTCTACCCGGCAGCCGGATTCATCCGCTATTTCCGGGGAGAGAACCTGGCCATCATCAATCGGGACGCAACGGCCTACGACAGCCAATGTGATATCGTCATCCATGACGATCTGGTCAAGACGTTCAGTCAGTTAAAAATATGAGATCCTCAGATCTCATATTTTTTATCTTATGAAATTAGTGTAGGCTTTCTTCTCCCGGACCGGATCTTCCAGGCCCTGTTCTCCGGCGAGATTTCGCATTTTCACATAATATGCCATGTTTCTGGCCAGATTGCGCATCGTCTGCATGCCTTCTTCATCCTGCAGGGTCTCTTCTGAACCGTTTCCGTGAGCATCATTCCAATAGGAAGAGCCGATCGTCGTCATTCCGTTGATCGAGAAATACTTGTTTACCGCATCGTTGCAGGTAAGATTTCCTGCCCGACGGGAAGAGGAGATCGCCGCTCCAGCCTTCATGGTCAGACCTACACGGCTGGGATAGGAATAGAACAGACGGTCCAGAAAAGCTTTTAAAGAGCCGCTCATTCCGGCGTAGTAGACCGGGGAACCGATGATCATTCCGTCGCACTCCGCGACCTTTTCATACGTCTCATTGACGATGTCCTTGCGGACACAACCGGGATTGTTGTGACAGTAGCGGCAAGCCATGCATCCGGGAGTGTCTGCCGGTACATGGATCATTTCCGTTTCGATCCCTTCTTGAAGAAGGATCCTTTCGGCCTCTTTCAAAGCGGTAACGGTAGAGCCGTTCTTATGCGGACTGCCGTTGATCAGTAATACTTTCATATTTTCTCCTAGAACCTCAATGTCGCATCAACTGCCGCCAGCCATCTTTCATAGCGTTTTTCAACCTCTTCATGAGACATCTGCGGTTCGTAACGCTGCGCTTCTTCGGCAGTGAAGTCTTCTGTCTTGTAGTAGCCGACTGCCAGTCCGGCCAGCCTGGCTGCGCCTAAAGCCGTTGTTTCCGGCAGCAGCGGTTTGATGACCGGGATCTCCAGGATGTCCGACTGGAACTGTACCAGCATCCTGTTGACGCTGGCTCCGCCATCGACTTTGATGAACTCGATCTTTTCGCTTAGTTCTTCTTCCATGACTCTGATCAGATCCTTGGACTGATAGGCCATCGCTTCGATACAGGCTCTTGCGACATGTCCTCTGCTGGTGCCTCTGGTCAGGCCGAAGATCGCACCCTTGCACTGATCGTTCCAGTACGGAGCTCCCAGACCGGTGAAAGCCGGTACGACGACGACTCCGTTGGAATCCTCTACGGTGTTCGCCAGTTCCTCGCTGTCTTTCGCCGTCACGATGAACTTCATCTCATCCCGCAGCCACTGGATCAGGGAACCCGATACGAAGATCGAACCTTCCAAGGCGTATTTCACTTCATCCCCGATCTTCCAGGCGACGGTCGAAAGAAGGCCGTGTTTGGAGATGATGACGTCTTCCCCGGTATTGATCAGAATGAATCCGCCGGTACCGTAAGTGTTCTTGACATTTCCTTTTTCAAAGCAAGATTCACCGAACAGCGCTGCCTGCTGGTCACCGACCAGCGAAGCGATCGGACAGGAGTGGTTGAAGAAGTGGCGCGGATCGATCATTCCGAAGACGCCGGAAGTATCCTTGATCTGTGGAAGCATGGAAGCCGGGATATCGAAGATCTTCAGCAGCTCTTCATCCCAGTTCAGCGTATGGATGTTGAACAGAAGCGTTCTGGAAGCGTTGGTCACATCCGTCGCATGGACTTCACCGCAGGTAAACTTCCAAAGCAGGAAGGTATCGATCGTTCCGAACAGAAGATCCGGATTGTCCTTGACGCCCGGAACGTTGTCTCTGATCCACTTGATCTTGGACGCGGAGAAGTAAGGGTCCAGGACCAGTCCGGTCTTTTCCTTGATCAGAGGCTCCAGCCCTTCTTCTTTCAGTTTATTGACGATCTCGGAAGTCTGTCTCGACTGCCAGACGATCGCATGATACACCGGAAGTCCGGTGTTTTTATCCCATACCACGGTCGTCTCACGCTGGTTGGAGATACCGATGGAGACGATCTGATCAGGGCGGATCTGACCGCCGTCAAAGACCTGGGCGATGACCGAGAGAGTCGAGAGCCAGATCTCGTTGGCATCCTGTTCGACCCATCCCGGATGCGGGAAGAAATTGGTGACTTCCTTCTGGGCGACTTTCACCACATTCTGCTTCTGATCGAAAATGATCGCTCTGGTGCTGGTCGTTCCCTGATCGATTGCTAAGACGTATTTTTCCATGATTATATACTCCTCGTTACCTGCTTTCATTATATAATAAATCTGGATCAGGAGGATTTAGAATGAAAGAAACACTCGTTATACTGGCGGCCGGAATGGGTTCCCGCTACGGCGGACTCAAGCAGATCGACGGTGTCGGAAACCATAATGAACCGATCATCGAATTCACCATCTACGATGCGATCAAGACCGGTTTCAAGAAAGTCGTACTCATCATCAAGAAAGAAAACGAAGAAGCCTTCGAGCAGTCCCTTGTCAGCAAAGTCAGACCTTACATCGAAGTGGAATATGCCTATCAGGATCTCCATGACATTCCGGAAGGTGTCGAGATCCCGGCAGACAGAGTCAAACCTTGGGGCACCACACACGCGCTCTTATCCTGCAGGGACATCCTGAAAGACGATCCGTTCGTCGTCTGCAACGCCGATGATTTCTATGGCAGGAACGCCTTCGAGACCATCATGGATTTCTTCCACAACGGCATCGATGACAATACCTACTGCATGGTCGGATACAAAGTCGAAAAGACCCTGAGCGAAAACGGGACCGTTACCAGAGGCTATTGTCAGCAGGACGAGAACGGCAATCTCACCAGCATCAAGGAAGTCATGAACATCCGCTGGAACAAGGATCACGACGGCGTCGAATATGAAGACAACGGCGAATACAAGCCGATGGAGATGGGTTCTCCGGTATCCATGAATTTCTGGGGCTTCACTCCTTCCGTCATCACGAAACTGAACGAGATCTTCACGAACGAACTCCCGGAAGGGATCAAAGTCAATCCTCTGAAATACGAAGCGCTGCTTCCGAACCACGTAGGCTATATGGTAAACAGCGGTCAGTGCAAGGTCAAGGTCCTGACTTCCAACGATTCCTGGTTCGGTGTCACCTACAAGGAAGACAAGCCGACGGTCGTTGCCAAGATCCAGGAACTCAAGGACAACGGAACCTATCCGGACATCCTGTTCAAATAAGAAACAAAAAAACGGTCTGTACAGACCGTTTTTTAATGCTTGCCGGTGCCGTAGGTCTTAAGGGCGTTGATCAATTCGTCTTTCCGCCTCCGTTCCTCGACCTGTTTCTTGTATTTCTCATCCTGCGTCTTCATCAGTGAAAAGACCAGCGATAACCCTACATAGGCAAGTGCCAATCCGAAAATGATCATGTCTGTCCTCCTATGTCGCTTTTCTTTCGATTTCATTATCGGACAAAACGGATCTTTTCGCAAATGCTGACGATCGGGGTTCTTTGTAAAGGGGATCATTCTTTGTATCAAGGATCTGTGCAAAGATAAAAGGATTTGATCTGGGGCACAAAAAAAGCCATTTCCATGGCTTTTCTTTTTGGACTAACCGAGATAGGCACAGACCTTTATCGCCGCGTTGGCGCCGTCAGAACAGGCTGTAGCGACCTGTCTGAGGCTCTTGGTACGGCAGTCTCCGGCTACGAAGACGTTTCCGGTCCTGGTGAGTCCGTATTCGTCGGAAACGAAGTAGCCTCTGTCATCCAACTGTGCCAGATCCCTGAATCTTTCATTGTCCGGGATCATGCCTACCGCCAGGAAGACACCGTCGCATTCCGCGATCTTTTCTACTCCGTTTTCCTCATAGCGGACACCCGCGAGCTTTCCGTCGCTCAGGACATAGCCCAGGATCTTCGTACCGACATGGGTCTCCACGTTGTCCTTGCTTAAGATCTGTTCCTGCAGCTTCTGTTCCGCCGTAAAGTGATCCATGTCCTGCAGGATGATGACTTTCCTGACGATGTCAACCAGATGGCTGGTCTCGACGAAGGCGGAGTTTCCTCCTCCGATCATTACGACAGTCTTGTCTTTATAGAAGTTACCGTCGCAGACCGCACAGAAATGGATGGACTTGCCGATCAGGGAATCTTCCTTCTCCAGACCCAGGGTCCGGTGCGTCGTTCCTGTCGCCAGGATGAGCGTCTTACCGTACCGGTCTTCCGACATGTCGCAATGGACTGTCAGGATCTCTCCCTTTTCCACGGAAGTCACTTCATCGAACAGGACCTCTCCGCCCTGTTTCATCACCTGGTTTAGCATCAGATCGCCGAACTCATCTCCGGAGACCGATTCAAATCCCGGGATGTTCTCCACTTTCGGAGAATTCACGATCTGTCCGCCGAAGACGGATTTCTCGATGACCAGCACGCTCTTTCCGTTGCGCAACGTATATACTGCAGCCGTCAGTCCCGCCGGACCTCCGCCGACTACGATCACATCATAAATCTTTTCCATAGATACCTCTTTAAGAAAGCCCGCCTCAGGCGAGCTCTTTCTCATTTATTTGCCGTTGTGATACTTCATCCAGTCGACAGCCGCGTTCGCTCCCGTGAACATCGTGCCGTCCGGATCGACGATCGTCGGCGTTTCCGTCAGATTGAGTTTTTCCGCTTCACTCATATCTTCGGAACAGTTGACGACTCTGTGTTCGATGCCGCTGATCTGCAGTCTCTGTTCCGCACCCTTGCACTTCGGGCAATGATCCTGAACATAGATCGTCGGGATATCGTAACCGGTCGTTTTTGCGCTTGCCTGTTCTTCCTGTTTCGCCTCGGCGACATCGCTGATGATGTCTCTGGCTTTCATGACGGAAGATTCGATATTGTATTCCTTACGGTGTTTGAATTCCTGGACCTTGCCGTCGTTCCAGTTCTGGACCGGACGGTAGTAGCCGGTGATCCTGGACCAGACTTCGGTCTTCTTGCCGCACTTCGGGCAGGTGTAGGCTTCGCCGGTGATGTAACCGTGTTCCGGACAGATGGAATAGGTCGGAGACATCGTGTAGTAAGGAAGCTTGTAGTTGTCGGAGATCTTCTTCACCAGGTTGGCTGCAGCTTTCCAGTCAGGAAGCTTTTCACCCAGGAAGCAATGGAAGACAGTTCCGGAAGTGTAGAGCGTCTGCAGTTCATCCTGAACATCCAGAGCGGTGAAGATATCTTCGGTGTAGCCGACAGGCAGGTGAGAAGAGTTCGTGTAGTACGGAGTCTCTCCTTCCTTGCCGGCAGTGATGATGTCAGGATACTTTGCCTTGTCGTGCTTTGCCAGACGGTAAGCAGTGGATTCGGCCGGAGTCGCCTCGAGGTTGTAGAGGTCGTGGTACATTTCCTGATACTTGACCAGTCTGCTTCTCATGTAGTTGAGTACTTCGATCGCAAATTCCTGCGCCTCCCTTTCCGTCAGGTCCTTTCTGAGCCAGTTGGCATTCAGGCAGGCTTCGTTCATGCCGACCAGACCGATCGTGGAGAAGTGGTTGTTGAAGGTTCCGAGATATCTCTTGGTGTACGGATACAGACCGTTTTCCAGGAGCTTGGTGATGACTTCCCTCTTGACATGCAGGGATCTGGCGGCGATATCCATCAGATTGTCCAGTCTCTTGTAGAAGTCTTCCTTGTCCTTTGCCAGGTAGGCAAGTCTCGGCAGGTTGAGGGTGACGACACCGACAGAACCTGTGGATTCGCCGGATCCGAAGAATCCGCCGGATTTCTTTCTCAGTTCTCTCAGGTCCAGTCTCAGACGGCAACACATCGAACGGATGTCGGATGGCTTCATGTCGGAGTTGACATAGTTGGAGAAGTAAGGAGTTCCGTACTTCGCAGTCATTTCAAACAGCATCCGGTTGTTCTCGGTATCGGACCAGTCGAAGTCTCTGGTGATGGAATAGGTCGGGATCGGATACTGGAAACCTCTGCCGTTGGCATCGCCTTCGATCATGACTTCGATGAAGGCCTTGTTTACCATATCCATCTCTTTCTTGCAGTCCTTGTACTTGAAGTCCAGGGTCCTGCCGCCGACGATGCAGTACTGATCGGCCAGATCTTCAGGCACGGTCCAGTCCAGCGTGACGTTGGTGAACGGAGCCTGTGTTCCCCATCTGGAAGGCGTGTTGACGCCGTAGATGAAGGACTGGATGTTCTGCTTGACTTCCTTGTAGGAAAGATTGTCGATCTTGACGAACGGAGCCAGATAGGTATCGAAGGAAGAGAAAGCCTGAGCGCCTGCCCATTCGTTCTGCATGATACCTAAGAAGTTGACCATCTGATTGCACAGAGTGCTCAGGTGGTTCGCCGGAGTTGAAGTGATCTTGCCGTTGACACCGCCCAGACCTTCCTGGATCAGCTGTTTCAAAGACCAGCCGGCACAGTAGCCCGTCAGCATGGACAGGTCATGGATATGCATATCTCCGTCCTTGTGCGCATTGCCGATCTCGTCGTCGTAGACTTCGGACAGCCAGTAGTTGGCTGTAACGGCACCGGAGTTGGAAAGGATCAGACCGCCGACGGAATAGGTGACGGTGGAATTCTCCTTGACTCTCCAGTCGACCGCATTCACGTAGGAATCGACCAGTTTCTTGTAGTCCAGCATGGTCGTCGAGATGTTTCTCGCCTTTTCACGCTGTTTTCTGTAAAGGATATAGGCCTTGGATACATCCGGATAACCTGCTTCGGAAAGCACTTTTTCCACGGAGTCCTGAATATCCTCGACCGTGACCTTTTCTTCCTTGACTTTGGATGAGAAGTCTGCCGTAACTCTCAAAGCCAGCAGATTGATCACATCCGGATGATACTCCTTCTTGCAGGCATCGAATGCCTTGGTAATGGCGTCGGAGATCTTCTTCAGATCGAAATCGACGACTTTTCCATCTCTTTTTACTACGCGATACATAATTCTTTACTCCTTTATTCCCCTTATTTCCACTTCCGTGACATATGGCTTCACGCACTCTTTCATCTGTTCCAGTACTCCCGGACCAACCTCACTCAATCCTTCCCGGATACAGGTCCCATGATCTTCGAAGTTCTGCAGGAAGTATCTCTTCGCTCCCTTGATCCACTTCCCGATCTCTTCGAAATCCTTTACCTCATGGAACTGTGCGACCACTGTCGTGCGGAATTCATAATCGACATGACCTTCCAGCAGATAGTTCTTGCTTCTTTCCACTTCACTGATATCATAGCCCTCGAGACCGACCGTCTCAGGGTATTTTTTCGGACAGTTCTTGATGTCCATGGCCACGTAGTCCAGCAGCCCTTCCTCGATCAGTTCCTTCATCGCTTCATAGTTGGATCCGTTGGTATCCAGCTTGATCTTCAGGCCGAGATCTCTCACCTTCAGGATAAAGTCCTTTATTCCCTTGTGTAAGAGCGGTTCTCCGCCGGTGATACAGATACCGTCCAGGACCTTCTTTCGCGTCTCCAGATAGTCCAGAATGTCTCCTGTGGCGATCTCTGAATCATTCTCGTTCAGGAAGACCAGACTGCGGTTGTGGCAGAACGGACAGCGCATGTTGCAGCCGCCGGTAAAGACCGTTGCCGCCATGTTTCCCGGATAATCCAGCAGCGTCAGTTTCTGAAGTCCGTAGAAGCGCACTCCTCCGTCTTCCAGTTCCCTGGCATACTCCCTGGCTTTCCGGATCAGTTTTCCCTGCGCCGTGACATAAGCCTCCAGTTCTTCCGGAGACAGGTCGGAACTGAGATATGAGTTCCATTCCGAACGCATCTGATAGAGCTCCGGCATGATCTGCCGTGTCCTCTCGGTGGTGAATAAAAGCTTTGCCCGTTTGTCCGCTTCACTGTTCTCGATCCGCACATAGGAGAGCTGTTCCAGTCTTTGGATCGACTTGGTGATCGTCCCCTTATCAAAAACCCCGGCGGTAGCCAGCTCATTCATTGAGATACCTTCATGTTCGTAGATCTGCGTGAGCAGGATCAGCTGGGTATAGCCTATCTCATACTTACTGAGCAGTTTATCGTAGTGTTTCTGATTGCAGCGATACAGAACGGAAGAGTCCAAACTCAGATAGTTCGTCTCACTCATATCGTATCCTTCTAGAACAATTATAAAGCAAATAGTTGAACTTTCAACTAATGTGATCACAAAAAAAGACATTTTCATATTTTTTTCATTTCCCGGAAATAAAGTGATATTTTCCGCAATATTTCCATTGACTTTTCACAGGAATTTTATTTGAAAAAACGATGAAAATGTCAGTCTGTTTTGACAATTCTACGGTCTCAGAGGCTGTATATCAGCATCGTCATGACAACGTATGCCACAACGAGTCCGATCAGGATCAGAGCCTGTTTCAGTTTATGCCGGGTAAGCAGTCCGACGAACTCCCGGACCAGGGCGTTGGGCCAGAAATACCATTTCGTCTTCGAGCCGATCCCGACCGCCCGCATCTTGACCCGATGGGCCATCAGGCCGCTGCGGAAGACGTGGAAACCGTTGGTGGAAAACAGGACTTTCGCCTTCGGGTCGATACTGTCGATGATCTGTTTGCTGAAAAGCATGTTCTCATAGGTGGAAGTAGAGCGATCCTCCAAGATGATCCGGCTTTCATCGACCCCTCTTTCGAGAAGATAGTTTCTGATCGACTGTGCCTCCGAAATGACTTCATCTTCCCCTTTTCCGCCGGATGGGATGAAGATCGCCTTTTTTCCGCTTTCTTTCTCCTGTTCGGCAGCAAACTCCAGAGCTCTGTCCGCCCTGGCTTTCAGCAGCGGTGTCGGCGTTCCGTCCTTCATCAAGGCGCAGCCCAGGATCAGAATGAAGTCCCGGTCCGGATCCGGACGGTATCGCGTCACGATCAGGCTGGCGGCAGCCGTTCCGATCATCATGCATTCGAAGTAGAGATAGATCGCCGCATAGATGTTCATGAAGATGTCATGGACCATGGCTTCCCATTCCGAACCCATGAAATAGAAGTCCGAGAAGAAGAGGACCAGGATCCCTCCCACCGACAGGAAAGACAGGATGAAACCGAGGGTATTGTATACGCTTTTTCCCTCATGACGGATCAGGGAGATATTGGAAACGCACAGGATGATCGAAAACAGCAGGATCAGCGGCGAAGACAGCAGCATGTATGTCTTGGCGGAAGAAACGATGCTTGCGATCAGATTCAGGGAGGCGATCATTCCGGATAATCCGGCGGCTCTCAAATCGGCAT